>Ga0209930_1000468_pt1 | contig 102196 bp, 94 predicted proteins | sample ThiBiot_500_biof_2_FD_183948 | JGI IMG/M metagenome (GOLD analysis project Ga0209930, IMG submission 183948) | Wastewater bioreactor microbial communities from Cape Town, South Africa - Thiocy_cont_500_biof (SPAdes) | ecosystem: Engineered > Bioreactor > Thiocyanate-remediating >...
TCTCTGCGCCGCGCTGCGCTGCGCACATTTCGCCGGGAGCGTGGTTGTTGCCACCTGCGAACCAACTCCCGCCGACGGCCCCGGGTCTGACAAGTCCAAGGGGTAAACTCTTGAAGCCTAACGAACGCGCGGCATCATGATCATGTCCCACGGGCTGGGCACATCGCCGTGCGGGACCCAGACCAGGGCGGGTGCGTTGAGCGCAAAGGCCTTGTGCAGGGCATCCTCGAGCTGCCGGGCGTCCATCGCTTTGAACGAGGCGATGCCGAAGGAGTCGGCGAGCTTGCCGAAGTCGGGGTTGTGCAGGTCCGAGGCGATCAGGCGGTTGCCGTAGCGCTCTTGCTGGATGCGCCTCACGTTGCCGAAGGCGCCATTGTCGAAGACCACGACCACCAGGGCGATGTTGTGCCGGGCGGCAGTTGCGAGCTCGCCCACCTGATACATGAAGCCGCCGTCGCCCGCGATCGCCAGCACCTTCTTGTCCGGCATCGCGGCCTTGGCGCCGAGCGCCGTGCCGAAGCCCCAGCCGAGATTGTCCTGGTAGCCCGGCGACAGGAAGGTGCGCGGCTTCTCGACCGGGAACGCAATGCGGGAGGCGAAGCCCATCTGCGAGACCTCGTCGACGAAGATGCCGTCCGCAGGAAGCGCGTTGCGGATCGCGTTGAGGAAGGAGACCTGCGGCTCCAGGCGCGACAGGCGCTCGGTCAACCAGGCGCGATGGCCGTTGAGCTCCGCGGCGCGCGAGGGCCGCTTGCGATTGTGCTTCGGAAGGGCCGCGATCAGGGCGCGCAACTGATGCGCGGCGTCGCCCACCAGAGCGGCGTCGGGCTTGCGGAAACGGTCGGGTTCATCAGGATCGACGTCGACGCGCACGACCTTGAGCTTGTCGTCGATGCCCCAGTTGCCATTCTGGATGAAGAAGCGTGTGCCGATCGCCAGCACCGCGTCGGCGTCTTTCCACAGGCGGTGGCCAACCGGCATGTCGACGGCCAGGCGATGCGAGGAGGGAATGATGCCGCGCCCGCGGCGATAGGAGGAGACCGGCGCCTCCAGCATTTCGGCGATATGGATCACCTCGGCGCTGGCGTCGGTCGCGCCGCCACCCAGCACCAGGATCGGCCGCTCGGCATTGCCCAGGATCCTGGCGGCCGTCTCGATCGCCTCGTCGTCGATCACCTGCGGCGGCAGTTGCAACGGCGCGTCAGGCAGAGCCACCTCACTGCGCTTGGCCCAGGTATCGAGGGCGCATTCCAGAGCCACGGGGCGCTGGCGGCCGGAGGTGGCGTGCCAGATCGCCTGGCTCACCAGGGTCGGCGCCTCCTGCGGGCTCCTGATGCGTTCCGCCCATTTGGTGATGTGGCGCATCAGGCCGAGCTGGTCGTGGATCTCGTGCAGATGGCCGTGACCCTTGTCGATGTCGGCCTGCGGGATCTGGCCGATCAGTCCGATCAGCGGTGCATTCATGCCGTAGGCGGTGAGTATCGCGGCTCCCGCATTCAGGAGCCCGGGGCCGGGCACCACGCCAAAGGCCTGCGGCTTGCCGGTCGCAAGCGCCGCCCCCAGCGCCATATAGGCAGCCGTCTGTTCGTGCCGTGGATGGATCACCCGTAACCGGTCGGCCGCATGGTAGAAGGCGTCGAACAAGGGGTCCTGATGCAGGCCGGGCAAGGCATAGACCGTATCGAGGCCGTGGCGGAGAAGAGTTTCGACCGTGGCTTCGGCGGTGCTGAGACGGGGCATCAGGCCTCTCTGTGAGCGTATCTGTAGGCGGGGAGTTCGATCAAAACGATGGTGACGCGGCTGGTACTTTACGCATTGCTGGCCATGGGCGCCGCGGCGTTACTCCTGGTCCTGCTGGCCTGGGCCGCCGAGCGCCGGCTCGACCGGCTGTCGGCAGCTTACATCAAGAGCGATGTGGCGCAGCTGCCCGATATCGACACGGCCCTGGTGCTGGGCGCGGCGCCGATCGGCCCCGAAGGCGGCCCCAACCGCTATCTCGAGTATCGTCTCGATGCCGCCGCCGAGCTGTGGCGCGCCGGCAAGGTGAAGCGCCTGATCGTGAGCGGCGACAAGCGACCTCCGGATTACGACGAGCCGGCGGCGATGGCGGCGGGGCTGCAGCGGCGTGGCGTGCCGGCCGCCGCGATTCTGCGCGACGAAGAGGGCGTGCGCACCCTGGCTTCGGTGCAGCGCGCCGAAACGGCATTCGGTGCGCGACGGCTGATCATCGTCTCGCAGCGCTTCCACCTTGCACGGGCGGTTTTTCTGGCGCGTGAGCTGGGCCATGAGGCCTGGGGCTACGAGGCGCGCGACGTGGTGCGAGCCTACAGCCTGCTCACCGAGCTGCGCCGCTATCCGTCGGCACTCAGGGCCTACTACGATGTGTGGTCCGATTGAGGGGAGAGTCCGATCTCGATCGCTTTCATCGGACGGAGCTGCGCGGAATGCATTTCTTGCTGCGCGGGGGCCCGGTCGTGCGGTTCGTCGACAGGTTCCCGCCGCCCGTGACTTCCTTGATCTGATCGGCAGGGCAGGTGCCGTCGTCGACCAGCACTCTTTCGCCGGCGCGCAGCGCGCCGGGTGGCGGCTCCTGCGATACCGAGCCAGGGACGGGAGCCGGCGGCGTCGAGGCGGTGCGTGGTGAAGGGGCCGGGGGCGTCGGGGTGGTGGGCATTGCAGATGTCGAGGGCCGCGATACAGCTGCGGCAGCTCTCTGATCGGCGTCGAACTGGGTGATCGCTGGCGCTGCACTCTGCAATAAGGCCTGGTTCTGCTTCCCCGAGAGGAAGCCGGTGGCCCCGTCATTCCGACTGCGTTGCCACGCCATGATCATGTCGCGCGTGCGCTTGCCGAAGATGCCGTCGGTGCCACCGGTATCGAAGCCCAGCGCCGTGAGAGCCACCTGGACATGCTGCCGGTCGACGGATGCGAGCCGTAGGCCGATTTCGCCGGCCTCGGCAGCGGCGCGCTCGCTCTCCTCGGCCTTGCGTCGTGCCTCCTCGGCGGCGATCGCTGCCGCTTGCCGGGCCTCTTGGTCGGCCTTTTGCCGCGCGAGTTCGGCCTCCCGCTGGTGCGTCTCCTCATCGGCCTTCTGCTTTGCGGCGGCCTCGGCCTTGTCGCGCGCCTCCTTTTCGGCGCGCAGCTTCGCCAGTTCTTCGGCCTGCGCCTGCGCCTGCGCCTGCGCTTGCGCCTGTGCTTCCGCCTGAGCCGCCTTGGCCGCCGCTTCGGTCTCTGCGGCTCGAGGTGGCGGCTCAGCGGCCCGCTGCGGTGACCGCCCGTCCGTCGCGATGTAGTAGCCCCCGGCGGCCAAGGCTATCGCGGCAAGGGCAAGTCCAATACGGAAGTGTCGTGCACGTCCAGCCGGTGCGGCGGCTCTCTGTATGGTCGGTGCGTCGGCTGCGGATCGCACAGGCTCGGGCGGCGTCGCTGCGGCTTTGCGTGCCTCGCCGAGGACAGTTGTCACCTGAGAGTCCGGAGAAACGGATTGGGTGAGGATCGGCCGCCAGTCGACAATCGATTGTGGTCGGTCGCCGGCACGCACGGCCAGCCCGGCATCGATGCCGATCAGCAGGCCCGGTGCGAACCCTGCAGGCATTTGCTTGCCCAACGGTCGATAGTGATCGTCGAGCATGCGGTCGAAGGCACTGGGAGGGGGCTCTCCGGTGATCGCATGGTAGAGCGTAGCCGAGAGGCCATAGATGTCGGTCCAGGGGCCTTGTCGGGCAGACGTGAATTGCTCGGCGGCGGCATAGCCAGGCGTGAAGATCGTTGTCATCGCGATCGTCCGGCCTGCCATTGCGGCGCGGGCAGCGCCGAAATCGATCAGCGTCGGGTATCCATCACCGTTCAGGATGATGTTGCCGGGCTTGATGTCGCGATGCAGGAAGCCAGCTGCGTGGACCTGAGTGAGCCCGTCCAGCAACGGCCATAGGATTCTGTCGATTTCGGCCGGCGACAGCGTCTTGCCGTGCGCCAGGTGGTCCTGCAGCGTGATTCCCGGCACCAGCTCCATTACGATGTAGGCGGTGCCGTTGGCTTCGATGAAGTCGAAGATCCGGACGATGGCAGAGGCGTGGTGCAGTGTCGCCAAGGTGCGCCCTTCATCGACGAACCGCTGGCGGCCCAAACCAAACTCGTCGGCCAATTTGGTCGACCGCGGTAGAACGAGGGCCTGGCTCTCCCTGACCGCGAGGGCGGTCGGCAGGTATTCCTTGAGTGCGACGTCACGGTCGAGCTGAGTATCGCGCGCACGATAGGTGACGCCAAAGCTGCCCTGGCCAAGAACGGACAGGATTTCGTAGCGCTGCAGCCTTGCGCCAACGGCGAGGACATCGCGGGAGGATTCGTTCGACGGGGTCGAACCAGGATCACTTTGCGAGTGAGGCAAGCTGTCCCCAGTCTCAACAGATCAACGTTGAAAGCGTAGGCAGCCTCGAGTGTCACGGTCAAGAATTGCCCGTGTGACATTCGGCTGCCGCTCACCCCAAGCGCAAGAATGGCACGGCCGCTGCCGCCAGCAGCACTGCCGCGATACGCAGTCGGGTGAAGGGTTCGCGCAGCCAGAGCACGGCGATCAGGATCGCGAACACCGCGCTGGTGTCGCGCAGCGCGGCGGCCGGCGCGATCGGGGCATGGTTCCAGACCCACAGGATGAGCAGATAGGAGACCATCGAGGCGATCGCGACCGGCGTGGCGTAGAGCCATTGGCCCTTCAACTGCTGCCAGACCGGGCCGGCGCGACGTTGGCGGAAGCACATGACAAGGGCATTGGCGATCGAGGCGACGAAACCGTAGGCGAGCGGCGAGCCCGAAGCGCGCACGCCCTGCGCGTCGCAGAGGATGTAGCCTGCGGTGCCGAGACCGGCGAGGGCGGCCCAGCCGAGTGCGCCCAGGGCAACGCCATGGCCGCGCGAGGCGTCCCAGGCGAGCAGGCCGAGCGAGAGTGCGATGATGGCGATGCCCGAGAAGGCGCCTGCGCCCACAAGATGCCCTGTGACGAGGGCAGCCAGTGGTACGACCATCAGCACCGCCAGGGCACGCACCACGGGATAGACGATGCCGAAGCCGCCCAGCTCATAGGCGCGCAGCAGGGCACTCACCGTCACCAGGTTGAGGAGCGCGGAAAGGGCGATCCACGGCCAGGCGCCGGTCGCCGGCAGGCCGGTCCAGGCGAGCAGCGGCAGGACCAACAACGCTCCCAGCACCATCTGCGCCATCATCGCCTGCGCCGGCTGCCGATTGGCCTTCACCGCGGCATTCCAGCCGGCATGCAGCAGCGCGCTCAGCAGGGCAGCCGCGACGTCGATCGGGCTCATGGCGCGTTCATCGGGGCGCGTTCATTGCGGCGGGCTCACCGGGGAAGCGAAACGATGACGACGGCGTAGCGTGCCGGCTTGGATGTGGGGTTGTGGTAGGTGATCGGCTGATCGAGCTGCAGTGCCAGGCAATCGCCGGCCTCCAGATTGTGCTGCTGACGGCCCAAGGTCACGTCGATCGTGCCCTGCAGCACCCAGATCTGCTGATGCGTCGCCGTCTGCCTGGGGCCGCTTTCATAGGCGACGCGTGCACCGGCGGGAAAAGCGACTTCGACGAGCTGGATGGGGGAGGGAAAGCCCGGCGGCGAGACATTGCGCCGGAGGTAGCCGGATTGCGGATCGCGCCATTCCTGCTGCTCGGCCCGTCGCGACACAGGGGCGCCCGGCCCGGCCGGCGTGTCGAACAGCGACGCCAGCATCACGCCGAGCCCGGTCGCCAGCCGTTCCAGCACCACCGCCGTCGGGCTCGTCTCGCCGCGCTCGATCAACGAGATCATGGACCGGCTGACGCCCGAGACGTCGGCTAAAGCGTCAAGCGACAGGCCGCGTGCGGTCCGCAGCTCGCGCACGCGTGCAGCAATGCGATCGTTGACAGAAGCGGGCATGATAAGTCGTCCAATATATTGGATGACTTATCATGTATATTGGATAGCTCGTCAATTCATCAGAATGGGCGGCGATGCATCAGTCCAATCGCGCAATCGCGACGGAAGGTCGGGCTGCAGGGCCCACTCGACCATCCGCAGATAGAGCGCCGTGCCGCTCTCCGCGCCCTCCACGAGGTCGTGGAAGTGTCGCTGCTCGAGCGCGGCGTCCCGCAGAGCCGTCAGGATCGGCATTCCGTGCGGCGGTCCGTCGGACCGGTACAGCATTGCAGGTCTGGCGGCCGATTCACTCGGCGAGTCCCCCTGCAGGATCTGCCGAACCCAGCGACGCGCCGGGCCGTCCGAGATGGTCTGCAGTATGGCGGCCGCACCGAGCTTCACGAACGGTCTCTCGCCGACGACCGACCGGAAATAGCCGTGCCAAAGCTCGACGTCGGCGCTGATCGGGGGCGGGGTGAGGCCGAGGGCCAGCAGATCCTGGGCGACCGCCTGGTGGTGCAGTTCTTCGTCGTTGGCAAACCGATACAGGAAGTCCCGCAGCTTGCGTCGCCACGCCAGATCGCGATGGCCGGCGATGGCCATGAAATAGGTCGGCACGTCCCTGGTCAGATGGAACTGGAACGACAGGTAGCGGGCGCGCGGATCTGGCGTAGTCGCTCGGCCGTTGACCGACGTGGCCAGCAGCTCGGCGAGGTGGAGTTGTGCCGTCCGGATGCTTCTTTCCAGAGTGGAGAGCGTGACGTGATCCATTGCTTTCGTCGGGTGTGCTTTTGAGGGCGAGGTGAAGTCCTGGGGACACTCGGGAGTGCCTGTGCCTTGCCTGCTCGCCGAGGCTGAGCCAGCGGTTCGACAGAGGAGAGGGGCGTGCCTCACCCGCGCGACCAGATGTAGCCGAAGGACGGGTAGTTCTCGATCGCGCGGAACTCCGGATCGCATGCCTCGAACTTCTGGCGGATCCGCTTGATCGCGGACCGGACGTTGCAGCGATATCCATTCTCGCCGCTGCCGGCGATGAAACCTCGATAGTGAAGGCAATCGTAGATTTCACGATAGGAGACGTGCTGGCCGAGCTTGCTGACCAGCAGATTGACGATCCTGAACTCTCCGAAGGTGAGTTCGACATCGACGTCGTTCCAGCTCACACGGCTGCTGCGCGGCCTGAGCGACAGCTTGCCGACCTGCAGGAGGGCTTCTCGTCGAGGCTCCGGTGCCTTGGTGGGGATCACGAGGCGAAGCCGATGCACGAGGATGGCGATGCCGCGGGCCTTGTCGATGAAGTCGACGGCGCCGTGCTTGAGCGCGAGGCTCTCGTAGCTGATGAGCGACCGGTTCGTCAGGAATACGATCGGGAGGGTCAGTCCCCGGCGCTTGAGCTGGCGCATCAACTCGATGCCGTTGGTACGAGGAAGGTGCCAGTTCAGGACGATGAGGTCGGCGGCCGCCACCGAGTCGATGGCCTCAAGCATGGATTGGGCATCGGGGAAAGCTTCGACAGAGAATCCATGCTCTGCCAGCTCATTCGACAGCAGCTCGCAATAGTGACCGTCGTCGTCGACCACGACGAGCCGGATCGGCGGCTCACCGACGGGCGGAAGCGACGGCTCGGTCGCAAATGACGTCAAGGTATCGGCTGTTTGTCCCATGGGTAATCTCACGCGGTAAGGTACTGGAGCGACGTGGCGGGCTCGGGGGGCGCTGAAGGATCTAGCTGGAGACCTGGCAGGGCTCGGGCGTCGGGCGGCCGACGAGATACGGCTCGACTGAGCCGCACCAGTGCGCGGTCGCTTTCGTATCTGCCGCGCGCCGGGAGAGAGCCTTGTCGACGATCATGTCGCTGAACTCGGCGATCGACGGCAGGCGGCCGACCTGCTCGCGACGCCGGCGCAGGAAGCCGGGGGCCTGCTTGTCCATCAGGGAGGCCGTGATCGTTCCTTCGACAATATCGCCGCTGATGATGTGCAGCCGGACATTGTGACGAGCGAACATGTCGCTCATCCGTCGCAGGCACTGCTCGCCGGCCTGCCGGGAAAGCGCGACATGCGCATAGGAGGGCAGGACCGGCTGGTGATAGTAGAAGTGCGCGCTGTGGCTGGTGACGTAGATCAGATTGGCTTCACCGACACAGAGAGGCAGGACCGCCGTGGCGAGGGCAACCGACGCATAGCAGTTGATCGCCATGGCGTAGGGGAGGTCTTTGTCGGGCTCGAGGCCGCCGCTGGCGTTGAGAATGACGGCATTGTAGGGGCCGTGGGCGGCGAGCCGCTGCACCACGTCGTCCAGCTCATCCTGCCGCGCCAGATTGCCGGCGACGAGTTCGCAGTGCCTGCCCGCCCGGGTGATCGCGGCCGCGACAGAGGCGGCCCGCTTGTGCTTGTCCCGATAGGAGAGGGTGATGTCGTAGCCGCGGCCGGCGAGGGCCAGAGCGACGCGTGCCCCGATACCGCGCGATCCGCCGGTTATTAGCACTCGCGGTGCGTTCAGTGGAAAAGCCTGGATCATCGAAGGGCGCCTTCTGTCGCTGTTCGCCTGGCGGCCATCGGCGGCCGACGGGGCAATGCTGCTGCATTGCCATTCCGCAGGCGCTATTTCGGCGTTCGTGAATCGTGAAAACCGCGCGAACAATGTTGAATTCCGCGGTCTAATGGGTTGTTCTCCCCTCCGGGGTAGCGGATGTCGCGCGAACAGTGGGCCTTTTCGCTCAGTCTGATGGGCACTTTCCGGTTGGCGACGCCTGACGGCCTGCGGGTCGAGATCGCCAGCACGAAGGGCATGGCACTGATCGCCATGCTTGTTGTGGCCAAGGACGGTGAGCACTCGAGAGCCTGGCTCCAGGACCGGCTTTGGGGCTCGCGTCAACGCGCCCAGGCGCAGAGCAGTCTGCGGCGCGAACTTTCCAATCTGCGCAAGCACTTGAACGGTGGTGGCCAGCCGGTGCTGGTGTGCCAGCATAATCGCGTCAAGCTCGACCTGACGCGGCTTCGGGTCGACGTCCTGACCTTCGGTGACAAGGGTGCCTTTCCGTCACCTGGTTCGGTCGTGTCCGGAGAGTTCCTGGAAGGCTTCGACATTGCCGGAGAAAACGGCTTCGAGGAATGGCTGCGCGAGCAGCGCTCCTTCTTTCGGCCGAACTCGCCGAGCTCCGTCGGCACGGCCTCGATCCAGCAGACCGCCTTGCCGCAGACCGATCTTTTTGCCGGCCAGTCGCTTGCGGCTCCGCGCTTTGGCGATCGGCCGGCGCTTGCCGTACTGCCCTTTGCCAACCTGACCGACGACCCGGCCGACGATTATCTCAGCGAGGGACTGAGCGAAGACCTGATCGATCGCCTGTCGCGGCTGCGTTGGCTTCCCGTCATTGCCCGCAACTCCTCCTTCGCCTTTACCGCCGGAACCGCCGATCCTCGCAGCATCGGCGAACAGTTGGGCGCCCGTTACGTTCTCGAAGGCCGGCTGCGCGCCAACGGCTATAGTCACGCGGTCTCGCTCGCTCTGTCCGACGCCACTACCAACATCACCTTCTGGACACACCGCCTGCCGCTGCCGAAGGATCGATCGCAGGATGCCCTCGATCCGGTCGTTGCCGAGCTGGTGGGCGTGTTGGACGCCCAGATCGACCACGCCGAGCAGCTTCGTGCGCGCGGCAATCGCCAGAACCGCCTGGAGTTCAACGATCTGATTTGGCGTGGGCGCTGGCATCTCAATCGCTTGACCCGCGCCGACTCCGAGATTGCCCGCCGGCTGTTCGAGCAGGCACTGGAGCTGGAGCCGGATTCTCCCGAAGCCTTGCTGCAAGTGACATTCCAAATGGGCTGGTCGATCTGGGCCAACCGTGGAAGCGTCGAGCAGATCCAGGAAATGCGGCGTATGGCTCATCGCGCCATCGTCGCGGATGCCAACGATGGCCGTGGTCACATGCTGGCCGGGATCGCCGAGCTTTGGCTGAGACAGACCGATCGGGCGCGCGCCTTGCTGCAGCGTGCCGTGGCGCTCAATCCCAGCCTGTGCCAGGCGCATGCCCAGCTCGGGTGCCAGTTCAATCTGTGCGGTGAACCGGCTGCCGCGATCGCGCCGCTGCGCATGGCGCAGCGCCTCAGTCCCAACGACATCCAGGTCTTCTTCATCATCGGCGAACTCGCCATGTCCTACTGGATGCTGGAACGCTGGCCGGAAGCCGTTTCCGAAGCCAACCAGTCCATTACGCGGCGCCCCGCCTACTGGTATGCCGCGGTCGTCAAGGTCAACGCGCTGGTGGGCGCTGGCGATCTCGCAGCCGCGCGTCGCGCCCTCGACGAACTTCTGGCGGTGAAGCCCGACTTCCGGTCGGAGTATGTCGACTGGATTCCGTTTCTCGATCCGGCCTGGAATCAACGCCTGAAGGACGGCTTGGCCAAGGTCATGCCCGCGAACGCGGGTTCGGGCAAGGAGCGACATCGGACCTCCAACGCCGCTTCCTGACGCGAGCGGAACGAAGTCATGCTTGAACTGAAATATTTCGACAAGATCAGTCGCTACGAGCAGGCAGAGCAGGCCAGCGGCGACGATTTCCCGCCTTTCGACGTCGACAGACTGGGCACGGACAGCGCCTACAAGAGCGCCGTCCGGAACTACGTGAGGCTGTTCTTCCTGGCCGCGTTGTGGCTGATGCGGGCCGTCTGGCCGGTCTATCGGTTCGGCAGGCTGGTCGTCGTCAGCCGGTATGAAGATGTCGAGGCGGTCCTGCAGAACCGTGAAGCCTTCCGAGTACCGTTCGGGCCGGAAATGACGAAAGTCACCGGTGGCGTCAATTTCGCGCTGGGCATGGACGGTGCCGAGCACGACCGGCAGCGGGCGATCATGGATCGGGCCATGCCTGCGGCGCGGCGGGCGGGCGACCTTGCCGACATTCTGGCAGGCACCCGGCACTTCACTGAAAAGCTGCTCGAAGGGTCGGGAGGCCGCATCGACGTCATGCGCGACCTGATGGGCCGCGTCTTCACCGAGTCGGCCAACGACTACTTCGGCCTGGACCTCGACGACCCGAATGCCTTTCTGGATCGGTCCCTGGCGGTCTCCAATCTCATCTTCGCCGATCCTTTCGGTAACCCCACGGCGAGACAAACGGCACTGGGCGGCGCGGTCCGCCTTCGCTACATGGTGGATCGAGCGATCGCGCGTGCGCACAAGCACTTTGCCGAGTGCGGCCCGCAGGACAGGACCATTCTCGACCGACTTGTCGCCGAAGCGCAGGCGTCGACCGATCCGATATCGGATGACGAGATCCGCGCCATCGCCATCGGCACGCTGACCGGTCTTATCCCGACGAATACCCTGGCGGCCGGCAAGGTTCTGGAAGAGCTTCTTCGCCATCCGCAGTACCTGAAGGAGGCCATTGAACTGGCCGCCGCCTGCGAAGATCCGTCGAAGGCAGGTGAGCGACAGGCAAATCGCGCCCGATTTCGCCGGATCATCATCGAGGCGGCCCGGCTCAATCCGGCCCTCTTTCCCGGCCAGTGGCGCTACGCGCCCGAAGACACGCACATCGGACAGAAGCGTGTGCGCGGCAGATCCGTCCTCATGGTCTCGACCATGTCGGCGCTGCGCGACCGGCGTGTCTTCGAGCGGCCGGGGATTTTCTGGCCGGATCGGCCGGACAACGAGAGGAAGGCTTGGCTGATGTTCGGCCGGGACAGTCACGTGTGTCTCGGCAACTGGGTCGCGATGGAGCAGATCACCGAGATCTTCCAGATCCTGCTGGCTCAACCCAATATCCGTCTTTCGTCACGTCAGGTGGGGAGGCTGGCCTATATCGGTCCGTTCCCGCGACGGCTCGACATGGAGTTCGACACCGCCCGGTCGCCGCGCCAGCAGACCATGATCACCATACAGGCGCCCCTGCTGCCCGGTGTGAAGCTGGAGCATATGCAGGACAGGATCGCCAGGCTCGGCAATCCGGCGGCGGCCGACAGCGACATCGGCAAGGCCCTGACGGCGACCCGGCTGGTGCATTTCGCTTCTCTCTCGGCATTCTACGCCGATCCCGACGAGCAGGGCGGCGGGAGCGATCCCCGGCTGGTGTTCGAGCTCAATGTCGACGGCAATGCAGAGCCTGCCCTGAAGGCGATCGCCGACAAGGCCGGTATCTATCTGGCGGACATCTTCGCCTTGACGGAGGGCGGCTCCGGCCCGCTCTACGACGTGTTCCTGCGCCAGCATTTCGAGCTGAGCTTCCTGCCTTGGGAAGCGACCGGCCTGGAGTTCAACGGCACGCCCGATTGCCCCGTGGCCGATATCGAGATCCAGCACGAGGTTGCGACGGTCGCGCGCGGTGCCTTGGACGAGTACGTCAAGAGGCGCGGCAATCCGGGCATGCGGGCGCGATCTGCCCTGCAGCATGTTCGCGAAGCCATCCGATCGCACCCGGACGAACGGTTGCGCAATTCGCTCATCAGGCCCTCGCGGCGGCGGCTGGCGATATCGGAATGGACCGGTACCGGCACCACGAAGGGACTGTCGGTGTTCTTCTCGTCCCGGGCGGGGAGTTACTTCTGCCTGCTTCTGGCGCTTCTTGTCCTCTGCCAGAGCGCCATGATCTACGGCTTCGTGCGACCGTTCTCGGTGATCCCGCAGGTGATCGCCTTCAGCTCCCTGGCGGGCGTCGCCGCGTTGCTGGCAGCGGCCGTCTCGAAGACCGGCTTCGATGACCTGATCGATTGCTGGAAATGGGTGGGGCGCTTTCTTCCCTATCCCTTCATCGCACTCGGTCTCGCTGCCCTGCTTGGCCTGGTCGCGGCATTGGCCTGCCTCAACGTCTGGGCCATCGAGACTGTGCTGGCATGGGCGCTGCCAGGGGCCGCTCTGCCCGTGGTGACGGCCATTGCGATCGTGGGAGGGCTGGCACTTCTGCGACCGCAGTATCTCGCTGGCGTCTCGCTGATCGACAATTGGCGGGCGAGCCTCGGCCATCTGCGTTCGGCGGTGATCGTCGTCGTGGTCCTGGCCTGTGCCGCGATGCTCTATCACGTGATCGCCAAACCCGATCTTGCCCGTTGGCCGACCTATGCGCTGGTCGTTCGGTGGTTCGATACGATCTGGCAGCAGTCGTTCCTGATCGCCGATTTCGATCGCAAAGCCGTGGGCACTGCATTGCAGATCGTCGGTTGGGGGCTTTTTGCCCTGGCCGGCGGCATTGCGTCGACCGCCATCGGCTGTGCCCTGGTGATCGGTATCTTTCTGGCGATCCTGCGTTACCACGAGAAGCGGGATGCGGTGGACGAACGGCCGGCGTCACTGGACAAGATCCAGGCCGTCGCTGCGCTGGAAAACGCTCCGGGCTATGCGCAGAACCATATCGTCGCCATTACGCCGCTGAAGGAAGGCGGCTTCCGGCGTCTGACACTCGCGATCGCCTTGTGGTGGATCGCCCAACTGGTCACCTACTGGTACCGCCCGGGTTTCGTGCTGAATATGGGCACGATCCACTATGCCCGCTGGTTTCGATTGCCCGGCAGCAACGCGATGGTCTTCTTCTCCAACTACGACGGGAGTTGGGAAAGCTATCTCGAGGACTTCGTCACCAAGGCGCACAAGGGACAGACGGCAGCGTGGAGCAACGGCAAGGGCTTCCCGACCACCCGGTTTCTGATCCTCGACGGGGCGCAGGATGGCCCGCGTTTCAAGCGTTGGGTCCGCCGGCAACAGATGCCTTCGTTGTTCTGGTACAGCCGCTTTCCGCACCTGACGACCGATCAGATCCGCAACAACGCCCTGATTCACGACGGCCTGATGCGGGCCAAGACCGACACGGCGGCACAGGCCTGGCTCGACTGCTTCGGCACGATGCCGCGTCCGGATACCACCATCGAGATCGAGCAGATCCAGTCTCTGGTCTTCGCAGGCTTCGCCCGGTTCAAGTACATGAGCTGCGCGGCGATCACTTTGCCGGGCGGCGACCGCAAGGCGATCCATCGTTGGCTCGAACGGCTGCAGTTCGACGTGGCGTTCGGAGAACAGGGCGGACGGGACCAGCCGCCGACTTTCGCGGCGTTTTCGGCCTCAGGTCTGGCGAAGATCCTGGGGGAGGCAGCAGGCGACGACGACCTGATGTCGGCCTTCCCGCCGGCGTTCCGCCTCGGCATGGGGCGTCGCGGCAAGATCCTGAGGGATGTGGGCGCCTCGGACCCGTCGCAATGGCGGTGGGCCGACGTTGCAGGCACCGCGGGAGACGCAAGACCCGTCGACGCCATGCTTCTGATCTATGGCGCCAGCACTGCCGACTGCAGGAAGACGCTGGAGGAGTATTGCAGCAAGCTCGGCGACGATTGCCTGCTCTACGTCGTCGATACCCAGCCGACGGCGAAGACGGAGCAGGCGGCCCAAGACGGTGTCATCTACGAGCATTTCGGCTTCCGCGATGGCATTTCGCAGCCGATCATCCGCAGCACGCGGCGCGCCGCGCGCGATGTCGATTCGCCCGATCTGGTCGAACCTGGCGAGATGATTCTCGGCTATCGCAACAATGCCGGTCAGCTCGCGCCGGCCGTGACGCTTCCGGCGGAACTGGACCAAGGAGACGACCTGGCGTCGGATGTGATCGGGCAGGGGTCCCGCTTCCCGCGCTTCCGCACGGCCAGTCCGTCTCTGCTGCGCGACTTCGGGCGCAACGGCACATTCCTGGCCATTCGTCAGATCGAGCAGCATGTCGACGTCTTCGAGGACTTCACGTGCCGTCAGGCCGAGACGCTCAACAAGGAGGTCAAGCAACTCGGAGGGCTGGTTGGCGGGCCGGTCAACGGCGACTGGGTGGCCGCCAAGATGATGGGCCGCCGTCAGGACGGCCAGCCCTTGTCGCATTGGATGGAAGCTGGCACGACAAGTGGTGCGACGGGCGGCGGCGACAACGATTTCGACTTCGGAATGGACGATCCGCAGGGGCTGCGTTGTCCCTTCGGCGCTCATATCCGGCGCGCCAACCCGCGCGGCGGCATGCAGCCCGATGATCCGCTCGAGATCTCCATCACCAAGCGTCACCGTATCCTGCGCCGCGGCCGGCCCTATGCGAGCGCCGATGGCGGGGAGAAGGGCATGATGTTCGTCGCTCTGTGTGCCGACATCGAACGTCAGTTCGAGTTCCTGCAGCAGACCTGGATCACGTCACCGGCCTTCCAGGGCCTCACCAATGAGCCGGATCCCATCGTCGCCACGTCGGAGCAGCCCGGCGGCAATGTCTTTACCATTCCGACCACTGCAGGCCCCCTTACGCTCCGAGACCTGCCCAATTTCGTCACGATCCGGGGCGGCGGCTATTTCTTCGCGCCGAGCCGCGCGGCGCTGCGGTTCATGGCGTCGGTGACGAAGTGATTCAAGAGCAGGTCGACTTGTCCGGGCGGTAGTGCTTAGAGTTCGACGGTCAGGATAGCGTCGAAAGGATCGCGGAATGCCGTTGCGCTGGGAAATCCTTCATCCGGAGAAACTGGTGCACATCGTCGCCGAGGGGCCGGTCACCATCAAGGATATGGAGGAGCATTTCGACGCCATCGTGGTGGCCGAGGCGCTGCCCTACGCCAAGCTGTTCGATGCCTCCCGTCTCATCCCGGTCTACGACGATCACGACGTCCTGATGATGGGGGCACGGCTCAGTGCCTACACGTCGCATTTCGACAGCGGGCCGTTGGCGGTTGTCGGCGAAAGCGAGGAGGCCGAGACGGCCTTCCGGAGGTTCGTCAACATGTCGCCGTCCAAGCGGCCGGCCAAGCTGTTCCGGACCGAGGCCGAGGCGCGAGCCTGGCTCGCCACCGGCCCGGCGCTGCTGCCGCTCTGATCGCGACCGTCGCAGGAAGCGTTCCCGTCGACTATTTTCGCTCTGGCTGCACGACGACGGTCGCCGTCATGCCCGAGGCCAGCAACACGCCATCGGGCACCTTGTCGATGGCGATGCGGACCGGGATACGTTGGGCGAGGCGGATCCAGCTGAAGGTCGGGTTGACGTCGACCACCAGGTTCGCCGGATTGATGGCAAGCTCGCGGTCGGCGATGGCGCGGTCGATGCTCTCGACATGGCCGTGCAGGGGCGCCGGGAAGCTCATCAGCCGGATCTCGACCCTGTCGCCGGGGTGGATGCGAGGGATCTTGGTTTCCTCGAAGTAGCCACGAACATGGAAGGAGCCGGCATCGACGATCGCCATGACCGCCTTGCCGGCGGTGGCATAGGCGCCCTGGCGCAGGGTAAGCGTCGAGACGTAGCCGTCGACCGGTGAGCGCACCGTGGTGCGCTCGAGATCGAGCTTGGCAGCCGCCAGCGCGGCTTCGTCGAGATCGACCGCTGCCCGGGCTGCCTTGGCTGCCGACTCGGCCTGTTCCTTGGCCTGGACCGATACGGCGGTTTCGCCCAGCCGGGCCCGGCGCTCGGCATCGGCCTCGAGTTGCCGGGTCTGGACACGCTGGCTGTCGAGCGCTGCCTGCGCCCGCTGGACGGCGAGGGCGAAACGCTCCTTGTCGATCACGAACAGTACGTCGCCCTTGCTGACGCGCTGATTATTGACCACGCGCAGATCGGTGATGATGCCGGAAACGTCGGGAGCCATCACCACGATCTCTGCCGCCACGCGGGCATCGCGCGTCCAGGGGCTATCCACGTAGTATTGCCACAGCATCGTGCCGGCGAGCACGGCGCCGGCGGCGACGACCAGGGTGATCAGGACGCGGAGCGCGAGGGTCGGCAGTTTCATCTTTTCGTTTCCCCTCACATCGTCGCGACGACGATCGCGGTCAGGACGATCAGCAGCAGGGACAGGTCGAACAGGGCCGGATGCCAGATCCAGCGGTAGGCGCCCGCGCGGTCGAGGGCAAAGCGCGCCAGGCCCGTGATCGCGAGGGCGACGACCAGATAGCCGAGCATGGGCGAGAGGTAGACGCCGGCGAGGTCGATTTCCTTGATCATGTCGGGACAACCACTTCCTGGAGAGGCGGCGGCGCGGCCGAAGAGGGCAGGCCGAAGAAGGCGGCGTGATAGGACAGGGTGAGCCTGATCGCCGTGACCGAGGTCAGGGCGGCGAAGGTGTCGGGATCGCTGTCGAGCTCGCGCAGGCGCTCCCCGGCGTGGGTCAGGGCCTGCATCACGTCGTTGCTCGGTCCGAGGTGTTTGGTGGTGTCGAAATGTCGGGCGATGACCGACAGAGCACTCTCGACCACTTGGCGCGTGAGGGGTGGCAGCGTGTCGGCGAGCCGGCGCAGGGTCATGACGTTCTGGCCGACACGCAGCGCCGCCAGACTTCCCTGCAGGATGGGGCGATCGCCGGACGAGGCCGGATCGAGGCGCAACAGCAGGCCGTTGATCCGATCGAACATCCGGCTTTCGAAAGCACCGGGGGCCAGAACCCGTCCGGAGGCCAGCTGGCCGAGGTCGGCCAGGATGCCAGTGACCAGGCGGCGCGCCACCCATTGCGTCCCCAGCGGCCGCAGCAGCGCGAACAACGCCACCGACATTGCGCAGCCGGCCAGGACCGCGACGGCCGTGTTGAGATAAGCGGCGAGATCAAGCTTCGGCACCTTGCCGAGGGACAGCAGGAAGAGGAAATTGATGGCGAGCGGCGTTGCCATGGTCGCCGTATTGGGCGCCGTCATCAGCAGGCCGATCGGCACCAGGAAGACCGCCAGCGCCGCCACCAGCATCGCGAAGCCATCGATCTGCGGCAGCACCAAGGTCATGTAGAAGAGGGCGACGACCGCCGATACAGCCGTGAACTTCAGGAAGTTCAGCGCGGCCTGCGCGGGGCGGTCTGCGGCCGAGAAGAAGCCGCAGGAAATCGCGATCATGGTGGCGGCCGCCGATCCGTAGGTCCAACTGGTCTCGATCCAGATCGCGCAGCCGATCACCAGGGTGGCGAAGGCCGAAACGGCGGCATTGATGGCGACGGCCTGATCGCGATGCCGGCTGATCGAGGGCGCGGCACCCAGCACGGCCGGCCGCGTGCCGGCCGCCAGATGGTCGCGCAGGCCGAGGCAGCCGGCGCGCAGGGTCAGCACGTCCTGCAGGCGGCTGAGCAGGATACCGGCGACAATCGCCTGATCGTTGCGGTGGGCCGCCTCGGGCGCCGGCCGGCACGCTTCGATCTGTTGCCGGACGGTGGCAATGCTATCGTCGTCCGTAGGTTGGGCGGCCCCCAGCGAGCGATCCATCACGCGGGCCACCGCATCGAAGGCCGGTTCGATGGCCTGCCACTGCGTCGGATCCCTCTGGCGCAGCGCCTGTTCGCGGTCGCGGATCGAGACCAGCACTGCAAGGAAGGCAAAGAGGCGCCCCTGCAATTGGCGAACGACGTCGTTGGCCACGCGGACCGCGCGGGTGTCGAAGACGGCATGCGAGCGCAACGTCTCCAGGGCGACAACATCGGCGATCAGTCGTGTCTGGTCGCCATGAGTCCGCGTGGTTCCGCCTTGGCCCGAGAGAATGTCGACGGCCCAGCGCGCCGTCGCATCGAGCGTGGCTTCGATGCGCGCATAGAGGACCGGCCCGACAGGGCGGGGCATGACGACCGCGCTCAGCACGCCGGCACAGCCGATACCGAGCAGGATCTCCGTGCAGCGCGTCACGGTGAGATCGAATGCCGCCTGTGGCGTCAGGACGGCGGGAAAGCCGATAATCGCCAGGGTATAGCCCGCCAGCATGGGACCATAGGCGGCTGGGGCGTCGCGCAGCAGGACTGAAATATAGACGCAGACGGCGAACCAGAGGGCGCTCGCCAGCACGAACAATTCGCGTGCCTGCACGAACAAGTCTATGAAGACCAGGGTGGCGAGGGCGCCGGCCAGGGTACCGAAGACGCGGTAGACGCTCTTCGACAGCATCATGCCGGTCATCGGCTGCGAGACGATGTAGACCGTCATTGCCGCCGTGCCAGGGGAGGAGAGGTCGAGGCGCAAGGATATCCAGGCCGCGAGCATCGCTGCGCTGAAGGTGCGAAGGGCAAACACACCATCGCGCCAGCTCGGCCACTCCATCCTTCGAATCTCCCGCTTCACGTGAGGCCACGCGGCCAACCATCGGACCGGATCGCCATTTAACCACGGCGACCGCCGACGGTCAGCCACGAGAGCCCTCTGGGACCTTTCGTAAATTTTCGGCCGCGCCTAGAGTAGCGTCAGGTGCCGGGAGAGAGCGCCGCGAATCATAAGAAAGGACGAGGCTGTAGCCATCGTTCGGGAGGACGCCAGATGCCGAACCAGAGCAACGACCCGGCCGAGCTGTGGCGCACGTTTCTGGCGGAGGCCGAGAAGAACTACAACAACCTCGCCAATCAGGCGATGGCCTCGCCGGAATTCAGCCGGCTGATGAACCAGGCCGGCGGCGCGAGCTTCGGCGCGCAAAAGATGCTGGGCGAGATGATGGAGCGCTATCTCGGCAGCATGAACCTGCCGAGCCGGGCGCAGCTTGCGGATATGGGCGAGCGCTTGCAGGCGATCGAAGCCCAACTCATGGAGATCAAGGCGATGCTCGTGGCCTCTTTGGGCGACGCCGCCGCCGCGGGGGCCACCGGGGTGGCGCCGCGGCCCAAGCCGCCGCGCACCAAGCGGCCGCCCTCTGCGGCGGCGGGGGCGGCCGGAGGCAACGGCCCATGAGCCCCGCGGCCCAGCAGGCGCAGGCGGATATCGCCGGTCGCCTCCAGCAGGAGATCCAGCGCGCGGTTCAGCGCAGCATCAAGGGTGTCGAATATATCGGCTCGGCGGCGCCGGCTATGGGCGTCACGCCCAAGGACGTGCTGGTGACGCGTGGCACCATGAGCCTCTATCACTACCGGCCGCTGGTCGACGAGATCTATCGCGTGCCGGTGCTGGTCGTCATGGCGACCACCAATCGCGGTTACATCCTCGATCTCGCTCCTGGGCAGAGCTTCATCGAGTTCCTGCTGAAGCGCGGCTTCGACGTCTACATGCTGGACTGGACGGCACCGCGGCCGGACGAGAAACACCTGCGGATCGACGACTATGTTCTCGACTTCATCCCGGACTGCATACGCCGGGTGCAGCAGGATTCCGGTGAGCCCGATGTCAGCATTGTCGGCTATTGCTTCGGCGGCGTGCTGTCGCTGCTCTATGCTTCGATCTTCTCACAGGGGCCGCTGAAGAACCTGGTGTGCTTCACGACCCCGATCGACTTCCGCGAGATGAAGCTGTTCCACAACTTCTCCGACCGGCGCTATTTCAACGTCGATCAACTGGTCGACAGTGTCGGCAACGTGCCGCCTGAACTGATCCTGTCTTCGTTCGAGATGCTGCGGCCAGTGTCGCGGACCGTGGGACAGATCCAGCTGTGGGAGAACATCTGGAACGACGAGTTCGTGAAGTCCTATCGCATGTTCGATCGCTGGTCGACGGATACGCTGCCGTTGGCCGGCGAGTACTTCCGGCAGATCACCAAGGACCTGATGTGGGGCAACAAGCTCTACGAGCGGACGATGACCGTCGGCGGCCATCGCGCCGATTTCCACTCGATCAAGGTGCCGCTCCTGCATGCCGTGGCCGAGCACGACCACATCGTGCCGTATGGTGCCTCGCGGCACCTGATCCCCAACGTCGCCTCGACCGACAAGGAGGAAGTCGTCCTCAAGGGCGGTCATATCAGCCTGGTCGCCGGCGCCAACGCCGCCAAGCGACTATGGCCCAAACTCGATTCCTGGCTGAGTGAGCGATCCGTATGAGCAGTACCGAGAGGCGATCCTACCCCCGTCACGTCGTGATCGACGATGGCGATCTCGAATTTCATCTGATGGGGCCGGCCGACGAGGCCGCCGTCCTTGCCTTTGCGCAAAAGTTGCCGGTGCACGACATGCTGTTCCTGCCGCGCAACATCGGCGAGGCGAAGGTGCTGTCGGCCTGGATCAAGGAGATCGAGCGGGGCGCGATCGTAAGTGTTCTGGCCACGCGTGGCGGCGCGGTCGTGGGCTGCGGCACCGTCGTGCGCGACCCCTTTTCGTGGTCTCCGCATGTCGGGGAAATCCGCATGGTCATCTCGACCGATGTGCGCGGGATCGGCGTTGGCCGGGCGCTCTCCAACGAGACTTTTGCACTCGCCTTGTCGATGGGCCTGGAGAAGCTCGTGGTGCAAATGACGGTCGATCAGACCGGCGGGATCGCGATCTTCGAAGGCCTCGGATTCCGTGCCGAAGCGCTGCTGCGCGACCACGTCAAGGATCTGTCGGGCAAGACCCACGACATCGTCGTGCTGGGCCATAATGTGGCGCAGGTCCGCGCCCAGCTCGAAGCCTACGGCCTGCCCGAAGCGGTCGGCTGAAGCTCTTTCCAGGTGGCGGCCGGGCTCATCCCTGGCCGTCATGCCGGCGGCGAACTTGCTCGAGGATGGGCAGCAGGTAGGCGAAAAACGCCTCCGGATTCTCCGACATCGGGAAGTGGCCGACATCGGTCATGCCGGCCCAGGTGGAGCCGGCAATTGCCGCCTGTGCGGCCTGGCCACGCTCCATCGTACCGCTGGGATCGTACTCGCCGCTCAGGATGTGGACGGCGACGTGATTTGTATCGATCTTCGAGGCCTCTTCGCGCAGGTCGTAGTCGGCGACATAATAGTGGAGGTCGCCGAGGAACGCCGGCGGCCAGCCCGACGCGTAGACCTGGCTGGTCTCCTTGCGATAGGCCTCGGGCGAGGTCGGGCTCATCAGCCCGTTCATCAGCCGCCCTTTGTATTCGTTGCTCACCTGCGGATGCCATAGGCGGCCGAGGTCGCTGATGGCGGCTTCGATCTTGAGGGCACCTTCGAGGGAGATCACGGCGCTGAAGAGGTCGGGATGATGCCGCGCCAGGTCGAGGGCAAGCAGACCACCGACCGAGCAGCCCATGAAGACCGGACGGTGGAGTCCGAGAGTCCGGGCCAGCGTCACCGGCAACGCTCGGGCAAAGGATGCAGTGAGGCGATATTCTTCCGCCCACCATTTCGGGCCGACTGGCGGCAGCGACTTGCCGTGAAACGGCAGATCGTAGGCGATCAGGCGGAAATGATCGGTGATTTCCCGACATTCGAAGAGATGTCGCCATTGCGCACCATGAGCGCCGGCCGTGTGTTGCAGCAGCATCGGAATGCCGGTGCCCGCCTCCTCAAAGTAAACGCGGTAGTCCTGGCTTTCAATCTCGAGGTGAATGTAGCGTCCGACGGGACTGTCGAATGCACCGGAGGACTTGGCGGCGGGCAGACGCGCTTGAGCCAGCGGTGATCTCAGAAGTTCGATGGCGCGCATGACGGCAGGGTAGTATTGGGCGTAGCGGACCGGATCGGCCTGGAGCGACATCTCCTTGCTGGCGATCAGGACGGAGATGTCGTTGTAAAGGCGCGGTGGCTTGGGGGAGAGCAACTTTACCCAGGTCGCCTCCGAGGCGGCGAGGACGATCGCGACTTTGTCGTCGGAAGGCGAGGGCGCTGCGACGAACTCGCCGTTTTCGAGTCGCACGACGCAAGCACTGCCCGGCGCCTCCAGGCGGAGGCTTCCCGTCCAATGGCGCGCGGCAAGGCGGAACTCACCGTCTTTCCGGCAAGCCTCGACCAGGATGTCGGCAGTCTTCTCGTTGATCATGGCGCCCCCTCTCGATGGGTGCACCTTTCCCGTGTAGACGACGCTCGTCAATTCAGCATGGCGTCTGCTTGCGCAGATCGGAAGGCCCTGGGTTATCGACAGATCAGTCGATGGCGTCCGCCGTCACGTCCAGCGGTGCGGCAACGACGTCACCCGCGACCGGAACGACCTTCACGACGGCGCTGGTGGCACGAAACGGCAGTGCCACGACGCCACATGCCGATATGCTCACGGCCATGGCGAGGATTAGGACGGCGCACAGCAAGGCGCCGAGCCACGAGGTGCGTCGAAGATATTCTGTCACGTAGCTCATCCCTTCCAGGACCGGTGGCGCTGGTGCTCCGACGTAGGGAACGCCGGCGGGGCCTGGGAGTTGCCGAATTTCCTGGGCAGGTCCGTCGTTACGTCGCTCGCGCAAGGTCGCCGCATTGTCGCGGCGAGGCCGAAGAATGAAGTCCGTCTGGTCCGTCACTATGTCACCCGATTTGCTACCTGATCGGCATCGTGAACGCCGTGGCGCAAATATAGGTACGGAAGATTGCCGGAACCTGATGTCCTTCGTGATCTCGACGCGTCGGAAGCGCTAACGCGGCTTCGGCGCGTCGGCGGAGCGGGCCCAATCGCGAAGTTCCGGCACCGGCGTGACGACCGGCTTGCCCGCGAAATGGTTGTCGAGATTAGCCCGGACGCTGGCCGTCATGCGGCGCTGGGCATGTTCGGTGCCGCCGCCGAAGTGCGGAGTCATGACGAGATTGTCGAGCGGCAGGAGTTCCGTGCCTTCGTAGGGTTCCTCGTCGAACACGTCGAGGGCGGCGCCTTCGATGACGTTGTTGCGCAGCGCCTCGGCGAGGGCGGTCTCGTCGACCGCCCAGCCGCGGCTGATATTGACCAGATGGCCGCGCGGCCCGAGCGCCTTCAACACTTCGGCGTTGATGATGTGATGGTTCGAGGCGTCCGAACGCAGCACCACCATCAGGATGTCGCTCCAGCGGGCGAGCTCCATCACATTGGCGAAATATGGAAAGTCTACGTCGCTGCGCTTGCTGCGATTGCAGTAGCCGATCTCGACGTCGAAGCCCTTCATGCGCTTGGCGATCTCCATCCCGATCCCGCCAAGCCCGAGGATGCCGAACTTGGCGCCGGTCAGGCCTGAGATCGCGCCGAAGCGGTTGGGGATGCGCTTGGTCCACTCGCCACGGCGGATCATCTTGTCGGCGCGCACGATGCGGCGATGCGAGGCCAGCACCAGGCCGACCGCCATTTCGGCCACGTCAGGGGCATTCGCGTCGGCGCCGTGCGTGATCATGATGTTACGGCGGCGGGCGGCCTCGAGGTCCATGCGCTCGTAGCCCGTGCCGTAGCAGCAGATCAGGGAGAGGCGTGGAAACACTGCCATGAGCTTGTCGCTGGCCCCGACACTGCCGGTCGTCACCAGCGCCTGTATCCGCTCGGCAATCTGCGGTGGCGGCACGAGGTTGAGGTCGGGCTTGTCCATGTGGCCTACGAGCTCGTAGCGCTCGCCGAACGCGGCAAGCGTGGTCTTGGTGAAATGGAAGCCGGTGAGGATTGCGGGACGGGTATCGAGCATGTGCACAGTATGACTTGCCGTTCAGTATCGTTAAACTGCCGCCTCATCGCGCGGCGAAAAACCGGCTTGGCAAAGGGCAGAACGCTGGGCATGGTGCGCTGCAAGATACGTTTTCCGCGTTCCCACCGATCTGCCGAGTGATCTGAACAAGTCATGAAGATCTCCATCGTCAAAGAACGCCGGCCGCACGAAACCCGCGTGGCGGCTACTCCCGAAACCGTCAAGAAACTGAAAGCGCTGGGCGCGGAGATCACGATAGAGGCGGGGGCGGGCACTGCCGCTGCCTATACCGATCAAGCCTACGCCGACGCCGGTGCAACGATTGTGCCGGACGCTGCGGCGGCATTCGCCGCCGGTGACATCGTGTTCAAGATCCAGCGGCCGATGTCTGCGGCGGAAGGCGCCGACGAACTCGCGCTGTTGCGCCAGGGCCAGACCCTGATGGCGCCGCTCGGCGCCTTGACCAACAAGGACCTGGTCGAAACGCTGGCCGGCAAGGGCGTGACCTCGTTTGCACTGGAGCTGATCCCGCGCATCACCCGCGCGCAGTCGATGGATATCCTATCCTCGCAGGCCAACCTTGCAGGTTACAAGGCCGTCCTGCTGGCGGCCAATCACTTCGGGCGCATCTTCCCGCAGATGATGACGCCGGGCGGCACGCTGGCACCCTCGCGTGCCTTTATCATGGGCGTCGGCGTCGCGGGCCTGCAGGCGATCGCCACGGCGCGCCGCCTGGGCTCGATCGTGACGGCGACCGACGTGCGGCCGGCGACCAAGGAGCAGGTCCAGTCGCTCGGCGCCAAGTTCGTCGCTGTCGAGGACGAGGAATTCAAGGCAGCCGAGACGGCCGGTGGCTATGCCAAGGAAATGAGCGCGGAATACCGTGCTAAGCAGGCTGCCCTCGTGGCGGATCACATCAAGATGCAGGATATCGTGGTCACCACCGCGCTGATCCCCGGCCGCAAGGCACCGGTGCTGGTGAGCGAGGACATGGTGAAGACCATGAAGGCGGGGTCGGTGATCGTCGACATGGCGGTCGAGCAGGGCGGCAACTGCCCGCTTTCCGAGTATGGCCGCACGGTCGAGAAGTACGGCGTGAAGATCGTCGGACCTGCCAACCTGGCCAGCGAGCTGGCAACCGACGCTTCGGCGCTGTTCTCGCGCAATCTCCTCAACTTCATCACGCCCATGGTCGACAAGGAGACCAAGGCGCTCACGATCAACCTCGAGGACGAGGTCGTGAAGGGCACACTGGTGACCCGCGACGGCCAGATCGTTCACCCCTCATTGGCCCAGCAGAGCCAGCAGAGCTAGGAGCGGCCCCATGGACGACAAGATTGCCGGCGAGGCTTCGAAGCTCGCGACCCAGGCCCAGGAGCTGGCGACGCAGCTGAAAGGCATCGCCCAGCAGATCACCGACGCGGCGGCGGCACCCGTGGCGGCGCTGCCCGACGGCCACATGCCGTTCGTGGCGCTGCTCACCATTTTCGCACTGGCCTGCTTCGTCGGCTACTACGTGGTCTGGCGGGTGACGCCGGCGCTGCATTCGCCGCTGATGGCCGTCACCAATGCGGTTTCCTCGGTGATCATCGTGGGCGCCTTGCTGGCGGCGGGGCTGCAGGGCATGGGCGCGGCACAGATCTTCGGCTTCATCGCCGTGGCCTTGGCGGCCGTGAACATCTTCGGCGGGTTCATCGTCACGCACCGCATGCTGTCGATGTTCAAGAAGAAGCAGCCGGCAAAGAAGTAGGCGGGGAGAGACCAGGGAATGTTCAGCCAGGAATTGGCCGCCTACGGCTATCTGATTGCCGCGATCTGCTTCATCATGGCGCTTCGCGGGCTCTCGTCGCCGACGACCTCGCGCGCCGGCAATCTCTACGGCATCGTCGGCATGGTGGTGGCGATCGGCGTCACCGTGCTGTCGCCGGGCGTCGTCTCGCCCTGGCTGATCCTCGCCGGCTTGATCATCGGCGGTGCCGTCGGCACCTTCGTAGCACTACGCATCCAGATGACGGCTCTGCCGCAGCTCGTGGCGGCGTTCCACTCGCTGGTCGGTCTCGCCGCGGTGTTCGTGGCGGCGGCCGCATTCATCTCGCCGGAGGCGTTTGGCATCGGCGTGGCCGGCAAGATCAAGGTGCAGAGCCTGATCGAGATGGGGTTGGGCACCGTGATCGGCGCCATCACCTTCACCGGGTCGATCGTGGCCTTCGCCAAGCTGCAGGGCCTGGTCTCGGGCTCGCCGCTGGTGTTCCGCGGCCAGCATCCGCTGAACGCGCTGATCGGCATTGCCCTGGTCGTGCTGCTGGTATGGCTCGCCATGCGCGGCAATGCCTCGACCTTCGTGCTGCTGATCGTGCTGTCGCTGGCGCTGGGCTTCCTGCTGATCCTGCCGATCGGCGGCGCCGACATGCCGGTGGTCGTGTCGATGCTCAACTCCTACTCGGGCTGGGCGGCGGCGGGTATCGGCTTCACGCTGGGCAACACGGCACTGATCGTGACCGGTGCGCTGGTGGGCTCCTCAGGTGCAATCCTGAGCTACATCATGTGCAAGGGCATGAACCGCTCGATCTTCAACGTGATCCTGGGCGGTTTCGGCACCGATTCGGGCGCGGCCAGCGGGCCGGCGACCAAGAACGACAAGCCGGTCAAGGCAGGCTCGGCCGAGGATGCGGCCTTCCTGATGAAGAACGCCAGCTCGGTGATCATCGTGCCGGGCTATGGCATGGCGGTGGCCCAGGCCCAGCATGCGTTGCGCGAGATGGCCGACCTCCTGAAGAAGGAGGGTGTGCAGGTGCGCTACGCCATCCATCCGGTGGCGGGCCGTATGCCGGGCCATATGAATGTGCTGCTGGCCGAAGCCAACGTGCCCTATGACGAGGTCTTCGAGCTGGACGACATCAATCGCGATTTCGCGGCGACCGACGTCGCCTTCGTGATCGGCGCCAACGACGTCACCAACCCCGCCGCCAAGACCGATCCCAAGAGCGCGATCTACGGCATGCCCATCCTCGACGTCGAGAAGGCGCAGACCGTGCTGTTCGTGAAGCGCGGCATGGCCTCGGGCTATGCCGGCGTCGAGAACGAGCTGTTCTTCCGCGACAACACCATGATGCTGTTCGCCGACGCCAAGGCGATGTGCGAGAACATCGTGAAGTCGCTCGAGGGCTCGTCTCACTGACGAAGAGGGCCATCCTCTTCGATATCGGCGGACCGATCGATCTCGAGTTCGCCTGGGAGGTCGCCGTCGACGGGGCCATCGCGGCCTCTTGCGGACTGGAAGGCATCCGGGTCGACCAGCCGACGGTCGAGGAGGCCTCCGACGCTGCCGTCGCGGCGTTCGCGCCCGACGCCTATACCTTCATGATCGAACGCCTGTGTGGTGGTGACCCAGAGACGATCGCGCGCGTGCGCCAGCGGATGCGCAGCATGATCGACAATCTCGACGTGTTCCAGATGCGGCCGGGCATTCCCGAGTTGTTGCAGCGCCTCGTCGATCGCGGTCTTCTGCTGGGTGTCGTTGCCAACCAGCCCGCCCGGATGATCGAGCGGCTCGAGCGCGAGGGCATCGCGCATCTCTTCGCGCATCACGGGGTGACGGAGATGACGGGCTTGCGCAAGCCCGATCCGCAGGCCTTCCAGACGGCCTGCGACGCGCTGGGCGTCGTCGCCACCGAAGCGATCATGGTGGGTGATCGTATCGACAACGATATCGCGCCTGCCAAGTCGCTCGGCATGGCTGCGATCCTGTTTCGCACCGGCCGCCATCGTCGCCAACGCCCGCGTGGTGCCGTCGAGGAGCCGAATGCTGTCGTGACGGACGTACGGGAACTGGAAGCCGCGATCGCGGCGCTACGGGGATAGTCGGCAAAACAAAACCCCCGGGGATGCCGGGGGTGTTGGTCGTCTCAGTCCGTCGCGAAGACGGAAGAGCGGGCTAGTAGCCCTCACGCTCCATGCGCTTGCGCATCAGCTTGCGCGTGCGGCGGATGGCCTCGGCGCGCTCACGGGCGCGGCGCTCAGAGGGCTTCTCGTAGTTGCGGCGGAGCTTCATCTCGCGGAAGATCCCTTCGCGCTGCATCTTCTTCTTCAGGACGCGCAGCGCCTGATCGACGTTGTTTTCACGAACGAGAACCTGCACTTCGATCGCTTCCTTCCAGAGACGTGCAGCCCCGAAAACGCTCGGGGCCTGAATGAGAGGCGGCGTAGGTATCATAGGGCGATACCCTTGGGAACCCCCCGAAACGTCCTTATATTCCCAATATGAGCAGCGAAAACACCCAAAATTCTGCGGAAATTGCTCCGGGCATGACCGTCCGCGATCCGGATGCCGCCCTGCGCGACCGGCTGGCCGATGCCGTGGCCGACGAGGCTGCCTTCGAGGGCTGGACGCGGACCGCCCTGGCGGCTGCCGGCCGCAATCTCGGTCTGCCCGCCGGCGAGGCCGACCGGCTTTTCCCTGGTGGCGCGATCCAGGTCCTGAGCCATGCCAGCGAGCGGGCTGATTTCAGGACGGTGGAGGATATGGAGAAGGAGGGCGTCGCTGCCCTCAAGATCCGCGACCGCATCAAGACGGCCGTCCGGTTCCGCCTGGAACGCCATGCCGGCAACCGGGAGGCGGCGCGGCGGGCACTGGCGCTGCTGTCGCTGCCCTTCAACGCCGGGCTGGGGCTGAAGCTGCTCTACAAGACCGTGGACGCAATGTGGTACGCCGCCGGCGACACCAGCACGGATTTCAACTTCTATACCAAGCGCGCGACCTTGGCGGGCGTCTACTCCTCGACGCTTCTCTACTGGCTGAACGATCGTTCGCCGGGCGCCGAGCAGACCTGGGCCTTCCTCGATCGTCGTATCGACGACGTGATGAAGATCGAGAAATTCAAGAGCCAGGTCCGCTCCTGGACCGGCGGCCCTAGCGGGCGGACCGCTGCACGTAGGTGACATGCCCCATCTTGCGGCCGGGGCGGGCCTTGCCCTTGCCGTAGAGATGGAGCCGCGCCTCGGGCTCGGCGAGATAGCGGGGCCAGCCGTTGGCCTCGTCACCGATCAGGTTCTCCATGCGTGACGGCGCCAGCACATCCACCGACCCCAGCGGCAGGCCGCAGATCGCGCGCACCAGCTGCTCGAACTGGCTGGTGGCGCAGGCGTCGATGGTCCAGTGGCCGGAATTGTGCGGCCGTGGCGCCATCTCGTTGGCCAGAACCGCCCCCTCAGGCGTGACGAACATCTCGAGGGCCACCAGGCCCACGAGATCGAGCCCCTGGGCGAGCTGAATGCCGAAACGCTCCGCCGTCGCCAGGGTCTCGGCCGATAGATCGGCCGGCACCGTGGTGGTGCGCAGGATGCCGTCGCGATGGCTGTTGATGCCGATGGGAAAGCAGCGGGTCTCCCCGTCGAGGCCACGCGCGACAATGGCGGAGACTTCGCACTGGAAGGCGACCAGCGCCTCCAGGATGCACTCGCGTCGTCCGAGCCTTTCCCAGGCGGCCGCAAGTTCGGCGCGGTCGGTGACGCGGGCCTGGCCCTTGCCGTCATAGCCTTCGGTACAGGTCTTCAGGATGCCCGGCAGGGCGCTGGCAGCCGTCACGTCGGCGGCCGACCGAATCGGCTGGTAGTCGGCGGTGCCGATGCCGAGCTTGCGCAGGAAGTCCTTCTCGCGCAGCCGATGCTGGGCGAAATGGATCGGCTTCACGCCTGGGCGGACGGGCCTGAGCTTCTCGCACTCGAGAACAGCGCCTTCGGGCACGTTCTCGAACTCGTAGGTAATGACATCGACCTGGGTCGCGAAACGGGCGAGGGCGGCGGCATCGTCGTAGTCGCCGCGGACATGGCCGGCAGCGACTTCGGCGGCCACGGAATGCTCGTCGGGGGCATAGACGAGGCAGCGATAACCGAGCCGCGCGGCCGCCAATGCCGTCATGCGACCCAACTGTCCGCCACCCAGGATGCCGATGGTCGCGCCGGGCGGGATGATCGAAGAGGAGGGCATCAGCGGTGAGGGGGCGGTGCGTCGTCCGAAGGGGCCTTGGCGACGGCAGCGGTCTGCCGGGCCCGCCATCTTTCCACGGCTGCCAATATCTTGGCGTCGCCAAGTCCAACAATCGAACCTGCCAGAAGCGCGGCATTGATGGCGCCGGCCCGTCCGATGGCCAACGTGCCGACAGGAATGCCGGCCGGCATCTGGACAATGGAAAGAAGACTGTCTTGGCCCTTCAAGGCGGCGCTTTCGACCGGCACACCCAGCACCGGCAAAGGAGTCATGGAGGCCGTCATGCCCGGCAGGTGCGCCGCCCCGCCGGCGCCGGCAATGATCACTTTCAGCCCGCGACCCTTGGCGGATGAGGCGTAAGTCATCATGCGTTTGGGTGTTCGATGGGCGGAAACGATGCGGGCCTCGAAGGGGACACCCAGCGTCTGCAGGGTCTCTGCGGCATGTCGCATGGTCGCCCAGTCGGACTGGCTACCCATGATGACGCCTACCAATGGGCGTGCCGCCGGCCTAGAGGCGCGGCGCGTTTCTTTCTTCCTGGCCATTACACCCTGTCTGTCTCAGGCGATGATATCGGGGATGAGCTGGCTTTCCAGCCTGATGATCTGGTCCTTGAGGCCGAGCTTGCGCTTCTTCAGCCGTTGCAGCTGGAGCTGGTCGAACGGCGGCTTCTCGACCAGGCGGTCGATCACTTCGTCGAGGTCGCGGTGCTCGCTGCGCAGCGCCTCGAGCTTCGCCTTTATTGCCTCGGCGTCCAGCGGTGGGTCAGACGTCGAATTGTTCATCCTAGGGCGCACTCGTCCGGCAGGCTAGCCACGTCGCTCCCGGCCGTGTACCCCTTCGCACGCTTAATTGGAAGCGTCCCGAGGCCTGTATTCTTGTCGGATTTCCCGCCCCACCCGTTCTGGAATTTCTCCCTGGAGCTCTATGGCGGAGAGGGCGTCGCGGAAGCCTGCCTCGACCTGCAGGAGAGGCGCGGCTGTGACGTCAACATCCTGCTTTTCTGCTGCTGGCTGGGCGCCTCCGGCCGGCCGACCCTGACGGCCGACCGGCTGCGCACGATCCTGTCGGCCAGCGCGGCCTGGCAGGCCGAGGTCGTGAAGCCGCTGCGCGAGATCCGGCGGCGGCTGAAGGACGGGAATTGGCCCGGCGCGCTGCCTGATACGGTCGACGCCGTTCGCCGCCGCGCCGCAGATGCAGAGCTGGCCGCCGAACACGCCGAGCAACTTGCCTTGGCGGGCCTGCATGCGCCGCCGGCCGATCGCGATCGCCCGCTTGAAAAACGCCTGCGTGCGGCGGTGGGAAACCTGGGAGTCTACGCGGTTTGCCTCGGCGTGGTGCCTGACGACAAGGATCGCAAGGCGGTAGCGGCTCTGATGCGGGCCACGTTTCCCGCTCTGGCGCCGCCCGAGGTGGCTGAAGCCGTCGGACTTGCTGCCTAGGCTGGCACCGCTCCGACGTTACCGTCATGTTGCGCAAATGATGCGCAAAAGAATTGCGTACTGCAGCCCTTTATGCGCAACCGGCGCTAAATTGTGGCGTTCCTTCATTGGACGTCGGCGGCTCGTGTCAGCATGTTGCTGATGATGCCGTGGGTGATCTTGCCAAGGCTGCGCATAGAGCAGGGGGCCATGACCATTCCGGTGGTCTGGAAATACCCACTCGACATCGCACCGGCGGGATCGTCGATTGGAAATGCCACATCCGCGAGCCGCCGTACGTCCCCGACCGTCCAATCCCCGACCTTCCAATCCCCGACCTTCCAATCTACGTCGTGCATCAGGGCGCTTCTCGTCGGGTGCGTGGTGGCGCGGTAGGTTTCCACCGGAAACCGTTTGAATGCCGGGGGATTCTCGACGCGAGAGATCGCGTACAAGCCGCAAAAATCCGGCAGTAAAATGGTTCGTTCCAGCCGATGCTCCGGAGTTATTCACGAGTCCAGATGATCACCGCTCCGGAACCGATTCAGCGTGACTTGCTTTCGGCCCGGAGTCAGAGTCGACCATCCACAACCAGCTCGGAGGTCGCCTATGAGCACCGTGGACCACATCGAAGCGTTGAAGGCCAAGCATGCGTCGCTTGAGCATGCGATCGATCAGGAAAGTACCCGGCCGCATCCCGATGACGATGCAATCTGCAGCCTCAAAAAACGAAAATTGATGATCAAGGACGAAATCGCCCGGCTGAGCGCGTCCTCACACCCTCATTGACCTAAGGTCCGGGCTCAGAGCCCCGCCCAGCGCGCCAGCGCTACGGCACCGACCGCGCCAAAGAGGCCCGGCGTGAAGCCGCCGGCCGTGCGTGTCAGCACGGCAGCGGCTATCGCGCCGGCCCAATAGGCGCCGCCCACTTGCACCAGCGGGACGACGGCCGCCGACACCAGGACCGCGCCCGGCGCATGATCCAGCAAAGCCGAGACAAGACGATGACGGCCGAGCCAGCGCATCGCGACGAAGCCGCCGCCCTTGGCTGCCATTGCGGCCAGTGCCATGACGAAGATGGCGATCAGGTTCTCGGGGTCAGCGGACATTGCCGTCCGCTTTCTGGCTGATGTCGCGCAGGGCGCCGAACAGCCCACCGGCCAGTCCGCCGATCACGATGTACCAGTTGCCGCCGATCGCCCATTTGGAGGCCAATGCTGCGACGATCGCGACCGCCCACGGCGTGAGGTCTCGCTTGCCTCGGAAGAGGATGGTCGCCACCACGACGAACACCGCGATGCCCACGAAATCGAGTCCCAACCGGCGCGCAGCAGTGGGATCGCTCAGCACGCCGCCGGCCGCGAGATGCCCGGCCAGCGTGGAACCCGACCAGATGCAGGCCATCACGAAACCGCCGCCCAGGAACTTGCCGAGATCGCCGTGGCCGCGACGATACTCGGCGATATTGACCGCCCAGTTCTGGTCGACCGTGACGTACCAGACCGGCGGTTGCAGCCACCAGGGTAGGTGCGGCAGATGCGGCTGCAGCGCCGCGCCCATCACGAAGTAGCGCAAGTTGGCGACGAACACTGAGACGAACAGCGCCACCAGCGGCAGCGGCTGCGCCCAGATATCGAGCGCCACCATCTGGCTGGTGCCGGCCATGACGGTGAAGCTCATCAAGGTCGTCTCGAAGGCGCTCAGGCCCTTCTGGGCGGCAGCGACTCCGAAGCCGATCCCGAAGGGCAGAGAGGCGAGGCCGGGCAGGATCATGCGCCATGCGCCGGCCTGGAAGCTGCGCCACGTCACACGTGCGGAAAGAGACACGGAGGAAGACCTATGAAATGGGGCGCTCTCTATAGTCGTTGAGCGCGCACCACTCCAGTTCTCTCGGACAAGGGCGGCAGTCGCGTGCGGGCTGCCTCTACTGGTCGATTTCGAGCTTGTTGGCTTTGATCAGCTGTGCCCAGCGGGCCGTTTCGGCAGCGATCCGTTCCTGGAACTGGGCCATCGTATTGGGCAGGTAGATCAGGCCCTGGTCGGCGAGCAGCTTCTGGATTTCCGGTGTCTGGGCAGCAGCGGTGTAGTCCTTGTAGAGACGGTCGACGATCGGCTGCGGTGTGCCGGCAGGTGCGATCAGCGCATACCACGACATGACGTCGGCATCGCCCAGACGCAGCTCCTTCAAGGTCGGCACGTCGGGCAGTTGCGGCACGCGGTTTGGCGTCGTCACCGCGAGCGCCCGCAGCTTGCCGGAGCGGATGAACGGCAGAAGGCTCGGCAGCGTGTCGAAGGTCGACTGGATGTCGCCGGCGAACAGGGCGGGCAGGGACTCGTTGGTGCCCTTGTAGGGGACGTGCACCACCTCGATGCCGGTCTTCACCTTCAGCATCTCGTAGGTGAGATGCGCGGGGCTGCCCATGCCGACCGATGCGAAATTGTAAGTGCCCGGCTTGGCGCGGCTGGCGGCGATCAGGTCCTGCGCCGTCTTGACTGGCGAATCGGCACCGACCACCAGCACCAGCGGCGAGGCCGCGAACATGGTGATGGGGATCAGTTCCTTGCCGACGTCATAGGGCATCTGCTTGTAGAGGCCGGGGAAGATCGTGAGCGGGCCCAGGTTGCCCATGCCGATCGTGTAGCCGTCCGGCTTGGCCTTCGCGATCTCCGTCACGCCGATACGGCCGGCGGCGCCCGCCTTGAAATCGGTGATGATGGTCTGACCCAGGGCCTTCGATACCTGGTCGTTGAAGGCGCGGGCGATCAGGTCGTTCAATCCGCCGGCGGGCCACGGCACGAGGAAACGGATAGGCCGGCTCGGCCAGGCCTCCTGCGCCGCCGCGGGCAGCACGCCCGTCATCGCCGCGCCTGCCGCCACTCCCGACAGACCCATCATCGCCCGACGCGAAATCTCCACCCTTGCCTCCTTGAAACCTGCCCGATCCTGCGCGGGCCGCAGCATCTTCCGCGCCAATCCGCCTGTCCATCGGGCCGCTTGTCCAGCGGGACTGTTTGACCCGTTTCCGTCGTTCGTATACATGAACAAAAGTTCATGTCCCAGAACGAAGTCAAAAGCGCCCGGCGCGTCCTCGACATTCTTCGCTTCTTTGCGGAGGAGAAGGCGCCGGCGTCGCTTGCGCGTATTTCGCAGGCCCTCGACTTTCCGAAATCGAGCTGCCTTTCCCTGCTGGAGACGCTCACGGCCGAGGGCTACGCCTACCAGGTCGACGGCCGTTACTACCTGACGGGCCGCTGGTTGCGTGATGCTCAGGCCGTCTCCGACCATGACCGGCTGGCCGCGCGCTGCCGGCCGACGCTGGAAAGGCTGCATCAGGAAATTCGCGAGACCATGATCCTCGCGAAGCTCGCGAAGAACAGCGTCGTCTACCTCGATGTCATCGAAGCCGATCGGGTGTTGCGGTTCTCGGCTCATATCGGCCAGCATAAGCCCGTGCATGCGAGCGCCTCCGGCCGCGCCCTGCTCAGCGCGCTGCCGGACGAGCAGCAGGCGCGGATCGCGCGGGCCCTGAAGTACGAGCGTCATACGCCTGCGACGCCGGCATCGGCCAAGGCGCTGCTGCAGACCATCGCCGAGGGCACCAAGCGCGGCTGGCAGGTCAATCTCGGCGAATACCAGTCGGACACGATCTCGATCGCGGCGCCGGCGCGCCTCGATGGCGAGGTCGTGGCCTTCGTGCTCGGCGCGCCGATGAGCCGGATCGATGACAAGGTCGATCAACTGGGCGCCGCGCTGGCGCGCGCCGCAGCGGACCTGACGGCACACAGCAGATCATAGGAGAGCGGCATGGCAGGCGGCGCATTGGACGGCGTGACGGTCGTCGACGTCACGAGCGTCGGCATGGGGCCGATGGCGACCCAGATGCTGGGCGACATGGGCGCGGACGTCATCAAGGTCGAGCAGCGCGAAGGCGATGTGTTCCGGCATGTGACGCCGCAGCGGCATCACGGCATGAGCCACACCTATCTGAACCTGAACCGCAACAAGCGTAGCGTCGTATTGGACTTGAAGTCGGCTGGCGGGATCGAGCAGTTGCTGTCCCTGCTGGGCAAGGCGGATGTCTTCGTTTCCAACATGCGTGCACCGGCGTTGCGGCGCCTCGGTCTCGATGCGGAGCGCCTGACCGAGACCCATCCGCGCCTGATCCATTGCGGTTGCTATGGCTATTCGGAGCGCGGCCCCTATGGCGGCCGAGCCGCCGTCGACGACACGATCCAGGCGGCTTGCGGCCTAGCCTGGCTGCAAGGCAGCGCCGGCAGCGAAGCGCCGCGCTACGTGAACACGGTCGTTGCCGACAAGGCCGTCGCCCTCTACGTCGCCAACGCGATCACCGCGGCGCTCTTCGCCCGCGAACGTACCGGCCGCGGCCAGGCGATCGAAGTGCCGATGTTTGAATGCATGGTGTCTTTCCTCGCCGTCGAGCATCTGGCGGGCCTGACTTTCGTGCCGCCGGAAGGGGCAGCTGGTTATTCGCGCCTGCTGAATGCCTTCCGCAAGCCGTTCGCAACCACTGACGGCTTCATCGGCGTGGTGCCCTACACTGACGCTCAGTGGAAGCGGTTCTTCGAGCTGGTCGGGGCACCCGAGCTCCTCGCCGACAATCGCTTTGCCACGGCGGTGGCACGCAGCCGCCATTTCGCTCCGCTTTACGAGATCGTGGAACAGGCGCTGAAGAAGCGCAGCACGGCGCAGTGGATCACGCTGCTGCAGGATGCCGACATCCCCTTTGCACCCGTCAATTCATTCGACGACCTGCTCGACGATCCGCACCTCGCAGCGATCGGCTTCTGGAAGAGGGTGGAGCATCCGACGGAGGGATCGCTGATCCAGGCCGGCTTCCCGATCCATTTCTCGGGGACGCCCGCCACGGTGCGCCGCCATGCACCCGCCCTGGGCGAACACACAGACGAACTCCTGTCGAACGGAAGCTGACATGAAGATGCTTGGTAAAGCCCTGCTCGCGGCCGTTGCCGTCTTGCTGCCGACCGTCGCCACGGCGCAGACCTTTCCTGCGAAGCCGATCAAGTTCGTGGTCGGCTTCCCGGCAGGCAGCAGCATCGACGAAGTCTCGCGCGTGGTGATGGACGATATCCGCAAGCGTACGGGGGCGGTGATCGTGATCGACAATCGGCCGGGGGCGCTGGGCGCCATCGGCATGCAGATCGTCGAGCAGGCCGACCCCGACGGCTACACGATGATGCCGAGTTCCAGCGCCACGCATTCCTCGGGCCCGCATCTGCTGCGCGCGCTGCAGGGGCTGGAGCCGGTGACGAAGCTTAGCCATGTCGGCCGCCTGGTGCGGTTCGACATCGCCGTCGTCACGGCCTCGGCCGGCGCCTACAAGGATGTCGCATCGCTGGTCGCCGCGGCGAAGGCCAAGCCCGGCGACCTTACCTACGGCTATGGCTCGGGCACGGGGCAGGTGGCGGGCGCCACGTTCGGCCGCGTCGCGGGGCTCGACGGGCGGCCGATCCCCTACAAGGGCCAGCCGGCGGCCCTGATGGATCTGCTCGGCCAGCGCATCGACTACGTGGCCTCCGATCTTGGCGCCGTGCTGGGGCATGTGCAGCACGGCACGCTGAAGGCGGTGGCGCTGATGGCCGAGAAGCGGTCGTCGATCCTGCCCGACGTGCCGACCGTGGCCGAGCTCGGCATTGCCGGTGCGGTTCTCACCGGCTGGATCGGCATCGACGGTCCCGCGAAGCTCGCCGAGCCGGCACGCCTGTGGTGGACCGAGCAGCTCGAGAAGTCGATCGCCTCGCCCGAGGTCCGCGAGAAGCTCGCCAAGATCGGCATGGAGGCCGCCCCGCTGTTCGGCGCCTCGTTCGCCACCTTCGTCGAGACCGAGTACGGGCGCTGGGGCGAACAGGTGAAGCAGGCCGGCATTCAGGCCGAATGACCCACCGACGAATCCCGACAGATCACCACGACAGGAGCAGACGATGGCCGGCCTCTATTTCCAGGATTTCCACGTCGGACAGGAATTCCATCATGCGCTCAGCCGCACCGTGACCGAGGCGGACAACACCATGTTCAGCCTGATGACCATGAACCCGCAGCCGCTGCACATCGATGCGCACTTTTCGGCCAACACGGAGTTCGGGCAGCGGCTGTTCAACAGCCTCGCCACGCTCGCCATCCTGATCGGCATGTCGGTCCACGACACCACCCTCGGCACCACGGTGGGCAATCTCGGCATGACCGAGGTCAAGTTCCCCAAGCCCGTCTTCCATGGCGACACGCTCAAAGCCCATACCAAGGTGCTCGCCGTGCGCCCCAGCAAGTCGCGGCCGACCCAGGGCCTGGTCGAGTTCGAGCATACGGCGACCAACCAGCGCGGCGAGGTCGTCGCGACCTGCCGCCGTATGGCCTTGATGCATTGCCGCGCCTAGGTCGGCGGCTCGCCGCGGTCGCTACCTGAACATCCCGAGCGTCGTGGCGACCGGCAGCCGGTCGACGATGTCCCAGTGTTCGATGAAGAGGCCGTCCTCGACACGGAAGAGGTCGGCCGTCTCGAAGGCGAGCTTCTTGCCGGTGGCCGGAATGCCGCGGAAGGGGCCTGTGTGGGTCGCCTGCCAGTGGATGAAGGTGACGACGCGATCGCCGTCGGCCAGCACATGCCGGAAGTCGGGTGTCATGTCGGGCAGGCCTTGGTGGAAGCCTGCGGCGAAGGCGCGATAGCCGTCGCGGCCGGGCTCGACCAGGGCGTTGTGGCTGCGGAACTCGGGATGGAGGTACCTGTCGATTGCAGTGAGGTCGTGGTCGACATAGAGCCGGCGCCGAAACTCGACGATGCTGGCCTTGAGCGTTTCGTTGTCCATGAGATGTCCTCCGGGAAGTTGCCTGGAGGCCAGTTTGGCAGCAGGTTATGCCGGCACTAGAGAAGGGCTTATCCTGGTATCTACAACACCTGCCTCATCATCAGCCTCGTCACCGGCCTCGCGACGCGACGATCTCGCGGCCTTCCTGAAAGGCCGACGGGCGCGGCTCGCGCCTCAGGAGGTCGGCCTGCCGTCGACTACCCGGAGGCGCACGCCGGGACTGCGGCGTGAAGAGGTCGCGTTGCTCGCCGGCGTCGGGATCACCTGGTACACATGGCTTGAGCAGGGACGCGACATCCAGGTCTCTGCCCTGGTGCTCGAGCGCATCGCGCGCGCCCTGCGTCTGGGTGAGGCCGAGCGCACCCATCTCTTCATCCTGGCACAGAACCGGCCACCACCGCTTGCCGTGCGGGCATTGCCCGAGGTGACGCCGGCGCATCGGCGTCTGCTCGAAAGCCTGGCCGGTCCTGCCTACCTCGCCACGCCGCGCTGGGACGTCATTGCCTGGAACAGTTCGCTTTCCGCCGTGTTCGGCGATCTCTCGGCGGTTCCGGCCGAGCGGCGCAACATGCTCTGGCTGGTCTTCGCCAGCGCCGATCATCGCGCCGCCATCCCCGACTGGGAAGCCGATGCACGGGGCATGGTCGCGCGCTTTCGCCTCGAATTCGGCCGGCGGCGGGACGATCGCGACTTCCTTGCGCTGATCGACGAACTTCGCGGCGTCAGTCCGGAGTTTCACCGATGGTGGGCCGAGCAGGATGTGGCGCGTCGTCCGCTGGCCACCAAACGCTTTCACTCGGCCAAGGTCGGAACCATGGAGTTCGAGCAGACCAACTTCGTTGCCGACGAAACGGCGGACCTGCGGCTCACCGTCTACACACCCCTCGATGGACGTACCGCGCACCTCGTCGAACGGCTGCGCAGGAGCTGGGAGAAGAGGCGGCTTACCTCGAGGTAGGTGGTTTACAGTCCCCTTCTGCGTCCCATATGGGACGCCATGACCAAGACCAACACGACGACGAGAACGGCACGGACGAGAACGGCAAGTTGCGCCTGTGGCGGCCTGAAGCTCACACTCGCGGGTGAGCCGACGAGCGTCTATGCCTGTGCCTGCCAGGAGTGCCAGCGCGCCACCGGCAGCGCCTTCGCTTATCGGGCGAAGTATCCCAAGACGGCCATCATGGACGTCACCGGCGAGCGCCGTTCGTGGCGTCGCGGCAGCGACGCCGGCCGTTGGATCGAACAGACATTCTGCCCGACCTGCGGCACGCTCCTGTTCATGGAGGCCGAGGTGATTCCCAACGATATCGTGGTTTCGGTTGGCTGCTTTACCGATTCGGACTTCGCACCACCGGCCGCACTCTTCTGGTCCGGGCGGCGCCACGGCTGGTACCAACTCGCGGACGGCATCGCCACGCCCTGAGCGAGGCGTCGAGATCAGTTCAGCTTGTGCAGGTTGACCGTCCAGGAAATCGACCGGCCGAACGCGTCACGGGAGTTGCCGCTGCATTGCGCGACATTGTCGGCGCCGCGGTGACAGACGAGCTGGTCGGCGAACCAACGCGATCCGTCATTGCACGTCGAGTCGGTGTCGCGCAGCGCCAGCACGGCGCCGGAGAAGCGCGCCTGCGCGTTGGTCCGGCAGGCCGTGCGCCCCCGCCGCCATTCCAGGCGGCCATTGCCGCTGGCGTCGAAGCAATACGAGGAGATGCCAGGCTGCATCTGCACCGCCTCGTGCCGGAACGGGTCGGTCCGCCAGCACCCCTCCATGAAGGCGTAGTTGTTGGTCGGGCCCGAGGGCAAGCGCAGGCGGTTGTCGTTGGGATTGCGGGGCGGCGGCTGCGGCGCGGGAGGCGGCGTGACTTTCGGCGGTGCCGGCGGCGGCGGGGCGATGGCCACTTGCGGCGGCGGCTTGGAGGCTTCCGGCGGCTTGCAGCTGGCGATACGCTTCTTGAGTTCGGCCTCTGCCATCGCCAGCTCGGCCTTGAGGGCCTTGCTGCGTGTCTGTTCGCCGGACAGCGAGGCTTTCAGGAGAGGCAGGCGATCGGGCGCCGCGATGGGCGGCGGCGCATCAGGGCCTTCGCGCGTGGCGATGTCGAGAGCCGGTTCGACCGGCAACAGGCTGCGCAGGAGCCAGGCGGCACCGATCAGCAGCAGGAGAAGGGGCAGGGCCAGGACCAGGGTGCGCACCCAGGGAATGCCGCCAGCGACCGGCAGCGTCGCCGTTGCGATCGGACGCGGCCCGGCCTGCAGTACCGCCCCCTGCGTTGCTGGCGCCTGAAGTACCGAACGCCGTTCGGGGACGCGGTTGACGCCGGCCGGCGGCAGTGCGGGCGCGGCATCCTTTTCGTAGCCCCAGGCCACGATCACCGGACGGTCGCCCACCAGGAAGACGAAGGACGGGGCGGGAAGACGTGCGGCGAGCTGCAGCGAGAGGCCGACGACGCCCGTCTCCTCGCGCGGGCCGTGTCCGGCCAGTTCGTCGCCCAACCGCCGGATTTCCGCCAAGGTGCGCTCGACCCCGGCCATGACCTGCTGCCGCTCGGCGACGGTCAGGGTGTCGACGGGACGAACAGGCCCTGGCCAGCCGGCATACCAGTCGATCGCTTTGCCGTCCTCGTGGACCTGCGGCTCGGCCAGCAGATCGGCGGCCTCGCTCCCCAGCCGGCGCTGCAGCACGCGGCGCAGCTGTGGCGCTGCATTGTGCAGCGGCTCACCGCGCACGCCCAGGGGGCGCACGCCGCTGCGGGTGGTGACGATCAGCGTGGTATCGCCGGGCATGGGGCCTCGAAATTAGCCCAGCGATTATGGCGAGGCGATGGTGCAGCCGGGGCCCACAGTGTCGCAAACCAGCCAGGCTCCGGCACGCTAAGCCGCCTCGGGGCGAGGGGGCTCGCGCGTCCGGCGATGGGTCGTCACCCGCCTTATGCCAAGGCGGGCAGCAGACGCTTTATCTCGGTTTGCAGGCCGGAAACGGCTTTTCGGTCACCCGAGAGATGCTTCAGCAGATACTGCTGGAACAGCCCGTCGAACAACGCATAGAGCGCCGCGGGCGAAAGGGTGGGCTTCTTGCGCTCGAACGAAGCGAACTTCTCGGCGACCCGCCACACCATCTTCTCCAGGCTCTTGTCGATCTCGATCACGTCGCTGCGGAATGCGTCCTCGAACAGAGCCTGCGAGCGCAAGTCGTACCACAGGCGATGCATGTGCGCTTCGGTGCGCAGGGTTTCGCCCAGCTTGTCGAGGAAGCCGGCCATCAGCTCCTCTCTGTTGCGGGCCGTGGTGGTCACCTCATCGTAGCGCGTCACGCACTGCGCCTTGTAGTGGCGCACGCAGCAGCTGATCAGGTCGATCTTGTCGTTGAAATAGTAGTGCAGCACGCCATGCGTGAACTCCGACTTCTGGGCGATCTCGCGCAAGCTGGTGCGGGCATAGCCGAGCTCGGCCAGCGTGGCGATTGCCGCCTCCGCGAGCTCGACGCGACGCGCGTTGAATTTGTCGACCGGCAGGCGCTGCCCCTTGCGAGGCCGCTCTGCCAAAAGCTGCTGAACCATACTGTCGGTTCCTCCCGGGGGACTCTTGTCCTCGAAATGCGGAATTTAGACAACCGTCTAGTTATTATTTGACAGTCGTCCAAATCTCTCGGAAGCTCCGCGCAACGAAAGAAGGTAGCCAAAGGCTTCCAAGGAGGAACGCATGAGCGGCAAGAGACTCGAGGGTCGTTGTGCCCTGGTGACGGGCGGAGCGCGCGGTATCGGCGCCTCGATTGCGGAGGCGCTGGCCCAGGCAGGCGCTTCGGTGATGATCGGCGACATCCTCGGCGATCTCGGTAAGCAGACCGCGGCGAGTCTCGGGAAATCCGGCGCCAAGAGCGGCTTCGTCGCGCTCGATGTCACCGACGATGCGCAATGGGAGAAGGCAGCCGCGGCCACCGTCGCGACGCTGGGCGGCTTCGATATCCTGATCAACAACGCAGGCATCGAGATCACGTCACTGGTGGTCGATGTGAAGGCCGAGGATCTGCGGCGTATGTGTGACGTCAACATCGTCGGGACCGCGCTCGGCATGAAGCATGCCTTCCGCGCCATGCGGCCGGGCGGGGCGGCGGGCAAGGGCGGCGCCGTGATCAACATCGCCTCGGTCGCGGCCACCATCGCGTTTCCCTCGATCGCCGGCTACTCCGGCACCAAGTCGGCGGTCGATCGCATGACACGGGTCGCCGCCATGGAAGCGGGCAAACTGGGCTACGGGGTGCGGGTCAACTGCATCTACCCCGGCCTCATTCCGACCGACATGGGCATGCAGCTCGCCGGCGATATCGTGCGTCTGGGGCTCGCGCCGGACGCCAACGCTGCCGTGGGTTCGGTCATCGAACGGACGCCGCTCGGCCGTCTCGCCGAAGTGGGCGACATCGCCGATGCCGCAGTGTTCCTCGCCTCCAACGACGCTCGCTTTGTCACGGGTATCGGGCTGCCGGTCGATGGCGGCATGGGCATGTGACCGAACGAGATTTGACCAGACGAAATTTGACGAGAAGAGGGGGAGGATCCAATGGCTGACAAGCGTCCCGTCGTCGTTTACGGCGCCAACGGCTACACCGGCCGTCTCGTTTGCGAATATCTGCGCGAATACAACGTGCCCTTCATTGCTGCCGGCCGCGACAAGGCGAAGGTCCAGGCCGTGCTCGACAAGGTGCCGGGCATCGAGACGGCGGACTACGAAGTCGTCGAAGTGAAGCACGACGTGAAGGCGCTCACCGAGCTCTTCAAGGGCGCCAAGGTCGTCTCCAACATGGTCGGGCCATTCATCAAGTATGGCGGCGAAGTGGTCGAGGCCTGCCTGGCGGCGGGCTGCCATTACACCGACACGACCGGCGAGCAGGACTGGGTGCTGCACGCACAGCAGACCTGGGGAGATGCCTTCGCAAAAAAGGGACTACTGCTGTCGCCAGATCTCGCACAGATGTACACGACCGGCGAAATCGCCGCGAACATCTGCCTCGAAACGCCGGGCCTCGACACACTCGACATCCTGGTCTTCTGGAAGGGCTTTCCGACCTACGCCTCGACCCAGACGATCTTCACCATCCTGAAGGCCAACTGGTATCGCCTGGAGCAGAACAAGTTCGTCGAATGGGACGTCACGACGAATTATGAGGTGACGGTGCCGGGTCAGCACCAGGGGGCCATCGCGGTTCCCTGGGGGGGCACGGCCCATCCGGTCTGGTTCAAGAACGATCCGCGGGTTGCCAATTGCAGCGTGCTGGGTGGCGTGCTGCAGCGCGAAGTCATGCAGGGCGTAGTCCAGACCCAGCACATGGTGAAGGAGAAGATCAAGCCCCTGCCGCCCGACCAGCAGGAAAAGGCCCTGGCCGACATTGCCGCAACGGTGCAGGCCGCCATGCCGCCGCGCGAGAATCCGCGGCTCAACATCTCGATCGATTCGGTGCATGCTTCGGGGCCACTAGGCCGTGCGCACTGCGTCATCCATGGCAACTGCAACTACAAGCAGACAGGCGTACTGCAAGCCTACGCGGCCTACTCGCTGCTGCAGGCGCCGCCGCGCCGCGCCGGCTTCGCCTCGGGCTGCCAGGCCTTCGGCCATCGCGAGCTGCTGGGACAGCTGCGCGCCTTCGGCCTGGTGTCGAAGCCAATCCTCACCGTGCACGACTGAGGCAGGCCGTGCGGCTCGTCGACTATCTCGACAAGGGCACGTCGCTCGGCGGCGACGCGCCCTGCCTCACGATGGACGATCGGACCTTGTCCTACCGCGAGGTCCAGGCGCTGAGCTACCGCGTGGCGCGCGGGCTCGTGACCGCGGGCGTGGCGGCGGGCGAGAAGGTCGCCATCCTGTCGGGCAACGATCCGCTGGCTTTCTCCTGCGTGTTCGGCATCAGCCGCGCCGGCGCGGTCTGGTGCCCGATCAATCCGCGCAACGAGGCGGCGGAGAACCGCTTCATCCTCGATGCCTTCGACTGCCGGTTGCTGATCTTTCACAGCGACTTCGCGGCCATGGTCGAACGCATGCTGCCGGACCTGCCCAAGCTCGTGAAGATCGTCTGTCTCGATCGCAGCTTGCCTTTCGCGGGGTCTTTCGAACAGTGGCTCGAGACAGTCGATGAGACGCCGTTCGAGCGCGCGCCGATCGACGACATCGCCATGCTGCCCGGCACCGGCGGCACGACCGGCACGCCCAAAGGCGTGATGCTGTCGGGCCGAAATCTCGAAGCCATGACGGCCCTCACGCTCATGGGCTATCCCTTCGAGGGCCGACCGGTCTATCTCGCGTTCGCACCGCTCACCCATGCCGCGGGCGTCCTTTGTTTCCCGATCATGACCTTGGGCGGGCGGGTGGTGATCATGCACCATCCCGATATCGGCCAGTTCCTGGACTTCGTTGGGCAGTACAAAGTCACCCACACCTTTCTGCCGCCGACGGTGATCTACATGCTGCTCGATCACCCGAAGCTCGGCGCTGCCGATCTCGGCTCGCTGCAATGCTTCTGGTATGGCGCTGCGCCGATCTCGCCGGCACGGCTGGCCGAAGCGCTGCAGAAGATCGGGCCGATGGCGCAACTCTTCGGCCAGACCGAGGCGCCGATGATGGTGTCGATGATGGCTCCCAAGGACCACTACAATGCCGACGGCTCGATCGCGACCGAGCGGCTGGCGTCCGCAGGGCGCATCGGGCCGCTGGTGCAGGTCGGTATCATGGACAAGGAAGGCAGGCTGTTGCCGACCGGCGAACGCGGCGAGATCGTGGTCCGCGGGTCGCTGGTGATGGAGGGATACTACAAGAACCCGCAAGCGACGGCCGAGGCGTCGGCGTACGGCTGGCACCATACCGGCGACATCGGCTACCTCGATGCCGACAACTTTCTCTACATCGTCGATCGCGCCAAGGACATGATCATCACCGGTGGTTTCAACGTCTATTCGGTCGAGGTCGAGCAGGCGCTGCAGGCACACGAGGCCATCCAGGACTGCGCCGTGATCGGTGTGCCCGACGCCAAATGGGGCGAGCGCATCGTGGCGGTGCTGCAAGCACGGCCCGGTCGCGCGATCGATCCGGCCGAGGTCACGGCTTTCGTCAAGCGGCGCATCGGCAGCGTAAAGGCGCCCAAGCAGATCGAGGTCTGGCCGGATCTGCCACGCTCGAAGGTTGGCAAGGTGTTGAAGGCCGACGTCAAGGCGAAGCTGCTCGCCTCCTAGGCCGTGTCGGCGGCGTCGAGGCCACAATCTTGGCAGACGACGCTTTCGGCCAATGCGGACGGGCCAAGGATGCCATTGGCCGATGCGATAGGAACCGATAAGAAAGGAGTATCAAGAAGCGTCGTGGAGCGTCGAACGTGGCCTCGTCGATCACCTATACTCCCATCGAGAATTCGAGCTATCTCGACTTCACCAGCTATCGCATCACGGACGCCACGACGGTGCCGGATGCCTACGGCTTCACCGGAGAAAGCCGGATCCCTTCCGGTGAGTCCTTCTACACGAATGTCGCGCTGGTGCTTCCGCGAGCCAACGATCCGACCGATCTGCTGGCCGGCAATTGGGCGAGCCGCCAGCAGGCGCTGAAGGACCTCAACGCCGACAGCGCGTTGTGGTCGACCTACGGAGCCGACAAGGCGCAGTTCGATCAAACGGTCGACTATCTGAAGAACACGCTTGGCTTCACAGTCCTCGACGCCAGCAACAGCAACTACGTGACATCGGCCGAGTCGCGCACCGTCTGGGTTCAGGTCGCGACACCTGCGGAATTCGAGAAGCTGTTCAATACCGGGCAGTACGAGGCGACCAATGGCGACCTGAGCGGTTATTGGCACGGCAATCTTTCGCTGCCGCAGGCCCTTAAGGTGGCAGGCCTATGGATCGACACCTCGATCGCGCCGCCGGGATCGAACATGGCGCCGGGCGCGTCGGTGACCCTGCCCCAAGGGCCGCAGAGCCTGGGCAACAGCGCGCCGCCTTCGGAGGCGACCAACCTCGTGCCGCAGGATATGGCGGCCCAGTACAATTTCCCGCTCGATGGTGCGGCGGTGCAGACCAAGAAGGTCGGTCTGATCGAACCCGGCATCGGCTCGGCGCTGCCCGGCGATCAGATGGGAACGACCTTCCAGGAGAAGCTGACGAAGTATCTCTCCGACATCGGCCAGAGCGGGGATGGCGTGGTGACGGTGCAGGGCGCCAACGGCCAGGTCTTCGACAATAGCGCGGGCGAGCGCTCGCTCGACGTCAGCATCGTGGCCGGCGTCAATCCCAACAGCGACATCGCCTTGTTCAACGGTTCGGGCCTGGTGAGCAGCGGCGCGCAGGCTTCGACCTACACGGCAATCCAGAGCGCGACCTTTCCGGGTGAGGGTGTCGAAAGGGTCGTGGCCTGGTCCGATTCCTTCGGCGACGCACAGAGCATGTCGCCCAATTCGCCGTTCTATCGCGCCTACTGGGAGCTATATGTCGACACGGTACTGGCCAATCAGACGGCCGTGACGGCGCTCGGTGACGGCGGATCGAGCGAGGAGATCGGCAACGGCCTGACCAATCTCGAATACAATTGCACGCAGCCCTACAGCCTGCTGGTCGGCGGCAGTTCGCTGTCGTCGCTGGGTGCGGCCGAACTCGATCCCACTCTGGTGAACGCGATCGTGGCGCCGGCGCTTGCCGGCAACATGGCGACGATCTGGCAACTCGTCGTCGGCGGGCTCGATATCCTGCCGGCCAACATGTCGACCGACCAGTTTCAGTTCTTCATCGAGACGCCCTGGAATTACTACAACGTCGCCGGAACCGTGATCAGCGGCACGGAGAATTTCCACGGCGGTTACATGAAGAACACGACGACCAACGGCGGCGTCGATCCGACCCAGCCGGTGCCGTCCTATCAGGTCGCGTACGGCCTCAATCCGACGACCAGCGACCCCTTGGCAGAGGTCGGCCGCGGCGCGCCCGACGTCACGGCCAATGCCGGCGGCAACGCCAGCTACCAGTTGGCCAACGCCAACATGAGCTTTACGGAAGGCCACTATTACGGCACCAGCGCCGCGTCGCCGCTTTGGGCATCGCTGATCGCGCAGATCGACACGATCTTCGGCGATCAGGGCCTGCCCGATCTTGGTTACGCCCACGACCTGCTCTACACGGCTTCGGCGATCGCGCCGGCGTCGTTCAACGACCTGACGATGGGCAACAACATCTCGTCGTTCGTTTTCGGCGGGTCGTACACTACCGAAAGCTATGCCGGCGACATGGTGAACATCACGCCGACCGGCTTCGGTTACTACGCCGGGCCGGGCTACGACCTGGTCTCGGGGCTTGGCTCGCCCAACGGCACGGTGCTGGCACGCACCTTGAGCGCGGTCGCGCATGCGCAGATGTATTTCGACGACGTGCCCGACGTAGTGAACGGCAGCCTGGCGGACGGCTGGACCAGCGGCACGGCGCAAAGCCTCCTGTTCCAAACCATGTCGGCGGGTGGCGCCAATGTGGACGTGAGCTTGGGGGCTGGCGGCTTCGACTATACGAGCGGTGCGTCGGATACCTATGCCTGGACCAGCCGGCTTGCGATGCAGTCGCTCAATCCAGACTTCGATTCGGCCCTGGTGCGTCTCTTCGACAAGCAGGGGCAAGGTGCCGAGGTGCAACGCTACGTCGGGGCGGGGCAGGAGCTCTCGGTGTCGATCGATGGGCAGGAGGGGCAGGCAGCTCAGGCAGGCCTCACCAGTGCCTTCGGTTTCGCCGACTTCATGTCGAGCGAGGGCGTGGTGCGGGTGGCACGACCGATCGCCGTGGCCGAGACGGCGGGCGGTGCCAGCGACCAGCAGGCGGTCGTTCGGGTGCGTCAGAACGGTGAGGATTCCCTCTCGGTGTCCTTCTACAAGGTCGACGACTATGCCGGCACCATCAACGGCCTGCAGCCCGGGCAAGCCGGCTACGCGGCTGCCGCGGACGGACGGGCCTATCAACTCGCGAGCGGCGGCACCTCGCTCGCCGGGCCGGGCTACGGCAATTATGCGCAGGCGATGCTGCAGAACATCAATGCCGGCGACTTCATCGCCATGAAGCTCACCAACGTCTCCAGCAGCCAGACCTACTGGGCATTCTCGCAGGCCAATGAGCAGGTGAACGGACAGTCCGTCGCTCACATCTGGAACTACGGCCTCAACACCTGGGGCTGGGAAGATACCAAGGGCGGCGGCGACCACGACTTCAACGACCTCGTGGTCCAGCTCGATTTCACCAGCGCCTCGGGTCACGGCTGGCTCGTTTGAGCTGATCGTGGCGCCAGCAGGGGGAGGCTTGCGATGCATCATCTCGAAGGACGAGCCACAAACCGGTCACTCTCGTTGTGTCACCAGTCGCTGTAGTGTTTGATGCCGAACAGAATCTCGCGCAACTCTTACGAGTAGAATCAGGAGCGGGGATCAGAGGCCATGGCGGTAACAGTCTACCATGAACTTGCCAACTCCACTTATCTCGACCTGACGAGCTATCGCGGCAACGCCCCGCTGCCGACCCCCACCAGTCTGAACGAGTCGTTCTCGTTCAATGTCGCGCTGGTGATGGAACGGGCCAACGATCCGACGGCGCTGCTGGAGGCCGACTGGGGCGCGCGGCAGGCGCAACTGGAAACGCTGAAGTCCAACAACACGCTGTGGTCGACCTACGGCGCCGACCCGACGGCCTATCAGGAGGTGCGCACGGAGCTGACCAATCTGGGCTTCACGCTGTTTCCTGAAGGCAACAACCAGCAATATGTCTCCTCGCCCGAGTCGCGCACCATCTGGCTGAAGGTTGACCAGGACAATTTCCACACGCTGTTCGGCAACTTCCTCCACAGGGGCAAGGACGAGCAGGGCAACGACGTCACCTTCTGGCTGGACAATCTCAACCTGCCCGACACGCTGACCTCGCGCGGCGTCAAGGGCGTGTTCTTCGACACCAACGACTTTGCGCAGCTTCTCGCCGCCGACCCCGGCGCGACGGGCGTCGTGCTGCCCCAGGGCGCGCAGAGCCCCGGCAATTCCGTGCCCCAGGTGGACCAGATCAATCCCAACGATCTCGCGGTCATCTACAACTACCCGTTCAATTCGGACACGACGAAGGAGCTGTGGAAGACGGTCGAGACCGCGACGATCGGGCTGGTCGAACCCAATTACGGCACGAAGCTTCCCGCCGATTCCAAAGGGACCTTCGAGGCTCTGACGAACGAGTACAGGAAGAACGTCGCCGACCTTCACGAGCCCGGTACCTACATCGGCTGGCAACCCGGCGGCGCCGCGAACGACAGCAGCGGCGAACGTGCGCTCGACGTGGGCGTCGTCGCGACGGTGAGTCCGAAGTCCAAGACCGTCCTCTATGCCGGGTCGGGCGACACAGAGGGCGCGATGTCGCTCGCCTTCACTGCCTATCAGGCCGCCATCTGGGACGACACGAACCAGCCCCACGTCATCAGCTCGTCGTGGCACGACTTCGGCAACGTGGCGCCGGACTCGCCCTTCGCGTTCGTGCAGCAGGAACTCTACATCGATGCGGTGCTGCGCAACATCACGATGGTCAATGCCGTCGGTGACGGCGGTTCGGGCGACGAGTATGCCAACGGCCTGACCAACATCGAGGGAATGCATTCCAGTCCCTACGCCATCGTGAGCGGCGGCACGTCGCTCAGCAGCCTGAAGATCGCGACCGGGGACCCGACCTTGCAGGGCATCGTGGCGGCAGCGACGGCCGGCAATCTGTCCGCGATCTGGCAACTGGTGGCCGGCGGCCTGAAGACGATTCCCTCTGCGGCCGATCCCCAAGCGACCGATCGGCTGATCGAGACCGTCTGGAACACCTACGTGGTCGACGGCACGAACATCATCGCCAGGAATATCAGCGACGGAGGCTACTTCGACAACAATACCGGCGGGGGCGGCGTCGATCCCAGCAAGCCGCAGCCGGCGTACCAGACCGAGTTCGGCCTCGATCTCGCGACGTCCGATCCGTCGGCGCTGCCCGGCCGCGGCGTGCCGGACGTGGCCGCGCTCGCGGGCGGCAATACGCGCTACGTCGTGCCGGGCGCCGACATGACAGGGACGGGGAGCGGGGCGGGAACCAGCGCCACCTCTCCGATGTGGGCCGCCCTTGTGGCGCAGTTCGATGCCATATTCCGCGACCAGGGCCTGTCCGACCTGGGCTACATGAACGATCTCCTCTACATCGCCGCGGCGATCGCGCCGGGTTCGTTCGGCGACATCACGATCGGCAACAACACATCCTCGTTCGCTCTGGACGGGACCTATACGACACCGCAGGGCAACATCTTGGCCTTCGTGACGCCGACCGGCTACGGTTACGAGGCCGGTCCGGGCTATGACTTGACGACGGGGCTGGGCACGCCCAACGGCGTGCTGCTGGCGCGCGCGCTGACCGCCATCGCGCACGAGCAGGTGTCGTTCGGCAGCGTCCATCATATCGTGGATATCGGTGCGTCGGGCGACCTCACGACCACGCTGTCGGAAACGCTGCTGGTCCAGACCAGCTCGACGGCCGCCACCACGGTCGAAGTGCTCGCGGGTGGCGACACGCAGAGCTTCTCCAGCGGCCCGTCGGCGGCCTATGCCTGGACGAGCCTCTTCGCGCAGCAGTCGCTGCAGTCCAACTTCTCTCCCGATCTGGTGCGGCTGTTCGACAAGCAGGCGCAGGGCACGCTGGGGCAGGTGCAGACCGCGACGGGCGATGCGCTCGCGGTCTCCGTCGACGGCGTGGACGCGGGAACGCCGCAGGTGACGATGACCTCGCCCTTCGGCTTCGTCGACTTCGCCTCAGATGGCGGCGGCGTGCGCGTGGCGCGTCCCGTCGCGGTGGCGGAGACGGCGGGCGGCGCCAACGACCAGCAGGCCGTGGTGCGCGTGCGCCAGAACGGCGAGGATTCGCTGTCGCTCACCTTCTACCGGGTCGACGATTTCAACGGCACTATCAATGGCCTGCATCCCGGCGAGGCGGGCTATGCCGCGGCGGCGCAGGGCCGTGCCTATCAGGTCGTGAGCGGCAGCACGACGGGCACGTCGCTCGCAGGCCCGGGCTACGGCAACTACACGCAGGCGATGCTGCAGGGCGTCGATGCCGGCGACTACGTGGCGATGACGCTTACCAATGTTTCCAGCGGCAACACCTTCTGGGCCTTCGCGCAGGCCAACGAGTCCCCAAGCGGCCAACCGACTGGCCATATCTGGAACTACGGTCTCAACACCTGGGGCTGGGAAGACCAGCGCGGCCTCGGCGACAACGACTTCAACGACCTCGTGGTGCAACTCGACTTCACCAGCGCCTCGGGCAGCGGCTGGCTGGTGTAGCGCTGGGCGCGCGCGCGCCCGGCAAAGTCATCCTCCTCCCCATTCAAATGGGGAGGTGCCCCTGTAATCAGGGGCGGTGGGGTCAGAAGCGGCGAGGGGTCATGACCCCTCCGCCGCATCAGATGCGGCACCTCCTCATCTGAATGGGGATGCGAATGATGCTTCCCCATTCGGGCGGGAAGCAGGGAGTTTGAACAGTGGCCTTCGTCGAACTTCAGAACTCGACCTATCTCGATTTGACGAGCTATCGCGGCAATGCCCCGCTGCCGGGCAGCACCGGCCCGAACCCGTCGTTCGCGTTCAACGTCGCGCTGGTGTTCGAGCGGGCCAACGATCCGGCGACGCTGCTAGAGGCCGACTGGGGCGCGCGACAGGCGCAACTGGAAGCGCTGAACGCCAACAACACGCTGTGGTCGACCTACGGCGCCGATGCGGCGGCCTACCAGCAGGCGCGCACCGAGTTGACCAATATGGGTCTCTCGCTGTTTCCCGAAGGCACCGCCACGCAATACGTCTCGTCGGCCGAGTCGCGCACGATCTGGGTGAAGGTCGACGAGAGCAATTTCGCGACGCTGTTCGGCACGGACCTGCTCACCGGCGTCGTCAACCTGGCGAATACTCCGGTCTCCTTCTGGCAGGGCAATCTCAGCCTGCCCGACACGCTGACCTCGCTCGGCGTCAAGGGCCTGATGTTCGACACGACCATGTTCCTGTCGATCCTGGCCGATCCCGGCACCGGGACGGCCGCCGAACTGCCCCAGGGGCCGCTCAGTCCCGGCAATTCCGGCCCAAGCGGGAACCAGCTCTTTCCCAACGAGATTGCCGCTCTTTACGATTTTCCCTTCAACTCGGCCACGACGCCCGATCTGTGGCAGACGGTGCAGGCCGCGACGATCGGGCTGATCGAACCCAACCTGGGCACGAACCTGGGCGGCGACCCCGCGCTCTTCGCGACGCGGGCGGACGAGTACAGAACGAAGGCCGGCGTCACGACGAAGGGCACCTATGTCGACGTGTCGCCCGGCGGCGCCCCGCAGGACTCCAGCAACGAACGCACGCTCGACGTGGGCGTGGCCACGACGGCAAGCCCGACCTCGACCCTCGTCCTCTATGCCGGGTCGGGCGGCGCGTCGAACGCGAGCGGCATTCCCTTCACCGCCTACCAGGCAGCCTTCTGGGACGAGGTGAACAAGCCCGCGGTGGTCAGTTCGTCCTTCCGCGACTATCCCCACATCGCGCCGGGCTCGCCCTTCGACTTCGCCTACCGTGAACTCTTCACCGACGCGGCGCTGCGCAACATCACGATGGTCAACGCCGTCGGCGACGGCGGCTCGGGCGACCAGTATGCCAACGGGCTGACGAACGTCGATACGATGCACGCCAGCCCTTACACCCTCGTCACCGGCGGCACGTCGCTCAGCAGCCTGCCGATGGCGACGAGCGATCCGACGCTGGGCGTCGTGGCGCTTCTGGCGATGCAAGGCAATCTGCCGACGCTCTGGAATCTGGTGGCGAGCGGTCTGACGAGCCTGCCGTCCGCCGCCAATCCCGAGGCGACCCTGCGGCTGATCGAAACCGTCTGGAACGACAACTACCTGGTCGGCGACAAGATCATCGATCAGGGCGGCGATCGCGGCGGGTTTCTCAACAATTCCCTCGGCGCGGGCGGCGTCGATCCCAGTCAGCCGCAGCCATCGTACCAGACCGATTTCGGCCTCCATCTCACGACGCCCGATCCATTGGCGCTGACCGGTCGCGGCGTGCCGGACGTGGCCGGGGCGTCGGGCGGCAACCTCAACTACAAGGTGCCGCAGGCAGACATGGGTGGGCTGCGCGGCGGCAGCGGCACCAGCGCCGTTGCGCCGCTCTGGTCGGCGCTCACGGCGCAGTTCGACGCCATATTCGCCGATCAGGGCCTGCCGAACCTCGGCTACATGAACGATCTTCTCTACATGGCCGCGACCATCGCGCCGGCTTCGTTCAACGACGTAACCGTCGGCAACAACACGTCCTCGTTCGTCCTGGGTGGGAGCTTCTTGATACCGCCGGTCGGCAATGGCCCGGCGACGGTTCCCGTGACGCCGACCGGCTACGGCTACGAGGCCGAGACCGGCTACGATCTCACGACCGGACTCGGCACGCCCAACGGCCTGCTGCTGGCGCGCGCGCTGACGGCCATCGCGCACGAGCAGACGTCGTTCGGCGGCGTTCCGCACATCGTGGATATCGGCGGCGGCGGGCTCTCAACGGCGGTGGCCGGCACGCTGCTGGTGCAGGCGCATTCGCCCGATGCGGCGACGGTCGACGTGACGGTAGGCGCGGGCGGCACGAGCTTCGCCAGCGGGCCGTCGGCGGCCTATGCCTGGACGAGCCTGCTGGCGCAACAGTCGCTTCAATCGGACTTCGATCCCAATCTGGTGCGCCTGTTCGACAAGCAGGCGCAGGGCGGGCTGGGGCAGGCCGAGACGCAGGCGGGCGATTCGCTGGCGGTCGCCATCGACGGCGCGGCGACGACGACGCCGCAGGTGAAGATGAGCAGCGCCTTCGGCTTCGTCGATTTCGCTGCGGGGAGCGGCGGGGGCAGCGACGGCGGCGTGCGTGTGGCTCGGCCGGTCGCGGTGGCGGAGACGGCAGGCGGCGCCGACGACCAGCAGGCCGTGGTGCGCGTGCGCCAGAACGGCCAGGATTCGCTGTCGCTCACCTTCTACAAGGTCGACGATTTCAACGGCGCGATCGGCGGACTGCATCCCGGCGATGCAGGCTATGCCGCGGCAGCACTTGCCCGTGCCTATCCGTTTTCAGGCGGCGCCACGTCGCTCACGGGACCGGGCTACGGCAACTACGCGCAGGCGATGCTGCAGAACGTCGACGCCGGCGACCTCGTGGCGATGACGCTCACCAACCAGTCGAGCGGCAACACCTACTGGGCCTTCTCGCAGGCCAACGAAACGGTCGGCGGCCAGCCCGTCGGCCACCTCTGGAACTACGGCCTCAATACCTGGGGCTGGGAAGACACACGCGGCGGCGGCGACCACGACTTCAACGACCTCGTGGTTCAGCTCGATTTCACCAGCGCGTCCGGCAGCGGCTGGCTGGTGTAGCGAACGCGATCGCGGGTCGCTCAGATCGCTTTCGCCCAATCGCGCAAGACGAACTTCTGCACCTTGCCGGTCGAGGTCATCGGCAAGTCGCGAAAGACGACGTAGCGGGGGCACTTGTAGCTGGCCAGGTTGGCGCGGCAGTGCGCGATGATTTCCTCGGCCATGGCCTTGGCACCGGGCTTCAGCACCACGAAGGCGCAGGGCGTTTCGCCCCATTTTTCGTCGGGCTTGGCGACGACGGCGACGTTGGCGACGGCGGGATGGGCCATGATCACGCCCTCGACCTCGATGGTCGAGATGTTCTCGCCGCCCGAGATGATGATGTCCTTGGAGCGGTCGCGCAGCTCGATATAGCCGTCCTCGTGCAGCACGCCGAGATCACCGGAGTGGAACCAGCCCTGGGCGAAGGCTTCGCGTGTCGCGGCCGGGTTCTTGAGATAGCCCTTCATGGTGAGGTTGCCGCGGAACATCACCTCGCCCATGGTCGTGCCGTCGCGCGGCACCTCCTTCATGGTCGTGGGATCCATCACCGTCACGCCGTCCTGCGCGGTGTAGCGTACGCCTTGGCGCGCCTTGAGCGCGGCGCGCTCGTGGGCGGGCAGATCGTTCCACTCCTCGTGCCAGGAGCAGATGGTCGCCGGGCCGTAGACTTCCGTGAGGCCGTAGACATGGGTGACGCGGAAGTTCTCCTTTTCCAGCGCTTCCAGGACGGCAGCGGGCGGCGGCGCGGCGGCGGTCATGAACTCGACCTTGCGCTTGAGCGGCCGGCGCTCCTCGGGTGTCGCGCCGATAATGAACTGCATGATGATCGGCGCGCCGCACATGTGGCTGACGTCGTGCTCGGCCAGCGCGTCGAAGATCGGCTTGGCCGCGGCGCGGCGCAGACACACGCTGGTGCCGCCGACCAAGGCCAGGGTCCAGGGGAAGCACCAGCCGTTGCAGTGGAACATGGGCAAGGTCCACAGATAGACGGGATGCAGGCCGGTCGGCCACTGCGTGGCGTTGCCGTAGGCCGAGAGGGTGGCGCCGCGGTGGCTGTAGACTACGCCCTTGGGGTTGCCCGTCGTGCCCGACGTGTAGTTGAGCGAGATCGCGTTCCATTCGTCGGCGGGATAGGCCCAGACGAAGTCCACGTCGCCGCCGTCGAGGAACTCCTCGTAGGTCGTGTCGCCGATCTGGGCGCGGTCCTCGCATTCGGGATCGTCGATGTCGACCACCAGCGGCTGGACCTTGGCGATGGCCAGCGCTTCGGTGACGACGCGATGGAATTCGCGGTCGACCAGCAGCACCTTGGTCTCGCTGTGGTCGAGGATGAAGGCGATCATCGCCGCGTCGAGGCGCGTGTTCAGCGAGTTCAGCACGCCGCCGGTCATCGGCACGCCGAAATGCGCCTCGTACATCTCGGGAATGTTGGGGGCCATGATCGCCACCGTGTCGCCGATGCCGATGCCGACCTTGACCAGCGCCGAGGCAAGCTGCCGGCAGCGTGCGTAGGTCTCGGCCCAGCTCTGGCGGCGCTCACCGTGGATCAGCGCGACATGCTCGGGATAGACGCTGGCGGTGCGCTCGATGAACTGCAGCGGGGTGAGGGTGGCGTAGTTGGCCGGCGTCTTGTCGAGGTCGCGCTCGAAGATGTTGTGGGCGGCCAGCGCGGTCTTGTGCGAGACCGGCCGCGGCGTCGCCAGCCGGGCAACGGACGGCCGGCTCTTGACCGAGCGGCGCAGGCCGGGCCGGGCGAGCGGCTTGGGGGCCGCCTTGGGTACCTTGGGCGTGGCGACTTTCTTGGCGGCCGGCTTGGCTTTCCGGGAGGCGATCTTCCGCTTGGGAGCGGCTGCTTTCTTCGCCTTCGCAGCCTTCTTCTGGCTGCCGGGACGCTTCGCCGTGCCGCCGCCCATGCCCGTCTTGCGCTTTGCCATGATCGCTTCCGTCTGCCTCCTCGAGGACGGTCACTTTCTCACAGGCCATGTGGTCTACTCCAGCTTGATTGCTGGGGCGCGCTACTCCAGCACAGGGCTTGCCGAGGGATCGGGTTTGGCCGATTTATGCGTCCGAGATTCAGGGGGCAAAAGAGGATGGCGATCGACGCGCCGGCTCCAGCCGGTTCGAGGGGATGGAAGCACCGCCGCGCGCTCCTGCGGCGGGTGGCCTTCGCCCGCCGCAATCGCTGCAGCGTGCTGCTCGCCATGCTCTGCACGCTCATTGTCCTCAGCCCGCTGATCGGCGGGTCGACGATCGGTGGAGCCGTGCTGGTCGCGGCCCTGGTCTCCATCCTGGTGGTCGCGCTCTGGGCATTGCGTGTGCGCCGCTGGGCGGTGCTCAGCGCGGCGATCCTGGGCTTCATTGCCGTCGATGCAGTGGCGCTGCGCGGTATCGGCGGCTCGCTCGTGGTCAATATCTCGATCGTGGCGATGACCGTCACCCTGATGATCGTGACCGTGGCCCTGCTGAAATACGTGCTCGACTGGCATGTCATCACGGTCGACAAGGTGTTCGGGGCGATCTCGGCCTATGTGCTGATCGCCTTCACCTTCGCCAGCCTGTTCGCGCTGCTGCAGGTCTTCGAGCCGCACGCCTTTGCCTACAACGAGCCCGACAGCCACCTGTCCTGGGTGGACCTGATGTACTTCTCGTTCACCGTGCTGACCTCGACCGGCTTCGGCGAGATCACGCCGCGCACCGGCATGGCGCGGAGCTTCATCATCCTCGAGCAGATCGTCGGCGTGATGTACGTTGCCTTCCTGGTCGCGCGGCTGGCCAACCTTTACGGCCTCAACCGCGCCCCGAAGTAGCGCACCCAGGCTCACTCCAGCCTGATATCCAGCTCCTTCAGCAGCTTGGCGAAGTAGGCCTGGTCGTCGCGGACCTGTCGGGCGTACTGGTCGTAGGGCTGATGGTCGACGTTCTGCGCCACCATCAGGAGCTTCTCCTTGATCTCGGGCAGGGCGGCCGTCTGTCCCGCGGCGTCCGACAGACGCTTCAGCACCGGCTCCGGCGTCCCCTTGGGCGCGAACAGGCCAAACCAGCTCCGGGAACGGAAGCCCTTGAGGTCGAGACCGGCCTCGGCGGCGGTCGGCGTGTCGGGCAGGTCGGCCAGCCGCACAGGCCCGTCGACGATCACGGCGCGGACCTTGCCCGCCTTGGCGTAGGGCATGAAGGAGGGATCGAAGACCATCTGGATGCGGCCGTCGAACACGTCGCCGGTGGCGTCGACGATGGTCTTGTAGGGCGAGTGCTGCATCTGGATGCCGGCGGCGCGCGTCAGCACCTCGCCGGTGAGGTGGGTGATGGTGCCGAGGCCGGAGGAGCCGAACCAGAACTTGCCGGGATTCTGTTTGGCCAGGGCAACGAATTCGGCCCAGGTCTTCACGCCGAGGGCGTTGGTCAGGGTGACGACCAGGATCGGCGTCGACAGCCGCGAGACGGCGACCAGATCGTCGGGATTGTAGGGGACCTTGCGGGCGGCGGGCGTGATGGCGAGGACGGCCGTCGGGGCCAGCAGCAGCGTATAGCCGTCGGGCGGACTCGACGCCACCATCTGCGCCCCGACACCGCCCGAGGCGCCCGGCTTGTCCTCGACGATGATCTGCTGGCCGAGGAAGCCGCTCATCTTCTCGGCATAGAGCCTGGCCACCTGATCGGCCGATCCGCCGGGACCGTAGGGGACGATCAGGCGGACCGGCTTGGCCGGCCACGGCGCTTGTGCGTGTACGGCCGGCGAGGCCAGTGCCGCGAGGCTACTGGAAATAACGAAGCGCCGTCGGAGCATTCTGATCGTTCCTCCTTCTTGATTGTCATTCTTGTCGAGCGGTCGGCGTGGCTAATCCAGCTTGATGTTCAGCTCCTTCAGCAACTGCGCAAAGTAGGCGCGATCGTCGTGGACCTGGCGGTCGAACTTGCCATAGGGCTGATGCTCGACGTTCTGCGCCACCATCAGGAGCTTGTCCTTCATGTCGGGCAGGTCAGCCACCTCGGCGCAGGCGTCGGACAGCCGGCGCAGGATCGGCTCCGGCGTACCCCTGGGGGCGAACAGGCCGAACCAGCCCCGCGAGCGAAAACTGGTCAGGTCGAGACCGACCTCTGACGCCGTCGGGACGTCGGGCAGGTCCGCCAGGCGCGTCGATCCGTCGACGAAGACGGCGCGTACCTTGCCGCTCTTGGCGTAGGGCATGAACGAGGTGTCGAACACCATCTGGATGCGGCCGTCGAAGATGTCGGCCGTGGCATCGACGATGGTCTTGTAGGGTGCATGCTGCATCTGCAGGCCGGCGGTGCGCGTCAGCACCTCGCCGGTGAGATGGCTGATCGTGCCCAGGCCTGAGCTGCCGTACCAGTATTTGCCGGGATTCTGCTTGGCCAGCGCCACGAATCCGGCCCAGTCCTTGGCGTCGAGTGCATTGGTGATCGTCACGACCAGGATCGGCGTGGACAGCCGAGCCACGCCGACCAGCGCCTCGGGGTCGAACGGCACCTTGCGGGCGACCGGCGCGATCGACAGCACCGAGGTCGGCGCGACCATCAGGGTGTAGCCGTCGGGCGGACTGGCGGCCAGTATCTGCGCGCCGATGCCGCCGGTTGCGCCCGGCTTGTTCTCGACGATGACCTGCTGGCCGAGCACGGCTGGCAGCTTCTCGGCGTAGAAGCGACCGACCTGATCGGTCGAGCCGCCGGGGCCGTAGGGCACGATCAATCGAATGGGCTTGGCGGGCCACGCCGTCTGTGCCTTTGCCGTCGATGCGGCGAAGGCGGCAAGTGTGCCGAGGGCGGCCGTACGACGGCTTATCATTTGCTTGCTTCCCCCTTTTTTGATTCTTTTCGTCCTCGCGTGTAGAGGCCGGGATGGGTTCATTGAACGAGACTGAACGACTCCAGGAAACGCCTTGTATCGTCGGCCTTCTCGATCCCTTGCTTGCCGTCGACGACCAGTTGATAGAGCCGGCCGCGCACCCAGTAGATGCGCGTGACGGCGACGTTACCGCTGGCCTGAACCACAGTGTACTCGCGGCCTTCGGAGCGGCCGAGCTGCAGCTTCTTCTCGTCGCGCCAGCTGTTGCCAGCGGCGGATCCGTTGCGCACCTGGGTCAGTATGATGTCGGCCGCTGCATTCTTCGTCACGCTCGCGGGATAGTCGACATAGGAGGCGATATAGGCGATGCGGTCGACCATGGCCGATGCTTCCGCCATGGGCACCGTCGCGCCCCCGCCGACCTGCACCGGGACGGTGGTGGCATTGGGAGCGGCCGGCATGTCGACGCGATAGCGACCGCCCGCAGGCTTGTATTCGATCCAGTGTTGCGGGCTCCGGGTCTGGGCCGACACGGCAAAAGACGCCAAAAGCGCGAGGGCCATAACGGCGCACCGCGCCAGGGTCGTGCGATGCATGCTCGGCTCCTCCAATTGGTTCGCAGAACGAAGTGTTCCACATCCGGATTGCAGCGGTCCATGGCCGGCGTTAAGCCTGCGGTCAGCAAGGGAGGAAAATCGCCATGGCGGTCGGGGACAAGTATCGCGCGGTACATGCGCGTTCGCTGAGCGATCCCGAAGGCTTCTGGGCCGAGCAGGCCGCGGCCATCGACTGGTCGCGGCGTTGGGACAAGGTGCTCGACAGCTCCAATCCGCCTTTCTACCGCTGGTTCATCGGCGCCGAACTCAACGCCTGTCACAATGCCCTCGACCGGCACGTCGAAGGCGGCCCCAACAGACCGAGCCGGGCCGACCAGACCGCGCTGATCTACGATTCGCCGCTGACTGGCACGAAGAAGCATTTCACCTACCGGGAGATGCGGGACCAGGTGGCGCAGATCGCCGGCATGATCGCAGCCCAGGGCGTGGAGAAGGGCGACCGGGTCATTCTCTACATGCCGATGATTCCCGAAGCCGTGATGGCGATGCTTGCCTGCGCGCGGCTGGGCGCCGTGCATTCCGTCGTGTTCGGCGGCTTCGCTGCCAAGGAATTGGCGAGCCGCATCGACGATTGCGCCCCCAAGCTGATCCTGACGGCGTCCTGCGGCATCGAGCCCAACCGCATCGTGCATTACAAGCCGATGATCGATCAGGCGATCGAGCAATCGAAGCACAAGGTGCCGCGCGTGATCCTGCTGCAGCGGCCGCAGGCCGAGGCAACGATGGTCGCGGGACGGGACCTCGACTGGGGCGAGGCCCTGGCGGCGGCCAAGCCGCACGGCTGCGTGCCGGTGAAGGCGACCGATCCGCTCTACATTCTCTACACGTCGGGGACGACCGGCCAGCCCAAGGGCGTGGTTCGCGACACCGGCGGCTACTGCGTGGCGCTCGCCTGGTCGATGAAGAACCTCTATGGCGTGCAGCCGGGTGAGGTCTATTGGTGCGCATCGGATGTGGGCTGGGTGGTCGGCCACAGCTACATCGTCTACGGCCCGCTGATCCACGGCGCGACGTCCATCCTCTACGAGGGCAAGCCGGTCGGCACGCCCGACGCCGGCGCCTTCTGGCGGGTGATCTCCGAGCACAAGGCGATGGCGCTGTTCACGGCGCCCACGGCCTTCCGTGCCATCAAGCGCGAAGACCCGGACGGCAAGCTGCTCAAGACCTACGACCTCTCCAACTTCCGTACGCTTTTCCTTGCCGGCGAGCGCGGCGATCCGCCGACAGTCGAATGGGCGCAGAAACTGCTCGGTGTGCCGGTGATCGACCATTGGTGGCAGACCGAGACGGGCTGGGCGATCTGCGGCAACTTCGTGGGCCTCGAAACGCTGCCCGTGAAACTCGGCTCGACCTCGGTACCGTCGCCCGGCTGGCATCTCGACGTGCTGGACGAGGCCGGTAAGCCGATGAAACGCGGCGAGGTGGGGGCACTGGCCGGCAAGCTGCCCCTGCCGCCGGGGACATTCCCGACTCTGTGGAACGCCGACGAGCGCTACAAGCAAAGCTATATGGCCGAGTTTCCCGGCTACTATAAGACCGGCGACGCCGGCTTCATCGACGAGGACGGCTACGTCTCGGTGATGACCCGCGTCGACGACGTCATCAACGTTGCGGGACACCGTCTGTCGACTGGGCAGATCGAGGAAGTGCTGGGCGCCCATGGCGATGTCGCCGAGTGCGCCGTCATCGGCGTCGCCGACGAGTTGAAAGGGCAGGTGCCGCTCGGCTTCCTGGTCCTGAAGGCCGGCGTCAACCGCCCGCACGAGGAGATCAGAGGCGAGGTGGTGCAGATGGTGCGCGACCGCATCGGCCCGGTGGCCTTCTTCAAGAGCGCGCTGGTGGTGCAGCGCCTACCCAAGACACGCTCCGGCAAGATCCTGCGCGGCACCATGCAGAAGATGGCCGACAGCCTGCCCTGGACCCTGCCGGCCACCATCGAGGACGCTTCCGTCCTCGACGAGATCAAGGATGGGCTGAAGGAAGCGGGGTTTGCCAAAGCGTAAGGGATAGTCCTCGTCCTGAGGAGCGCATCCTCGGGATGAGGCTGGTTTTGTAGCGAAGAAGGACAGCAAGATGACTCTCGATATCAACCGCTCCGATCTCACCGTAGGCGTGGTCGGCACCGGTGCCATGGGCCGCGGTATTGCGCAGGTGACGGCGCAGGGCGGCATGAAGGCGATCATGTTCGATGCCGCACCGGGTGGGGCGGCAAAGGCCAGGGCTGCGATCGTCGAGACCCTGAAGGGTCTGGTTGCCAAGGGCCGGCTGACCGACGCCGATCTCGCCAAGGCGGACGCCAATCTCGGCGTCGCCGACAAGCTCGAGGACCTCAAGGGCTGCCATGTCGTCGTGGAAGCCGTATTCGAGAACCTCGAGGTGAAGCAGAAGCTGTTCGGGGAACTCGAGGCCGTCATCGCGCCCGACGCCATCCTGGCGTCCAACACGTCCTCCATCCGCATCGCCTCGATCGCGCGGGCGCTGAAGCACCGCGACCGCGTCTGCGGCATGCACTATTTCAACCCCGTGCCGCTGATGAAGCTGGTCGAGGTCATCCGCGCCGCCGACACCGCGCAGTGGGTGGTCGACGCCATGGTGGCGCTGGGCAAGCGCCAGACGCGCGTGCCGGTGGTCGTCGGCGACACGCCGGGCTTCCTGGTCAATCTCGGCGGCACGGCAATCGGCACCGAGGGGCTGCGGATCTACCAGGAAGGCCGCGCCACGCCGGCCCAGGTCGATGCCGTGATGCGCGACACTTGCGGCTTCCGCATGGGCCCGTTCGAGCTGATGGATCTCACCGGCATCGACGTCAATTTCCCGGCGCGCAAGATCATCTACGAGGGCTTCTTCCACGATCGGCGCATGACGCCGAGCCCGTATCACGAGAGCCTCTATGCGGCAGGCAAGCTCGGCCGCAAGACGAGCGGCGGCTGGTACGCCTACGACGCCAAGGGCGCCAAGGTCGATCCGGGCGCCGATCATCTGCCGTCAGTCGAGCCGGCCAAGAGCGTCGTCATCATGGACACGCACAACCAGAAGCTGGTCAGCCTGGTCAACGCCGACGGCGCCAAGATGCTGGGGGCCGACGACGGCAAGAGCCCGATCCTGGTGGCGCCGATCGGCAAGGACTGCACCACCACGGCGATCGAGCTCGGCCTCGACCCCAAGCGCACGGTCGCGGTCGACCTCACCGGCGACACGGCCAAGCGCCTCACCATTATGACCGCGCCGGGTGCCGATCCGGTGGTGCGTGATTCGGTGGCGGCCCTGCTTGCCAAGTCGGGCGCCAAGGTGACCCTGATCAAGGACTCGCCCGGTTTCGTCGCCCAGCGCATGGTCGCGATGATCGCCAATCTGGGCTGCGAAATGGCGATGATCGGCATCGCCTCGGCGGCCGACGTCGACACGGCGATGACCTTGGGCCTCAACTATCCGCGCGGGCCGCTGGCGCTCGCCGACTGGCTGGGTGTCAAGGAGTGCCACGAGATCCTGGTGCAGGCGCAGGCCATCACCGGTGACGATCGCTACCGCCCCAGCCAGTGGCTGCGCCGCCGCGCCCAGCTCGGCCTCAGCGCGACGACGGTGGAGTAGGGACACGCCTTTCCGGGCCGCGCGCCGCCGGCGCGTGGTCCGGGCGAGGGCGAGACCAGAAATCGCTGCGCCACAGCAGGGCGAGGATCGCGGTCTCGACAACGAACAGGGCAAGCCTGACGGCGGCAATTCCCGTCAGGCCGAAGCCGAGATGGATGCCTGCCCACCAGACGAGCGGCAACTGGACCGCCCACTGGAGCAGGAAGGCGAGCGATGCCACCAGGCGCGTCGCTCCTGCACCGCGCAGAGCAAAGCCCAGAATGCGGCCGAGCACATCGATACTCATGCCGATCGCCAGCAGGCGGAGTGGCGTGGCGGCGAGATCGGCCGTCGCGGGATCGGCGACGAAAAGGCCAAGGAGTGCGTGCGGCGCGACGGCGAGGCACAGGCACGGCGCCAGCAACGCGAGCATGCCCAGTGTGGCAACCTGCCAGCCCCACTGCCTGGCGTCACGGGGATCGTTGCGGCCCAAGGCCATGCCGACCAGGGTCGCCGCAGCGACGCCCATCCCCGACGCCGGCAGGATCGACATCAGCATAAGAACGAGCAGCACGTTCATGGCGGCGACCGCCTCCGTGCCGATCAAGCTGACGATCGCCAGAGTGATCATCGCGCCGACATTGACCAGTGACTGCTGCAGGCCGATCGGCACGCCGATCCGTAGCACCAGCCGAATCCCCGCCCAGCTCGGCGGCTGGCCGGCCAGGCCGGGAATGGGCGCGACGCCCGCTGTGATGGCGACATGCACCAGCAGTCCGATGAGTGAGGCGAGCGCGGCTGCGAGGCCCAGCCCCGCCGTGCCGAGCGAGGGCAGGCCGAACGCGCCGAAGACGAAGGCGTATCCAAACAGCACATAGCAGGGAAACTGGATGAGGACGGTCAGCAAGGAGAAACGCGGCATGCCTGTTCCATTGCGGTAGGCGCTGAAGGCGAGACTCGCACCCACAAATGGAAGCATCGGCAGGGCCGCGTTCAGATAGGCAAGTGCCGGCTCGACCACGTCGGGATGGGCATTGACGAAAGGCACGAGAACAGGGCCCACACCATAGCCTGCCGCCGCAAGGATCACGCCGGCGCCCGTGCCGATCGCCAGGCCATCCACCAGAACGGCGCCTGCTTTCTGGATTTCGCCGCCGCCCGTTCGCCGGGCAACCAACGCCTGCACGCCGGTGTCGATCCCGAACAGCAGGGCGACCAGCATCGAGATCAGAGTCCCGGCGATCCCGATCCCGGCAACGGCGGCGTCGCCCAAATGACCGACCAGGGCGATGCCGATGAGGGTCATCAGATTATGCAGCAGCAGGATCAGGGCGATCGGCAGCGACAGGCCGACAATGGTCCGCAGGCGCCATCCGTCGATGATCATGCGGCAAGGCCTAGCGCTTGCGGTATCTTGTGAATAATGATTTCAGAGCATAGAGATATGAACATCAACGATATCAGGAAGCTCGACGGAAATCTGCTGCTGGTGTTTCGCGAGCTGGCGCGCACACGGCGCACGACCGAGGCTGCCCGTCGGCTGGGCGTCACTCAGTCGACGATCAGCCATACTTTGGCGCGCCTGCGCGACCTCTTCGGCGACCCGCTGTTCGTGCGTCGGTCGCACGGACTGGAACCGACGCGCCGGGCGCTGGAGCTGATGCCGCGAATCGAAACCCTCGTCGACTTGGCGGGGGCCGTGGTTTCCCGCGACGGCTTCGATCCGGCACTGAGCGAACGGCGCTTCCGCATGGCCGCGGCGGAGTTTGTCGGTGCGCTGATCGGCGGCCCACTGGTCGAGACCTTCCGCCGCGACGCGCCTCGCGCGTCCTTTGCACTGGATTTTCTCCAGGGCGGTACCTCGCTCGAAGAGCTGAGGCGGGGCGAGATCGATCTGGTCGTCGGCGAGTTTCTCCGCCTGCCACCGGGCTTTGTAACCGAACGGCTCTACGACGACCGCTACTGCATCGTCGCGCGCAAGCGTCATCCCGTCGTGAAGGGCACGATCGACAGGCGGACCTATGCCAGGCTGCCGAACGTCTTCGTCGGGCGATCGGGAGAGACAGGCATCACCGCAGCGACGATTCCCGATGCCGCTCTCGTCTCGACGGTGGCGCTTGTGCCGCGCTGGTTGACGGCGCTCGCCATGGTGTCGACCAGCGACGCCATCGCGACATGTCCGCGGCGTCTTGCCGAGCGGATGGCCGGCATTCTCGGCCTGCAGATCGTCGATGCCGACTTTTCGGGGCCGCGCTTCACCGTCTCCGCCGTGCGGCGCGCACGACACGCAGATGCCGGAGTCGATTGGCTGTTGTCGGCGGTGCGTCGCGCCGTTCGATAGCGCGCGTCGCTGCGGACCGCTTCTTCGATCTGTGCCGCGTATGTGCGTGAAGGCTGCGCGCGAGCATTACTCACTTTGGCGTAACACGACGTTTTTCGAATGCAGCCTTCAAAATATCTCGTTCGTTGTCGCCGCATTCACTTCCCATGTCGCAGGCGTCAACTTTGGAGATGCGTGAAAATGGTCAAGCAGACTCTCTCAGCACTCGCTGGCATCGCGATCGTCGTCGGCGGGGCGAGTGCGGCCTTCGCACAAGCCTCGGCCGGCAATCCGGCGGAGAACAACGCGGCGCGGTGCCAGCAGCTCTATGGTCTGTGGGCGAAGCACAACGGTACGTCCGCCTACGGTAGGGTGCTCGAAGCCGACATGGGCCTCGAACACTGCCGCAAGGGCGACTACGCGGCAGGCGTCAAGCAGCTCAAGGAAGCGCTGAACCGCCAGCAGATTCCGGTGCCGCCGGTCGTCGAGACCGCGAACAACCGATAACGATCGCTCGACACACGGTGGCAGGAGTTTCTTCCTTCTTCTCTCTCCTGCTGCCGTGGCGTCGATGCTTCAAGTTTCGAACAGCTTGCCGATGTCTTCCAGAGCCGAGACCGGGATCTCGGTGTGGCGACGATCCATGACGATGGTCTGGCCGAGATAGGCCCAATAGAGGAAGGTGGCACGCGGCAGTGCCAGCCGACCGGTCACGCCGGCCGTGACAAGCAGCTTGGCGATGTAGGCAATCCTCTCAGCGTCGACGGATGCGACGATCGCTGCCACGCTCCTGTCTTCCATTGCCCATGTCCGTATCGCGCGATCCAGACGCGGCTTTGCGGCAAAGGCGCGCTTCAGGAGAAATTTCAGACGGTCCGGCTCGTCCTTGCCGGCGATTTCCCGGATGACCTGATCCGTCATCCGCTCCTGCCAGCTCCGCAGGAGCTCCGACTTGAAGTCCGCAATGTCGCGGAAGTGCCAGTAGAAACTGCCGCGCGACACTTTCAGGTTCTCTGCCATGAGGCCGACCTTCAGCGCACCGGCACCCCCGGTCGCGAGCGTGCGCAGGCCCTGGTCGATCCAGTCCGACCTGGTCAGGCGGTCGTCGTTCCTGGCGTCGTTTGTCACAGCCCAACCATACAGAGCTGTATTGACTGGCGCCATGCCGGCTGCCATCGTCGTGTCCATACAGAGGTGTATGGTCATGAACTGGCAAGACACGGCTCTCGTATTGGCGGGGATCATCGGCAGCGTCGTCGCGGTGATCCACGGCGTCCTCGTGCAGCGTTACATGGTCCGACCGGTCGGAACGTTTCTCCAGGCGGAGAAGCGGGTGGCCGCGTCGACCGGGCGGCTGGTACCGCTGCTCCTGCATTTCAGCACGGTGAGCTGGTTCGCGGGCGGGCTGGCGCTGATTGCCGCGGCCGGCTGGTTCGGATCGGAGGCGCGGCTGTCGACGAGCCTGCTCGTCGGTGGGCTCTATCTATACGGCGCGCTCGGCAATCTCTGGGGAACGCGCGGCCGCCATCCCGGCTGGATGCTCTATACAGTCGCGCTGGCTTTGATCGCTTTCAGTGCGGTGAGGTAGGTTGACGTTTACGTAAAGGTAAACTACATCCCGAGCGCTGGCGCGTGAACCGCTGACGGCCCAAAGTCCCTGTAAGAAGGACTGCAAATCAAGCTCTGGAGGAAGAGACAGTGACCGCTTTGGCTGCCCTGTACACGCCCGAACACCAGATGTTCCGCGAGACCTGCCGGCGGTTCTTCGAAAAGGAAGTGATGCCGTTCCACATGAAGTGGGAGGAGGAGGGCATCGTGCCGCGCGACCTGTGGCGCAAGGCCGGCCAGCAAGGGCTGCTCGGCATGACCATGCCCGAGGAATATGGCGGTGCCGGCGCCGATTTCCTCTACAGCGCCATCATGATCGAAGAACAGGGTCGCGCGCTCGCGACCGGCCCGTCCTTCTCGCTGCACAACGACATCGTCGTGCCCTATCTGCTTCACTACGGCAGCGAGGAGCAGAAGAAGAAATGGATCCCCAAGGCATGTGCGGGTGAACTGGTCACCGCCATCGCCATGACCGAGCCCGGTACCGGCTCCGATCTACAGTCGGTCAAGACCAATGCCGTGATGGACGGCAATCATTGGGTGATCAACGGCTCCAAGACCTTCATCTCCAACGGCCAGCTTGCCGACCTGGTGATCGTGGTGGCCAAGACCGATGCCAAGCTCGGGGCCAAGGGAACGTCCCTGATCGTGGTCGAGCGCGGCGCCGAGGGCTTCACGCGCGGCCGCAACCTCGAGAAGATCGGCATGAAGGCGCAGGATACGTCGGAGCTGTTCTTCGACAATGTCCGGGTGCCGGCCGACCACCTGCTGGGCGGTCCCGGCATGGGCTTCATCCAGTTGATGCAGCAATTGCCCCAGGAGCGGCTGGTGATCGCCATCCAGGCGGTCGCCGCCATCGAGGCGGCGCTCGAGCACACGCTCGCCTACGTCAAGGAGCGCAAGGCCTTCGGCAAGGCGATCATCGATTTCCAGAACACGCGCTTCAAGCTCGCCGAGCTCAAGACCAAGGCCAAGATCGCCCGCGTCTTCGTCGACGACTGCATCGCCAAGCACATGAAGGGCGAGCTCGATGTCGCCACCGCGGCGATGGCCAAGTACTGGACCACCGACCTGCAGTGCGAGCTGATCGACGAGTGCCTGCAGTTCCACGGCGGCTACGGCTACATGTGGGAGTTTCCCATCGCGCGCCTCTACGCCGACGCGCGCGTGCAGAAGATCTACGGCGGCACCAACGAGATCATGAAAGAGCTGATAGGCCGCACGCTCTGAGCGGCGAAGAGAACGACCTCATCCTGAGGAGGCCCGAAGGGCCGTCTCGAAGGATGGGCAACAGCAAGACTGGTTCCGACCCTTCGAGACGCGGCCTGCGGCCGCTCCTCAGGGTGAGGCGGTAGGGTAACGAGCGCATTCGACTAGGAGAGAAGCGATGACCGACGCATATATCTACGACGCCGTCCGCACGCCGCGCGGCAAGGGCCGCAAGGATGGTTCGCTGCACGAAGTGACGCCGGTACGCCTGGCCGTCACCGCCCTGCAGGCGGTGCGCGACCGCAACAAGCTCGACACGCACCTGGTCGACGACATCGTGCTGGGCTGCGTCATGCCGATCGGTGAGCAGGGCGCCGACATCGCGCGCACCGCTTCGGTGATGGCGGGCTTCGCCGAAAGCGTGTCGGGCGTGCAGATCAACCGCTTCTGCGCCTCGGGCCTCGAAGCCACCAACATGGCGGCCGCCCAGGTCATGTCCGGGCAGAGCCAGGCCACCATCGGCGGCGGCGTCGAGTCGATGAGCCGCGTGCCCATGGGCTCCGACGGCGGCGCCTGGGCGGTCGATCCCGGCGTGTCGATTCCCATGTACTTCGTGCCGCAGGGCGTCTCGGCCGATCTGATCGCCACCAAGTATGGCATCAGCCGCGACGACGTCGACGCCTATGCCGTTGAATCGCAGAAGCGCGCCAAGGCCGCTTGGGACGCCGGTTACTTCAAGAAGTCGATCGTTCCGGTCAAGGACCAGAACGGCGTCGAGCTCCTGAACCACGACGAGCTGATGCGCCCGCAGACGACGATGCAGACGCTGGCTGCGCTCGAGCCCAGCTTCAAGATGCAGGGCGAGATGATGCCGGGCTTCAACGCGGTGGCGCAGCAGCGCTATCCCGAGGTCGAGAAGATCATCCACGTCCATCATGCCGGCAACTCCTCGGGCATCGTCGACGGCGCGGCCGCGATCCTGCTCGGCACCAAGGAATTCGGCGAGAAGGCCGGCCTCAAGCCGCGCGCCCGCATCCGCTCCTTCGCCTCGATTGGCTCGGAGCCGGCGATCATGCTGACCGGGCCGGCGCCGGCGTCGGAGAAGGCGTTGAAGCGGGCCGGCATGTCGGTCAAGGACATCGACCTGTTCGAACTGAACGAGGCCTTCGCCTCCGTCGTGCTGCGCTACATGCAGGTTCTCAAGATGCCGCACGACAAGATCAACGTGAACGGCGGCGCCATCGCCATGGGCCATCCGCTGGGCGCCACCGGCGCGATGATCCTGGGCACGCTCCTCGACGAGCTGGAGCGCCGTAACCTCTCGACCGGCCTCGCCACGCTCTGCGTCGGCGGCGGCATGGGCACCGCGACCATCATCGAGCGCGTGTAAAGAGCTTCAGGGAACAGCGACCATGATCAACTACAACGTCGACAGCGACGGCATCGCCACCATCACCTGGGACATGCCCAACCGCGCCATGAACGTGCTGAACGAGGCGTCGATGACGGCCTATGCCGGCGCGCTCGAAACCGCGCTCAAGGATGACAAGGTCAAGGGCATCATCCTGACCTCGGGCAAGGATAGCTTCATCGCCGGCGCCGATCTCGAGATGATCCTCAGCCTCGACACGGCGGACGCGTCGAAACTGATGGAACAGTTCAGCCAGCTGCAGAAGATGTTTCGCCGCCAGGAGACCGGCGGCAAGCCGATCGTCGCAGCGATCAACGGCACGGCACTGGGCGGCGGCTTCGAGATCTGCCTCGCCACCCATCATCGCATCGCCGCGGCCAATCCCAAGACCAAGGTCGGCCAGCCCGAGGTGAAGATCGGCCTGCTGCCGGGCGGCGGAGGCACGCAGCGCATTCCGCGCCTGATCGGCGTGATGAACGCCGCGCCGATCCTTCTCGAAGGCAAGGACCTCACCGTCGATGCCGCCCAGAAGCTCGGCCTGATCCACGAAGTGGTGCCGGCGGGCGAGCTGCTGGCCAAGGCCAAGGCCTGGCTGACGGCACCGGCGACCGAGCAGGTCGTGCCGGAATATGCCGGCAAGGGCGCCAAGCCGATCGACGGCCGCGCCGTGCAGCCCTGGGACCGCAAGGGCTTCAAGACGCCGGGTTTCCCCGGCGGCCAGGTCTGGAGCCCGCCGGGCGTGCAGACCTTCATCGGTGGAGCCGCCATGGTCCGCGGCAAGACCAACGGCGTCTACCCGGCGCCCAAGGCGATCCTGAGCTGCGTCTATGAGGGCCTGCAGCTGCCGATCGATGCCGCCCTCAAAGTCGAGACGCGCTACTTCGTCTCGCTGCTGCGCGACCCCGTCGCCAAGAGCATGATCCGCACCCTGTTCTTCGGCCTCCAGGAAGCCAACAAGCTGGTGCGCCGTCCCAAGGGCGTGCCGAAGCAGGAATACAAGAAGATCGGCGTGCTGGGCGCCGGCCTGATGGGCGCCGGCATTGCCACCGTCTCGGTGCAGGCCGGGCTCGACATCGTGCTGCTCGATCGCGACCAGGCCGCGGCCGACAAGGGCAAGGCGCACATCGCCGAGGAACTCGACAAGCTGGTGAAGCGCGGCCGTCTCGATCAGGCCAAGCGCGATGGGCTGCTGGCCAAGGTCACGGCAACGCCCGACTTCGCCGCCCTGAAGGATTGCCAGCTCGTGGTCGAGGCGGTGTTCGAGAACCGCGAGGTCAAGGCCGAGGCGACCAAGAAGGCGGAGGCCGCCCTGCCGGCCGGCGCCGTCTTCGCGTCGAACACATCGACCTTGCCGATCACCGGTCTCGCCGAAGCCTCGTCGCGGCCCGATCACTTCATCGGCCTGCATTTCTTCTCGCCCGTCGAGAAGATGCCGTTGGTCGAGATCATCGTCGGCAAGAAGACGTCGCCCGAGACCTTGGCGCGCGCCATGGACTTCGTGCAGAAGATCCGCAAGACGCCGATCGTGGTGAACGACAGCCGCGGCTTCTTCACCAGCCGCGTCTGCGGCGCGTTCATCAGCGAAGGCCATCGCCTGCTGAAGGAAGGCGTGCCGGCGGCGATGATCGAGAACTGCGCGCGCTTCGCCGGCATGCCGGTGGGCCCGCTGTCCCTGAACGACGAGGTCGCGATCGACCTCTCGTGGAAGATCATGGACCAGACGCGGCGCGACGCCGAGGCGGCCGGCCAGAAGTACGAGGGCAGCGGCACCGAGGACATCCTCGAGCTGATGGTGAAGAAGCTGGAGCGTTTCGGCCGCAAGAACGGCAAGGGCTTCTACGACTATCCGACCGACGGCAAGAAGCGCCTGTGGCCGGAGCTTGCCAAGCACTTCCCGGCCGATCCCAAGCTGCTCTACGGCGAGGGCGAGGAGAAGCGCGCCAAGGAGGAGGAGATCAAGAAGCGCCTGCTCTACGTGCAGGCGGTCGACACGGCGCGCTGCCTGGAATCGAACGTGCTCACCAACCCGCAGGATGGTGACGTCGGCTCGATAATGGGCCTGGGCTTCGCACCGCAGACCGGCGGGGCGATCAGCCTGATCGACCAGGTGGGCGTGAAGACCTTCGTCGCCGAGTGCGACGCGCTGGCCAAGAAGTACGGCCCGCAGTTCGAAGTGCCGAAGCTGCTGCGCGACATGGCCGCCAAGGGCCAGAGCTTCTACGCCAACTATCACGCTGCGAAAGCGGCGTAAGGACGAATACAGAGAGGGCGCGCGGCTGAAGTCGCGCGCCCTTTTTGTTGTCCTGGCGAAGCGGGCCGGTTCGCCCCGCGAACGGCAATCGCTTTGATCTTCCTCCCCGGCGAAGTACAACGGCGCGAAGGCCCCAAGGGCCATCGAACGCCGATAGAGGAGACGACGCCGTGGACGCCAAGGAAATCGCCGCACTCGCCGACCGCATTGCCGAAGGCCGGCGCTCCAAGTCGACGATGGATTGGCTCGCCGCTGCGACCGCCAATCTGTCCGAGCAGGACGCCTACAAGGTGCAGTTCGCTGTGCAGGACCGGCTGGAAGCGATCGGCTGGGGCAAGCGCGCCGGCTGGAAGGTCGCCTTCGCCGTGCCGGCGCAGTACGAGCCGCTGAAGCTTTCGGGCCCAGCCTTTGCCGGCATCTACGAAGGCGGCATCCGCCAGAGCGGCGAGGTCTTCGAGAAGGGCTGGCCGCTGAAGGCCGGTATCGAATGCGAGATGGTGGCGCGCATCGCCAAGGACGCGCCCGCGGGCAGCGCGCCGTACACCGCCGAGACGATCAAGCCGCACGTCGCCAACCTCTACTGCGGCATGGAAGTGGTCGAGAACCGCTACGGCGACGTCTCCAAGCTGGGCGGCCCGGGCCGCATCGTCGATGACGTGCTGCAGGCCGCCTGCATCGTCGGCACCGAGATCAAGGACTGGCAGACGCTCGACTTCGCCACCGTGCAAGGCCGCTCCGAGCACGAGGGCAAGGAGCTGGGCGCCGGTCCCGGTGCCAACGTAATGGGCGGCGCGCTGATCTCGCTCGCCTGGCTCGCCAACCGCTTGATCGCCAATGGCAAGATGCTCAAGGCCGGCGAGACGATCCTCACCGGCTCGGTACATCCGCCGCAGTTCCTGCCGGGTCCTGGCAAGGCGAAGTCCGAATTCGTCGGCCTCGGCGGCGCGGAGATCACGGTCAAGTAAGCAGGCCACGTCGCTGCCGGAGTCCCTCCCGGCAGCGCAGCCTCTTCGTGCAGGGCAGTTGACAGGCTGTGCTTTCGGCTCGAAACTTAACCAATTGGTTATCTAAACGAGAGGAAGCCGATGTCCAACTGCAGCGTCGTCACGGTCGAACGTCAGTTCACGGCCGTCGTGAAGGTCGAGGCGCCGATGAACGCGTTGATGCAGGCACATCAGAGCGCGCGTGCCAAGATCAATGCGGCGCTGCCGAAACTCGATGTCGGGCCACTGGGGCTTACCTGCACACGCTGGCGGCCGCCGGCCGACGGGGTCATGTCGATGGAGCCGGGGACGATCGTCGCCAAGCCGTTCGCGGCGCTGGACGACGTGGTGTCCTCGGATCTGCCGGCGGGGCGTGCCGCGCACTTTGTCTTGAAGGGATCGTTCGAGGGGCTGGGTGCGGCGTGGCAGAAGCTCTTCGAATGGTGCGGTGCCGAGAAGCTGCAGCTGGCCGGCCTCAATTGGGAAGTCTACGGCGCACCTGCCGCGGATCCGGCGCAGCAGGAGACCTACCTCTACGCCAAGCTGGCCTGAAAAACTTTCGACGGGCAGGCGGCTGAATCGGCTTGATCCACCTCGGGCGAGAACATAACATGAACATTCCGCGGCGTTGCGGCTTGACGGAAAACGCCGCGGACCAATTCAGCCGACGAGTTCAGCCAGGGGGTATGAGATGACTGCGGTACGGCCGACCGATCGCCTATTCTTCGCCATCCTGCCTGATCCCGCGACGGCCGCGCGTATCGGCCGGCTGAGCGACACCCTGCGCCGGACCTACGGTCTCACCGGAAGGCCGGTCCTGACGCCGCACTTGCACATCACGCTATGGCATGTCGGCGACGATTACTTCGCGCCGTCCGCCGAGCAGGTGGCGACCCTGGTGCGCCGCGCCGCCTATGTCGAAATGCCGGCCTTCCGCATTTCATTCGATCACGTGATGAGTTTCCGCAACGGCGCCTTCGTTCTCGGCGGCGGGGATGGGGTCAGCGGTCTCGAAACGCTGCATGAGCGCCTGAAGGCCGTCATGGCACTGCCCAGGCTGAAGAGCCTCCATCACGCGCGGACCTTCACGCCGCACATGACCTTGCTGCGCGACGAGCAGTTGCTGCCCGAGCAGCCGATCGATCCCATCGTCTGGACGGCCCGCAAGTTCGTGCTCGTGCACAGTCTGCTTGGTCGCACTACGCATCATCACCTGGCGCACCTGCCGCTGGCCTGAAGTCTCGAGTGGGCGACGCGAGGAGAAGCGTATGGAGTACACCCGCAACCTTCTTTGGTTCTTCGGGATCTGCCTGTCGGCAGAAGCGCGACCGCGAGCCGTCGAGTTGGTCGACCGTCTCTGCGACGACTGGCTGCTCGACACGCGGCCGTCGCTGGATGCCCGACGCTTGCATATCACCCTCTATCCCATCGGTTCGTTCCTCGATTCGCCGGCCCGGACGATCGCCAATGCCTGTGCCGCAGCGGACACGCTCTCCGTCGCACCCTTCGAGGTATCGCTCGATCGTGCGGTGACCAGGACGACACGGGACGGCGATTCCTATCTCGTGCTGACGAGCGACGATGGCTGCGAGGCACTGGTCAGCTTTCAGCAAAGGATGCATAGCGCGATGCGGCTCGCCGGTGTGCGCACCGTGAAAGCCTGGACCTTCAGGCCACACATGACCCTGCGCTACAACGAGCACACCCTGGTCGATCAGAAGGTGCCGCCGCTGACATGGCGGGTGGACGAGTTCGTGCTGATCGAAAGTCTGCGCGGCCGAACGATCCATAATCACCTGCGCAAATGGCCGCTCGTCGACAAGAGGCTGACCGCTGCCGCCTGATTGGTCCGACTAGTCAATCCGCCTGGTCTCGACTGACGCCTTCTCGTAGCGGTCGCGGTGACTGCAGAAAAGGCAAGCCGCCTCGAAGGGATCGGGCAATTGCTCGACCGGCTTGCCTGTGGAAGTCGTGACGCCGAAGCGTTCGCCGCAGTTGCGGCAGGAGACGAAGGAAGCGGTTTGCATATCCGGAGGATACAGGGGGCGAGTGGCTCGGGGCAGCCTGCAGCTTCTTCGTCGTCCGGTTTCGGCTAAGGTGCCTGCATGAAACCATATGTCCTCTGCCACATGGTCTGCAGCGTCGACGGGCGGATCTGGGGCAGCCGCTGGCGGCCGAAGGAAAATGTCGTCCCCAACCTGTTCGAGAAGCTGCACGATCAACTGGGTGGCGGGTCCTGGCTGTGCGGCCGGGTGACGGCGCAGGAGTTCGCCAAGGGCACCGAGCCACACTATCCGCCGACCGATCAGGTCTTTCCGCGCGAGAACTGGTTCGCACGACGGGACGCCAAGACCTGGGGCATCTTCCTCGACGGCAAGGGCAAGGCCGTGTGGGCACGGAAGGATATCGGCGGCGATGCGATCCTCGTGGTGCTGACGGAAGCCGTTCCCGACCGGCATCTGGCCGGCCTGCGGGCCGATGGCGTCTCCTACATCTTTGCCGGAGCTACCGAGATCGATCTCGCAGGCGCGCTCGAGACGCTCAACCGCGAACTCGGTATCGAGCGGATCATGCTGGAGGGCGGGGGCGGGGCGAACGGTGCACTGCTGCGGGCCGGCCTGATCGACGAGCTGAGCCTCGTCATCTGCCCGGTGATCGACGGCAGCACCGGCGGGCCGATCGTCTTCAACTCCGGTGACGCCGATCTGGGCCCGGCGCCGATCGAAAGCATGACGCTCGCGAGCCACGAAGTGCTCGAGGGCGGCGCCATGTGGCTGCGCTACCGGCTGAGCGCGAAGGCGGCTTGATCAGTCCGCCGCCTTCTGGTCGAGGAAGGCGAGGGTGCCGTCGCTGCGCTCGCCTTTGAGGTAGCGGAAGGTACCCGCGCCGGTGGCGATCAGATCGCCGCGCTGGTCGTAGATCTCGGTTTCGGCGGCGAAGGTGCTCTGGCTGGTCGACGGGCGCCAGGCGCCCAGGATCCTGAGCTCGTCACCTTCGCGGGCGGCCTTGATGAATTGTGTCGTGAAAGCGAGCGTCACGCTCAGCCGCCGCGCGGTCGCCGTCTCGTTGAAGGTGCAGGCAAAGCCGCTCGCCGAGTCGAGCAGGGTCATCAGCACGCCGCCATGCAGCAGGCCGTTGGCGTTGCACAGTTCCGGCCGCACCTTGAGGCGCATCTCGACGAAACCGGCGCGCCAAGCCACGACCTCGTGGCCGATCAGGCCATTGAAGCCGCGGAACTCATAAGGAGCGACCGGCCGAGCGTCGGCCGGTCGATGGATAGCCATGTCTTGTAGATCGCGTTGGCGAGAGAAGGGCGCGCCTTAGCGGCGCGCCATCGCTGCCATCGGCGGCCGGTGATGGCCGTTGCCGAGCGCCGGGCGGACGGCCGGGCCCTGCGGCGAGACCATCGACGGCTGGGCGGCCATGCCGGTGCGGATGTCGCGGGCGACCTTCACCAGGCGGGGCCCCCAATCGGCCTCGAGCCGGTCGCGGCTGATCTGGTAGATCGGCGCCGAGGCGTTCACGGCGTAGGCCGCCGTACCGTCGGCGTTGCGCAGCGGGGCGCCGACGCCGCAGAGCTCGGGCAGCCACTCGCCCCAGGTGACGCAGAAGCCACGATCCGCCAGCTCCTTGAACGAGCGCTCGAGGCCTGCCTTCACCTTGGTCCAGTCGTCGCGCCAGCGGCGGCGAATGGCGTCGAGCTGCTTGTTGCGGTCGACATCCGGCAGCGTGAAGAGGTAGGCGCGGCCCATCGCCGTGCTGGCCATCGGCACGCGGGTGCCGACATCGTGGGTGATCGCCACGACCGAGGGACCCCGGCAGGCTTCCAGGTAGATCATCGAATGGCGGTCGCGGCCGCCCAGCGCCGTCGAGGCGTTGAGGGCATGGGCGAGCTGCTCGAGCGGGGCGCGCGAGGCGCGGCGCACATCCATGCTCGAGATCGCGGCATAACCCAGCGCCAGCACCGAGGCGCCCAGCTCGTACTTGCGGAAGCGGCGGATGTAGTTGAGGTAGCCGAGCTCGGTCAGCGTGTGGGTCAGGCGTGCCACGGTCGGCTTCGGCAGGCCGGTGCGGTGGGCGATCTCCTGGTTGCCCAGCATGCCTTCACCGGCATGGAAGGCGCGCAGGATGTCGAGGCCACGGGCCAGTGCGGTAACGAACTGACGATCCTTGGAGGCGGTGCCCTCGGCGAGGCCGTTCTCGAGAGAGCTTTCGAAGGCTGCGGTGCGCGTGACGAGATGGCTGACGTTGCCCATTTGCGTTTAACTCCTCGGGTAAATGGCCGTTTATTTCTTTGCGGGGCGGAACCTGCCATTGCGCTGCCACTGTCGCAATCGTGAGACGCGGATTTTGGCGTGCGAACATGCAAACCGGCCATGTCACAAATGCGTGTATCGCTATTTGGAGTTGTGAAAGGTCGAAAAAGCGCACGGAATCGGTCGTTTTCTGTCGAAATACGTGACGTCGCTGGCACCTTTCGGTACACCGGGCTACGATTTCGCCGTCCCCCCGGCGCCCAGAACCAAGCCCATATAAGCGAGGCGAATTTGGCTAAAGAACCCGCATTGCCTAAGGATATTGCCGCGCTGTCGTTCGAGGATGCGCTCAAGGAGCTCGAGGGTATCGTCCAGCAGCTCGAGCGCGGCCAGGTGAAGCTCGACGAGGCGATCTCGGCCTACGAACGCGGCGCGCTCTTGAAGCGCCATTGCGAACAGCGTCTGGCCGAGGCCAAGATGAAAGTCGAAAAGATCGTCTTCTCCGCTGACGGGTCGGTCTCCACTCAATCTGCCGATCTCGGCTGAGCGTTTTTCATGCCCCTATCGTCGTACCGTGATTTCGGTGCCGCCCTGACTTTTGCGGCGGATTCCGTCGAGCACACCATGGAACGCCTCCTGCCGTCGGGCGATTCGGGCGAAGCCCGTGTCTTCGAGGCGATGCGCTATTCGAGCCTGGGGGGCGGCAAGCGGTTGCGCGCCTTTTTCGTGCTGGCCACCTCGACCCTGTTCAAGGTCGGCAGGCTGCCGGCATTGCGCACCGCCAGCGCCATCGAGCTGATCCATGCCTATTCGCTGATCCACGACGATCTGCCGGCGATGGACGACGACGACCTGCGTCGCGGCAAGCCCTCGTGCCACAAGCAGTTCGACGAGGCGACGGCAATCCTGGCGGGCGATGCGCTGCAGGCGCTGGCGTTCGAGGTCCTTGCCCACGAGGACACGCACGGCGATCCCGCCGTCCGGACGGCCCTCATCACCGAGCTCGCACGGGCCTCCGGTGCACAGGGAATGGTGGGCGGTCAGATGCTCGACCTGCTGGCCGAGGAGCGGGCGGAAGTGGGCGGCGAGCCCTTGTCGATCGGCGCCATCACCCGCCTGCAGCGGTTGAAGACCGGTGCCCTGATCTCCTTTTCGTGCACGGCGGGTGCCATTCTCGGCAAGTCCAGTGAGCACCTGCGGCAGGCACTTGCCGCCTACGCGCATGATGTCGGGCTCGCCTTCCAAATCGCCGACGATCTACTTGACGTTGAAGGCAGCGCAGCCGAAATCGGTAAGACACCGGGCAAGGACGCCGCGGCCGGCAAGGCCACGTTCGTGTCGATCCTGGGCGTGGAGCGGGCGCGGGCACAAGCCGACCTGCTGGCGCGACAGGCGGCCGCGCACCTGGAGCCGTTCGGGGCGGCTGCGGACTTGCTAAAACAGGCGGCTAAATTCGTGGTTGCCCGTCGTTCGTGACGTAGCGCACGCCTCGCCGCGCAGGAGTATAGTAGGACTATGACCGGCAAGAGTACGACGCCGCTTCTCGACACCGTCGACACGCCGGCCGACATCCGTCGGCTGCACGCGGATCAGTTGCGCCAACTCGCTGACGAACTCCGGCAGGAAACCATCTCCGCCGTCTCCGTCACCGGCGGCCATCTGGGCGCCGGGCTGGGCGTGGTCGAGCTGACGGTAGCGCTGCACTATGTGTTCGACACCCCGCGCGATCGCGTGATCTGGGACGTCGGCCATCAGGCCTATCCGCACAAGATCGTCACCGGCCGCCGCAGCCGCATCCGCACCCTGCGGCAGGAGGGGGGCCTCTCCGGCTTCACGCGCCGCAGTGAGAGCGAATACGACCCGTTCGGCGCGGCGCATTCCTCGACGTCGATTTCGGCCGGCCTCGGCATGGCGGTGGCGCGCGATCTTGCTGGCGGCAGCAACAATGTGATCGCCGTGATCGGCGACGGCGCCATGAGCGCCGGCATGGCGTACGAGGCAATGAACAATGCCGGCGCGTTGCGCAGCCGGTTGGTCGTCGTCCTGAACGACAACGACATGTCGATCGCGCCGCCGGTGGGCGCGCTGTCGGCGCACCTGTCGCGGCTTCTGTCGGGCCGCCCCTACGTCACCTTGCGCAATCTCGGCCGCGGCATCGCCGAGAACCTGCCCAAACCCCTGGAGCTCGCGGCCAAGCGCGCCGAGGAGTTCGCCCGCGGTTTCGTGGCCGGCGGCACGCTGTTCGAGGAACTGGGCTTCTACTATGTCGGCCCGGTCGACGGGCACAATCTCGACCATCTGCTGCCGGTGCTGAAGAACGTGCGCGAAAGCCGGCTCGACAAGCCGATCCTGGTGCATGTCGTCACCAAGAAGGGCAAGGGCTACGCACCGGCCGAAGCGAGCGACGACAAGTACCACGGCGTCGTGAAGTTCGACGTCATCACCGGCAAGCAGTCCAAGCCGGTGGCGAATGCGCCGCAATACACGGCCGTCTTCGGCAAGGCGCTGATTGCCGAGGCGGAGGTCGACAAGAAGATCGTGGCCGTGACGGCCGCCATGCCGTCGGGCACCGGCCTCGACAAGTTCGCGCAGCGTTTCCCGGAACGCACCTTCGACGTGGCGATTGCCGAGCAGCACGGCGTCACCTTCGCCGCCGGGCTCGCCACCGAGGGCTTCAAGCCGTTTGCCGCGATCTACTCGACCTTCCTGCAGCGCGGCTACGACCAGGTGGTCCACGACGTGGCTCTGCAGAAGCTGCCGGTGCGCTTTGCCATCGATCGTGCCGGTCTGGTCGGCGCGGACGGCGCCACGCATGCCGGTGCCTTCGACGTCGCCTACCTCGGCTGCCTGCCGAATTTCGTGCTCATGGCGGCTGCCGACGAGCTCGAGCTGATGCACATGGTGGCAACCGCGGCCGCGATCGACGACCGGCCGTCGGCCTTCCGCTATCCGCGCGGCGAGGGCGTGGGGGTGGAGTTGCCGGCCAAGGGCACGCCGCTCGAGATCGGCAAGGGACGCATCGTGCGTGAAGGCACCAAGATTGCCCTGCTGAATTTCGGTGCGCGCCTGCAGGAATGCTTGCTGGCGGCCGAGGATCTCGCGGCCAAGGGGCTCAGCACCACGGTTGCGGACGCCCGCTTCGCCAAGCCGCTCGATACCGATCTGATCCGTCGCCTGGCGCGGGAGCACGAAGTGCTGATCACTATCGAGGAAGGTTCGGTCGGCGGCTTCTCGAGCTTCGTGCTGCACGAGCTCGCGACCGCAGGCCTGCTCGACCACGGGCTGAAGGTCCGCCCCATGGTCCTGCCGGACAACTTCATCGACCATGCCGCGCCGGCCAAGCAGTACGAATGGGCCGGCCTCAACGCGCCGGCGATCGTCTCGACGGCGCTGTCCGCGCTCGGCCAGCGCGCCGAGCGGGCCAGAGGTTAGCCGCAGCGGGCAGAGCACGTTCCGCTCGACTGGAATCAGTCGAGCGGAAGGTCGTGCTCTGGATTCTATCGATTCTAGAGCAGTTTATGCCCGGGAAGAGGGAGCCGCATGCGGCTCCCTCTTCCCGGGCGCTGCTCTAACGAGGATCGATCGGGCTGGGCATCGAGGCATGCGCCTCGATGACCTCGGCCGCAGCGAGACAGAGATCTTCGCGAAAGCGGCCGGCGACGACCTGGACGCCGACCGGCGTGTTGCCGGCGGCATGACCCGTCGGCACGGAAACGCATGGCAGGCCCAGCACCGGAAAGGCGAGCAGGGAGCGCTGTGCGTCCATCATCTTCGTGATGACTACCTCGTCTTCTTCCTGGTCGAGACCGTTGCGAAACGGCAGCTCGTGTGAAACCGGCAGGATCACGATGGGAAAGCGGTCGAGGAACAGCGACCAGTCGCGCATCAGCGAGAGGCGGGTCGCAAAGCCTTCCAGAATCGCATCGCCATCCATGGGTGGCGCATAGCGCAGGTGGCCATCGATATTGCGCAGAGCCGTCTTGTCGCCGAACTGGCGGATCGCCGGCTCCAGCACACGACGCTCTTCGCCCACGACCAGTCGATGCCAGAGGTCGGCCGCCTCGCCGAGCCGCGGCAGCTTCGTTTCGACGACCGCGTAGCCCGCACCAGACAGCCAGCGCCCGGCACTGCGAATTGCGTCGCTGACCTCCGGCGCGGTGTCCCCGAAGGGATCGGGAACGAGGGCGACCTGAACGGGCCGCAGTGGGGCCGGCCCCTGCAGCGGTACCGGCATCCAGTTGGGATCGCGCGGATCGGGGGCCGCCATGGCCAGCAGGCCGAGCCGCAGGTCGGCGACGCGGCAGGCGAGGGGGCCCTGCACCGACATCATCTGGGCCGTGATCGGCCGTTCGGCCTTGGCCGAGGGATTGAACGCCGGCACGCGGCCCGGCGTCGGCCGCAGCCCTGCGACCCCGCAGGCATAGGCCGGGTAGCGGATGGAGCCGCCGAAATCGTTGCCGTGGGCGATCGCCCCCATGCCGCTGGCGACCGCTGCGGCCGCGCCGCCGCTCGAGCCACCGGGCGTGAGGGCCGCGTTCCAGGGGTTGCGCGTGGCGCCGTGCAGGTCGTTGTCGGTGAACCAGCGGTGGGAGAAGGCCGGCGTGTTGGTACGGCCCACGATCACCGCGCCGGCGCGGCGCAGATTGGCGACCGGGGGGCTGTCGTGCTCGGCCACGATATCGCGAAAGGCCACGACGCCGTTCGTGGTGGCGTGGCCCTTCTGGTCGATGTTGACCTTCACGGTGACGGGTACGCCGTGCAGGGGCCCCAGAGCCTGGCCTTGGCGCCGTTGGGCATCGGCCGTGCGGGCCGACGCCAGCGCCTCGTCGGTCAGCACCTCCACGACGGCGTTGAGCGTCGGGTTCACGGCGGCGATACGGTCGAGACTCGACCGCACCGCCTCCTCACTCGAGATCACGCCGTCGCGGATCCCACGCGCCAGGTCGACGGCCGACCAGCGCCACAGCTCCCCCTGCATGGATCGAGACTCAGTCCTTCGGCTGCGGAACGATGCGCAGGTAGGGCTTGGGCGCCTTCCAGCCGCCCGGGAACTTGGCCTTGGCCTGCTCGTCGGAGACGGCGGGAACGATGATCACGTCCTCACCCTTCTTCCAGTTCACCGGCGTGGCGACCTGGTGCTTGGCCGTGAGCTGGCAGGATTCGAGCAGCCGCAGCACCTCGTCGAAGTTGCGGCCGGAGCTCATCGGGTAGGTCAGCATCGCCTTGATCTTCTTGTCCGGGCCGATGATGAACACCGAGCGCACGGTGGCGTTGTCTGCGGCCGTACGACCCTCGGACGTCGTGCCGGCGCCTTCGGGCAGCATGTCGTAGGCTGTCGCGACCTTGAGTTCCGGATCGCCGATCATCGGGAAGGTCACGGCGTGACCTTGGGTCTCTTCGATGTCCTTGGCCCACTTGGAGTGATTGGTCACCGGATCGACCGACAGGCCGATGATCTTGGTGTTGAGCTTGTCGAACTGCGGCTTCAGGCCGGCCATGTAGCCGAGCTCGGTCGTGCAGACCGGTGTGAAGTCCTTCGGATGGGAGAACAGGATCGCCCAGCTGTCGCCGATCCAGTTGTGGAAGTCGATCGACCCCTGGGTCGTCTCGGCCTTGAAGTCCGGCGCCGTGGAATTGATGCGAAGCGTCATGGTGAAACCTCCTCCTGAAAGTCCTTTGCGGCGCTAACTCAACCCGTCCGCTGGGCTGGGTCAAGCCTTGGAAGGAATCCAGCTCAAAAGCCCCAATCCGCCATCGACTTCTACTGTCGTGCCCACGACATACCGGCCGAATCTTTCCGATAGAATGGCGACGGCCATCTGGGCGATGTCGTCCGGCGTGCCGGCACGGCCGAGCGGGATCTGCGCGACCAGGCTGCCGAGATCGTCGGCGACGAAACCGCCGCCGGGAATGGCCCCTGGCGCCAGCGCGTTGACCCGGATGCCGGCCGGTGCGAAGGCGCGGGCCAACTCCTTCATCGCCATCGTCATGCCGGCCTTGGCTGCGCTGTAGTGCGGCAGATTGCGGGGCGTCTGGCGATGCAGCGAGGTGATCAGGAGGATGCGTCCCTTGATGCCGTTGTCGCGCATGTGACGGCCGACCTCGCGGGCGAGGAAAAACCCCGAGCGTAAATTGACCTCGAGCATGGCGTCCCACGTTTCCTCACTGACGGTGAGGGGCGTGTCGACTTCCTGGCGGCGCGGGCTCGCCGCATGGACCAGGAGCGAGATGGAGCCGAGCTTCGTCGTTGCACCGTCGAGCAGGGTCCTCCAGCCGTCACGCTTGGAGAGATCGCCGGCGAGGAAGTCGATACCGTCCTCTGCCGGAGGGGCGGCGATGTCGCTGCCGAGGACGGTGGCGCCCTCGGCCTTCAAGGCGCGTGCAATGCCGCGACCGATTCCGCCGGCGCAGCCCGTGACGAGGGCGCGTTCGCCCTCCAGAAGTTTCGTGCTCATGGCCGCCATGCTAGCAGGGGGCCGCAATGGGCGAGAAGCTGCAGAGGGAGGCGGGATTGGCCAAGACGCGGCTCGATGTGGCGCTGGTCGAGCGCGGCCTGGCCGAAACGCGGGCCGCGGCGCAGCGGCTGGTCATGGCCGGTCTGGTTTTTTCCGGAGACCGCCGGCTCGACAAGGCCGGGCAGCCTGTTGCGCAAGAGACGCCGCTCGAGGTGCGCGGCCAGCCTCACCCCTATGTCTCACGCGGCGGCTTGAAGCTCGAACGCGCACTGGACCACTTCGCCATTCCCGTGGCAGGCCGCATCGCGCTCGATGTCGGTGCTTCGACCGGCGGCTTCACCGACTGCCTGCTGCAACGCGGGGCGGCCAAGGTCTATGCCGTCGACGTCGGGACCAACCAGCTCGCCTGGAAACTGCGGACGGATCCGCGCGTCGTCTCGATGGAAAAAACCAATATCCGCGATGTGACCCGCGCCGTCCTTGCCGAGCCTGTCGATCTGGTCGTCTGTGATGCCTCCTTCATCGGCCTGCGCACGGCGCTTCCGGCCGCCCTGGCTCTGGCGGCACCGGGTGCCCATCTCACCGCGCTGATCAAGCCGCAGTTCGAGGTGGGCAAGGGCCGGGTCGGCAAGGGCGGCATCGTCCGCGACCCGGCGTTGCACGACGAGGTGCGGGCGACGATCTCGACCTGGCTCGGCGAACAACCGGGCTGGACGGTACTGGGAGTCACCGACAGCCCGATCGAGGGCGCCGAAGGCAACAAGGAATTCCTGATCGCCGGTGTCTTCAGCGCACTGCGCGGGTGATACGGAACTTGTTGTTGTCGGCGAGTGTCTCGAAGCTCGTGAAGTTCGCCTTCAGTGTCGGCTCATAGGGCAGGCCACGATTGGCCACCATAAACAGCTGGCCGCCGGGCTTCAGGGCGCGTGTTGCCGCCTCGATCATCTGCTGGCCCAGGGAGGGCGTGGCAGCTCGGCCGCTGTGAAAAGGCGGATTGCAGACGATGGCGTCGTAGCTCGCCGGCGCGGGCTCCGTCGTGAGGTCGAGCCAGTGAAACGTCGCCCGTGGGTCGGTGATGTTCGCTTCGGCGGCTTCGAGCGCTCGGTGTTCGGCGTCGATGCAGTCGATGTGGACGATGCCGTGGGCCTGCGCCAGCAAATGCCGCGTGAGGAAGCCCCAGCCGCACCCGAAGTCCGCCACCGTTCCCGTGAGGTCGGAGGGCAGGTGCTGCACCAGGAGCGCCGAGCCGTCGTCGATGCGGTCCCACGAGAAGAGGCCGGGCTGGCTGAGCCACGTGCCGTCCCCGACGGCCTGCAAGGAGGTGAGGCGGCGCCAATAGTCGGGAGGTTCCCTGTCGGTCTTGGTGAACCAGAAGACACGGCTATGGAACTTGGAGAGCTGGGTGACGCCGCCGAAGGCCTTGGCGACGTTCTTCTCGAGGCTCGCTGCACCGTCGTCATTGGCGCCGGCGCAGGCGAGCACGCCGCCGGGCGCGAGGAGCTTCCAGGCCCGCGCGATATTGGCGAAGTTCTCTTCCTTGTGCTTGGTCAACAGTACGAGGCCCTGCTCGTAACCGCCGCCATCGTTGCCAAGGCGGGCCACGACGTTCCAGCGTGCGCGTTGCAGGCGCAGGAATTCCGGCCGCAGCGACTGCTCGGCGTCGACGTCGCGCAGGGCGACGGGCTCAGCGCGCAAAAGGAACGCCCGCCGATGGGCGAGCGCTCCGGTATCGAAGGCATGGGCGAGGGCCCGCCCGGCTTGGCTCACGCTTAGGGAACCAGCACGGCGCGGCCCATGATGAGGCCCTTGCGCAATTCCTGCAGTGTGGTGTCGGCCTCGTCGAGCTTGCGCTTGATGATCGGCACCGGCGTCACCTTGCCTCCCGTGACGAGGTCCATCATTTCCTTCATCTCGGCCGGGCTGCCGGTGACGGAGCCCACGATCTGGCAGCCGGTGAAGGCGAACATCGGCAGCGGGATCGAGAAATTGCCCCCGAACAGGCCGACGATGATCAGGCGGCCGCCGCGGCCCAGGGCGCGCAGGCCGAACTGCGCCGAGCTTTCCGCGCCCACGAAATCGATGGCCGCGCCGACGCCCGTGCCGCCGGTCAGATCCTGGATCTGCTTGCGGGCCTCCTTGTCGCGGGGATCCACCGCCGCGACGGCGCCGTTCTCGAGCGCCAGCTTGCGCTTGTTCTCGTCGATGTCGGCGACGATCGGCTCAACGCCCAGCACGGACTTGGCGAACCGCACCCCCATCAGGCCGACGCCGCCCGCGCCGATCACCAGGATCGGCTTGCCGCCATCCTGGCCGACGGCCTTCTTGACCGCGCCGAAGGCGGTGATGCCCGAGCAGGCGTAGAGGCAGGCCAGTTCCACCGGCAGGTTGCCGTAGGGGTAGAGATACTTGGCGTGCGGCACGAGCACGTGGTCGGCGTAGCCGCCGTCGTTGTTGACGCCGAGCGCCCGCGGGGTGGGGCAGAGATGCTCGATGCCGCCCTCGCAGTACCAGCACTTGCCGCAGCCGATCCAGGGATAGACCACGGCGTTGTCGCCGACTTTTGCACCCTTGGCGTCGGGGCCGAGCGCCACGACCTCGCCCACGATCTCGTGTCCCATGGTCCGCGGCGGGTTCATGGTCTTCTGGGTCGAGACCTTGTTGCCGCCGCCCATGTCGAAGAAGCCTTCCCAGAGATGGACATCGCTGTGGCAGACGCCGGCTGCGGTGATGCGCACCAGCACTTCCGTGCCCTGCGGGGCGGGGGTCGCCTCCTCGATCTTCTGCAGCGGCTTGCCGAATTCGACGACCTTGTAGCTCTTCATGGCGTAACTCCCGTGACTTCTCCGGCGGCCAGCATAGAGCATCTCCCGGCCGTTTGTGCTACTGCTGCGACAACGAGAATTGTTGGTGAGGAAAACAATGTTGAGACGTGGACTGATCGCCGCGGCTGCCGCGACATTGCTGGCTTCCGCAGCACAGGCGCAGGAAACCGTGAAGGTCGGTTTGATCCTGCCCATGACCGGACCATCGGCCTCGACAGGCAAGCAGATCGATGCTGCGGTCAAGCTCTACCAGGCGGTGAACGGCACGACCGTCGCCGGCAAGAAAGTCGAAGTCATCCTGAAGGACGACACCGGCGTCGCTGACATCACCAAGCGGCTGGCACAGGAGCTGGTGGTCAACGACAAGGTGGCTTTCCTTGCAGGGTTCGGCCTGACGCCGCTGGCGCTGGCCGTGGCGCCGATCGCCACGCAGGCCAGGGTGCCGGAGATCGTGATGGCCGCCGGCACATCCACCATCACCGAGGCCTCGCCCTTCATTGCCCGCACGAGCTTCACACTCGCCCAGTCGTCGGTGCCGATGGCGGACTGGTCGATCAAGAACGGCATCAAGAAAGTCGTGACGCTCGTCAGCGACTATGGTCCGGGCATCGACGCCGAGAAATCCTTTGCCGAAAAATTCAAGGCCGAAGGCGGCACGATCGCCGAGAGCCTGCGCGTGCCCTTGCGCAATCCGGACTTCGCGCCCTTTCTGCAGAAGGCGGCCGACGCCAAGCCGGATGCGCTGTTCGTTTTCGTGCCGTCGGGTTTCGGGGCGCAGTTTGTGAAGCAATTCGTCGAACGCGGCCTCGACAAGTCCGGCATCAAGCTGATCGCGACCGGCGACGTCACCGACGACGACCAGCTGAACGGGATGGGCGACGTGATGATCGGCGTCATCAACACCCACAACTACTCCGCCGCGCACGACAGCCCGGCCAACAAGGCCTTCGTCGAGGCGTTCAAGAAGGCGAACAACGGCATGCGGCCGAACTTCATGGCGGTCGGCGGCTATGACGGGATGCACCTGGTCTACGAGGCGCTGAAGAAGACCGGCGGCGCGACCGACGGCGAGAAGCTGATGGCCGCGATCAAGGGCATGGCCTGGGAAAGCCCGCGTGGCCCGATCTCCATCGACCCCGACACGCGCGACATCATCCAGAACATCTATGTCCGCAAGGTCGATAAGCAGAACGGTGAGCTCTACAACGTCGAGTTCGCGACGATCCCCAATGTGAAGGATCCGGTGAAGGCGGCGAAGAAGAACTGAGATCACTTCCTCCCCTTCGCGGACTCCGCGAAGGGGAGGAGAGGATGACTGGACGGAGCATCGAGCTTGGCGACCATTCTGTTCGACGGTGTGGCCTACGGCATGCTGCTGTTCGTGCTGGCATGCGGGCTGGCGGTCACCTTGGGCTTGATGAACTTCGTCAATCTGGCGCACGGCGCCTTTGCCATGGCGGGCGGCTACGTCACGGTGCTTTTCATGAATCGCTGGGGGGTGCCGTTCCTCGCCTGCCTGCCGGCGGCCTTCCTGGCGGCCGCGGCACTCGGCTTCGTGCTGGAACGAACGCTCTACGTCCACATGTATGGCCGCAGCCATCTCGATCAGGTGCTGTTTTCGATCGGGCTGGTGTTCATGGCGGTGGCGGCGGCCGATTGGGCGATGGGCTCGAGCCAGCAGAACATCAAGCTGCCGGCGTGGCTGCAGGGGCGGCGAGAAGTGCTGGGCGTGCAGGTCGGGCTTTATCGGTCGTTTATCATCGCAATCTGTGGTGTCCTGGCGATCGGCCTGCAGTTTGCGCTGCTGCGCACCCGTTTCGGCAGCCGGCTGCGGGCGGCGGTCGACGATGCGCGCGTGGCCCGCGGACTGGGAATTCCGGTCGGCAACGTCTTCGCCGTCACCTTCGCCGTGGGTTCAGGCCTTGCCGGGCTGGGCGGCGCGCTCGGCGTCGAGATCCTGGGCCTCGATCCCAACTTCCCGCTGCGCTTCATGATCTACTTCCTGATCGTGGTCACGGTCGGCGGCACGGCGGGCATCATGGGGCCGTTCGTGGCGTCGCTGCTGCTGGGTATCGCCGACGTCGCGGGCAAGTACTACGTGCCCGCACTCGGCGCCTTCATGGTCTACCTGGTGATGATCGTTGTGCTGGTGCTGCGGCCGCACGGCCTGTTCGCGCGGCCGCGATGACATCGGCGAAGGAGGCGCTCACGCGGCGGACGCGGTGGCGGTGGGCCGAGACGGTCTTCTGGCTGGCCGCCTTCGGTGCGCTGCTGCTGCCGCCGGGCAAGTTCCTGATCCTGAACGAGATCGCTATCCTGGCGTTGTTCGCCCTCTCGCTCGATCTGATCCTGGGCTATGCCGGCATCGTCTCGCTGGGGCATGCGGCGTTCCTCGGGGTCGGCGCCTACAGTGCCGGCCTGCTGGCCAAGCACGTGACAGGCGATCCCCTGGCCGGTCTTGCGCTCGCCATCGGGGTGTCGACGATCCTGGGTTTCTGCACGTCGTTCCTGGTGCTGCGCGGCAGCGATCTCACGCGCCTGATGGTCACGTTGGGTGTGGCGCTGGTGCTGGGCGAGCTTGCCAACGCACTGCCGCAGTATACCGGCGGTGCCGACGGCCTGCAGGGCGTCGTGATGGCGCCGCTGCTCGGGCGGTTCGACTTCGATCTGTTCGGCCGTACCGCCTATGCCTACAGCCTCACGACACTCTTCGTGCTGGCGTTGCTGGCGCGCCGCATCGTCGGCTCGCCCTTCGGCCTGTCGCTGTCGGCCATCCGCTGCAATCAGTTGCGGGCGCGGGCGCTCGGCGTGCCTGTCGGCAAGCGGCTGGTCGCGGCCTACACCCTGGCGGCAGCCTATGCGGGGGCGGCCGGCGCGTTGCTGGCCCAGACTACAGCCTTCGTGTCGCTCGACGTCTTTGATTTTCACCGCTCTGCTGACGTGCTCCTGGTGCTGATCATTGGCGGGGCGGGGTGGCTTTACGGCGGCATCGCCGGCGCTGCCGCCTTCAAGCTGCTGCAGGACGGGATCGCCAGCCTGACACCGCAATACTGGCAGTTCTGGATCGGGCTCTTCCTCGTCGTCTTCGTGCTGGTCGGTCGCGAACGTCTGTTCGGCGGCCTGCGCAAGCTTCTGGTGCGGCGATGACCGTCGTGCTGGAGACCCGGCGCCTCACCAAGCGCTTTGGCGGCCTGACGGCCACGTCGGATGTCTCGTTCGCGCTGGAGCAGGGGGCACGGCAGGCGCTGATCGGGCCCAATGGCGCCGGCAAGACGACCTTCGTCAATCTGCTGACCGGCATGCTGCCGGCGAGCTCGGGCCAGGTCTTCCTGGCCGGCGAAGAGGTGACCGGGCTGAAGCCCGAGGCGCGGGTGCGGCGAGGATTGGTACGGACCTTCCAGATCAACCAGCTCTTCGGTGGGCTGACGCCGCTCGAGACCTTGGCCTTGGCCGTGGGGGAACGGCAGGGACAAGGCCACGACTGGCGTCGCCCGGTTGGTGCAACCGTCGGGCTGGACGCGGAGATCATGGCGGTCGCCGAGCGCTTCGGTCTTGTCGATGTGCTGGAGCGCCGAACCGATACGCTGCCCTACGGCAAGCAGCGCCTGCTGGAGATCGCGGCGGCCTTCGCCTGCAAGCCGCAGGTGTTGCTGCTCGACGAGCCTGCCGCAGGCGTGCCGGAGGCGGAGCGCCGCGACATCCTCGATGCCATCGCAGCACTGCCCGACGATGTCTCGGTGCTGCTGATCGAGCACGACATGGATCTCGTCTTCTCGTTTGCGCGACGCATCTCGGTGCTGGTCGATGGCGCCTTGCTGGTCGAAGGTGAGCCGGCAGCCATCGCGGCGGACCCGCGCGTGCGCGCCGTCTATCTCGGCGAAGGCGGCCATGGCTGACCTGCTCACGGTACAAAGCCTGAGCGCCGGCTATGGCCGCGCCGTGGTGCTGTCGGACGTGACCTTTGCCCTCGGCGAAGGACAGGCACTCGCCGTGCTGGGACGCAACGGTGTGGGCAAGACGACGCTGATCGACAGCCTGATCGGTGTGACACGCCGCTTTGCCGGATCGGTCCGCTTCTCCGGCAAAGAGATCGCGACCCTCTCACCCGAAGCGCGGGCGCAGCGCGGCATCGGCTGGGTGCCGCAGGAGCGCAACGTCTTCCGGTCTCTCTCCGTCGAGGAGAACCTCACGGCGGTGGCGCGACCGGGACCTTGGACGGCCGACCGCGTGTTCGGTCTCTTCCCGAGGCTGGCGGAGCGCCGCCATCACGCCGGCAGCGCGCTGTCGGGCGGCGAGCAGCAGATGCTGGCGATCGGCCGCGCGCTCGCCACCAATCCGAAGCTGCTGCTGCTCGACGAGCCGACCGAAGGACTGGCGCCGATCATCGTGCAGGAGGTGCTGGCGGCGATCGCTCGGTTGCTGCGTGAGGAGGGGCTCGCCGCAATCGTCGTCGAGCAGCATGCGCGGAAGATCCTGCCCATCACCGATCGTGCCGTGATCCTGGAACGCGGACGCATCGTCCACGAAAGCGCCAGCGCCGCACTGCTTGCCGACGCTACACCGTTGGAGCGCCTGCTCGGAGTTACCGAACGGTAATCAATCTTCGAAAGTTTCGAAACTTTCGAATATCCGTTTACATGCCGAACATGATCGGCCACGATGCCGCGCGACGGCGCCCTAAAAAACAATGCGCCGCGCGGAGGAAACGATGAGCAAAGGGATGGGCGCCTGGCGTCGGCGTACTTTCTTGGGCGGAGCTCTGGCGGGGATGGTCGCCGCACCTGCAGTCCTGCGGGCCGCGCCGCCGGGCAAGCCGGTACGGGTCGGGGGGACGCTGTCGCTGACGGGCTTCCTCGCGCAAACCGCCGCCATCCACAAGATCGCCGCCGAAATCATGGTCGAGGAGATCAACGGCCGGGATGGCTTCCTCGGCCGGCCGATCGAGTATGTGCTGCTCGACGATCAGTCCAAGCCCGACGTGGCGCGCAGCCTCTATGAGAAGCTGATTACCGTTGACAAGGTCGATCTGATCCAGGGCCCATATGCCACTGCGCCGATCCTGGCGGCCATGGGCGTCGCCCAGCGCTACGGCAAGATCATCATCCAGAGCAGCATGGGCATCCCCAAGCTGCAGACCTACGACATGGCCTTCCCGGCGACGCCTTTCGGCCCGGAGCCCGACAAGAGCTATCCCAACGTCATTCTCGACGCCATGGCCACGCTGTCGCCCGCGCCAAAGTCGATGGTGGTGCTGACCAGCAAGTTTCCGTCAGCGCAGTTCATGGCCCAGGGCATGCGCACCGAGGCCGAGAAGCGCGGCGTGAAGGTTCCGCTCTTTCTCGAATACGAAGCCGGCAACCGCGACTTCGGGGCCATCGCGGCGCGCGTGAAGGAGGCCAATGCTGATTTCCTGTGGGTCGGCTCCCTGGGGCTCGAAAGCAACCAGATCCTCGAGGCCCTGCGCAAGCTCGACTATCGGCCGAAGAACAGCTTCCATCTCTATCCTGCGCCGGGGCCGCTCGCTCTGTCGCCCGACGGTAATCTCGTCTGGTCGTCGACATTCCTCGAGCCCGACGAGCCGTTCATGAGCCGGCCGGGCATGAAGAGGATCGCCGAGCACTACAAGGAGCGCGCGACTAAGGCCAACCTGCCGTACCCGATCATCGATGCGCAGGCCGCCGGCATGGCCGCGCAATGGCAGATCCTCGAGCAGGGCGTGAACGGTGCCAAAAGCCTCGAGGACAAGCAGATCGCCGCCTGGCTGAAGAAGAACGTGGTGACGACCGTGTACGGCCCTACCAAGTTCGACGGCCCGTACAACCACGGCGCGCCGGCCCAGCTGATCCGGCAGGTCCAGAACAAGGAATGGAAGGTCGTCTGGCCGAAGGATCTCGCGGCTCCCGGCGTGAAGCTGATCAATGGCTGACACCTTGTCGGGCAGTCCAGGGGGCGGGTGATGCCCAGTGCGACACTGTTGGGGCAGGCGCTGATTTCGGGCGTGCTGGCCGGAGGGATGTACGGGCTGCTGGCGCTGGGGCTCAGCCTCAGCTGGGGATTGCTGCGGCTGGTGAATCTCAGCCATTTCGCCCTGGCTTTCCTGGCCGCCTACCTCACCTACGAGATGGGCACGACCTATCACATCGACCCCTGGTGGTCGGTGCTGGTGATCGTGCCGGCGATGTTCGTCATCGGCCTCCTGCAGCATTGGGTGTTCGATCGCTTCAAGGTGAACGAGCTCGCCTCGCTCCTCATCACCTTCAGCTTCGCCGTGATTCTGGAAGTCGCCATCCAGCTCTACTGGACGGCCGACTATCGCCGCTTCGAGACGCACTACTCGACCTTGTCGATCAAGGTGGGCGCTTTCTACATTCCGGTTCTGGAGCTGATCCTCTGCCTGGTCGCAGGTGTCCTGGCCTGGGGGACATGGCTGTGGCTGCGCAAGACCTATGTCGGCAAGGCGCTGCGCGCCAGCGCCGAGGATGCCGAGATCGCGGCCGCCTATGGCGTCGATCACAAGAAGCTCGCCTATCTCCTGTCCGGCCTCGGCGCGGCCTATGCCGGCGTCGCGGGCACCTTCATCGCCCTGATCGCCACCTTGGCGCCGGCCCAGATCTGGGCCTGGCTGGGCGTGGTCTTCGCCGTCGTCATCATCGGCCGGCTGGGCAATCCGCTGGGAGCACTGTTTGCCGGCATGCTGATCGGTGCCAGCGAATCCATCGCCATGGCGGTGCTCAGCCCCGCCTGGGCGCCGGTGGTGTCGTTCTCGGTGCTGATCGTCCTGCTGCTCTGGGATCCGGATTGGTCATGACCGGCGCCCAGAAACTATCGGGAAACCTGCCCAAGCTCGCGGCCGCGCTGGGGATCGTCGTTTTCGCGGTCCTGCCGACGGCCGGCCTGCCGGCTTTCTACGACTCGTTCTTCTATCTGATCTTCTTTTGGATATCGCTGGCGACGAGCTGGGCGCTGCTTTCCGGCTTCGCAGGCTATTTCAGCCTGGGACATGCCGCCTTTTTCGGCGTCGGCATGTACACGACGGCCACCTTGACGACCAAGGCGGACGTGCCGTTTCTCGCCACCATTCCTGCGGCCGCGGCGCTGGGCGCGCTGCTGGGCGTGGGTATCGGGGCGGTCGTATTCCGCATGAAGCGCCTGCGCGGCGAGCTGTTCGCGTTGCTGACGCTCGCCGTGACCTTCGTCATCGCCACGATCATCTTGAACACGCCGATCGACGGCGGCGCGGGCGTGTTCATGAGTGCGGTGCCGATGCCGCATCTCCTGCCGACCCAGACCGGCTCGATCTACCTGCTGGGTTTCCTGATGTGCGTGGCAACGCTCGGCATCGCGTGGTGGGTGGCGCATTCGCGGCTCGGCATGGGCCTGTTCGCCATCCACGACGATGAGGACGTGGCCGAGGCCAAGGGCGTACCGACTTTTCGCTACAAGCTGATCGCCTTTGCCCTTTCGGCCGGTATTGCCGGGGCGGTCGGCGGAATCCATGCCATGTATGTCGGCTTCCTCACCGTGGCTGGAACGTTCGAGCTCACCGTGCCGCTCTACGTAGTATTGATGAGCGTGCTGGGCGGTGCGCGGCACTGGTTCGGGCCGGCCGTGGGCGCGACCGTGATCACCGCGCTGCTCTACGCCTTCATCAGCGGCGGCGAGGCGATGGTTGGCCGCGCCGTGGTGGCACTGGTCCTGATCCTCGCCATCCTCTGGTTGCCCGACGGCGCCGTGCCGTCGGTTAAGGCCTGGCTGAGAAAGCGGCGCGGGCCGGCCGAGGAGAAGCACCGTGCTCCCGTCATTCCGGTCGTGCCGGAACAGGCAAGGCCTGCCGGTACGCGCACCATCCTGCAGGTGAGGGGAGCCACCAAGCGGTTCGGCGGTCTGCAGGCTCTGGCCGGCGTCGATCTCGACGTGCGGGAGGGTGAAATCCTCGGGCTGGTCGGTCCCAACGGGTCTGGCAAGACGACCCTGATCAACGTCATTTCCGGCTTCTATCCATTGACGGCCGGGAGCGTTGCCGTGGACGGGGCGGAGATCGGCCATCTTCCCGCGCACGAGATCGCGCAGCTGGGCGTGGCCCGCACCTATCAGATCCCACGGCCCTTCGTGAACATGACCGTGCTTGACAACGTGGCCCTGGCGGCCACCTTCGGCGGGCCGTCACGCAGCCAGGCCGAAATCCGCGCCGAGGCGCTGCACTGGATCGGCTTCACCGGGCTTGCCGGTAAGGAGGAGGCGCTCCCCGCCGAACTGAACCTGCACGAGCGCAAATTTCTCGAGCTGGCGCGGGCGCTGGCCGCCCGTCCCAAGCTTCTGCTGCTGGACGAAGTGCTCTCGGGCCTCAACCCGGCCGAGGTCGACAATGCCATTCGCCTGGTCCGCGCCATCCGGGCGCAGGGCACGACCATCGTCTTCGTCGAGCATCTGATGCGCGCCATGGTCGAGCTGTCCGACCGGGTTGCCGTGCTGAACGAAGGCAAGCTCTTTGCCCTGGGGGCGCCGAACGAGATCATGCGGGATCCCGCGGTCGTCAGCATCTACCTCGGAAAAGCCTATGCTGCTTGAAGCCCGCCACCTCCATATCGGCTACGGCGATGCCCCTGCAGTGTGGGACGTCTCCTTCGATGTCGATGCCGGCGAGATCGTCTCCATCATCGGTCCGAACGGGGCCGGCAAGACGACGCTCATCAACGCCATCGCCGGCCTGCTGCGATGCCGCCAGGGCGAATTGCGTTTCGATGGCGCCGACATGACGCGGGTGCGGGCGCACGACTATTGCCGTCATGGTATCGCCCTGGTGCCGGAGGGGCGGCGCCTTTTCACCAAGATGACGGTCGAGGAAAACCTCGAACTGGGCTGTTACCTGTCCGCGGCACGATCGCTTCGCGCGGCTTCTCTGGACCGGGTCTATGGGCTCTTTCCGATCCTGCGCGACAAGCGCCAACAGCCGGCGGGGGAGCTGTCGGGCGGGCAGCAGCAGATGGTGGCGATCGGCCGGGCGTTGATGGCGCGGCCGCGTATCGTGCTGTTCGACGAGCCGTCCCTGGGCCTTGCGCCCACCATCGTCGACGACATGTTCGACATCATCGTGCGCGTGCGTGACGATGGCGCTGCGGTGCTGCTGGTGGAGCAGAATGTCCTGAAAGCGCTCAGCATCGCCGATCGGGCCTACGTGCTGGAGCAGGGGCGCATCGTGACCACCGGCCAACCCGACGAACTGCTGAAGCAACCGCACATCCGCGAAGCCTATCTCGGTGTCTGAGGTATCGACCATGCCAAAGAGTCTTCCTTCCATGCCGTTCCAGGGCGCCAACGAGAACCAAGCCGAAGCGACGACGGCACCGCAGGATGTCAGCCGCGAGAGCGCGGCGACCTTCGAGGTGCTCAACAAGATGCGCGAGGACATCCTCTGTTGCGTCCTGAAGCCCGATCAGAAGCTGCGTTTCGGTGAGCTGCGTCAGCGCTACGGCACGTCGGTCGGCACCCTGCGCGAGGCCCTGTCGCATCTCGTTTCCGAGGGCTTGGCCCGAACCGAGGCCGGTCGAGGTTTCCAGGTGGCGCCGGTCTCGCTAGCTGACTTCCTGGATCTCTCCGAGTTGCGCGTCTACCTTGAGACCAAGACGCTGGCCGATGCAATCCGCCATGGCACCGATGCTTGGGAAGCCGAGATCGTGAGCTCGTACTTCCTGTTGAGCAAGCTTGCGCCGCCCAAGGCCGACGATCCTCCGCAGGTGAAGCAGGAATGGGCCAAGCGGCACAAACGCTATCACGACGCCCTGGTCGCGACCTGCCGATCCCCCTGGTCGCTGCACTTCCGGAGTGAACTCTTCGATCAGGCACGCCGCTATCACTGGCTGACGATGATCCACAGCCGCATGCATCGCCGGAACGAGCATCTCGAGATTCGTGATGCTGTGTTGGCGCGCGACGTCGATCGCGCCTGTTCGCTCCTTGAGGAGCATATCCGAACGACGGTCGAGCAGGCGGTGTCGGATGTGCCGGGGCTCATCCACGGCAACACACGGCCGTTGAAACTCGCCAGACGTCGCAAAGCGTGAGGAGGGACTCATGAGTGCCATGGCAGCGACCTACAATGTCGGCGGCGTCCAGTATCCGCGCCCGTTCAAGATCCGACGATTGGGACATTTCGGCTTCAACGTCGCCGACCTCGAGAAGGGCCTCGACTTCTACGCGCGGCTGTTGGGTTTTCGCATCACCGACACGCGCGACTTCTCCAAGATTCCCGGTCGGGAAGAGATGGCGAAGCGAATGCAGGATCCCCGCATCGTTTTCATGAGCCACAATTCCGACCACCACGCCTTTCTGCTGGCGCACAAGTCGCTGGGGGCGATCTTCGGCGACGATGCGGTCTCGCGTGACGTTACGGTGAACCAGATCACCTGGCAGGTCGGCACGATGGAGGAGGTCTTCGCCGCCGCCGATTACTTCCGGGAGCGCCAGGTCGAGATCCGTCGGGTCGGGCGCGACATGCCGGGCAGCAACTGGCACACCTATATTCGCGATCCCGACGGCCATACGGTCGAACTCTATTATGGCATGGAGCAGATCGGCTGGGATGGCCGCTCCAAGCCCGAGTCCATGTACTACCGGGCTTTCCGCGAGACACCCGGCCTGCCGCAGATTTCGGAAGCCCAGGAGGTCCGTGAAGCCATCGCCAAAGGCATCGACATCAACGCCGGCAACGTGGTCCACGACGATACCGGCGAGGAGCATGTCGTGGCGGGCGTGCGCCTGCCACGTCCCTTCAAGGTGACGAATATCGGCCCGATGAGCCTGTTCGTCGCCGATGTCGGGGCCTCGGAAGCGTTCTACGCCGAAACCATGGGGTTCGTGCGCACGGAGGCCGTGACCTGGAAGGGCCATCGCTGCGTGTTCATGCGCAACGGGTCGGAGCACCATTCGCTGTCGCTGCTGCCCAAGGCCCTGCGCGCTGAACTGGGACTGAACCCCGAGACCAGCTGCGCCTCGATGGGTGTGGAGGTCGGCAGCTATCAGCAGCTTCGCGATGCCGTCGCCTTCCTGAAGCGGCACGGCGTGCGCTTCACCGACGCCATCCCGGCGGAGCTCTATCCGGGCGTCGACTATGCTGCCCATATCCTCGACCCGGCAGGGCACTGCCTGATGCTGTACTACTATATGGAGCGCATCGGCTGGGACGGCAGGCCGCGTCCGGCCGAACTGCGCCGCAAGGTCGGCAAGGAGTGGCCCGCGACTGTCGAGCCGATGGCCGACACCTACGCCGGTCCGACCTTCATGGGGCCCCTAGGATGAGCGCGGCCGGCATCAGGCGCCGGACGCTTCTTCTGGCGACGCTCGCCGCACCGGCGCTCGCTCGTGCGCGAACCTCCCTGGCGCAGGCGTGGCCGGCGCAGACGATCCGTCTGATCCATGGCTACGATGCCGGTTCCAATCCGGACACCATTGCCCGGCACCTCGCCCAGCCGCTCACCGAGATCCTGGGCCAGCAGATCGTGATCGAGCCGCGGCCGGGTGCGGCCGAGCGCCTGGCGGCGAGCCAGGTCGCCCGCCTGAAGCCCGACGGCTATGCGCTCTATCTGATGACGGGCGGCCAGGCGGTGGTGTCGGCGACCGATCGGACTCTCTCATACGATCTGCTGCGCGATTTCGAATTCATCTCGATCGTTACGCGGTTCCCCTTCGTCTTCACGGTTGCGCCGGACTCGCGCTTCAAGACACTGCAGGCTTATCTCGACGAAGCGCGCCGCGCGCCGGGGACGCTGACCTACGGAACCTCGGGGGTAGGCTCGACCTTGCACATGGCCGTGGAGCTGATGCTGGCCAGGACGGGCACCAAGATCACCCACGTGCCCTACAAGGGTGGGCTCGGCCAGCCGCTCAACGACCTGACCGCCGGCCGGCTCGACATGCAGGTCATCACCTTCTCCAATGCCCAGCCGTTCCTCAAGGCGGCCAAGCTCAGGGCGATTGCCGTGACCTCGAAAGACCGGCATCCGGGATTTCCGGATGTGCCGAGCGTCGCGGAAACCGTCGTGCCGGACTACGACGTCGTTTCCTGGCTTGGCCTTTCGTCGCCCGCGGGCCTGCCGACGGCGATCCGCGACCGTCTCCATGATGCTCTGGTGCAGGCCATGGGCCGGCCGGCGGTCAAAACCAGGCTCGAGGAGTTGGGCAACGACACCACGGTCAGCACACCGGCTGAATTCCGGGCAAGGGTCGAGAGCGACATGGCGCGCTGGCGACCGCTCGCTCATGTCGTGAGCCAGTCGTAGAGTTCTGGACGAAAGGTCTGGGGAGTGGAGAGCTTATGAGCAAATACGGGATCGGGCAGCCGGTACTGCGTTTCGAGGACCCAAAGCTCCTGCGTGGGCAGGGACGCTACATCAATGACGTCAACCTGCCCGGACAGGCCTACGCGGTGTTCGTCCGTTCCCCTCATGCCCATGCCAAGATCCTGCGCATCGACACCGCCGTCGCGGCCGAAGCACCGGGGGTGCTCGCCGTCTACACCGGCCACGACGTGGTTGCCGACGGCCTCGGGATGCCCAAGGCTAACATGCCACGCAAGCGGCCCGACGGTAAGCCCATGTTCGCGCCACAGCGGCCGGCACTGATCGTCGACCGCGTGCGCTATGTCGGCGATCCGGTGGCGATGGTGGTGGCGAACAGCCTGGCCGAAGCCAAGGATGCCGCCGAACTGGTCGAGATCGAGTACGAGGCGCTGCCCTCGGTGACCCTGACCGAGGATACGGTGAAGCCCGGTGCCCCCGCCGTTTGGGACGACTGCCCCGACAACATCTCCAACTACATCGAGCGCGGCAACAAGGCGGCGACCGATGAGGCGATCAGGAATGCCGCGAAGGTGATCAAGCGGCGCTACGTGATCACGCGCGTGCACGCCCAGTACATGGAGCCGCGCGGGACGCTCGGCACCTACGACCAGGGCGAAGATCGCATGACCCTCTACGCCGACGTCCAGTACCCCCATCGCGTCCGCAACATGCTGGCGCAGAATGTCTTCAAGGTGCCGGAGAGCAAGATGCGGGTGATCGCCGGCGACGTCGGCGGCGGCTTCGGCACCAAGGGTTGGCAGTATGTCGAGCACAGGCTGACCCTGTGGGCGGCGCGCAAGCTGTTGCGCCCCGTCAAATGGACCTGCGAACGGTCCGAGGCGGTGATGGCCGACGAACATGGCCGCGACAATGTCGGCGAGCTCGAGCTGGCGCTGGACAAGGACAACCGGTTCGTGGCGCTGCGGCTCAACATGCTGGCCAATATCGGCGCCTATGTCGGTTCGGACCGCAACCTGCTGTCACCTTTCGGCATGATCGGCACGGTGCTGGGCGTCTATCTGATCCCGACGGCCTACATCAATGTCGTGGGCGTGCTCTCCAACACCAATCCAACGGCGCCCTATCGCGGCGCCGGGCGGCCGGAGGCGATCTACCTGATCGAACGGTTGATCGACGATGCGGCGCGCGAGCTGGGGATCGATCGGGTGGAGCTCAGGCGGCGCAACCTGCTGCCGGAATCGGCAATGCCCTATCAGAGTCCGGTCGGGCCGTTCTACGACTGCGGCGAGTTCGAGAAGAACATGGATATGGCGCTGAAGCTCGCCGATGTGGCGGGCTATGCCGCCCGCGCCGCGGAGTCCAGGAGCCGTGGCAAGCTCAGGGGACTCGGCATCATCAATGCCATCGAGCAGGCAGCGGGTACGGCGCAGCCGGAATATGCCGAGATCCGCTTCAACCCCAGCGGCACGGCGGCGCTTCTCATGGGAACCAAGAACCAGGGGCAGGGTCACGAGACCATGTTCAAGCAGATACTGCACGAGCGGCTGGGCATCGATCCCGCGGACGTACAGTTCATCGACGGCGATACCGACCGGGTGGCGTTCGGAATGGGCACCAATGGCTCGCGCTCGACCGTACTGGGCGGGTCGGCGCTGTTCCTGGCGGCCGGCAAGGTGATCGAGAAGGGGAGGAAGCTTGCCGGCCACCTTCTCGAGGCCGGCGAGCAGGACATCGATTTCGCCAATGGCAATTTTACCGTCAAAGGCACCGACAAGACGGTGTCCCTGAAGCAGGTGGCCATGGCGGCTTTCAATCCCACCAGATGGCCCAAAAGCGGCTTCGAGGGCGGCCTCTACGAGAATGCGACCTTCCTCGGCGAGAAGGATACCTATCCCAACGGCTGCCATATCTGCGAGGTCGAGATCGATCCCGAGACCGGCGAGGTGAAGCTCGACCGCTACGCCGTGGTCGACGATGTTGGCACGGTGATGAACCCGATCGGATTGAAGGGCCAGATCCATGGCGGCGTGGCGCAAGGCGTGGGCCAGATCCTGGGCGAACAGGTGGTGTGGGACCGTGAAAGCGGCCAGCTCCTGACCGCGAGCTTCCTCGACTACACCATGCCGCGCGCCGACACGATGTGCAGCATGGAGATCAAGTCCAACCCCGTGCCGACCAAATACAATCCGCTCGGCGCCAAAGGTGCGGGCGAGGCCGGCACCGTAGGCGCCATGCCGGTGGTGATGAACGCTGTCATCGACGCGCTGGCGCCGCTCGGCGTGAAGGATGTTCCCATGCCCGCCAATGCGCACAACGTCTGGCGGGCGATCCAAGAGGCGAAGAAATAAGCCGGGAGTGAGCCATGGGCCAGATCGTCGGTGCCGCCGTCGTTTCGCATCATCCCGGGCTGGTCCAGCCCAAGGAGGTGCGCGTCCAGCGTGGCAATGGGCGCGACTCCGATCTCATCGAAGGGTTCGATCGCGTGCGGGCCAGGATCGATGCCGTGAAGCCCGACACTTTCGTGCTGTTCGATACGCACTGGATCACGACCTCCATGCATCTCGTCGCGGGAGCGGCCCATTACAAGGGCCAATACACTTCCGACGAGCTGCCGTTTGCCATGTCGCACTTCTCCTACGACTATCGCGGTGCGCCCGAACTCGCCGCCCTGGTCGAGGAGGTCGCGGTGGAACGCAAGGTCGCCGCCCGCAATGCCAGCGAGGCGGCGCTGCCACTGCATTACCCCACCATCAACGTCGTGCATTTCCTCGGTCGGGGTGAAAAGGTCCTGAGTGTCGGGACCTGTCAGACCGCGAAGTTCCATCACTTTCTCCAGATGGGGGAGGTCCTGGCCGAAGCGATCCGCCGCTCGGACGCCC
>Ga0209930_1000474_pt1 | contig 101177 bp, 94 predicted proteins | sample ThiBiot_500_biof_2_FD_183948 | JGI IMG/M metagenome (GOLD analysis project Ga0209930, IMG submission 183948) | Wastewater bioreactor microbial communities from Cape Town, South Africa - Thiocy_cont_500_biof (SPAdes) | ecosystem: Engineered > Bioreactor > Thiocyanate-remediating >...
GATCGCCTGCACCGAGGTGATCGAGCCCTTGGTCGTGGTGGTGATGCGCTCCTGCAGCGCGCCCATGTCGGTCGCGAGCGTCGGCTGATAGCCCACCGCGGACGGGATGCGGCCGAGCAGCGCCGACACCTCGGAGCCCGCCTGCGTGAAGCGGAAGATGTTGTCGACGAAGAACAGCACGTCCTGGCCCTCGTCGCGGAAATGCTCGGCGACGGTCAGGCCGGACAGCGCGACGCGCATGCGGGCGCCCGGCGGCTCGTTCATCTGGCCGAACACCAGCGCGCACTTCGACTGGACGTTCGAGTCAGGCTTGTGCGGATCGGCGTTGACGCCCGATTCGATGAACTCGTGATAGAGGTCGTTGCCCTCGCGGGTGCGCTCGCCGACGCCGGCGAACACCGAATAGCCGCCATGCGTCTTCGCGACGTTGTTGATCAGCTCCTGGATGAGCACGGTCTTGCCCACGCCAGCGCCGCCGAACAGGCCGATCTTGCCGCCCTTCGCGTAAGGCGCGAGCAGGTCGACGACCTTGATGCCGGTGACGAGGATCTGCGCTTCCGTCGACTGCTCGGCGTAGGTCGGGGCCGGAGCATGGATCGGACGCAGCGCCTCGCCCTTCACCGGGCCGGCTTCGTCGATGGGCTCGCCGATCACGTTCATGATGCGGCCGAGCGTCGCCTTGCCGACGGGAACAGCGATCGGCTGGCCGGTGTCGGTCACGTCCTGGCCGCGCGTCAGGCCTTCCGACGTGTCCATCGCGATGCAGCGCACGGTGTTCTCGCCGAGCTGCTGCGCGACTTCGAGCACGAGACGTCCCGTCGGATTCGCCTCGGACTTCAGGCCGGCGTTGCTGGTCTCGAGCGCGTTGAGAATTTCCGGCAGGTGTCCTTCGAACTGCACGTCGACGACGGCGCCGATCACCTGCGTGATCTTGCCGACCTTGCTGCTAGCCATCGGTTTCTACCTCTTGCGAATTATCAGAGAACGGTCAGCGTCACCGGCACATTGCCGCGCGTCGCCTTGGAGTAGGGGCAGATCTCATGGGCGTTCTCCATGAGCGCTTTCACCTTCGCGGGATCTTCGCCGGGAATCGAGCATTTCAGCTCGGCGGTCAGCGCGAAGCTGGTCTCGTCCTTGTTGAGCGTCACCTCGCAGGTGACGGCCGCGCGCGTCGCATCGACGCCATGCTTCTTCGACAGCGCGATGATCGCCTGACCGTAGCAGGACGACCAGCCCATCGCGAAAAGCTGCTCGGGATTCATGCCTTCGGTGGCGCTCGCGCCGGCGAGCTCCTTCGGCAGCGACATGCCGAGAACCATCTTGCCGTCTTCCAGCGACGAGCGGCCGTCGCGGCCGCCGCGGGTGGTCGCGAAAGTCTTCATCAGCGGAGTAAGAGCCATGTGAAGTCTCCTGTCCTGGCAAGCCGACGTCAGAGCGCTTCCGCGCCCGAAATGATTTCGATCAGTTCCTTGGTGATCATCGCCTGACGCGTGCGGTTGTAGGTCAGCGTCTGCTTCTTGATCATGTCGCCGGCGTTGCGCGTGGCGTTGTCCATCGCCGACATCTGCGCGCCGTAGAACGACGCCTGGTTCTCGAGCAGCGCCTTGAAAATCTGCACCGAGATGTTGCGCGGCAGGAGATCGTCGAGGATCGCGCCTTCTTCCGGCTCGTAGTCGTAGGCTGCGGCCGACGCTGCGCCGCCCGCGGCCGGCGCTTCCGCCGGAATGATCTGCTGCGCTGTCGGAATCTGCTGAATCACCGACCGGAAACGCGAGAAGAACAAAGTCGCGACATCGAACTCGCCTTTGCCGTAGCGTTCGATGATCTTGTCGCCGATCGCTTGCGCATTGACGTAGCCGAGCGTGCGCACCGCGCGCAGATCGACGAAATCGATGATGTGCTTCTCGAACTGGCGGCGCAGCAGGTCGTAGCCCTTCTTGCCGACGCAAACGATCTTCACCGTCTTGCCTTCCGCCAGCAGCGCGTTCGCCTTGTCGCGCGCGAGCCGCGCGATCGATGAGTTGAAGGCGCCGCACAGGCCGCGCTCGCCGGTGCAGACGACGAGCAGATGAGTCTGCTGCTGGCCGTTGCCTTTCAGCAGCGCCGGCGCCGGCATGTCGGGACCGATGCCGCGGCTCAGATTGGCCAGCACCAGCTCCATCTTCTCGGCGTAGGGGCGCGCGGCCTCCGCCGCCGTCTGCGCGCGACGCAGCTTCGCGGCGGCGACCATCTGCATCGCCTTCGTGATCTTCTGCGTCGCCTTCACGGAGGCGATGCGGTTGCGGAGGTCCTTCAGCGAAGCCATCGGCTCAATCCGTCAGCGTGCAATCACGCGAAGCTCTTCGCGAAGGCCGCGACCGCATCCTTCAGCTTCGCTTCCGTCTCGCTGGTGAGGTCCTTCGAGGAGCGGATCGCCTCAAGGATCGTTCCGTCGCTGCGCAGCTTGGCGAGAAGCCCGTCCTCGAAGGCGCGCACGCGGTTGATCGGCAGCGGATCGAGATAGCCGTTGATGCCGGCATAGATCACCGCCACCTGCTCCTCCATCTTGAGCGGCGAGAACTGCGGCTGCTTGAGCAGCTCGGTCAGGCGCGCGCCGCGATTGAGAAGGCGCTGCGTCACCGCGTCGAGGTCGGAGCCGAACTGCGCGAACGCGGCCATTTCGCGATACTGCGCCAGCTCGCCCTTGATCTTGCCGGCGACCTTCTTCATCGCCTTGGTCTGCGCCGACGAACCGACGCGCGACACCGACAGGCCGACGTTCACGGCCGGACGGACGCCCTGATAGAACAGGTCGGTTTCAAGGAAGATCTGGCCGTCGGTGATCGAGATCACGTTGGTCGGAATGTAGGCCGACACGTCGTTCGCCTGCGTCTCGATGACCGGAAGCGCCGTCAGCGATCCGTTGCCGGCGGCGTCGCCCATCTTGGCGGCGCGCTCGAGCAGGCGGGAGTGGAGATAGAACACGTCGCCGGGATAGGCTTCGCGGCCCGGCGGGCGGCGCAGCAGCAGCGACATCTGGCGATAGGCGACGGCCTGCTTGGAGAGGTCGTCATAGATGATCACGGCGTGCATGCCGTTGTCGCGGAAATACTCGCCCATCGCGCAGCCGGAGAACGGCGCGAGGAACTGCATCGGCGCGGCGTCCGAGGCGGTGGCGGCGACGACGATCGAATATTCGAGCGCGCCCTGCTCCTCCAGCACCTTCACAAACTGGGCGACGGTGGAGCGCTTCTGGCCGACGGCCACATAGACGCAATAGAGCTTCTGGCTCTCGGGAGCGCCCGCGACGTTGAGCGGCTTCTGGTTCAGGATCGTGTCGAGGGCGATCGCGGTCTTGCCGGTCTGGCGGTCGCCGATGATCAACTCGCGCTGGCCGCGGCCGATCGGGATCATCGCGTCGATCGACTTCAGGCCTGTCGCCATCGGCTCATGCACCGACTTGCGCGGAATGATGCCCGGCGCCTTAACGTCCACGCGGGCGCGGGACGAGGTCTTGATCGGCCCCTTGCCGTCGATGGGATTGCCGAGCGCGTCGACGACGCGGCCGAGCAGCTCCTTGCCGACCGGCACGTCCACGATCGCGCCGGTGCGCTTGACCGTCTGGCCTTCCTTGATCTCGCGGTCGGAGCCGAAGATCACGACGCCGACATTGTCCTGCTCCAGGTTGAGCGCCATGCCGCGCACGCCGGATTCGAACTCGACCATCTCGCCGGCCTGAACGTTGTCGAGGCCGTAGCAGCGGGCGATGCCGTCGCCGACCGACAGCACCTGTCCGACCTCGGTGACTTCCGCCTCGCTGCCGAAGTTCTTGATCTGATCCTTGAGGATCGCCGAAATTTCTGCGGCGCGGATATCCATCAGCCGACCTCTTTCATCGCAAGCTTGATGCCATTGAGTTTGGCGCGCAGGGACGAATCCACCATGCGCGATCCCATCTTGACCACGATGCCGCCGATGATCGCGGGATCGATCTTCAGATCGACCGCGACATCCTTGCCGGCGACGTCGGACAAAGCCTTCTTGATTTCACTCTCGAGCGCGGCGGACGGCCTCTCGGCCACCGTCACCTCGGCGCGCGCGACGCCGCGATGGGCGTCCGCGAGTCTCTTGAAATTCTCGACCATGCCGCGCACGGCGAACAGGCGGCGCTGCTTGGCGACCAACCTGAGGAAGTTGCCGGCGATTCCGCCAAGACCCGCCTTGTCGAGGACGGCGCCGACGGCCTTGGCCTGCTCGTCGGCCGTGAACACCGGCGAGCGCACGAGCCGCGCCAGATCAGGGCTTTCATCGATCAGCGAATCAAATGACTGGAGGGCCGCGCCGACCGAATCGATCGCGTTCGATTCACGCGCCAGTTCGAACAGAGCCTGCGCGTAACGGCCGGCCACACCCGATACGATCGTTTCGCCTTCAGCCACGGACCTGACTTTCTCTGGCAAATCCCGGAACGGCCGCATGGCGCTTTGCCGCGGCGTTCTCCGGACCCTGCGCGAAAGGGACGGAAATCCAGGGGAACAAAGCGTCCCGGCCCGGAGTCAGGGGTCCGCCTAGCATGGGTTTTTTAGGGGCGCAACCGCGTCGGGGAGCCGCTGGAGAGGGCCGCGCGGCGCGGCGTCGATCCGGGCTGTTGTTCGGAATTCTTCCAACGACGCAAGCAAAGACTTTACCACATTTCAAGAGTCGAGGGCTCCGCTCGCCGGCTTCGTCGTTCTGTTTAGCGTCCGTTGCTGAATCGCTTGCCAAAGTGCCGCGGCGCTGGGGAGCGCAGGACGATGGGACGGCCGCGAGGCTCCAGGAGGGAGCCGCGACGGGTGGAGACGACGATGGCGCGATCAGGCGCAACAATCAGCAAGACGGGCGTCATTCTGTCCGCGCCGAAGATCGGCGCGACGCAGGATGAGGAAGCCGCGGCGCGACCGGACGCCGCAGCCGGCGATTCCGGCGCGGCGCCGCCCGGCGCGCGCGATCTTCATCGCAAGCTCGACGAGGCTTTCGCCCCTCCGCCGGCGCCCGAAGCGATTGAGGACGGGGCCGAGGCCGCGGATGCGCCCGCGCCGCGCCGCGCCTGGTCCCTCGCCTTTCGCCGCTCGGTGAAGATTCTCGCGGCGCTCGCGCTCATCGCCTTTTTCGGCGCGGGCCCTCTGAAGACCCTCCTGCAGGCCGCGAGCGTGGAGGCGGTGGTGAATTCGCGCATCGTCACCATTCGCTCGCCGATCGACGGCGAGATCGTCGCCGCGCCGCGCGACGCGACCGCATGGTCGGCCGTCAAGGGCGCGCCCGTTCTGCACATTGTCGATCCGAAGGCGGATCGCGGCAGGCTCGACGACATGCGTCGCGCCCTGGGCCGCGCCGAGGACGAGCGGATCGGAACGGAGGCGAGGCTTGAGCAGGCGCGCGCGACCCTCGCCGCGCTGGAGAAGCAGACCGGGCAGTTCACAACCGGCCGCGTCAGCCAACTCGAGGCGCGCCTCGCGGCGCTGCGCAGCGACCTCGCCGCCGCGTCCGCGCGCAGCGAGGAGGCCAAGGCGTCGCTTGATCGCCTTACATCCATCACGCGGCCGGGCGTCGTCTCCGGCGCCGACCTCGCCCGCGTCAGGCGCGACCAGCTTGTCGCCGCGGAAACCGAGCAGGCCGCCCGCCATCGGATCGAGGAGGCCTCGATCGAACTCGCCGCCGCGCGCAACGGTTCGTTCCTCGGAGACAGTTACAACGATCGCCCGAGTTCGGCCCAGCGCGCCGACGAGGTGCGCCAGCGGATCGGCGACCTGACCGCGAACCTCGCGTCGCGCGCGGCGGAGATCGGCCGGCTGCGCGGCGAGCTCGCCGCCGAGGAGGCGCGGTTCCGCAATCTGTCGGACGTCGAGATCGCGATGCCGGTCAGCGGCCGGGTCTGGGAGGTCATGGCCTCGCCCGGCGAACAGGTGCGGCGCGGGCAGGACCTCATCCGCATCCTCGATTGCTCGACGGCGGTCGTGACGGCGAACGTCGCAGAGGCTGTCTACAACCGGCTGAAGATCGGCAGCCCGGCGACCTTCCATCCCTCCGACAGCGGCGAGAGCTTCGACGGCGTGGTGGTCAATCTGACCGGCATGTCGGGGGCGCCGGCGAACTTCGCCATTCAGCCGCACGCGCTGCTGAAGGAGGCCTATCATGTCACCGTGTCGGTCCCCCGGCTCGCGGAGACCGGCGGCTGCGCGGTCGGCCGCACCGGACGCGTCGTTTTCGGCGCGCAGCCGGATGGCGTCCAGGCCGAAGCGGCGCCGTTCGGTCTGCGCCGTTGATTCGCACGAGTCCCCAGGAGCTGTTCGCGGCTTTCGCGCCGGGATTGGCGGCGCTCGGCCTCTGCCTGCTGCTGATGACGACGATGAAGCGCGAATGGCGATTCGCGCGCCTCGGCGTCATGGCGGTGAGCGTCGCGCTGCTCGGACGTTATCTCGTCTGGCGTTTGTCGTCGACGCTGCCGCCGCTGGACACGCCACTCGATTTCACCGTCGGCGTGATCTTCCTGACCGCGGAAGCGCTGACGATTATCGCCTCGATGATGTCCCTGTTCTTCCTCATGCGCACCCGCGAGCGCGTCAGCGACGTGGCGGCGAATTTGCCCTGGCTGGACGCGCTGCCCCGGAAGCCGCTCATCGACGTCCTGATCTGCACCTACAATGAAGAGGAAGCCATCGTCGAACGCACCATCATCGGCGCGACCGGCATGGACTATCCCAATTACCGCGTCTGGATTCTCGACGACGGCAAGCGGCCCTGGCTGGAGGAGCTGTGCGGCAAGCTCGGCTGCGGCTACATCACGCGGCCCGACAACCGGCACGCCAAGGCGGGCAACATCAACCATGCGCTCGCGCGTCTCGCCGAGCTCGACGAGCCGCCGGAGTTCATCTCCATCCTCGACGCCGACTTCGTGCCGCGCCCGGCCTTTCTGCGCCGGGCGATGTCGCTGTTCCGCGATTCCTCGATCGGCGTCGTCCAGACGCCGCAGCATTTCATCAATCCCGACCCCATCCAGACAAACCTGCTCGCGACCGAGGTCTGGCCGGACGACCAGCGCTTTTTCTTCGATGTCGTGATGCCGTCGCGCGACGCCTGGGGCGCGGCCTTCTGTTGCGGCACCTCGTCGATCATCCGTTTCGCGCCGCTGCGCGCCATCGGCGGCTTTCCGACGGACTCGGTGACGGAGGACTATCTGCTGTCGCTGCGCCTCAAGGAGGCCGGGCTGTCGACCGCCTATCTCAACGAGCCGCTGACGCTCGGCCTCGCGCCGGAAGGGATCAAGGAATACATCACCCAGCGCAACCGCTGGTGTCTCGGCTTCATGCAGATCGTGCGCGGGCGCAGCGGGCCGTTCTCGACGCGCACCAATCTGAAATTCATCGACCGGCTGGCGCTGACCGACAGTTTCCTCAACTGGGCAGCCGTCTATCCTGCGCGCATGCTCGGCCTGATCGTGCCGATTCTTTATCTGCTGTTCGACATCAAGTCGGTGCACGCCGAACTGAACGACGTCGCCGCCTACTTCCTGCCCTACTTTATCTGGAGCATTCTCTCGATGGCGTGGATGACGCGCGGGCGCGTCATGCCGATCATGTCGGACGTCTGCCACTTCATCGCCGCGCCCGCGATCGTCAAGGCCGTGTTCATGGGGCTGATGAAGCCGCAGGGCCACAAGTTCAAGGTGACGGCCAAGGGCGGCGATCGCAGCCAGGGCTTCGTCGAATGGCCGTTGCTGCGCCTCTACGGCTCGCTTCTGTTTCTCACCATTCTCTCGATCGCCGCGACGTTCATTTTCCATGTGCGCGGCGACGGCGTCGGCTTCGGCGCGCTGGCCCTCGCCTGGAGCTGGTACAACATGATCGTGCTGACGATCGTCTGCTTCGTCTGCGTCGAGCAGCCGCGCCGGCGCAAGTCGGAGCGCTTCGAGACCAGCGAGCCGATGACGCTCGTCGTGAACGGCGCCGAGCACAGTCGGCGGCTCGCGGACATCTCGATTTCCGGCGCGGCCTTCCGCGGCGACGCGCCGGCGCCGCAGGGCGCGCCCGTCCTCTGCCGCGTCCGCGGCCGGGACATCGCGGCAACGGTGACGCGCGCCCGCGCCGGCGGCTTCGCCGTGCGCTTCGATTCATCGCTGGCGACGCGGATCGCGGTCGTCCGCCATTTCTACGCCAGCGACTATGTGCGCGCCTTCGAGCAGGTCGGCGCCTCGAGCGTCGGCCGCGCCGTCGTCAAGCGCATCATGGGATAGCGTCGCGCCGGCGCGCGGCGCCGATCCGTGCTCAGATATGGATGGAGCGCTTCTCGACGCCCATCGCCGCTTCCTTCACCGCTTCGCTCATCGTCGGATGGGCGTGACAGGTGCGCGCGAGATCTTCCGACGATCCGCCGAACTCCATCAGCACCGCCACCTCATGGATCATCTCGCCGGCGCCGAAGCCCACGATATGCGCGCCGAGCACGCGGTCGGTCGCCTTGTCGGCGAGGAATTTCACGAAGCCGTCGGTGTGGCGCATGGCGCGCGCGCGGCCGTTCGCCATGAACGGGAATTTTCCGACATTGTAGGCGACGCCTTCCGCCTTCAGCTCCTCTTCCGTCTTGCCGACGGAGGCGATTTCCGGCTGCGTGTAGACCACGCCGGGAATGACGCCGTAATTAACATGCCCGGCCTTGCCGGCGATGATCTCGGCGACCGCGACGCCCTCGTCCTCCGCCTTGTGCGCCAGCATCGGCCCGCGCACCACGTCGCCGATGGCGTAGACGCCGTCCATGGTGGTGCGGAAATGATCGTCGATCACGACCTTGCCCTTGGCCGTCGCGATCTTCATCGCATCGAGATTGAGCCCGGCGGTGTTGGCGCGGCGGCCGGTGGCGACGAGCACGACGTCGGCCTCCATCGTCTTCGCCTCGCCGCCGGCGACCAGCTCGTAGGAGATCGTGCAGCCTGAAGCGGAAGTCTCGACCTTGGTCACCTTGTGCGCGAGGCTGAACGAGAAGCCCTGCTTCTCAAGCAGGCGCTGCGCCTGCTTCGCCACCTCGCCGTCCATGCCCGGCAGGATGCGGTCGAGGAACTCGATCACCTCCACCTTGGCGCCGAGCCGACCCCACACCGAGCCGAGTTCGAGCCCGATCACGCCGGCGCCGATGACGAGCAGCTTGCCCGGAACCTTCCCGAGCGACAGCGCGCCGGTGGAGGTGACGACCTGCTTCTCGTCGACCACGACGCCCGGCAGCATCGCGCTTTCCGATCCCGTGGCGATGACGATGGCTTTCGCCTCGATCTCCTTCGCCTCGCCGTTGGCGCCGGTCACCGTGACCTTGCCGGGCCCCGTGATCGCGCCGACGCCGGTGTGAACGTCGATCTTGTTCTTCTTCATCAGGAAGGCGACGCCGTTCACATTCGCGGCGACGACGTCGTCCTTGTGCTTCATCAGCGCGGCGTGATCGAGCCGGGGCGGATCGACGATGACGCCGAACGCCGCCAGGCTGTGCCCGGCCTCGTGGAAATGCTCCGACGCCTGCAGCAGCGCCTTCGAGGGTATGCAGCCGATGTTGAGGCAGGTGCCGCCGAGGGTCTTTTCCTTTTCGACGATGGCCGTCTTCAGCCCGAGCTGGGCCGCGCGCACGGCGCAGACATAGCCGCCGGGACCCGAGCCGATGACGATGAGATCGTATGCCATGTCCACCTCTTGGAGCCGCCGCTCATATGGGATCGGCCGTCATGCCCGGCGCATACATCGCCCATGCGCGAAACGCCATGCCCCGGCGACAATCCCGCCGCGCCCGTGCGATCATATCAGGCGACGCGCGACGCGCTTTTGAGACAATCCGCTTCATGATCCGACGAACAGCCAGCCTCGCCCTCGCCGCGCTCCTGCTCGCGCCGGCCGCCGCGTCCGCCCAACCGGCGAACGCGCAGCCGCTTCCCGACAGCGCCGACGCCTATCGCATCGCCGCCGACCGGTGGATCGCCCGTCACAAGCCGGAGACGGCCGTGATTCTCGTCAAACGCGGCGGCCGCGTCGTCTATGCGCGCGGCGAACGGACTGACGCCGCGCAGCCCACGCTCCTGGCCAGCCTGTCGAAGATGATCACCGGCGTCTGCGTCGCGACCCTGATCCGCGACGGCAAGCTGGATTTCGACACGACGATGCGGGACGCGCTGTCCGGCTTCTTCGCGCGCAACGGCGAGCCGGCCGATCCGCGTTTTCTCGACGTGACGGTCGCGCAGCTGCTCACCCATCGGTCCGGTCTCATGGGCAATCCCGACGGCGATCTCACGACGCGCGCCGTGCGCCGCCTCGCGCGCGCGGGCAAAGGCGCGAACGCGGCGCTCCAGTCCATTCTCGCTGACGACCTGCGGGAGAAGCTCAAGCGCGAACCGGGCGCCGCCTACGCCTATTCCAACGCCGGCTATCTGGCGCTGGGCGTCATCATCGAGGACCGCACGAAGCGGCCCTATGAGAATTATTGCCGCGACGCGGTCATGAAGCCGCTGAACATCGCGAGCGCGCGGCTGCATCCGGACTGGCGCGTCTGGTCCTCGATGGGCGGCTGGATCATCGCGCCGGCCGACTATCTGACGCTCGCCGACGTCTTCGCGAGGGACAATCCGTTTCTCGGCGACAAGGTGAAGGCGTGGATCGAATCGACGCGCGCATCCGCGCAGATCGGCGGCGGCGACTGGTACAGCCTCGGCGTCATCACCCATGAGGGCGTCGGCGGCTGGAGCGTCAGCCATGGCGGACAGCTGAATTCGCGCGGCGTCGACGCGAAGGGCAAGCCCATATCCGCGGTGGTGCGTGCGACATTCTCGCGCGCGGCCGATGGAACGGCGCTGTTCGCCGCCTTCACGCCGGCGACTTACGACAACAAGGCCCTCGAAGAGCTGCGCAGCGCGCTGGGAAAGGCCACTCAGGCGTGGGTGAGTTTCAGGTGAGGAAAGCCATGCTGCCGACGACGACTTTCGGAATTTCGATCAACCGCGGGTGGCGCGACGCCTACGAATCGATTTGGCGCCCGGAAGCCTTTGCGCAATGGGCGGCGGGCCTTGCGCGCGCGAATCTGCGCCGCGATGGCGGCGTCTGGAAGGCGGACGGGCCGCAAGGCCCGATCGTGATACGCTTCAGCGATCACAATGAATTCGGCGTGATGGATCATTGGGTGGAGGCCGGCGACGGCGTGGAGATCTCCGTCCCTCTGCGCGTCATCGCCAATGGCGATGGGTGCGAGGTTCTGATCACGCTGTTTCGCCTGCCGCTGATGGATGACGCGATGTTCGCCGCCGATGCGGCCGCGATGAAGCGCGATCTCGCCGCGCTGAAGTCATCGCTCGAACGGTGAGGCTCTGCGGGCGAGTCAGCCGGCGCGTTTGTTCAGCGCCGCGTTGAACGCCCACGCATGTCCGAACGGATCGCGGATGCGGCCATAGCGCGATCCAAGAACACGTCCTGCGGAGGAACATTGGGTCCGCAAGCCATGTCGCGCTTCCTCCCGCCGCGCCGGTCAGCGTTTTCCGGTCACGATCTCGCGGATGTCGAACAGGATCGCGCCGGTTTTGAAAAGCGCATAGCGATCCTGCCAGCTCTTGTCCTTCAGGCACGCGGCGCGGGCGCTGTTGCGGTCGCCTCGAGGCTTGAGCAGCAGCGGCGCGGCGATCGGATCGAACAGCGCGGCGACCTCGTCGCGCGGAAATCCGCCGTCATATAGAACCGCGCGCGCCTCCGTCGTCGATTTCGCCCAGTCCGCGAGCGTGATCGGCAGAAGATCGGCCGCGACCACGGCGAGGCAATTGACCAGCTTCGCCTGCTCCGGCGCCTCGCGCGCGACGACCGCCTTGACGCGGATCCATTGATCGTCGGTCGGAACCGGCAGCGTCGAAGGGAACTGCAGCCCCTTGAACATGAAGCGCAGTTCGCCGCTCCATGCGTCGCCGGAAAAGGCGATGCGCCGCTTGGCCATGTTTTCCGTGTCGCAGGCCCCGGGCGCAGGCGTTGCGACGGCGAGCGCCGAAGGCTCCGTGCGCGCCAGCGCGCCGCGAACGACGTCGGCGGGAAAGTCCGCCGCCCACAGAAGCGTCGCGAGCGTGCGGCGCATGTCGATCCAGGCCGCCGGCACGGCGCCGCGCACGCGCGCCTCGACGCCCGGGCAGGCGAGCAGAAGGCCGCGCTCCTCGATTCTGGACTCGATCACCGCCTCGATCGCGGGCGCGAAGTCGCGCGGCGTCATCGTCTGCGCCTTGGCAGGCGCGAAGCCTGCGATGATCGCAAGCGGGATGGCGCAGGCCGGAAGGCGTCGGCGCAGACGCATGACGATTCAGAACGCCAGCCTGATCAGCATCATCACGAGGCCGACGACCGAGGCGAGCCAGACCAGCGTGCGGACGACAGGAACGCCGAAGGCGTAGAGCGGAACATAGATCACCCGCGCGGCCAGATAGAGCCACGCGCCCGTCGCGCCGAGCCCGCCGGCCTTGCCTGTGATCGCGAGCGTCAGCGCCAGCGCGACGAAAGCCGGATAGGTTTCGAGAAGATTATGAAGCGCGCGCTTCAGCCGCCGCGACACGACATTGGCTGATTCGCGCTGATCGTCGCGCGGGCCGGCGAGATAGGCGTTGCCGAGGTCGCCCGACGTTCCCGCCTGAAGAACGATCTGGAGCAGCAGGAGCGCGACGCTCCAGCCAAGGACGATGATCTCCGTGGTGGCCGCGGCCGCATTCATGGGAGCCTCCCCGCCCCGTTGCTGCGGCCGCGATCATGGCGCCTTTGTGGGCCGCGAACCAGCCGCGGCGCGGCGGCCGTCAGAGGTCGAGCACGAGTCGCGCCGGATCCTCCAGTCCTTCCTTGATGCGCACGAGAAAGGTCACGGCCTCCTTGCCGTCGACGATGCGGTGGTCATAGCTGACCGCGAGATACATCATCGGCCGGATGACGACCTGTCCGTTCACGGCCATCGGCCGATCCTGAATCTTGTGCATGCCGAGGATCGCCGACTGCGGCGCGTTGAGGATCGGCGTCGACATCAGCGAGCCGTAGACGCCGCCGTTCGAGATGGTGAAGGTGCCGCCCTGCATCTCCTCGATCTTGAGCTGGCCGTCCCTGGCGCGCTTGCCGAAGCCCGCGATGTCCTTCTCGATCTGCGCGATCGACTTCATGTCGCAGTCGCGCACCACCGGCACGACGAGCCCCTTATCGGTGCCGACCGCGACGCCGACGTGATAGTAATTCTTGTAGATGATGTCGGTCCCGTCGATTTCGGCGTTGACCGCGGGAATCTCCTTCAGCGCCTGCACGCAGGCCTTCACGAAGAAGCCCATGAAGCCGAGCTTCACGCCATGCTTCTTCTCGAAGGCGTCCTTGTACTGGTTGCGCAGCTGCATGACGTTCGTCATGTCGACCTCATTGAAGGTCGTCAGCATCGCCGCGGCGTTCTGCGCTTCCTTCAGGCGCCGCGCGATGGTCTGGCGCAGCTTCGTCATCTTGACGCGCTCTTCGCGCGACGCGTCGTCCTGTGCGACAGGCGCGCGGACCTGAACCGGCGCCGGAGCAGTTGTCTTCGGCGGCGACGCGATCGCGGCGAGCATGTCGCCCTTGGTGGCGCGGCCGTCCTTGCCGGACGCCGCGACGGTCGAAGGATCTACGCCGGATTCGGCCGCCAGGCGCGATACGGCGGGCCCGCTGTCCGCTGCTCTCGCCGCGCCTACCTTGTCGCTGTCCTTGCGCGGCTCGATCGGCGTGTCTCCGGCGATCTGATTGGCGTCCTGCGCCGCCTTCTCGGTCGTCTTCGCGCCCGAGGCGCCGGCCGCCTGCGCGACGGCCTTTTCCGGCTTCGCCGCCGGCGCCGCTGCGCCGCTGCCGACGGAGATCACGCCGAGCAGTCCGTCCTTCTGAACGGTGTCGCCTTCCTTGGCCGTGATCTCGCCGAGCACGCCGGCCGCCGGCGCGTTGACCTCGAGCGTGACCTTGTCGGTTTCGAGTTCGACCAGCGGCTCATCCATCTTCACCGCATCGCCGGCCTTCTTCAGCCATTTGCCGACCGTCGCCTCGCTGACGGATTCGCCCAGTGTCGGAACGCGAATTTCGCTTGCCATCTGTCCGCAACCGCCGGCCTGGCGGTCTCCTCTTTTTTCCGTCATGCGTCCGGCAGGCCGGACGCGTTGAACGATGTCAGCCCGCGAGCGCCTCGTCGAGGAACGCCTGCAGCTGCGCCGTATGTTTCGACATCAGGCCCGTCGCCGTCGCGGCCGACGCCGCGCGGCCGACGTAGCGCGCCCGCTTCGCCTTCACGCCGGCCTGGCCGAGCACCCATTCCAGATAGGGCTCCACCGTGCTCCAGGCGCCCATGTTTTTGGGCTCTTCCTGGCACCACACGACATCGGCGTTCTTGAACCGCGCCATCTCATGGGCGAGCGAGCGGGCCGGGAACGGATAGAGCTGCTCGACGCGCAGAAGATAGACGTCGTCGATCCCGCGTTTCTCGCGCTCCTCGTAGAGGTCGTAATAGACCTTGCCCGAGCACAGCACCACGCGGCGGATCTTGTTGTCCTTGGCGAGCTTGATCGGCTCGCCGCCCGGATTCTCCGCGTCGTCCTGGAGCCAGCGGTGAAACCGCGAATCGGGGCCGAGCATCGCCAGCGGCGACACGCAGCGCTTGTGGCGCAGCAGCGATTTCGGCGTCATCAGGATCAGCGGCTTGCGGAAGTCGCGCTTGAGCTGGCGGCGCAGGATGTGGAAATAATTCGCCGGCGTGGTGACGTTGGCGACCTGCATGTTGTCTTCGGCGCACATCTGCAGGTAGCGCTCGAGCCGCGCCGAGGAATGCTCCGGCCCCTGCCCCTCATAGCCGTGCGGCAGGAGGCAGACGAGGCCCGACATGCGCAGCCACTTGCGCTCGGCCGAAGAGATGAACTGGTCGAACACCACCTGCGCGCCGTTGGCGAAGTCGCCGAACTGCGCCTCCCACAACACGAGCGCCTTCGGCTCGGCCAGCGTGTAGCCGTATTCGAACGCGAGCACGGCCTCCTCCGAGAGCATCGAGTTGATGACCTCGTAGCGCGCCTGCCCGTCGGCGATGTTGTTGAGCGGCGTGAAGCGCGCCTCCGTCTCCTGATCGATGAGAACGGAGTGGCGTTGCGAGAACGTGCCGCGCTCGGAATCCTGTCCCGACAGCCTGACGCGATCGCCTTCCAGCACGATCGAGCCGAAGGCGAGCGACTCCGCCGTCGCCCAGTCGAGCCCCTGGCCGGTCTCGATCATCTTGCGGCGGTTGTCGAGGAAGCGCTGGATGGTGCGGTGAAGGTGGAAGCCTTCCGGCGTCGTCGTGATGCGTTCGCCGATCATCTTCAGCGTGTCGATCGCGACGCCGGTCTGGCCGGAGCGCGCATCGTCCTCCTCGGCCTTTTCCTTGACGGAGGTGAGGCCGGCCCACTTGCCGTCGAGCCAGTCGGCCTTGTTCGGACGGTAAGCCTGCCCCGCCTCGAACTCGATTTCGAGCCTGGCGCGCCACTCGGCCTTCATCGCATCCACGTCGGCCTCGCTGACGAGCGTCTCGCCGATCAGCTTGGCCGAGTATTTCTCGAGCGTCGTCGGCAGCGCCGCGATCTTCTTGTACATCAGCGGCTGGGTGAAGCCCGGCTCGTCGCCCTCGTTGTGGCCGAAGCGGCGATAGCAGAACATGTCGATGACGACCGGCTTCTGGAATTTCTGCCGGAATTCGGTCGCGACCTTGGCGGCGAACACCACGGCCTCCGGATCGTCGCCGTTCACATGGAAAATCGGCGCCTCGATCATCTTCGCGACGTCGGACGGATAGGGCGAGGAGCGCGAATAGCGCGGATAGGTGGTGAAGCCGATCTGGTTGTTGATGATGAAATGCACCGAGCCGCCGGTGCGGTGGCCCTTCAGTCCGGACAGGCCGAAACATTCCGCGATGACGCCCTGGCCCGCGAAGGCGGCGTCGCCATGGATCAGCATCGCCATCACAGGCGTGCGGTCCTCCGGCGGGCAGTTGAACTGATCCTGCTTGGCGCGCACCTTTCCAAGGACGACGGGATCGACGATCTCCAGATGCGACGGGTTCGGCGTCAGCGACAGATGCACCTTGTTGCCGTCGAACTCGCGATCGGACGAGGCGCCGAGATGGTATTTCACGTCGCCCGAGCCTTCCACGTCGTCGGGCGCGTAGGATCCGCCCTTGAATTCATGGAAGAGCGCGCGGTGCGGCTTGCCCATCACCTGCGTCAGCGTGTTGAGGCGGCCGCGATGGGCCATGCCGATGGAGATTTCCTTCACGCCAAGCTGGCCGCCGCGCTTGATGATCTGCTCGAGCGCGGGGATCATCGACTCGCCGCCGTCGAGGCCGAACCGCTTCGTGCCCTTGAACTTGACGTCGAGGAATTTCTCGAAGCCTTCCGCCTCGACGAGCTTGTTGAGGATGGCGCGCTTGCCTTCCGGCGTGAAGGCGATCTCCTTGTCCGGCCCCTCGATGCGCTCCTGCAGCCAGGCCTTCTGGGCCGGATCGGAGATGTGCATGAACTCGTAGCCGATGGTGGAGCAATAGGTGCGGCGCAGGATCGCGAGCATCTCCGGGATCGTCGCAAACTCGAGTCCCAGCACATGGTCGATGAAAATCTTGCGGTCGTAGTCGGCCTCCGTGAAGCCGTAGCTCGACGGATGCAGCTCCTCGTGATCCTTGCGCCCTTCGATGCCCAGCGGATCGAGGTCCGCATGCAAATGGCCGCGCATGCGGTAGGCGCGGATCATCATCAGCGCCTTCACCGAATCGCGCGTCTGCTGGTGCACGTCCTCGTCGCTGACCGGCGTCGGCGACTTGTCGGCTTTCAGCTTGATCTTCTCGCCGACGATCTTCTCCGCGTCGAGCCAGTTGCCGTCGAGCGCCGAGACCAGTTCGCCATTGAGCGGAATCGGCCAGTTCGGCGTCTTCCATGACGCGCCGCGCGCATTCCTGGCGACGTCAGCCTTGCTGTCCCCGAAGCCGCTGAAAAACTCGCGCCACTGAGGGTCGACGGAAGCAGGATCTTTCTCGAAGCGGTCATACAGGTCGTCGATCCAGGCCGCGTTCGCGCCCGACAGGAACGAGGTGGACGCGAAATACTGATTCAGATCCTGGCGCGACATGGCCGGTGCTCCGCTTTTACAGTCCGCCTCTCCCCGCCCGCGGGAAGAAGGTGATAATGAGCGAAGACTGCGTAATCATTTGCAGTTCGCCTCATCCGGCCGCTGCTGTGCGGCCGCCTTATCCCCGCGAAGGCGGGGAGAAGGGAATTAGCCCTTCAAGACTTCCACCAAGGTTTTTCCGAGGCGCGCCGGCGAAGGCGACACTTTGATGCCCGCCGATTCCATCGCCGCGATCTTGTCTTCGGCGCCGCCCTTGCCGCCAGAGATGATCGCGCCGGCATGGCCCATGCGGCGTCCGGGAGGCGCGGTGCGGCCGGCGATGAATCCGACCATCGGCTTCTTGCGGCCGCGCTTCGCCTCGTCCTTGATGAACTGCGCCGCGTCCTCCTCGGCCGAGCCGCCGATCTCGCCGATCATCACGATCGACTCGGTCTTCGGATCAGCCAGGAACATCTCCAGCATGTCGATGAACTCGGTGCCCTTGACCGGATCGCCGCCGATGCCGACCGCCGTCGTCTGGCCGAGTCCTTCGCGCGTCGTCTGGAACACCGCCTCATAGGTCAGCGTGCCGGAGCGCGAGACGATGCCGACCGAGCCCGGCTTGAAGATGTTGGCCGGCATGATGCCGATCTTCGATTCGCCGGCGGTGACGACGCCCGGGCAGTTCGGCCCGATCAGGCGCGACTTCGAGCTTGTGAGCGAGCGCTTCACCTTCACCATGTCGAGCACGGGAATGCCCTCGGTGATGCAGATGATCAGCGGAATCTCCGCGTCGATCGCCTCGCAGATGGCGTCGGCCGCGCCCGGCGGCGGCACATAGATCACGGAGGCGTCGGCGCCCGTCGCCGCCCGCGCTTCCTTGACCGTGTCGAAGACGGGCAGGCCGAGATGCTTCGAGCCGCCCTTGCCGGGCGAGGTGCCGCCGACAACCTTGGTGCCGTAGGCGATCGCCTGCTCGGAATGGAAGGTGCCGTTCTTGCCGGTGAAGCCCTGCGTGATGAGCTTGGTGTTCTTGTCGATCAGGATGGACATGGTTTTCTCTCAAGCCTTCTTGATCGCGGCCACGATCTTCTGCGCGGCGTCGTCGAGATCGTCGGCGGGAATGACGTTGAGGCCGGATTCGCGGATGATCGTCTTGCCTTCCTCGACATTCGTGCCTTCGAGGCGCACCACCAGCGGAACCTTCAAGCCAACCGCCTTCACAGCGGCGATGACGCCGCGCGCGATGACGTCGCACTTCATGATGCCGCCGAAGATGTTGACGAGAATGCCCTTCACCTTCGGGTCGGCGGTGATGATCTTGAACGCCGCCGTCACCTTTTCCTCCGAGGCGCCGCCGCCGACGTCGAGGAAGTTGGCCGGGCTCTCGCCGTAGAGCTGGATGATGTCGAGCGTCGCCATCGCGAGGCCGGCGCCGTTGACCATGCAGCCGATCGTGCCGTCGAGCGCGATATAGGCGAGATCATATTTGGATGCCTCGATCTCCTTGGCGTCCTCCTCGGTCTCGTCGCGCAGCGCGACCATGTCCGGATGCCTGTAGAGCGCGTTCGAATCGAACGACACCTTGGCGTCGAGGCATTTGATCTGGCCCTGCTTCGTCAGGATCAGCGGGTTGATCTCCAGCATCGCCATGTCCTTGCCGACGAACGCGCTGTAGAGCTGCTCGATCACCTTGCCGATCTGCTTGGCCTGATCGCCCGTGAGACCGAGCGCCTGGGCGACGACGCGGCCGTGATGCGGCATCACGCCGGTGACGGGATCGACCGAGAAGGTCAGGATTTTCTCGGGCGTGTCATGCGCCACCTTCTCGATGTCCATGCCGCCTTCCGTCGATACGACGAAGGCGATGCGCGACGTTTCGCGATCGACCAGCAGCGAGAGATAGAACTCCTTCGCGATGTCCGATCCGTCCTCGATATAGAGGCGGTTGACCTGCTTGCCGGCGGGGCCGGTCTGCACGGTGACGAGCGTGTTGCCGAGCATCTCCTTGGCGAAGGCCTCGACTTCGGCCGGGGACTTCGCCAGGCGCACGCCGCCCTTGGCGTCGGCGGCGAGCTCCTTGAACTTGCCCTTGCCGCGGCCGCCGGCATGGATCTGCGATTTCACCACATAGAGCGGACCGGGCAGTTTCTTCGCCGCATCGACGGCTTCGGCCACGGTGAGCGCAGGAAAGCCTGCCGAGATCGGCAACCCGAACTCCCGAAGCACGGCCTTGCCCTGATATTCATGGATGTTCATCGCTTCTGTTCCCGAGCGCGAAGAGTGAGTGGCGAATGGCGAGTGTTAGACGAAGAGCGGTTAGCGGGAAGCGGCGAAATGCGCGGCGCGATGCGCGGCTTCACCGCTCGCCATTCACCCCTCATTTCAACGTTTCGTTGATGCCCTTGCACGCCTCGACGAGGCCTTTCACCGAATCGATGGATTTGGTCATCATCGCCTTCTCCTCGGCGTTGAGCTCGACCTCGACCACGCGCTCCACGCCGCCGGCGCCGATCACGACCGGCACGCCGATGAACAGGCCGCCCGCGACGCCGTACTGGCCGGTGAGGTGCGAGGCGGCGGGCAGCACGCGCTTCTGGTCCTTAAGATAGGATTCCGCCATCGCGATGGCGGACGCCGCCGGCGCGTAGAAGGCCGAGCCGGTCTTGAGCAGGTTGACGATCTCGCCGCCGCCCTTGCGGGTGCGGTCGACGATGGCGTCGAGCTTGGCCTGGGTCGTCCAGCCCATCTTCACGAGATCGGGCAGCGGAATGCCGCCCACCGTGGAGTAGCGCACCAGCGGCACCATATCGTCGCCATGGCCGCCGAGCACGAAGGCCGACACGTCCTTCACCGAAACCTTGAATTCCTCCGAGAGGAAATAGCGGAAGCGGGCCGAATCGAGCACGCCGGCCATGCCGACGATCTTGTTCGGCTTCAGACCGGAGAATTTCTGCAGCGCCCACACCATCGCGTCGAGCGGGTTGGTGATGCAGATCACGAAGGCGTCCGGCGCGTGCTGCTTAATGCCTTCGCCGACCGACGCCATGACCTTCAGGTTGATGCCGAGCAGATCGTCGCGGCTCATGCCGGGCTTCCGCGGCACGCCGGCGGTGACGATGATCACGTCGGCCCCCGCGATGTCGGCGTAGGACTGCGTGCCCTTGTAGGCGGCGTCGACGCCTTCGACCGGAGTCGCCTCGGCGATATCCAGCGCCTTGCCCTGGGGCACGCCTTCCATGATGTCGAACAGGACGATGTCGCCCAGTTCTTTCAGGCCGGCGAGGAGGGCGAGGGTGCCGCCGATCTGGCCGGCGCCGATGAGGGCGATCTTGTTGCGCGCCATGGACTCATCCTTTTGATGGCATCTTTCGGCGCGCTGAACGTCGCCGATCCGGGCTGCTGTGACTCCGTTCGCGGCCGACTTCAAGCGCGGCGCGATCACGGACAGGCGACGCGGTTTGACGTCGGCGAATATTAACAACGCGTTGACGGGGAAAATATCGCAATAAGATCAAAGGGATGAGGATTTTTACGTCAATCATCCAGTCAGAAAAGCCCCAGAATCGAGCATGTTACAATTTACGATTTTTGTAAAAAGTAACAACTGTTAGCCGTCTATGGCCCAGGCGCGGGACCGGAAAGAGCGCAGCGCGATCTGAAGCACCGCCCCGATCCGCTCGTCGAACGCCGCCCGCGGCAGCTTCCGGTCCTGCAAGAGGTTGGGCGGGCTGATGAATCGGTGCATTGAATCGAACAGCAGATTCATCATCCGCTCCCGGTCGCGCCGGTCGGCGTCCTCGCCGATCGCCTCCTCGACCACGCGGCCAAGCAGCTCGCGCACCCGGCTGCGATGCTTGCGCGCCGCCGGCCGCGCTTTTTCGACCGCGTTGACGAACAGCGCGAACAGGTTCGGCTCGCGCTCCAGCCGGTCGCGATAGGCCTGCGCCAGCGCCAGCGTCATGCGTTCGAGTTTGTCCGGAGCGGGATCGGGCGCCGTCGCGGCGTCGAGCAGCGCCGCCTCAATCGGCTTCAGCCATGCGACGGTCACCGCGTCCGCCAGCGCGTCCCGCGAGGGAAAATAGCGATACACGTTGGCGTGGGTCATGCCCGCGGCTTCCGCGACCGCGACGAGCCGCATCCGCTGGAATCCTTGCGCGCGGATATGCTCCTCGGCCAGCGCCAGCAGCCGGGCGGAGGCGCTGTCGGGCGCGGAGACGGCGGGAATGGACAAAAAGCGCTCCGGACGGCGATCTGCTGTCTGGTTTATCCGCCCCGCCCCCGCCTGCAAGGCGCCGGCGGCTGCCTGTGACCCTCGATGAGACAAGGAGTTGCATGGCGCCGACGGGAGAAGGGATGCGTTGGACGTCGGCTGCGCCCGCGGCGCGCCGGCTCCAGCCTCGCGAACAGGCCGAACTGGACGGCCGTCGCGGGACTCACACAGCCACGGCGCCGCGCATCTTGAAGCGGGTCACGTCTCGACGATGCCGGTGGTGGCGCCGCTCGCTGTGGAATCGACCGCGCCCTGCGGAAGGGCGAGATAGGCCTCGCTGCGCATTTCGATCAGGCGCGACGCCGTTCGCGCGAACTCGAACGCCTCATGGCCGCGCTCGGCGGCGTAGAGCGCGTCGACGTCCGTCTCCGCCGACATGAGAAGCTTCACATGCCGTTCGTAGAGCACGTCGATCAGCGTGATGAACCGCTTCGCCGGGTTGCGGCGCTCGAACGTGAGTCGCGGGACGTTTTCAAGAATCACGGTGTGATAGTTGCGCGCGATCGCGAGATAATCGCTGGCGCCGAGCGGCGCGTCGCACAAGTCGGCGAAGTCGAATCGCGCGACGCCCAGCGCCTGGCGCGGCACGGCGATCGTGCGGCCCTTGAGCGCGATCGTCGCCGGCGTCGCCTTCGCGCTGCCGGTCAGCCGCGCGAAGGCGACGTCGAGCGCGACCCGCGCCTTGTAGTCGGCGGGCGTGTAGAAGACCGGCTCGCCGCCGAGTTTCTCAAGCCGGAAATCGGCGCGCGCCTCCAGCTTCACGATCTCCATGCGTTCTTTCAGCATGTCGATGAAAGGCAGGAACAGCGAGCGGTTGAGCCCGTCCCGGTAGAGCAGCGACGGCTCGACGTTCGACGTCGCGACCACCACGATCCCGCGCGCGAACATCGCCTTGAACAGGCGTCCGAGAATCATCGCGTCGGCGATGTCGGTCACTGCGAACTCGTCGAAGCAGAGCACCCACGCCTCGTCGGCCAGCGCCTCGGCCACCGGCCCGATCGGATCGCCGCCCGCGATCTCGCCGCGCTTCTCCCTCTCACGGAAGGCGAAGATGCGCTCATGCACATCGGCCATGAAGGCGTGGAAATGCGCCCGTCTTTTCCTCTGCGCCGGCAGGGCCTCATAGAACAGATCCATGAGCATGGTCTTGCCGCGCCCGACCTCCCCCCAGATATACAGCCCCCGGATCGGCTCGCTTTTCGCCTCCCGTTTCGAGAACAGCCATCCCAGAGCGCTCGATTTCCGCGACAGGCGGTGCTGCGACAGCCGGTCAAGAAGCTGGTCGAGCATCGCCACGACCCTCGCCTGCGCCGGATCGCGTTCGATTCCGCCCGACGCGACGAGCGCGGAATAAGCCTGTGCGACGGACATGGATAAAGGGCGAAGCGAATCCGGAGGGAACCGGCACTTCGCATGCCGGTCGGCCGCGATGCAACCTGCGCGACTACCGGGAGATCAAACGGACATCGCGAAAAGGCATGCCAATTAAGCATGACGCGATAACATTTGCGTTAGAGATATACAGAAACAGCATGCCTGAATTGCGGGCCGCCTCTGGCCTGTCCTTCCCGGCCAGGGCTCTACGATCCTCAAAGAGCTGATCAACTCATTGAATTATTATATAGAATAGACAAAAAAGATCGCGCGCGTGCCGCGTCCCACGGGCGGGCGGACAATCCGACGTCGAAAAAGCGCTACTGGCGGCCCAGGCCGCTCCGCCCAATCTCTAGCGAGCAGGACGCAGCCGATCCGGCGCGCCCCCGTTGATCGGAATATGTCCATGAGACTCGCTTCGAAACTTGTCCTCGCCGCCGCTTTCAGCGCCGCCGCATCCGGAGCCGCCCTGGCTCAGCAGGGGCCTGGCATCGGCTATTACAACGACAACATGACTCGGCTCGAGGTGGCGCGGTCGCAGCACATGCCGCCGCTGGCGCCCTTCGCCACGGGATCGATTGTCCCGTCGCAGCCGACTCCGGGCCAGCCCGGCGCGGCTCCCGCCCCGGCCGAGCCTCGGCATGCGACCCGCGCGCGTCGCGCGCGCTGAACGGAGCGTTGCAACGACGAACCGGCGGAACAGCGCTCGCGTCGAGCCGTTGAAGAGGAAGAAAGCGGCAGGCGCGAATCGTCTTCCGCGTTTTTCCTCAGGAGGCCGATATGAAACTGCTCGCCGCATCCATTGGCGTCGCCGCGATGCTCAGCCTGACGCCCGCCTTTGCGGGCGAATCCAATCCGGTCGAGCATGCGATCAAGGATCGCCAACTGATGACCCATGGCAGGTATGAGCTGCCTGGACCGCGTTATTACCGCGTTCCCTACGCGCCTTATGAGATGGAGCCGGCCTACGGTCCGGTGGAGCCGGCCTATGGTTACGGCTACGGCGGACCCTATGGCGCCTATCCGGCCTATGGCGTGATCGACTGATCGGACAGCTACAAAGAAGAAGCTCAAGCGCGCCGCTATGTCGGCGCGCTTTTGTATTTGGGACAGTCGCGTGAGCGTGACCATGATCACACGCCACATTCGGCGCGCGCCTGCGGCGTTTTTCCGCTGAGCGTGATCGGTCGCAAGACAGCCGCAATGCGGGTGTAGGCGCAGCGCGGAATTTTGCGTGTCGCCGGGTTGCGCCGCAAATCCGCTTGTTCTCCGCCGCAATGACGCAACCGCGCGCCGAAATGTCGCAAGCGCAAGCGCTCACGCGTCCGTGACATCGCGTGAAGCGCCTCCATCGCAGGCGTTTCCGCCATTGCGGCGCACATTTCCGTGATTGGCCGCAGGCCATGACTCACGCCATCGTCAGCATACGGCCGCCGCGCAGACGGCGCCCGATCCAGGCGAGGAGATCGCGATGAGACCCTTGATTCCGATGACAGCGGCTTTGTTGATCGCCGCCGCCGCGCCGGCCTTCGCCGCGACGACGATGCATTCGACTCATGCGCGCGCCCAGGCGCATCGTCCCGTGATGGCGCATACAATGACGGCGCCGGCCCAGCCGGCGAATGTTAATATCTACAAGCAGCAGGACACGATCATCAGCCACGTCGTAGGCGTGCCCGGCTGAGGATGGACGCGGCGCGATCAAGCCCGCGATCGCGCCGCTTTCATCACCTTTCAACATAAAGTCGCGTTCGCGCGCCGCAGCCGAACAGCGCGCCCGGCGGCTTGAAACAGGCGCGGACATCGCTTTCGCTTTTGCTGGGTGAAGCCGGCTGGCGAAACCGCCATGACGAACGAATTCGCTGTCCCGGCCAGACGCGGCGCGCGGTTCGAGGTCGTCGTCGCCGACATCAGGACCTTGCGGCCGGTCGCCGTCTCACCATCGCCGCCTTGAAAGTATTGCTGCACCGCACAATATTACGCGCGGGAAGAATCGCCCCCGGACCGGGCCGTCGCCTACCGGGAGACGTTATGGACCATCCTAAGCTGCCGCGCGGCTACTTTCGTCGGCTGACCTCCGCCGACCGCGGCCACTTCGAGGACCATTTGCGGCGTCTTGACCGCGAAAGCCGACGCAACCGCTTCGGCGGCGCGGTGACCGACGCTTTCCTGAAAGAATACGCCAGCCGCGCGCTGGACCAGGACGGCGTCGCGTTCGGCTATGTCGTCGATGGCGAGCTTCGCGGCGCCGGCGAGCTTCGCCTCCTGCATGATGCGAAAGACGAGGAGGCCGAAGCGGCCTTCAGCGTCGAATCGGAATGGCGCCGTCAGGGCGTCGCCGCCGGCCTGTTCCGGCGCATCATCGACAGCGGCCGCAGCCGGGGCGTCTCGCGCATCCTCGTCGTCTGCCTGCCCCACAACACGGCGATGCAGGGCCTGACGCGGAAATTCGACGGCGAGCTCATCCAGCTTGCGCCTGACGCGCTCGGCGTCATCGAACCGGCCAAAGACGACGCGGCGTCGCGCTGGCGCGACGCCGTCAGGGACGCCGCCGATTTCGCCGCCGCGATCTTCGACACCGGAGGCGCGATTCCGACCCTTGCGCCCTGGGCCGCCGCGTTGCGCGCGCGACGATCCCAGCGCGCGCAAATCTGAGGCCGCACAGGTCGGCGGCGCAGAATTCAACGCGACAAGGTCAGCGGCGCTCCGGAGCGGGAGAGAGCGCCGTTCATCGCGCCGCCGCCGGCCGGCAGGCGGGCGACCACCGACCCCGCCGAATAGAGATAAATCTCGCTTCCCTCCTGCTTCCAGGCGTTGACCCGCGCGAGATCGCGGTTGGCGCATCCTGACGCCGACGCCTTGTAGAGATCGAGCGCCGCGGCGCTCGACAGCGTGACCCGGCAGGTCGCGCCGGTGGCGTCCCTGGCGGTCCATGATCCGACGGCCGCAAGCCGGCTCGATGTCGAGGGCGGAGCCGGCGCGGCCGGCGGCGGAACGGAGGACATCTGCGGATTGAGCGGCGCAGGCGCGGCGCCGGGACCGGGCGGCGGCGCGCCTGGAATCGTGGGCGGCAGGCCGCTCATCTGGGGATTGGCCGGCTGCCCGAGCGCATCGCTCGATCCCGGCCCCCCGGGTCCGCTCATCGGCGCGCTTCCGGGATAGGCCGGAGGCGGCAGCGGTTCGCTGGTGACGGGACCCGTGCCTGGAATGGCCATGGGGGCGGGCTCCGGCGCGGGCGCCGCGGCCACCCGCGGCGGCGGCGCGCCCATCCCCGGAAAGCCGTCGAAGCGGCTGGTCCCGGCGCAGGCGGAGACGAGGAGGCCGCACAGGCTGGCTGACAGGAGCGGCGACAGGCGCGGCATGCGACATCCTCTTTGCGTCGACTCACGGCGTCCGCGCGGCGCGGCGCCTGACGTCGGACATAGCACGCCGAAAATGAACGCCAACCCGACCTTTCGGTCAGTCGGCCTTTCCGGATGCAAGGCCGCGCTTGACGAGCAGCGGTTCGATCGACGGCATGCGGCCGCGAAACGCGACGTAAAGCTCGGCCGGATCGCGGCTGTCGCCGGCGCTGTAGATGAACTGCTTGAGCCGGAGCGCCGTCTCCCTGTCGAAGATGTCGCCCGCCTCCACGAACGCGTCGAAGGCGTCGGCGTCCAGCGTCTCCGACCACAGATACGAATAGTAGCCGGCCGAATAGCCGTCCCCCGAGAAGATGTGGGAGAAATGCGGCGTGCGATGGCGCATCGCGATCGCCGCCGGCATTCCGATGCGTTTCAGTTCGGCCGCCTCGAAGGCGATCGGATCGATGGGCTGCGATCCATCGGTCAGATGAAAGGCGAGATCGACCAGCGCCGAGGAGCAATATTCGACAGTGGCGAAGCCCTGATTGAAGGCCTTCGCGGCGATGATCCGGTCGATCAGCGCAGGCGGCATCGGCCGCCCCGTCTCGTGATGAAGCGCGAATCGTTCGAGCGTCTCCGGCCGCAGGAACCAGTGCTCGTAGAGCTGCGACGGCAGTTCGACGAAGTCGCGCGCGACGCTCGTGCCCGCAAGCGACGGATAGGTCACGTCGGACAAAAGGCCGTGCAGCGCATGGCCGAACTCGTGAAACAGGGTGTGCGCGTCGTCGAGCGATAAAAGCGCCGGATCGCCCTTGGCGAAGTTCATCACATTGACGATGATCGGGCGGATGTCGCCGGCGAGCTTTTCCTGGCTGCGGAAAGCGCTCATCCAGGCGCCGCTGCGCTTCGAGGGTCGCGCGAAATAATCGCCGATGAACAGGCCGACCGGCTTGCCGTCCTCCGTCTTGACCTCCCAGAAGCGGATGTCGGGATGGTATTTCGGCAGATCGACGCGCTCCGCGAAGCGCAGGCCGAACAGCCGCGCCGCCGCGTCGAACGCCGCCGCGATGATGTTGTCGAGCTTGAGATAGGGCTTGATCTCCGACTCGTTGAGATCGTGCGTCTGCTTGCGCATCTTTTCGGCGTAGTAGCGCCAGTCCCACGGCCTGATCGCGTCGCCTTGCCCTTCGGCGCGCGCCAGCGTCGCGAGCGCCTGCTCCTCGTCCCGCGCGCGGGAGACGCCCGGCGTCCAGACGCTTTCCAGAAGCGCGCGCGCCGCTTCGGGCCGCTTCGCCATCGTGTCGTCGAGCTTGAAATGCGCGAAGGTCGGGAAGCCGAGCAGCCTGGCGCGTTCGGCGCGCAGCGCCAGCGTCTCCGCGACGATGGCGCGATTGTCGGTCTCGCCGCCATTCTGGCCGCGCATCGTCCAGGCGCGGAACGCCTGTTCGCGCAGGTCGCGGCGCGCCGAGAATTGCAGGAACGGCTCGACCGACGAGCGCGACAGCGTGATCATGTGCTTGCCGGGCTGGCCGCGCTCGACCGCCGTCTGCGCCGCCGCCGCGACGAGCGCTTCCGGCAGGCCGGCGAGATCGCCCGCCTCGAGCGTCAGCGTCCAGGCGCTCTCGTCTTTCAGGACGTTCTGCGAGAAGCGGGTGCCGAGTTCCGCGAGGCGCTTCACTATCGCCGCCATGCGCGCCTTGCCGGCGTCGTCGAGCTTGGCGCCGGCGCGCACAAAACCGCGATGGGACTTCTCAAGCGCGCGCATCTGCTCGCTCGTCAGCCCCAGCGACCCGCGCGCCGCGAAGATTTCGTCGACGCGGCGGAACAGGTCGCCGCGCATGGAGATCGCGCTCCAGTGCGCCGCGAGCTTCGGCGCCATGTCGCGCTCGATCGCCTGAAGCGCGTCGTCGGTATGCGCGCTCGCGAGATTGAAGAACACGCTCGACACCCGGTCGAGCAGATGGCCGCTGCGCTCGAGCGCGTCGATGGTGTTGCTGAAGCTGGCCGGCTCACCGTTGCGCGCGATGGCGTCGATCTCGGAATTATGCGCGCGCAGCGCTTCGTCAAAAGCCGGCGCGTAATGACCGGACGAGACGGAGTCGAACGGCGGCGTCTCGAACGGCGCGGTCCAGGGCTGGAGGAGGGGATTGTCGCTCGTCATTGCGCCTCTTGTCGCCTCTCCCAAAACGGTCGCGCCCGGAGCCGGTTCCCGGCGATCCGTCCAACGGGCCGCCATTGGCCCGCCCCGCCCGATCAAGCCCGGCGATGATGTCGAAAACGGGAATGACGCGCGGGCGGCGCTCAGAGCTGCCGCGTCACCATCATCTTCTTGATCTCGGCGATCGCCTTGGCCGGGTTCAGGCCCTTCGGGCAGGCGTTCGCGCAATTCATGATCGTGTGGCAGCGATACAGGCGGAACGGGTCTTCGAGCCCGTCAAGCCGGTCGCCGGTCGATTCGTCGCGCGAATCGATCAGCCAGCGATAGGCCTGCAGCAGCGCGGCCGGGCCGAGATAGCGGTCGCCGTTCCACCAGTAGCTCGGGCAGGAGGTGGTGCAGCAGGCGCATAGGATGCACTCATAGAGGCCGTCGAGCCGGTCGCGGTCCTCCGGCGCCTGCCGCCACTCCTTCTCGGGCGCGGGCGTCGAGGTCTGGAGCCAGGGCTCGATCGAGGCGTGCTGGGCGTAGAAGCGGGTGAGATCGGGCACCAGATCCTTCACCACCGGCATATGCGGCAGGGGGTAGATCGACACCCGGCCCTTCACCGCGCATTCGTCGATGCCCTTGGTGCAGGCCAGCCCGTTGGCGCCGCCGATATTCATGGCGCAGGAGCCGCAGATGCCCTCCCGGCAGGAGCGGCGGAAGGTGAGCGTCGGGTCGACCTTGTTCTTGATGTAGATCAGCGCGTCGAGGACCATCGGCCCGCAATCGTCGCGATCGACGTGATACGTGTCGATGCGCGGATTGGCGCCGTCGTCCGGGTTCCAGCGATAGACGCGGAACTCCGTCGTGGTCTTCGCCGACGCCGGCTTCGGCCAGGCCTTGCCTTCGGTCACGCGCGAGTTTTTGGGAAGAGAGAATTCGGCCATGATAAAACGCCCGGCGCCGCTGTCGCTGCACTGCAGCGTCGCTCATACGCAAAAGCGGCGGAGCGCGAAAGGCCCGCCGGCGCCGCGCAGCCCTCAAAAAAACAGGGGTCTGCCCCGAACCTTTTCCCCGCTCGCGCGTTGAGCGCGCTGGCGACGTTTGCGGCGCGGGGGGCGTTCGTGCCGGCTACCATCGATTTCCGGGCTGTGTTCGACAGCCTGACCATCCCGACGATGCTGCTCGACCACGAGCTCCGCTACGTCGACATGAACCGCGCCTATCTCGACACCACCATGCGGACGCGCGAGTCGCTGATCGGCGTGTATGTTATGGACGCCTTTCCCAACGAGGGGCCGAACGGCGTCCGTCTGGAGAGATCCTTCCGGAAGGTCCGCGATGAAGGCGTCGTCGACGTGCTGCCCTGGCTCCACTACGCCATCGCCCTGCCGCCGGAGCGTGGCGGCGGATATGATGATCGCTACTGGAGCTGCACCCATATTCCGATCCGCGACGCGAAGGGAAAAGTCGCCTACGTTTTGCAGCATACCCAGGATGTGACGGAGATCAGGCGCCTGCGCGACGCGGCCTTCGGAAAGCCGCCGTCCGATCAGGCCGACCAATTGTCCCAGGACATGCTTCGCCGCGTCGAGACCATCCAGACGGTGAACGAGACGCTGGCGGCCGAGCGCAGCTATCTGCGCCGGCTCTTCATGCAGGCGCCGGGCTTCATGTGCGTCCTGCGCGGCCCGAATCATGTGTACGAGATGGTGAACGACGCCTATCGCACCCTCGTCGGCCGGGACGATCTGGTCGGCAAATCGGTGATCGAAGCCATTCCGGAGGCCGAGGCGCAGGGTTATGTCGCGCTTCTCGACCGCGTGTTCTCGACCGGCGAACCGTTCATCGGGCGCGGCATGCGTCTTTTTTTCCAACGCGCCGAAGGCATGGGGCCCGAAGAGCGGTTCCTCGATTTCATCTATCAGCCGATCACCGAGGTCGACGGCTCGATCAGCGGTATTTTCGTGGAGGGCTCCGACATCACGGAGCGGGTTCAGGCCGAACGGCAGCAGAAGCTGCTCATGGACGAACTGAACCACCGCGTGAAGAACACGCTCGCCACGGTTCAGGCGATCGTGATGCAGACATTGCGGACCGCCGCTTCGCCGAAAGAGTTCGCGCGCTCCTTCGAGGCGCGGATCGGGGCGCTTTCCAAGAGTCACGCGCTGCTCACCCAGGAGCGCTGGCGCGGCGCCGACCTGCGCGAGATTCTGGAAATGGAGCTCAGGCCCTATAGCGGCGCGCGCGTCTCCCTCGCCGGATCGCCGCTCCGGCTTGCGCCGCGCGCCGCGCTGACGCTGGGGCTGGTCGTCCACGAATTGACGACGAACGCCGTGAAATATGGCGCGTTCTCGAACGAATCCGGTCATCTCGACGTCGAATGGCGCGTCGAAAAGTCGGGCGGCCCGGCCGGCCTGACGCTCGTCTGGCGTGAATCCGGCGCGCCGCCCGCCGGTCCGCCCGAACGGCGCGGCTTCGGCCGCCGTCTGATCGAGCGCAGCATCCGCGGCGAGCTGAAAGGCGCGTTTGATGTTGACTATCGCCTTGACGGCGTCTGCTATGAATTCCGCATTCCGCTTCCGGACATCATCGAGCGCCTGCCCGCATGACAAGATTTTCAGGCCGAAAGGTCCTTGTGCTCGAAGACGAGGCGATGGTGTCGCTGCTGATCGAGGATCTGCTCCTTGATCTGGGCTGCGAGGTTCTCGGCCCCTGCATGCGGATCAGCGAAGCGAACCGCATTCTTGATTCCGGGGCGACGCCCGATCTCGCTCTGCTCGACGTCAATGTCGCCGGCGAGCGGAGCTTTCCGCTGGCCGAACGGCTGAGCCGCGCCAACGTCGCGATCCTTTTCGTGACCGGCTACGACAGCGCCGGCATGGAGCCGCGCTGGCGCGACCATCCGGCCCTGCGCAAACCGTTCACGCATGTGGATTTCGAGAGCATGGTGACGAAGCTGCTGGCGGGCGGGACAGCCTGATCCGTCCGGCGCTTACGCCAGCGTCAGCGCGACGTTGAGCTTCGTTCGCCACGCCTCGCGATAGCCGTTGGCGGTCATGAAGGCCAGTACGTCCTCCCCCCAGAGATGACGGCTGTCCTCGATGATCATCGCCTTCGGCCACAGGGAGCGCGGCGCCGACCGGAAGAACGGCATGAGCGCCCTGTCCTCGACGCCCTCGATGTCGATCTTCATGCAGTCCACGCGATCGAGGCCGCGCGCCCGCAGCGCGTCGAACAGCGGAATCGTCTCCACCTCGACGCCGCCCGAGCCATAGACGAGACTTTGCCCGTCGAGATTGAAGGTCGCGACGCCGGCCTTGTCGGACAGCGCCGCCTTCATCACGAAGGCGTTGGCGAGATTGTTCTGGGCGATGTTGAAGCTGACCAGCGCGTGATATTCGGGCGCCGGCTCGAAACCGACGACGGTCGCCCGCGGCCGCTTGGCGGCGACATAGAAAAGATAGAACCCGACATTGACGCCGAGATCGAGAAAGACCCCGTCCGCCGGGGTTTTTTCGATGATGAAGGCGCGCTCCTTCGGCTCCGACCAGGCCGGCGACAGGAGCATGTGCCGCGCGCTGCCGCAGCGCGCCGGATAGAAGCGCAGCGTGAGGCCGGCGTAATCATAATCGATCGGCGCGCGCCGCAGCTTCATGAGCGTCAGCGCGCCGAAATTGCGGATGAAGCCGTTGCCGAATCCGAGTTTGCGCGAGAACTCGATGACGGCCTGTTGCGCCGGCGTCGGCGCGAAACGGCCGACCGGCGCATCCGAAACCGGAATGTCGGAGAAATGCGCGGCGAGAGAATCGCCGGAGAATGAAAGGGACGCCGCCATCGCGCCGCTCGTCAAACGCAGCGAAGCTGCTTGATGCGCTTCGTCTTCGCGTCATAGGTGACGGTCAGGCGGTCGGCGCGGAAATCCATCGTCATCGGACAGGTCGAGCACACATAGCGGGCGTCGGGCCTGATCTTCTGGAGCTGTTTGTAGGGGCGGCCGACATAGCCGGCGAGATGCCCGGCGCGGCAGGTCGAGAGATCGGCGGCGGTCCGGGCGGGCGGCTGGGCGTCTGCTCCGCTCGCGAAAAGAGTCGCCGCGGCGAAAACGGCCCAGTTCACGATCGGATAAAGCCTCGACAAGGCGTCCGCCTCAGTAAACCCGCGCCTTCGGCGGAATCGTCTCGACCTCGTTCGTCATCGTATTCATGTGGACCGGGCGGAAATCGATCACGCAGTCGCGCTTCTCGTCGTCGATCCAGGCGAGCGTGTGCTTCATCCAGTTCTTGTCGTCGCGGTCCTTGTAGTCCTCGCGCGCATGCGCGCCGCGCGATTCGGTGCGGTTCAGCGCCGAATCCATCGTCACCACCGCCTGCACGATGAGGTTCTCGAATTCGAGCGTCTCGACGAGATCGGAATTCCAGATCAGCGACCGGTCGGTGACGCGCACATCGTCCTTCGCGCCCCAGACCTCATGGATGCGCCTGTGGCCCTGCTCCAGCGTTTCGCCGGTGCGATAGACCGCGCAGTCGTCCTGCATCGTCTTCTGCATGTCGAGGCGAAGCTCGGCGGTCGGCGTGGCGCCTTGCGCGTAGCGCAGCTTGTCGAGGCGCGAAAGCGCCAACTCGGCGGAATCCGCCGGCAGCGGCGGCTGCTTGCCGTTCCGCTCCAGGATGTCGGCGCAACGCTGGCCGGCCGCGCGGCCGAACACGACCAGGTCGATCAGCGAATTCGAGCCGAGGCGGTTCGCGCCATGCACGGAGACGCAGGCCGCTTCGCCGATCGCCATCAGCCCGGGGACGACCACGTCGGGGTCGGCGCCCTTCTTGGTCAGCACCTCGCCGTGATAGTTCGTCTGGATGCCGCCCATGTTGTAATGGACGGTCGGCAGCACCGGGATCGGCTCCTTCGTCACGTCGACGCCGGCGAAAATCTTCGCGCTCTCGGAAATGCCTGGCAGGCGCGCATGCAGGATCGCCGGATCGAGGTGATCCAGATGCAGATGGATGTGATCCTTGCTCCGGCCTACTCCCCTGCCTTCCCGAATCTCCATCGTCATGGCGCGCGAGACCATGTCGCGCGGCGCGAGATCCTTCACGGAGGGCGCATAGCGCTCCATGAAGCGCTCGCCTTCCGAATTGGTGAGATAGCCGCCCTCGCCGCGCGCGCCTTCGGTGATGAGGCAGCCGGCGCCGTAGATTCCCGTCGGGTGGAATTGAACGAATTCCATGTCCTGCAGCGGCAGGCCGGCGCGCAGCGCCATGCCGCCGCCGTCGCCGGTGCAGGTGTGCGCCGACGTCGCCGAGAAATAGGCGCGGCCATAGCCGCCCGTCGCGAGGATCGTCATATTGGCGCGGAAGCGGTGCAGCGTGCCGTCGTCGAGCTTGAGCGCGATCACGCCGCGGCAGCGGCCTTCCTGATCCATGATCAGGTCGATCGCGAAATATTCGATGAAGAATTCGGCGTTGTTGCGCAGCGCCTGGCCGTAGAGCGTGTGCAGCATGGCGTGGCCGGTGCGGTCGGCGGCGGCGCAGGTGCGTTGCGCCGGCGGGCCGCGGCCGTAATCGGTGGTCATGCCGCCGAACGGCCGCTGATAGATCTTGCCGTCCGTGGTGCGCGAGAAGGGCACGCCCCAATGTTCGAGCTCATAGACGGCGGCCGGCGCGTTGCGGCAGAGATACTCGATGGCGTCCTGATCGCCGAGCCAGTCCGACCCCTTCACGGTGTCGTACATGTGCCACTTCCAGTTGTCCTCGCCCATGTTGGCGAGCGCGGCGGCGACGCCGCCCTGCGCCGCGACCGTGTGGGAGCGCGTGGGAAACACCTTCGTGATGCAGGCGGTGCGCAGACCGGCCTGCGCGCATCCGACCACGGCGCGAAGCCCGGCGCCGCCGGCGCCGACGATCGCGACGTCATAGACGTGATCGGTGATCGGATAGGCCTTGCCGTTCTGCGCCGGCGCCGCATGCGCGCCGTTCGCCTTGCCGTTCGCTTCAGCCATGAGTCAGTTCCCGAACGCCAGCCTTGCGAGCGCGAACAGACAGGCCGCGCCGACCAGGATGGCGAAAAACGTGTTGGCGATGACGGCGGCGACCTTCACGCCGCCATGCAGGTAGTCCTCGATCACGACCTGCATGCCGATCCGCATGTGGACGCAGCCCGAGATCACGAAAAGCCCCATCAGCACGCCGACCAGCGGCCGCGACAGCAGAGCCCGCGCCGCCTCATAGTCTCGACCGGCGAGCGAGATCACCACGAGGATGAAGGCGATGGCGAGGAAGAGATTGGCGAAGGCGGTGACGCGCTGCAGCCAGAAATGCTCCGTGCCGGCTTTCGCCGAGCCGAGGCCGCGCACGCGGCGCAGCGGCGTCTGGATGCGGAAATCGATCGCGGCCATGACGGTCTCCTCAGCGGATCGCCAGACCGACGATCCACGCGACAAGCGTGAGGCCGCCGGCGACGAAGGGCGTCATCCGCGCCAGATTCATCCGGTGCTCGGGCTCGAAGCCGTAGCCGAAATCCCAGATGAAATGCCTGACGCCGCCGACCATGTGATGGAGCAGCGCATAGGTGTAGCCGAAAAGCACGAGCAGGCCGAGCCAGCTTCCGGCGGCCCATTGCGCCCAGTCATAGGCGTTCCTGCCGGAGGCGGCGGCGATCAGCCACGCGGCGATCAGCAGCGTGCCGCCATAGAGAGCGAGGCCGGTGGCGCGATGGGCGATCGACATCGCCATGGTCCAGGTCCAACGGTAGATCTGGAGATGGGGAGATAACGGTCGCCCGGCGGACGTCTCAGCCATCGCTCACCTGTTTGGAACGGATCGAAAAACCTTCGGCTCCCTACCGGCTTCGCGGCGTTTTCGCAATGCGGCAAAGGAAAGGCAGGCGGCCGGGCGGCGCAATCCAGGGCCGCCGCGCCGATTCCGCGCTTTCGCCTCGGGGCGAGTTGCGATAACGCGGGCGCTTCGACGATGAGCGTCAGGCGGCCGCAGTCGCGCGTCCTGGGCCTTTTTGCTTATAACGCCATCATCTGATTCCCGGCGAGGACGGCCAATGAATTCAGAACTGAGCGGTTTCGGCGATCGACTGCTGAACTGGGCTGTCTCGAACTGGCAGATTCTGGTCGCGATTCTCGCCATTCTCGTGATCGGCCTCTATGTGCGCAGGTTGTTCGGCGGCCGCGCCGGCCGGCGCCGGCCGCAGTCCCCCGCGGGCCGGGAAAGGCCGGACACCCAGGCGCTCGACGTCTCCGTGGCCGCCGCCGCCGAGATCACGGCCGACATCGACGCCTACGCCCGCGCGCTGTTCACCGAGGACATGGCCGCGCTGGCGAGCCGCGCCGCCGGAGCGGCGTCCCAGCCGCTCCGTTTCGCCACCATCTCGGAAGCGCCGTTCATCTATGATGGCGTCATCATGCGCGACCTGACGCTGCTGCCCACGCCCTTCATCGCCCCGGTCGGGGATCATTTCCGCCAGGCCCAGACGATCCTCGATTCGCTGCGCCGCCAGGTCGCGCTGAACGCTCCTGACGCCACGGTGGAGGAGCGGATCGCCGCTCTCAAGACGACGGCGGCGGCGCTCGCCCAGGGCGTCGACAAGGCCGTGATCGCCATCGAGAAGCTCGACGCCTGGATCGCCCGCAACGGCGGAGCGACCGAGGGCGCCCGCGGCCTCGCCGACTTGCCGGTTCCCGCGCTGAAGAATGCGCCGGTCGATCGGCTGAGCCAGAGGACCAAGACCTACCGGGCGCTGCGCGAACAGGCGCAGGCCCGCCTCGCCGAGCTGGACGGCATGATCGAATCGGCGCGCCGCACCGGCGGCCCGGGCGGGAAGCTCGACATGACGCTGGTCGCGCTGCGTCCCGAGGAGCGCCGCGCCGTGAAGATCGAGCCCGCACCCCCTCTCAAGACGGTCGATAAGGCGGGCGACAAGGCCGAGGAAAAAGAAAAGTCGGCGGCGGAGTGAAGCCGTGAGCGACGCGAGCCGCGCCGAGGCGGCGGCGCTGTTCATCCGCGACGCCCATCGCGCGCGCCGGCGCTTCGAGAATCTCCCAGACGCACTCGCGCCGGCCGACATCGACGGCGCCTATGACATTCAGGAGGCGCTGCACCGCCTTCTGATTCCGGAGCTCGGCCCGATCGCCGGCGTGAAGATCGCCACCACCACGAAGGTGATGCAGGCGCTCATGGGGATCGGCCATCCCTGCGGCGGCGCGATCTTCGCGTCGCGCATCCATCAGTCGCCGGCCGAGATCGATCTGGCGCCCTTCGTGAATCTGCGGGGCGAATGCGAGATCGCCGTGCGGCTCGGACGCGACCTCGCCGGCTCCGAGGTCACGGCCGCCGCCGCGAGGGCCGCCGTCGAGGCGGCGGCGCCGGCCTTCGAACTGATCGAGGACCGCGGCGCCGATTACCGAAACACCAGGGCCGCCTCGCTCATCGCCGACAACGCCTGGAACGCCGGAATCGTCGTCGGCGAATGGCGGCCGCTGAGTGATTCGGACGAAATCGAGAACGCCGAAGGCGCGCTGAGCTATGACGGCGCCGAACAGGGGCGCGGACGGCCGGACGATCCGTTCGGCGCGCTCGCCTGGCTCGCCGGCCTCTCCGCGAGCCGGGGGAGGCCGCTCAAGGCGGGCATGATCGTCATCACCGGCAGCCTCATCCCGACCTTCACGCCGCCGAAAGGCGCCGAGGTCCTTTTCGCTCTGAACGGCTGGGGCGAAACGCGGATGCGGCTGCGCTGACCGTCAGCGCGGTGCCAGCGCCCAGTAGTCGAAATCGAGAATCACGGCCGGATCATATTTGCCGTCCGCGTCCTTGAACGGGAAATCGGCGCAGGGCCGGTTCTTCGTCGCCACGGTGCGGATGCGCAGCGCGCCGACATCGAGGCGGCCCGGCAGCTCGGCCTTCTCGACGATCTCGCTCCACGCATAGACCGTCTCGCCCGCGAACAGCGGCGCGACATGCCGCCCGCCATTGATCGCCGCGATATGGAAGGCGTTTCCGAGCCCGTTGAAGGACAGCGCGCGGGCGAGCGAGATCACATGGCCGCCATAGATCAGCCGCCGCCCGAAGCGGCCGCCGGCCTGCAGCGTCTGATCGAAATGCACCCTGGCCGTGTTCTGGTAGAGCCGGGTCGCGATCTGATGCTCGGCCTCCTCGACCGTCATGCCGTCGACATGGTCGATCGTCTCGCCCACGGCATAATCGCCCCAGCGATGGACCGAGCCGGCGAGCGCGGCGTCATAGCGTTTCGACGCGAATGTCGGGCAGGCGGCGCCGATCTCCGCCGGATCGACGCGCGCGGGCAGATCGGGAACCAGCTCTCCTTTCGGCTTGGCCGAGGGATCGCGTTTGTTCACCATCACCCAGCGCGCATAGGAGAGCACGGCTTCGCCGCTCGAATTGAGGCCGGTCGTGCGCACATAGACGGCCCCGGTCCTGCCGCTGGAATTCTCTTTCAGCCCGATCACCTCGCTCGCCGCGCTCAGCGTCTCTCCGGCGTAGACGGGCTTGAGGAAGCGGCCGGCGGCGTAGCCGAGATTGGCGACCGCGTTCAGCGAAATGTCCGGGACGGATTTGCCGAACACGATATTGAAGACGAGCAGGTCGTCGATCGGAGCGGAGGGATGATTGAGCCTGTACGCGAAGTCGTCCGAACAATGGACGGCGAAGCGGGATCCGTAGAGCCCGAGATAGAGCGAGGCGTCGCCCGTCGTGATCGTCCGCGGCGTCGCGTGGCGGATGACCTGCCCGATCTCGAAATCCTCGAAGAAACGGCCGGCGTTCGTTTTCGACATTGGGGCCTCTCGCGTCGCGGCATCATGCGCCCAAACGGCGCGGAGAACTATTCGTCGCTCGTCGTGCGCTGAAGGACGACGGGCTCGACCTTGTAGCCGGCGTCGGCGAACATCTTCGCCAGCCCCTTCTCGCCCGGCAGATGCAGCGCGCCGACGGCGATGACGGTCGGACCCTGCTCGACGAGCGCGCGCGCCGACGCGAACATGCCGGCGTTACGACGGTCCAGCAGCGAGCGCATGAAGACGTCGTAATTGCGCGGATCCTTGAGCGTGCGGGCGGTCTCGTCGCGCGCATAGGCGCTGAGCAGCCCGGTCTCGCCCCGGTCGAGCAGCCGCGTCATCGTCTCCATCACGTCCTCCATCATGCCGAACATCGCCTTCGCGCTGCGCAGAACGTCGATCTGCGCCTCCATGGCGGGCTCGTTCAGCGCCGCCAGCATGTCTTCGATCGTCTCGAGCCCTTGGACCGGCGTACCCAGCGTCTCGGCCCGCAGCCGAAGATTGAAATCGACCACGCCATCCTGCTTTGCCCGCGTCGATTCGCAGTCCGGATAGGCGAGCGACAACATCAGCGCCCACGGCCGCAGGCGCTTCGCCGCCGCCGGCGACATCGCCATCTTCGGCGCGACGAGCGCCGCGACGCCATTGAGTTCGGCCTCGTCGAGATAGCGGCTCAGCAACTCGTTCGGCTTTGCGATCATCATGGTCGCCATCTTGAAGGCCGCGGCCGGATCGATACGTCCGGGATCGACCTGCGTGTTTTCGATGGCGACGATGTCGGCCTCGGCGAGACGCGGCTCGATCTGGTCGATCCAGGCGAGCGCGCGCGGATCGGAGGAATGCATCGTGCCGAACAGGTAGGACGGCGGCCCGTCGCCCTTCGACAGGCGGTACATGCGCGCCGCGCCGAACGGGATCGCCGCGGCTTCGCGCGCGAGCCGCTCGTAACGCTGCGGCTCGTCCTTCTTCATGCGCGCGACAAGATCGTCGCCGCGACACGCCGGCTGCGCCGCGGCGGGCGCGATGAATGCGAATGTGAGAACAAGTCCTGCGATCAGGCGGCGCATGGCGGTCTCCGGTCAGCCGCCCGTCATCGCTGCAAGCGCTTCGAGCGCCGAGAGCGGCAGACGGACGGTTTTCGTCCGCGATGTTTCTCCGCTGACGATCTCGATCTGGTTAAGCTTTAGCCCGAGTTGCGATCGAATGAGCCGGCGCAGCGCGTCGTTCGCGCCGCCGTCGACCGGGGCGGCCTTCAACCGGACGCGCAGGACGCTCTTCCCGTCAGCCTGCGTCTCCACCCCCTCAAATCCGTCGCGGCCGGCGCGCGGCGTCGCGCGGATGTGAAGCAGCAGATGATCCCCGGCGACGCGCCAGGGCGCCGCGACGCGGCCCTCGGCGGATGCGCTCACGCCGCGCCCCGTCAGAAGACGCTGGGATAGATGTAATAGACGATGATGCGCTGGATCAGGAACACGCCGAGCAGCAGCACCAGCGGCGACAGGTCGAGCCCGCCGAGATTGGGCATGTAGCGCCGGATCGGCCCCATCAGCGGCTCTGTGAGCTGGTAGACCGCGTTGGCGATCATGGCGACGAAATCGTTGCGCATATTGATGATGTTGAAGGCGATGAGCCAGCTCAGCACCACGGCCGCGATCACCACCCAGCTGTAGATCTGCAGGACAATGAGGACGACATCGAGAATCGCGCGCATGAAAGGCCTCTGATTGCGCGGTTGATGTAGCGAGCGGGGCTGCCGCCCACAAGCGCGGGGTCAGCTCCGGTGGGCCGCGCGCAGCGCCGCGTCGAGATCGGCGTAGAGATCGTCGGCGTCCTCGACGCCGACCGACAGGCGCAGCAGGTCCGGCGGGCATGGCGAACCCGCCCCCTCGATCGAGGCGCGGTGCTCGATCAGGCTCTCGACGCCGCCGAGCGAGGTGGCGCGCTTCCACAGCGTCACCTTCGCCGCCGTCTCGATGGCGGCGCGCTCGCCGCCGCGCGCCCGGATCGACAGCATGGAGCCGAAGCCGCCCCTCATCTGTCGCGCCGCGACGGCGTGTCCGGGATGGTTCGGAAGGCCGGGATAGAGAACCTCATGGATGTCCGGATGCTCGGCGAAGCGCTGCGCCAGATCGAGCGCGGAGATGGACGCGGTCCTGACCCGCATATCGAGCGTCCGCATGCCGCGCATGAGGAGAAACGCCTCGAACGGCCCGAGGATGCAGCCGAGCATGCGGCGGTTGTTCTCGATCCTGGCCCAGAAATCGTCGGTCGCCCCGGTCGCGAGCGCTCCGGCGATCACGTCGGAATGGCCGTTCAGCGCCTTCGTCGCCGCATGCATCACGATGTCGGCGCCCAGTGACAGCGGGCGGGTGAACACGGGCGTCGCGACTGTCGAATCGACCGCGAGCCGCGCCCCGGCCTCGTGCGCGATCTCGGCCAGCGCGGCGATGTCGGCGATGGTCCAGAGCGGATTGGAGGGGGTTTCGGCCCAGACCAGCTTCGTTCGTCCCGGCTCGATGACCGCGCGCACGGCGTCCGCGTCGCTCATGTCGACGAAGCTCGTCGCGAGGCCCCAATGCGCGGCGTCGGTGAGCAGCCATTTGCGCAGCGCCCAGTACATCACCTCCGGCGCGACGATATGGTCGCCGGGCTTGAGCGCGAGGAAGACGCCTGTCGCGGCCGCCATGCCGGAGCTGAACAGCAGCGCCGCCCGCGCCTCCTCCAGCATGGCGACGACCCCCTCGGCTTCCCGAACCGTTTGGTTGTCGGGACGGCCATAGACGAAGCCGGAGCGATACTGGTTGTCCGGATCGCGCAGGAAGGTGCTCGCGACATGGATCGGCGACACCACTGCGCCCGTGGCCGCGTCATGCCGCCCCATCGCCTGCGCGGCGAGCGTGCGCCGGCTCCAGCGGGGCCTGTCGGATCTGTTGTCGCTCATGGGCTGCGCTCCTTGCCGGCCGGTATCGGCCTGTTGGCCGCGCGGAACAAGCGTCGCGGCGCGCGATTGGAGAAAAGCGAGATTGGAGTCGTGATGACCGAGTTCATGGAAAGGCCGGCCGACCAGCGTAAAAACTCCCCGCTGTCGCAGGCGCTCTTGGCGGTTGCGCCGGTGATGGCGGCCGCGCTGATCGGCCAGGCTTTCACGACGCCCAATCTCGCGCCCTGGTACGCCTCGCTGGTCAAGCCGGCGTTCAATCCGCCGAACGGCGTTTTCGCGCCGGTCTGGACCGTGCTTTACGCGATGATGGCCTACGCCTTCTGGCGCGTGCTGCGCGCGCCCGCGTCCGGCGCGCGCCGCAGCCGCGCTGCGACGTTTTTCCTGACTCAGCTCGGCTTGAACGCCTTGTGGTCGATCGCGTTCTTCGGTCTGCAGAACCCGGCGCTGGGTCTTGTCGTCATCGTCGCCTTGATCGCGATGATCGTGGCGACGATCCAGGATTTTCTCGCCATCGACCCGCCAGCCGCGCTTCTGATGGCGCCTTATCTGTGCTGGGTGACGTTCGCGACGCTGCTCAACGCGTCGATCTGGCTGCTGAACTGACTCAGCCTTTTGCGACGATCTGCGCCACGACCTGGCGCAGATGCGCCAGCGTGAAGGGCTTCACCAGAACGTCGCGCACCAGCGATTCCAGATTTCTCGCCCGCTCCCGCTGATCGGCGTAGCCGGTCATCAGCAGGATCGGCATCGAGGGAAAATCCCGCGCGGCCGCCAGCGCGAGCGCAATGCCGTCCATCACCGGCATGCGGATGTCGGTGAGCAGGAGATCGACCGCGCCGGCCTCCGCCTGAAGCCGGTCGAGTCCTTCTCCGCCGTCGCCGGCGCCGAGCGTGGCGTGACCATCCAGCTCCAGCGCCCGCCGTACGAAGTCGCGCACCGGCTCCTCATCCTCGACGACGAGAATTCTAGCCATGCAGCGCAAGCTCTCCCTGCTTGTCGTCGGCGTCATGCTCGACCACGCCGACGAAAGGCAACTGCCGATAGGCGTGCGCCACATCCATGCCGTATCCGACGACGAAAAGATCCGGGCAGACGAAGCCGACATGATCGGGATCGACATTGACGGAACGTTTTCCGGGCTTCTCGAGCAGAACGCAGGTCTCCACCCGGCGCGCGCCCCGCGCCGCGAGAAGATCCTTGGCGAAAGCCAGCGTGCGGCCCGATTCCAGAATATCGTCGACCAGGAGCACGTCGCGGCCGCGCACCTCCGAATCAACGTCTTTCAGGATCGTGACCTGACCCGACGAGATGGTGGACGTGCGGTAGCTGGACAGATGCGTGAATTCGACATGCGGGGCCAGCCCCGCCCGATGGAGCGCGCGGATCAGGTCGGCCGCGAACATGAAGCTGCCCTTCAGCACCGCCACCACGAGAAGGTCGCGCGGCTCTGCCGCGGCGATGGCGCGCGCCATCTCCTCGATGCGCTGGGCGATCATCGGCTCGTCGTAAAGGACTTTTATGCGCGGCGTCATCGGATCCTCGGCGGGTGCGCCCGGGTCCTACGCCGCATCCTTCTCGAACCTGACCTGCACTGTCCGCCCGTTCGCGGGCGGGGCCGCGAGACGCGCGCGAAAGACGGTGCGTTCGCCAGGTTCGAGCGTCGGCTTCAGGCTCTGCGCCGGCCATGCATAAAGCTCGACGCCCTGCGCGTCACGCACAACCACCCGGATGGCTGGAACATTCACAGCTTCGCGGGCGCGGCTGGCGACCTCGCCCTCCACCAGGAGCACGTCGCCGCCGTCCGCTGCGCCGATCTCGGAGCGGACGCTGATGATCGCGACCGGCGCCGACTGGTCCGCGAGTCCGAGCGCGGTATAGAGCTTCGCCGTCGCCGGGGCCGCGGTCATGATCGGTCCGCGCGCGGCGAGGCCGATCACCAGCAGGCAGGACAGGCCGAACGCGGCGTAGGGCGCGGCGATGGCGACCGAGCCGCGCGAGCCGTCCGAACCAGGCGCGCGCCTCTGCAGGGCGCTGGCCTGGAGAACCGGCGACATGAGCTCCGGCTCGGCCGCAAGGCTCGAAGGTCGCCGCGACAGGAGAGCCCGAGCCGCCTCGAACGGGACGAGCAGACGGTCGATGACGGTGATTTTGACCCGGGGCGCTGGCGCCGCCGCTGGCGCCGGATCGGCCGGCCTTGCCGAAACCGCGAACACCGCGCCGTCGATCTCGGCGGGATCGGCCCCGTCGCGGGCTGTCGCGAAGGGCTCGACCGCCTCGTCCATCGGCCGCGTCTCGGAGGCGGACGCTTCCGCCGCTTCGAGAGTTCCGCCTGTCGGCGGCGCGGCGAACAGGGCTTGCGCCTCCTGTGGCTCCGCTCCGAAGCGGGACAGCTCGCGCTCGGCGGTTTCGTCGGCTGCCGCCAGAATCGGAGCGATCGCGGCGTCGAAAGCGTCGGGCTCCGGCGGCGGCGACGCATACCAGCAGGAATGGCACCGTTTGCAGCGCACGGTGCGGCCTTTCCCGAGCTTTTCGATCGGAATGTTGTAAGAGCTTGCGCAGGAAGGGCAGACAAGGAGCATGGCGAATCAGCACACGGCGCGCCCCGCCGCGCCTGCGCCCCATTGGGCGCAAGGATGATTAACGAAACGTTGTCGGAGCCCGGAGCATCCCTTCAGTGAGCATCTCTTGACCATCGTCAGCTTCGACAATGTCGGTCTGCGTTACGGCGTGGGCGGCGAGATCCTGCGCGATCTGAGCTTCACCATCGCGCCCCGCTCCTTCCAGTTCCTCACCGGCCCCTCCGGCGCCGGCAAGACGACGCTGCTGCGCCTGATCCTCATGTCGCTCAAGCCGACGCGCGGCGTCATCCGCCTGTTTGGCGCCGACGTGTCGCGCCTGTCGAGCGACGTGGTGACGGCGCTGCGCCGGCGGACGGGCGTGGTGTTCCAGGATTTCCGCCTTCTCGATCATCTCACCGCCTACGAGAACGTCTCGCTGCCGCTCCGGGTGAAGGGCGTCGAGGAAAGCCGGTATCGCCCGGAGGTGGTCGAGCTTCTGCGCTGGGTCGGGCTTGGCGAGCGCATGCATCTGATGCCTCCCGTCCTGTCGGGCGGTGAAAAGCAGCGCTGCGCCATCGCCCGCGCGCTCATCACCCGCCCCGAACTGCTCCTGGCGGACGAGCCGACGGGCAATGTCGATCCGTCGCTGGCGCGGCGGCTGATCCGGCTGTTCGTCGAATTGCACCGCAGCGGCACCGCCGTCGTCATCGCAACCCATGATCTGACGCTGATGGATCAGGTCGAGGCCCGCCGCATGGTGCTGGGCGAGGGGCATCTTCATGTCTTCGACTGACGCGCCCGCCATCCCCGACGCCGATGCTGACGCCGCCGATCCGCAGGGAGCCCTCGGCGGCGGCGCGGCCCTGTTCCCCGCGCGTTCGATCGCCGGGCGCGCGCTGGTCACGGTGATCGCGATCATGACGTTTCTGGCCGCGATCGCCGCCGGCGGCGCGCAGATCGTCGCGGCCGCGTCCGAACAATGGACGTCTTCGGTCGCCAGCGAGGCGACCATTCAGGTCAAGGCGCGCGCGGGCCGCGACATCGACGCCGACGTCGCGCGGGCCGTCGCGATCGCCCGCGCCGCGCCGGGCGTGTCGGACGCGCGGCCCTATTCGCGCCAGGAATCCGAGGCGCTGCTCGAGCCCTGGCTCGGTTCGGGCCTCGAACTCGGCGAACTCCCCGTTCCGCGCATGATCGTCCTCTCCCTCGCGTCGAACGGGCGCGCCGATCTGTCGGCCCTCGCGCGCGACGTGAACGCCGCCGTCCCGAGCGCGACGCTCGACGATCATCGCCTGTGGGTCAGCCGGCTGGCGACGATGGCGAATGCGGTCGTCGTGGTCGCCGTGCTGCTCGTGCTGCTCGTGCTCGCCGCCACGGCGCTGGCGGTCGCGTTCGCGACGCGCGGCGCCGTCGCCGCCAACCGCGACATCGTCGAGGTGCTTCACTTCGTCGGCGCCGAGGATTCCTACATCGGCCGCGAGTTCGGCCGCCATTTCCTGCGGCTCGGCCTCGAAGGCGGCGGGCTCGGCGCCGCGGCGGCCGTTGTCTGCCTCTGGATCGCCGGCTTCATCGCCGCGCGTTTCCAGGCGACGCCGGGCGGCGACCAGATCGAGGCGCTGTTCGGCGGCTTCGCGCTCGGGCTGCGCGGATTTCTGATCATCGCCCTGCTGGCGCTGGTCGTTGCGGGCCTGACGGCGCACATCTCGCGGCGCACCGTCTTTCGTCACCTGACGGGGCTGGCGTGAAGAAAAGGCTGTTGTTCGCGACCGGCGCGCTCGCCGCCTTCGTCGGCGGCTTCATCGCGTTCGTCGGCCAGGTCGAGCGGTTCGAGGCGAGCGACGCGCGCGAGGGCGACGGCGTCGCGGTTCTGACCGGCGGAGCGGACCGCATCGCCGCCGGCGCGCGTCTGATCGACCGCCATCAGGCGAAGCGCCTGCTGATCAGCGGCGTCAACGACAAGGTCACGCGCGAGGACATGCTGAAAAGCAACCCCGCGCTGCGGCCGCTCGATCAATGTTGCCTCGACCTCGGCTATCGCGCGCGCAACACCATCGGCAACGCGCTGGAGGCGCGCGACTGGGCCGCGCGTCTCAATCTGAAATCCGTCATTCTCGTCACCGGCCCCGCGCACATGCCGCGCGCGATGGCCGAGTTCGCGAATGCGATGCCGTCGCTGGTCATTCTGCCGCACGCCGCCGGCGAACGGCGCGAAGCGACGCCCTGGTGGAGCGACGCCGCGCTGCTGCGCACGCTCGCCAGCGAATATGTGAAATATCTGATCGCCCTCGTCCGCATGCGGCTTGAGCCTGCGCCGGGCGCGTGGTTTCCCGGCTCCATGCGCGAAACGGACGATGACGTGGGCGCGATCAGCACCCCGGCGAAGATTTTTGAGACCCCGCGATGATTTTCCTGCGTTCGCTTTTGTTCAACGCCGCGTTCTACGCGAACATGATCGTCTGGATGATTCTCATCCTGCCGAGTCTCGCTTTGCCGCGCGCGGCGTTTTTCGCGGCGGTGGGCGCGTGGGTGAAAAGCAGCCTGTGGCTGCTGCGCGTGATCGCCGGCGTGCGCGTGGAGATCCGCAACCCCGACAAGATTCCGAAGGGGCCGGCGATCGTCGCCGCCAAACACCAGTCCTTTCTCGAAACCTTCGCGCTCGTCGGCTGCCTCGGCGATCCGGTCATCATTCTCAAGCGCGAACTGACCTGGATCCCCCTCTTCGGCTGGTATCTCAGGAAGGCGCGCATGGTGCCTGTCGATCGCGGCGCCCGCGGCCGCGCGCTCGATCAGGCGGCGCGGGGCGCCCGCGAGGAAATGGCGAAGGGCCGCCAGTTGCTGATTTTCCCCGAAGGCACCCGCCGCCCGCCCGGCGCGACGCCCGCCTACAAATATGGCGTGGCCTACATCTACGATCTGGTGAAGTTTCCGGTCACGCCGGTCGGTTTGAACACCGGCCTGTTCTGGCCGCGCCGCGCCTTCATCCGCCGGCCCGGCGTGGCGACGATCGAGTTCCTCGACCCCATCCCGGCCGGGCTGGGCCGCGAGGAGGCGCTCGCCGCGATCCAGGCCGGGATCGAGCGCTCCAGCGACCGGCTGCTGCAGGAGGGGTTGCGAGAGCTTGGCCCGCTCGCCCCCCGCCTCTCGAACGACTAAACGGACCGCCTGCCTCGTCACGGCGCAGCCGCGCCGCATCAAGGCCCTTGATTCGCCACATTGTTCGTGTTTTGTTCCATTCGAAACACGAACATTGGCGAGGCTGGCATGCAGGTTGCGGCTGACTTGTTCACAGAAATCCATCGGGCGCCCCGTTCGCTCCCGCAGGCCGGCTTCGACGAAGCCGGACAGGCGGCCTATTCGTCGCTGCAGGCGAAGACGCTCGATTCCGAGCGTTTCTGCGCCTGGCGGGGCCTCTCGGGCCAGCGCTATGTAACCTCGATCTATCGGTTCGCGGACTGCCCGGACTATGAGAACGTCGTGGCGCTCGCCGTTCGCCGGGACGGCGACGGACGACGGACGATACTGGCCGGTCTCGATCTCGGCGCGTTCCCGATCGTCGCGCTCAACGGCGAGACGATGCGCGCGGCGCGCGAGCAGGGCGCGAACGAGATTCACCTGCATCTCCTCGCCGATACGCCCGCTGCGCGCGCGGCCGCCATCGACGATCTCCTCTGAGAAGACATCCCCGTGAGCGCGACGACGTCGAAGCTTCCGCCCGATCATTCGACGGTCTCCGTCTATATGATGGTCGACGGCGCCGCGCGGGTGATTGATTTCGCCGCGATTCTGTTCGGCGCCCGCACGCTGACGATGATGAAGCGCGAGGACGGATCGATCATGCACGCCTCGATCCGCATCGGCGACAGCGTGCTGATGATATCCGATGGAACAAAGGATTATTCCGCCTTCCCGGTCTGGCTGCATATCTATGTCGACGATGTCGACGCCTGCTACCGCAGCGCGCTCGCCATCGGAGCAACGTCGCTGCAGGCGCCGTCCGAGAAGGGCGACGGCGACCGTCGCGCTGGCGTGAGGGATCCAGCCGGCAATTCCTGGTGGATCGCGACCCACATCGGCTGACGATCAGCGGGCCTGAAGGCGCTCGGCCAGCCACTCCAGCAGCGCGTCGCGCACGCCGAGTTCGGCGAGATGCGCCTGGGTGCTGATCACATAATCGGGATTGGCCCCGGAGCGCCCGACGCCCAGCCGGATATGGGCGAGTTGCTCCTCGCGCGACAGCGCGCCGGCATATTGCCGGTGGTCGCGGTCGACGACGTAGGACAACGCCGTCACGCGCCGCCCGTCCGTCATCCAGACCGGCAGCAGGCGCTCGCGATAGACCATGGTCGTCTGTTCGCGTGCGTGAAGATAGGCGCGCGTCGCGGCCGCGGCGGACGCGGCCACGCGGAAAACGACGCCGCGGCAGGCCCCGCCGCGATCGAGGCCGAGCACGAGGCCGGGCTTCTCCGGCGTTCCGCGATGGTCATAGGAAAGAACGCACAGCGCGCGGTGACGGCCGCGCAGCAGCGCCGGATGACGCTCGATGAAATCGAATCCGGGTCGCCACATCAGCGACCCGTAGCCGAACACCCAGAGATCGTCCTCCGCGCCGGCTCCCTCCTCCGCCGGCGCGGAGGAGGCTGACTGCAGGGTCATCGAGAAGCCGCTACGCCGCCGCTTTCTCGATCACGCGCGCGAAAAAGCTGACGCCATAGGGAATCGCGGCGTCGTTGAAGTCGTAGGCGGGATTGTGCACGCCGGCGGTCGCGCCGTTGCCGATGAAGATGTAGGCGCCCGGACGCTCCTCCAGCATGTAGGAGAAATCCTCCGCGCCCATCAGCGGCGGCGTGTCGGTGACGACGTTCGCCTCGCCCGACACCTCGCGCGCCACCTCGATCGCGAAGCCGGTCTCCTTCTCGTGATTGATCGTGACGGGATAGCCGATGAGATAGTCGAGATCGGCCTTCACCCCGAACGCCGTCGCCAGCGAGGACACGATGTCGGTGATGCGCTTCTGCGCGAGTTCCCGCGTCTCCTTCTTCAGCGTCCGCACCGTGCCGCGAAACACCGCCGTCTGCGGAATGATGTTGAATGCCTTGCCTGTTTCGACCGCCGTGACGGACACGACGATCGAATCGAGCGGGTTGACGTTGCGCGCCGCGATCGTCTGCAGCGCGATGATCATGTGGCTCGCCGCGACGACGGGATCGAGCGATTCATGCGGCCGCGCCGCATGCGCGCCCTTGCCCGTGATCTTCACCTCGAACGTGTCCGCCGCCGCCATCAGCGATCCGGGCCGGATCGCCCAGTGGCCGATCGGAATCTGCGGCATGTTGTGCATGCCATAGACCTCCTCGACGCCGAACCGCGTCATCAGCCCTTCCTGCACCATCTCGCGGCCGCCGCCGCCGCCCTCCTCGGCCGGCTGGAAGATCACCACCGCGGTTCCGGAGAAGTTCCGCGTCTCGGCGAGATATTTCGCAGCGCCGAGCAGCATCGCGGTATGGCCGTCATGACCGCAGGCGTGCATCGCGCCCGGATTCTGCGAGGCGTAGGCAAGCCCCGTCTCTTCGCTGAGCGGCAGCGCGTCCATATCGGCGCGCAGCCCGATGGTCTTGCCGCCGCCTGCCTTCTTTCCCTTGATCACGCCGACGACGCCCGTCCGCCCGACTCCGGTGACGACCTCGTCGACGCCGAACGCCCTGAGCTTGTCGGCGACGACGGCGGCGGTGCGATGCTCGTTGAACGCGGTTTCCGGATGCGCGTGAATATCGCGCCGCCATTCCGTGACCTCGTCGGCGAGCGCCGCGACGCGATTGATGACTGGCATGAGAAATCCTTGCTGATCGTCCTGAGAAAAAGTCTGGGTTAAGCCCGGGTCGCCGTCTCGATGAGCCGGGCGAAATAGGACACGCCGAACGGTATCGCTTCGTCGCTGAAATCATACGCCGGATGGTGGCAATAGGGCGTGTCGCCATTGCCGAGGAAAATGAAGGCGCCCGGCCGCGCGTTCAGCATGAAGGCGAAATCCTCGCCGCCCATGATCGGCTTCACGCCGGCGTTCACCGCGTCCGGCCCCGCGACCTCGGACGCGATGCTGACGGCGAGCGCGGTCTTCGCCTCGTCGTTCACGAGCACCGGCGTGCCGCGCCAGTAATCCACGTCGATGGTCGCGCCGAAGGACGCCGCGAGCCCGGCGCAGATCTCCGTCATCCGCCGCTCCGCCAGATCGCGCGTCGTTTCGTTCAGCGTGCGCACTGTTCCCACGAGCTTCGCGGTCTGCGGAATGATGTTGAAGGCCGATCCCGCCTGCACCACGCAGGTCGACACCACCACGGAGTCGAGCGGATCGACGTTGCGCGAGGCGATCGACTGGAGCGCGCCGATGAGCTGGCTTGCGATGAAGACCGGATCGATCGACAGGTGCGGCGCGGCGCCGTGCGATCCCTTGCCGGAAATCTCGATCGTGAACTTGTCCATCGCGGCCATGAGCGCGCCGGGCCGGATGCCGAACTGGCCGATCGCGAGGGTCGGATCGTTGTGCAGCCCGTACACCTCGTCGACGCCGAAGCGCTCCATCAGCCCGTCCTTGACCATCGCCTCGGCGCCGTTGCCGCCCTCCTCGGCCGGCTGGAAGATCATCACGGCCGTTCCGGAGAAATTGCGCGTTTCGGCGAGGTATTTGGCGGCGCCGAGCAGCATCGCGGTATGGCCGTCATGGCCGCAGGCGTGCATCGCTCCCGGTCTTTTCGACTTGTAGGGAAGGTCCGTCAATTCATCCATCGGCAGCGCGTCCATGTCGGCCCGCAGGGCGATCGTCTTGCCCGGCCCGGCCTTGCCGCCCCTGATCACGCCGACGACGCCCGTGCGTCCGAGCCCCGTGACCACCTCGTCGACGCCGAAGCTCCGGAGCTTGTCGGCGACGAAGGCGGCCGTCTCATGCACCTCGTAGAGAATCTCGGGATTTTCGTGCAGATGTCGACGCCAGGCGGTGATTTCGTCGGCGAGCTCGGCGACGCGATTGATGACAGGCACGATAACGCCTCTGTTTGACCATGCGGCGGAGGAGCCCCGCCGCTTTCAAACCGCGCAGCATCCATACCGACGCGCCGGGGTCAATTCCGTCCGCGCGCGATTTCCTGCGCCGCGTGTCACGCCGCCTCCGTCTTTGGTCGCAGCGCGAGGCGAATCTGGACCCTAGACCGGACGCCGTCGCCCTGTCTAAGCTGCGGTCTCGGGTTGGGCAGGGGGCCCGGCCTCATAATGGTCAGAGGGGCGGCGCACCGCCGTCCGGGGAGAACATCATGAAACGATACGCGCTTGCCTTGGGAGGGGCGGTGTTGGGAGCGGTCTTGATCGCCGCTCCCGCGTCGGCCAAGACGTTTCGATACGCCTTTCAGGGCGATCTGAACGCGCTCGATCCCTACACCTTGAACGAAACCTTCACGCTCGGCGCGATGGGCAACGTGATGGAGGGGCTTGTCGCGCGCGACAAGGATCTGAAGATGATCCCCGCGCTGGCCGAGCGCTGGGAGGTGGTCGATCCGCTGAAATGGCGGTTCCATCTCCGCAAGGGCGTGAAGTTCCACGGCGGCGAGGATTTCACCGCCGACGACGTTCTCTTCTCGCTCGACCGGGTCCGCAGCCCGAACTCCCAGTTGAAGACGCGCGTTCCCGCCGACATGACGGCGGTGAAGGTCGACGACCACACCATCGATTTCATCCTCAAATCGCCCAACCCGATTCTGCCGGCGGAATGGGACACCTGGTACATCTTCTCCAAGAAATGGGCGGAGGCGAACGGCGCGACGCAGGCGCAAGGATCGAGCGCGAACGCGCTGTCGCCCTGGGCGCTGAAATCCAATGGCACCGGCCCCTTCTATATCGAAAGCCATCAGCCGGGCGTGAAGACCGTCTTCAAGACGAACCCGACCTGGTGGAACAAGGACAAGAAGGAATTCAACATCGACGAGGCCGTCTTCACGACGATCAAGTCCGACGCGACGCGCGTCGCGGCCCTCCTGTCGGGCGAGATCGACATGATGGACCCGGTGCCGGTGCAGGACATCGAGCGCGTGAAGGCCTCGCCCAACGCCAACGCGCTGACCGGCCCGGAGCTGCGCACCATCTTCCTGAACATGGACTCGTTCCGCGACGAGTTGCTCTATTCGAGCGTCAAGGGCAAGAATCCCTTCAAGGATGCGCGCGTCCGCAAGGCTTTCTACCAGGCGATCGACATCGAGGCGATCAAGACGCGCGTCATGCGCGGCAACGCGGCGCCGTCTGCGCTGCTCATCGCGCCGATCCTGTTCTCGCGATCCGGCGAGTTCAAGCGCTGGCCCTATTCGGTGGACGCGTCGAAGAAGCTTCTGGCGGAAGCCGGCTATCCCGACGGCTTCTCCGTCGAGATGGATTGCCCGAACGACCGTTACGTCAATGACGAGGCGATCTGCCAGGCGGTGGCGGCGATGCTGGCGCGCGTCAACGTCAAGGTGCAGCTCAACGCGATGCCGAAGTCGAAATATTTCGAGAAGGCCGGCCCCGGCTCGGCGAAGCCTTACGATTCCTCGTTCAACCTTCTCGGCTGGACCCCGTCGGGCTTCGACAGCTACAACGTGCTCGCCAACATCGCCGGCTGCCGCGACGCGGTCGGCAAGGGCGCCGCGTTCAACTATGGCGGCTGGTGCGACAAGCGCATCGACGAACTTGCCGCGAAGATCCTGGTCGAGACGGACATCCCGAAGCGCGACCAGATGATCGCGGACGCCTACAAAATCATCCATGAGGAGGTCGGCCTCATCCCGCTGCATCAGCAGGCTCTGGCTTGGGGCGTGTCGAAGAAGGTCGACATCGTCCAGCGCGCCGACAACCAGATCCTCCTCTACTGGGTGAAGATGAAGGACTGACGGCGACGCGGTCCCGGCGGCTCTGCGTCGCCGGGGCCGGAGCCCGCCATGCTCGCTTTCGCTATCCGACGCATGTTCGAGGCCGCGATCGTCATGGTCACGGTCGCGGCGCTCGCCTTCGTGCTTTTCCGGTTCGTCGGCGATCCCGTCAATCAGCTCGTCGGCCAGGACACGCCGGTGGCCGAGCGGCTCCAGATCCGCAAGGATCTCGGTCTCGACGATCCGGTTCTGATTCAGTTCGCCCGCTTCGTCTCGAAAGCCGTCGTCTTCGACTTCGGCGTGTCCTATCAGGTCAAGCAGCCGGTCACGACGATCATCGCGCAGCGCTTTCCCGCGACGATGGAGCTCGCCATCGTCGCGGCTCTCTTCGCGATGGCGGTCGGCATCCCGATGGGAGTCTATACCGGCATCCACCGCGATTCGATCCTCTCGAAGATTTTCCTGACGACCTCGCTGATCGGCATCTCGCTGCCGACCTTCCTCATCGGCATCCTGCTGATCTATCTGTTCGGCGTCACGCTCAAATGGCTGCCGTTTCCCGGTCGCGGCGACGTCGTGCAGCTTGGCTGGTGGTCGACCGGGCTTCTGACGGAACGGGGTCTGCTCTCCATCATCATGCCGGCGGTGACGCTCGGCCTCTTCCAGATGACGCTGATCACGCGGCTCGTGCGCTCCGAGATGATGGAGGTGCTGCGCACCGACTATATCCGCTTCGCGCGCGCCCGCGGCCTGCCGAGCCGCATCGTGAATTTCGGCCATGCGCTGAAGAACACGATGGTCCCGGTGATCACCATCATCGGCTTGCAGCTCGGCGCCATCATCGCCTTCTCGATCATCACGGAGACGGTTTTCCAGTGGCCGGGCATGGGCCTTCTGTTCATCACCGCCGTGCAGCAGGCGGACATTCCGATCATGTCCGCCTATCTGATGCTGTGCGCCTTCCTCTTCGTGCTCATCAACTACATCGTCGATCTTCTCTATGTCGTCGTCGATCCGCGCATCCGGATCACCGCGAAGGCGGCGGCATGAGGGCGCCGCAATGACCGACGCAGCCGTCGAGACCCCGATCGCCTCGCCCCCCGTCAGGCCGAAGCCGCTCTGGCGCCGCGCGCTGGAAAGCGATCTGCTCTATTCGTTCCGTCGCCAGAAGCTGGTCATGGCCGCCGCCGCCGCGACGGCGCTTCTGACCTTGCTCGCGGTTTTCGCGCCGCTGATCGCGCCGCACACGCCGTTCGATCTCTCGACCATCTCGATCATCGACGCGAATCTGCCGCCGCGATGGATCGAGGGCGGCGATCCCCAATTCCTTCTCGGCACCGACAATCAGGGCCGGGACATTTTCTCGACCATCATCTACGGCCTGCGCATCTCGATCGGCGTCGGCGTTCTCTCCGTCGTGGTCGCGATGACGATCGGCGTCACGCTCGGGCTGGCGGCCGGCTATTTCGGCGGCCGCGTCGATTCGATCATCATGCGCGTCGCCGACATCCAGCTGACTTTTCCCGCGATCCTGACGGCGCTTCTCGTCGACGGCGTTCTCGGCGTCGTGCTCAACACCCACAAGAGCGGCGCCGGCAAGGTCTGGATTCTGATCGTCGCGATCGGCCTGTCCTACTGGGTGCAGTATGCGCGCACGGTGCGCGGCTCGACGCTCGTCGAGCGCAACAAGGACTATGTGCAGGCCGCGCGCCTGATCGGCATCAACTCGTTCGCCATCATGTTCCGCCATGTGCTCCCGAACGTGATGGGGCCGGTGATGGTGATCGCCACGATCAATCTCGCGCTCGCCATCATCACCGAGGCGACGTTGTCCTTCCTCGGCGTCGGCATGCCGCCGACCGAGCCTTCGCTCGGGACGCTGATCAATATCGGCTATAATTTCCTTTTCTCGGGCGAATGGTGGATCGTCGCCTTTCCGGGCTTCACCCTCGCGATACTGGTGCTGGCGGTCAACCTGCTGGGCGACTGGCTGCGCGATGCGCTCAATCCGAGGCTGCGATGACGCCCTGCAAGAGATTGTTCTTCCATGCTGCGGATGGGCGACGCTGAGATGAGCGATTCCGTTCTGTCCGTCCGCGATCTCGTCGTTGAATTTCATACCCGCCACGGCGCGCTGAGGGCGCTCGATCGCATTTCCTTCGACATCGGCAAGGGCGAGGTGCTTGGCGTCGTGGGAGAATCAGGCGCCGGCAAATCCATCACCGGATCGGCGATCATCGGGCTCATCGATCCTCCGGGCCGGATCACGGGCGGCGAAGTCCGGCTCAATGGCGAGCGCATCGACAATCTCGCGCCCGACGCCATGCGCAAGATCCGCGGCCGTCGGATCGGCATGATCTTTCAGGACCCGCTCACCTCCCTCAATCCGCTCTATCGCGTGAGCGAGCAGTTGATCGAAACCATCCGCACCCATCTTCCCCTGTCCGCGAAGCAGGCGCGCCAGCGCGCGATCGACCTGCTCGCCGAGGTCGGCATTCCGGCGCCGGAGCGGCGCATCGACAGCTATCCTCACGAATTCTCCGGCGGCATGCGCCAGCGCGTCGTGATCGCGCTCGCGCTCTGCGCCGAGCCCGACCTCGTCATCGCCGACGAGCCGACCACGGCGCTCGACGTGTCGGTGCAGGCGCAGATCATCGAGGTGATCAAGAAATTGTGCCGCGAGCGCGGGACGGCCGTCATGCTCATCACCCATGACATGGGCGTCATCGCCGAGACGGCGGATCGCGTCGCGGTGATGTATGCCGGCCGCATCGCCGAGATCGGCCCGGTGCGGGACGTCATCAAGGCGCCGCTGCACCCTTATGCGGCCGGATTGATGGGCTCTATCCCGTCGCTTGAATCCGACGGCGAAACGCGCCTCGTGCAGATACCGGGCGCGATGCCGCGCCTGTCCGCCATTCCGCCCGGATGCGCCTTCAATCCGCGCTGCCCGCAGGTCTTTGGCCGCTGTCGCGTCGATCGCCCGGAGCCGAAGCCCGTCGGAAACCGCATCGTCGCCTGCCATTTGCATGACGCGCAGATCAGCGAGGCCGCGGCGTGAGCGCGTTCGTCGAGGTCCGCAATCTGAGGCGCGTCTTCGACGTGTCGAAATCCTGGCTCGAGCGCACGATCGAGCGCGAGCCAAAACGCTATCTGACCGCCGTCGACGACATTTCGTTCGACATCGCGAAGGGCGAAACGCTCGCGCTCGTCGGCGAATCCGGTTCGGGCAAATCGACAGTGGCGCGCATGGTGGTCGGCCTGTTGCCTCCGACCCGCGGCGAGGTCGCGATCGACGGGGTTTCGATGCACGGGTCGGACGGCGCGCGCGACCGGCGCGGCCTGCGCCGCCGCATCCAGATGATCTTTCAGGACCCTTACGCCAGCCTCAATCCGCGCTGGCGCGTCGATCGCATCATCGCCGAGCCGATGCGCGCCTTCTCGACCGAAGCCGATGACGCCGCCTGCCTCGCGCGCGTCGGCGAACTGCTGAGGCTCGTCGGACTCGATCCGGCCGACGGCGTGAAGTATCCGCATGAGTTTTCCGGCGGCCAGCGCCAGCGCGTCGCCATCGCCCGCGCGCTGGCGGCGCGCCCGGAATTCATCGTCTGCGACGAGCCGACCTCCGCGCTCGACGTCTCGGTGCAGGCGCAGATTCTCAACCTGATGCGCGACCTGCAGGACCAGTTCGGCCTGACCTATCTGTTCATCAGCCACAATCTCGCGGTCGTGCGCCATATGGCGAGCCGGATCGGCGTCATGTATCTCGGCCGCATCGTCGAGATCGCGCCGCCGAAACAGTTGTTCGGCGCGCCGCGCCATCCCTACACGCGCATGCTGCTCGACGCGGTGCCCGATCTTGCGATGAGCGGCCGCAAGCGGCAGGGCGTCGCCGGCGAAATCCCGAACCCGATCAACCCGCCTCCCGGCTGCACCTTCAATCCGCGCTGCCCGCTCGCCGACGACCGCTGCCGGACCGAGATTCCTCCGATGCTCGACGGCGTCGCCTGCCACGCGATCGAGGAAGGGCGGGCCGCTCCGGCGCGGATCGCGCTGCCGGCCTGAGGGATCAGACCTCGCCGGCGCGCTGGCCGAACAGCCGCGCGCGCGGGCGCCGGGTGCGGAACTGCCCATGAGCGATCGCCTGGACAGCGATGGCCGCCGCCGCCATGCTCGACATCCACCAGGCCTGAAGCGCGGCGACGCCGACGAACATCTGGGCGACGGCGCAGCAGATCAGCGCCATCTCCGCCGCCGCGACGTCCGGCGACAGATCCAGCGCCCGCCGGGTGCGGCTGACGATCAGCGCCGCGATGGCGATCGCGCCCATGAGCCCGAGATCGTACCAGAGGGCGACGATGAGCGGCGGCGGATCGATCCTCGGCAGGATGCCGGCTGTCACGGCGCGCGCCGTCGTCTCGATGCCGTGGCCGGTGAGGAGGCGCGTTCCCTCCTGTTGCGCGCTGGCGGCGAGGCCGCGAAACAGCTCCGCGAGATCGGGAAGCCCGGCGCCCCGCGCGATCGGATCCAGCAGCACCGGCAGGACCGGGGCCGCAAGGACGAGGGCGGCGGCGACGGCGCCCAGCAGCAAGGGCCCCGATCGGGGCGCGATCCGCGCCGCGACGAAGGCCGCGAGAGTGATGACAGCGACAAGAAGAGACGGCGCGTCGCCCAGAACGAAGGTCGCGCAGATGAAGCCGATCGCGAGCGCCGCCGCCTCAGGCGCCCGTCCGCGCGACAGCAGCCAGCCGAGGGCCACGGGCGTGAACAGCGCGAGCGCCGCCCCGCCGCGCTCGGCCAGCACCGGCTCGGTCGACAGGATCGCGACATCGATGACCCCGCGCGCCTGAAGCGCCACCAGGCAGGCCGCGATCACGGCCGCGAACGCGCCGATCGGCAGGAAATAGAGCGCCGGCGCGCGCATGCGCGCGGGGATCGCCGCGGCGCCGGCGGCCGCGACCGCGGCGACGCCGAGCGTATTGTAGAATCGCTCCGCCGACGGCATCGGAAAAGGCGACCAGGCGACGGTGGCCCCGGCCCAGACCATCAGGCCGGCCGTAATCCAGAAGCCCGAGGAGCGGACGAACTGGCGCAGACGCGCGCCGATCGGTTCGGCCGGGTCGATCACTGTTCCCATGAAAATGAGGATCGCGCCGAGCGGCATCAACAGGATGGCGGCGCGGCGCGAATAGAAGGCGGCGCAGGGAAGCGCCACGCCGATCAGCGCCATGCCGAAACGGCGGAGGAAATCGGCGGCCCCATGCGCTGGGTCGGTCGGCGAACGGTTGAAACTCACGGGCGTCTGGCGAGACCTGAACGGCTACGACCCCGGAAGGTTAGCGGCTCGCCGGACGAATGGCTGTGGACCGCGGGTCACAGTGCGGCCGCAATCCGCTCAGTTGGTCAATGTCCGTCGCACCGCGTCGCGCCAGCCGGCGATGGCCGCCGCCCGCGGCTCCGGCTTGAGCTTCGGCTTGAAGCGCCTGTCGCGCTTCCAGCTTTTGGCGAATGTCGCCGGCTCCGGATAAAGGCCGGCGCCGAGCCCCGCGAGATAGGCGGCGCCGAGCACCGTCGTTTCCAGCATCGCGGGCTTGTCGACTGGCGCGGCGAGAAGGTCGGCCAGCCGCTGCATGGTCCAGTCGCTGGCCACCATCCCGCCGTCGACCCGCAGCACGGTCTCAGCGGCGGCCTCCGCTCCCCAGTCCGCGCGCATGGCCTCGATGAGGTCCAGCGTCTGGAAACAGACGCTGTCCAGCGCCGCCCGGGCGAACTCGGCCGGCCCGCTGTTGCGGGTCAGCCCGAAGATGGCGCCCCGCGCCTCCGGGTCCCAGTGCGGCGCGCCCAGGCCGACGAAGGCCGGCACCAGATAGACCGCCTGGGTGGGATCGGCCGCGGCGGCGAGGTTGCCGCTGTCCGCCGCCTTGCGGATGATCTTCAGGCCGTCCCGCAGCCATTGAACCGCCGCGCCGGCGACGAAGATCGAGCCCTCCAGAGCATAGGCGCGCTCGCCGCCGATCTGATAGGCGATGGTGGTCAGGAGCTTGTTGCGCGACGCGACGGGCTTCGCGCCGGTGTTGAGCAGCGCGAAACAGCCAGTGCCATAGGTTGATTTGGCCATGCCGGGTTGAAAGCAGGCCTGACCGACGGTCGCCGCCTGCTGGTCCCCGGCGACTCCACGGATCGGCAGAACTTTTCCGAACCATTTGATATCGCTCGATCCAAAGTCGGCTACGCATTCCTTAACCGTCGGCAACATATTGATGGGCACATTGATAAGCCGGCAAATCTCTTCGTCCCACGCGCCTTTGTGGATGTCGAAGAGCATGGTGCGCGAGGCGTTCGTGACGTCGGTGACATGCGAGGCACCGCCGGTCAGCCGCCAGATCAGGAAGCTGTCGATCGTCCCGAAGGCGAGATCCCCACGCTCCGCCCGCCGGCGCGCGCCCGGTATACGGTCGAGGATCCACGCGGCCTTCAGTCCGGAAAAGTAGGGATCGAGCAACAGCCCCGATGTCCGCTGGATCAGCGCCTCATGTCCGGCCTCCCGCAGCCGCGCGCAGGCGTCGGCCACCCGCCGGTCCTGCCAGACGATCGCATTGTGGATCGCCTTGCCGGTCGTCCTGTCCCAGACGACCGTCGTTTCGCGCTGATTGGTGACGCCGATGGCGGCGATCTCGCTGGCGGAGACCCCGGCCTTCCGGATCGCCGCCCGGCACACTTTCAGCGTGCTCGACCAGATGTCCTCCGGATCGTGCTCGACCCAGCCCGATCGCGGAAAATGCTGCGGAAACTCTTTCTGCGCCGACGCGACGACCGCGAGTTTCCGGTCGAACAGCGCCGCGCGCGACGAGGTCGTTCCCTGGTCGATCGCCAGCACATAGGTCATCGTCATCGCCCTCCCTTCGTCCGTCTTGCCGCCAGCGATGCGCGGCGGCAAGACGGCGCGCCGGCGGCGACCCGTTCGGCCGCCCGTGCCGAGGAGCCTGACATGGCCGATCTTGTCCTCACCCGCGCGATCGAGGAGCGCACGCTCAACGCTTGGCCGGCGATCGAGACGCTGATCGCGGGCGACTGGATGCTGCGCTTCGCCAACGGCTATTCGAAGCGCGCCAACAGCGCCTCGACCCTTGCTCCCGGCGCCGCGATGGATGACGCGGCGATCGACTGGCTCATCGCCCGCTCCGATGACTGGAACGTTCCGCCCACGGTTCGCCTCACCCCGCTATGCGCGCCCGGTCTCGACGCGCGTCTGGAGCGGCGCGGCTTCGCCGCGATCGAGCCCACATTCGGCATGATCGCGCCGCTCGACGCCGGCGCGCCTGCGGCGGACGCGCGCGTCCGCTTCGCGCCGCGCGCCGAGGCGGACTGGATGGCGGCCAACGCCGCCGCCTATGGCGGCGTGAAGGCGGATGCGGCCAAGCTGGCCGCGATCCTGAGCCGCATCCGCCCGAAGGCCGCGTTCGCGACCCTTTCCGACGAGGGCGGGCCGGCGGCCTGGGGAATCGCGGTCGCGGAGCGCGGCTATGTCGGCCTGCAAGACATCACGGTCGCGCCGGCTCGGCGCGGCGGCGGGCTGGGCCGCGCGCTCGTCGTTTCGCTGATGGCCTGGGGCCGAGACGCCGGGGCGCAGCGCGCCTATCTCCATGTCGCGGCGACCAACGAGCCGGCGCGCGCGCTCTATCGGTCCCTCGGCTTCGTTGATGTCTATCGGATCACGCACAGGGCGCTGATCCGCGACTGATCTTATTTCGCCTTGGCGAAGAAAGCGGCGAAGGCGGCCTGCGCCTCCGGAGAGGCGCGCCGCTCGCGAAACCGCTCCGCCTCATAGTCGATCGTCTCGTCGATGATCATCTGGTCGCCGCGCCTGATCAGATGCTTGGCGACCCGCACCGATTCCGGCGGCAGCGCCGCGATCTTGGCGGCGACAGCCAGCGCATGATCGAGCGCCGTTCCGTCCTCGACCGCGGCGGTGACGATCCGCGACTCCGCCGCTTTCGCCCCGTCGAACAATTCGCCGAGCAGCAGCAGCTCCGTCGCGCGCTTCAGTCCGGCGATCTTCGGAATGAGATAGCTCGACCCGCCCTCGGGCGAGAGGCCCAGCGGGACGAACGGCATGCGCATCTTCGCGCCGCGCGCGGCGAAAGCGAAATCGAAGTGCAGCAGCATCGTCACGCCGATGCCGACCGCATGACCCTCGACCGCCCCGATCAGCGGCGTCTCGCAGCGATTGATCGCGTGCAGAAAAGCCATCGCCGCCGCCGCGCCCGGCGCCTCGGTCCCCTGAAAGTCGGCGAGATCGTTGCCGGCGGTGAAGCTCCCCTTGGCGCCCGTGACGACGATCGCGCGAATGGCGGGATCGCGGTCCGCCTCCTGAACCGCATGCGTGAGCATCTCATAGGTTTCGACGTCGAGCGCGTTGCGCCGCGACGGCCTGTCGATGACGAGCAGCCGGATTCCCTGCGACGGCGTCTCGATGCGAAGCTTGGCTTCCGGCGGTGCGGCGGAACTCATGACGGCCTCCGATTGGCGCGACGGGCTGCGGCCTTCTGGCAGAATCGCGGGCGCCGCGCAAAGCGTGCAACCCTGCGGAACACAAATCCGCGCCAGCCGTTGCACGACGAGCGACAGAGGAGGCGATCATGCCCCGCGGCGACAAATCCAGCTACACAGACAAACAGAAGCGCAAGGCCGACCATATCGAGGAAGGCTACGAGAAGCGCGGCGTTTCCGAGAAGGAAGCGGAGCGGCGCGCCTGGGCCACTGTCAACAAGGAAAGCGGCGGCGGCGAGAAAAGCGGCTCGGGCCGCGGCAAGCCTGAATCGCACGCCTCCTCGCGCAAAGGCGGGCGGCTGGGTGGAAGCGCCTCGGCCAACCGGCCGGCGGCTGCGCGGTCAGCCTCGGCCAAGAAGGCGGCCGCGACCCGCAAGCGCAACGCGGCCAAAAGCGCCCGTTCCTGAAACTTATCCGGCCGTTCGAGAGGCGGCGCTCAGGCGCGCGAACGAATTGCGCAAGCGTTCGAGACTCTTTGAGGCGCCGCCGGCCTCCGCGCCGGCGGCGTTCTCGCAGGCGACGCGAATCTCTTCGAGCTCTTCTTCAGTGAAATGCTCGATGCCGATGAACTCGTTCCGCGCCTGATCGACGGCGCGGATGATTTCGTCGAGTTTGGACTGGATCGCGGCGCCGTCCCGGTTCTGTGAATTCTGGATCAGGAACACCATCAGGAAGGTGACGATGGTGGTGCCGGTGTTGATCACCAGTTGCCAGGTGTCCGAGAAGCCAAAGAGCGGACCCGAAACGCCCCACACGATGATGCAGGCGACGGCCAGCGCGAAGGTGATCGGTTTTCCCGCCCAATGGGCCACGACATTGGCGAACCGGCTGAACAGCTTGGACATGGCGGCGACCTCGCGAACGGCGAGGCTCAACGTTCGGCGCGGCCAAAAGTTCGCAGCGCCGCCGCGCCGTCTGGAAGCGCGGCGCGGCTTGTCAGCGCTTTACCCAGAGAGGCGGCCCACCACCACGATATGCTGTCCCTGAAGCGTCGGCGCCGACCAGGCCTGCGAGACGATGACGCCTTCGACTCCCGCCCGGACCTCCCACGGATCGAGATCGATGCGATCGAAATCATGCAGATAGCCGACAAGATCGCCTTCCCTGACCAGTTCGCCGCATTTGCGGACCGGCTCGTAATGTCCGGCGAAGGGCGCGACCGTGAAACAGGCGCGATCCACCATCGAGGCCATGCGCTGGCTTCCGTCGGCGTGATGGCCGATCGGTGCGATCGAGCCGCGCATCACGCCGTGCCGGATCGCCGCCGCGCGCACGCCCTGCCGCGCGTAGCGGACGCCGTCGGGATTGACCGAGCAGCCGAAGCCAAGTTCGGTGCCGACCGTGATCTTGCCGAGCCGCTCCGCCTCGCTCGGCAGCAGGCCCGGCGTTTCGTTCTGATAGGTGATGACGAGCGGCGTCCCGAACCAGCGCGCTGTCTCTTCCACCAGCCTGTGCTGCTCGGGATCGTCCAGGGGATGAAAGCTCGTGCAGAGCGCGAACTGCCCCACGAGCCCGCCCGCGTGCAGATCGATCACGACATGAACCTGCGGCCAGATGAAACGGCGCACGAAATCGGCGATGCGGTGCGTGATGCCGCCGAGCGGCGGCCGGCCGGCGCCGTCGACGAAGGCGCGATTGAGATTGACGCGATCGTCCAGAGTCGAATCGCGGGTTCCGGCCTTGAACGCCGCCACGTTGAGCACTGGAACGAGGATGATGCGCCCGTCGACGGATTCGACGTCGATGTCGCGCATCAGATGGCGGATCGCGACCGGCCCTTCATATTCGTTGCCGTGATTGGAGCCGAACGCGACCAACCCCTTTCCCGGCTCGGCTTTCGGTCCGACCATCACCGTCAGCGGAATGAGATGATCGCCCCAGATCGAATCATGTTCGAGCGCGACGTAATAGTCGCGGCGGCCCTTCGATTCGAGATCGAGCTTGTCTGGCCTGACGATCAGCCGTTCCATGCCATCACCTTCAGTTGATGCGATGCGCCTTGATGAAATCCGTGTCGACCTCGGCGCCGATGCCGGGAGCGTCCGGAATCGCGACCGTTCCATCGCTCTGCAGCGTGAAGGGCGTTCCCGCGCAGACGCCGCGCGTCAGCCCGCTCTGGCTGACATTGAACTCGACGAACCGCGCGCGCGGTAGCGTGGCGATCACCTGCAGGCTGTAGGCGGTGAGAAGATGGGTGAGCCAGGAATGGGGCACGAAATCGACGCCCTCCTCCATCGCCAGCGCCGCGACCTGCTTCGCCACCGTGACCCCCCCGCAGCGCGACAGGTCGGGCTGAATCACGTCGACGCATCCCGACCGGATGAAACGCTCGAACTCCCAGACCGTCGCGACCTGCTCGCCGGCGGCGACCGGCGTCGGGCTGACGGCGCGAACCTGCGCATATTCGTCGAACCGTTCGGGGTGGATGAAATCCTCCACCCAGCCGACGCCATAATCCGCCAGCCATTCGCACAGCGCGATCGCGTCGCGGCGGCTGCGCATCGGTCCTGAGAGCGGCGGCGGATTTTTCCATCCCGCCGGATACCAGCCGGGATCGACCAGAAGATCGCGGTCAGGGCCGAGCGCCTCGCGGGCCGCGGCGACGAGTTCACGATCGCGGCCGGAATCTTCGCCGAAGACGCCCCAGCCGAATTTCACGGCCTTGAAGCCCTTCTCGACATAATCGCGCGCCGCCTGCGCCATGCCCTCCGGCGTTTCGCGGAACAGGGTCGAGGCGTAGGCGGTCACCCGGTCGCGCCGCGCGCCGCCGAGCAGCGTCGCGAGGCTGACGCCGGCGGCCTGGGCGCGGATCGACCAGAGACAGTTGTCGATGGCCGAGATGCACTGCATCGCAATGCCACGCCGGCCGTAATAGGCGCTGCCGACATAAAGCTTGTCCCACAGCCGTTCGACATGGCGCGGATCTTCGCCGATCAGCAGTTCGCCGAGCGCCTTGAAGCCGGTGACGCCCATGCCCGGCCCGGAGATGATGGTCACGGCCGCCGGGCCAAGCGTCTCCACATCGGCCCAGCCTTCGAGCCCCTCGTCGGTCGCGACGCGCACGAGAAGCTGCCAGTCGCCATTGTCGGTGGCTTCCTCGCCGCCGGCCGAGGCGCGATAGGCGTCGTCGCCTTTCAGCAGAACAGGCTCGACGCTGGTGATGCGCATGCGCGGGCGCTCCCGTCAGTGTTTGAAATCCGAATTCAGTTGTCGATCCGCATATGCGGATCGAGCACGTCGCGAAGCCCGTCGCCGAGGAGATTGAGGCCGAGCACGGTGATCGCGATCGCCGCTCCCGGAAAGGCGGTGAGCCACCACGCCTCCCGGATATAGCTGCGCCCTTCCGAGATCAGGATACCCCAGCTCGGCGTCGTCGGCGGCGCGCCAAGCCCCAGGAAGCTCAGCACGGCCTCCGACAGAATCGCATAGGCGAAGACGAAGCTGAGTTGCACGATGAGCGGCGCGAGGCAGTTCGGCATGATGTGCCGCATGAGAATGCGCATGTCGCTCGCGCCATAGGACCGCGCGGCCTGCACATAGTCGAGCTCGCGCGCGACCATGACCGAGGCGCGCACGACGCGCGCGGTGCGCGGGATGTAGACGATGGCGAGCGAAGCGACCACGGTGACGAGCGACGGGCCGAGCGCCGCCGCGATGCCGATGGCGAGAAGCACCGCCGGGAACGCCATCAACGCATCGACGATGCGCATCAGGAATCCGTCGAAGCTGCGCACATAGCCGGCGAGGGCGCCGAGCAGCACGCCGAACACGGCGTTGAGCGCGACGACCCAGAAACCGGCTTCCAGGCTGAGCCGCCCGCCCCAGAGAACGCGCGTCAGCATGTTGCGGCCGAGATTGTCCGTGCCGAATGGAAAATCCCATGACGGCGGCCGAAAACGGAACCGCACCGCCATGCGGTTGGGATCGCCCGTGGTGATCAGCGGCGCGAGAACGGAGGCGATCACGACCACCGCGAGCAGCAGCGCGCCGGTGACGAAGGCGCGATTGCCAAGGAGCCTGCGCGCCGCGGCGCCGAGCAGGCGGCGACGCGGCGGCGCGTCGAGACTGAAAGCGTCAACCGCGGCCATGCAGCCTCACGCGCGGGTCGAAGAAGCCATAGGCGAGATCGATCAGGAGATTGAGTCCCATCAGCGCCGCAGCGACGAACAGCAGCCCGCCCTGGATCATCGGATAGTCGCGCCTCAGAATGGCGTTGCCGAGAAGCGAGCCCACGCCCGGCACGTCGAAGATCGTTTCGATGATGATCGAGCCGGACAACAGCACCGAGAGGATGAGGCCGACCATCGTCACGACGGGGATCATGACGTTCGCCAGCGCATGGCGGGTCACGATGGCGTATTCGGAAAGCCCCTTTGCGCGGGCGGTGCGGATATAGTCCTGCTGCAGGACGTCAAGCATGGTGGAGCGGGTGATGCGCGTCAGGAGGCCGATCTGCAGCGCCGCGAGCGACACCGCCGGCATGGCTCCCGTGCGCAGGAACTCCAGCGGATTCTCGAAAGGACTGACATAGCCGCTCGTCGGCAGCCAGCCCAGATGCACGGAGAAGAGCACGATCATCATCAGTCCGAGCCAGAAATTCGGCACCGACACGCCGAGCAGAGCGACGATCGAAACCACCTGATCGACCCATGTATTGTGCCTGACCGCCGCGACGACGCCGGTCGCGAGGCCGAAAACGATGGTCAGCGCGAGCGCGTAGAGAGAGAGCCAGAGCGTCACCGGCGCGCGTTCGATCAGCGCTTCCGTCACGGGCTGGCCGAGCAGCAGCGAACGGCCGAGATCGCCGCGCAGCAGATTGGCGTAGAAGCTGATGATCTGCACATGCAGCGGCTGGTCGAGTCCGAGATTGCGGCGGATCTGGTCGATCTCCGCCGCCGTCGCGTTCGACCCGCCCATCACGACAGCGGGATCGCCAGGCACCAGCTTGATGAGTCCGAACGAGATCAGGCTCACGAGAGCCAGAAGCGGAATCATCTGAATCAGGCGTCGGAGCGCGTAGGCGGCCATGCGTCAGTCCGGGCGGAAGGGTCGCGGCCGCCTTGCGCAGGCGGCCGCGTGGTCAGTTAGCCCTTGATCCACACATTGCTCATGCGCGGCACATAGTAGGGCCGGAAATTCTCGACATTCACGCGCACGGCCTGGGTCTTCGGCATCGATCCGAACGGGATCGCCATGACCTGCTCCAGCGCTCGCTCCTGCGCTTTGGCGAACGCCTCCTTGCGCTCGGCCAGCGTTCGGCCCTCGGAAAGCTGCTTGAAGGCGGCCATGAACTGAGGGTCTCCCTCATTGTCGAGATTGACGCTCGCCGGCGGGGCCATCTGGCGCATCGTCTGTGGTCCGCCGAGCGCGACCACCGTGATCCAGCCCGTGTAGAAGAAGTTCCAGCCTTCCTTCTCGCGAATGCTCTTCTGCAGCGCCGCCGGCCAGTCGAGCACCAGGAGCTCGGCGTTGATGCCGGCCGCTTTCAGCTGCTCCACCATCACCAGCGAGGTGTTGTACATGTAGCTGAATTCGCGATTGGTCATGAGCACGACCTTCTCGCCCTTGTAGCCGCCTTCCTTCAGGAGTTGCTTGGCGCGCTCGACGTTCTTCTGGTTGATATATTGCTTGCCGGCCTCGCTGTAATAGGGCTGACCCGGAAACTGATAGCCGAAATTGAGCTTGTACTCGCCCTCGCTCGCGGCCTCCATGATCTCGTCGAAATCCATCGCCGCCATGATCGCCTGGCGCACCTTCGGATTGTCGGTCGGCGGCGCCTTGAAGTTCGGATAGGAGACGTTCATCGTGAACGTCTCAAGCTTCGTCAGCTTGATGTTCTTGTTGTCTTTCAGCCGCTTCTGCGAGGTCAGCGGCACGTCTTCCACGCCCTGGATCTCGCCCGTCTCCAGCGCGGCCGTGCGCGCGGCCGGCTCCGTCATCATGCGGAAGGTCACCGTGTCGAGGCAGGCTGTCTTATAGCCGCCGAAGCCGCTGATATCCTGATAGCGCGTGTCGGGCGTATAGCCGTCGAACCGGCTGAGCTTGACGAAGCTGTCGGCGCGGAACTCGTCCACCTTGAACGGTCCCGTTCCGATCGGCTGCAGCTGCTGCGCCGGAGCGTCAGCGAGCTCCGCCGGAATGATCGCGACCGGCACGGTGAAGGAAGACAGCTGCTCGATGAAAGTCGGCAGCGCGCGCTTCATGCGGATGATGAAGGTGCTCGCGTCCGGCGCCTCCCACTTGTCGACGGCGTCGAGGATCGACCGGTCGACGCCGATCTTGCGGTAGCGATCGAAGGACGCGACGACGTCCGCCGACGTCATCGTCTTGCCGTTGTGAAACTTGACCCCGTCCCGCAGCTTGAACGTGTAGCTCATGCCGTCCGCCGCTTCGTCGAGCGACGCGGCGAGTTGCAGCATGGGCGCCATCTTCTCGTCGCGGGTGACCAGCGCCTCGAAAATATTCATCGCGATATTGCGCGTCGCGCTGGAGTTGGACGCATGCTGGTCGAGGCCCGGCACCCGCGCCTCGAGCGCGAACACGAGATCGCCGCCCTTGCGCGGACACTGGAACGCGCTTTGCGCCAGCGCGGCGCTTGCCGACAGAAGCAGTCCCGTCGCGATACCGGCGGCCAGCGCCGCTTTTGGAAAGATCGTCTTCATCGTCAAACCTCCTCCTGTGATTCCGCCTTTGAAGAAATGGCGTCACGCGCTCCCGCTGATCGACCGCGCAGGACTTTCGCTCTGCGGGCTCGCTGACGATCCGTGCGCTGCGAAACGCACGGGAAGAACCTGCTCGCGAAAAGGAAACGCGCCTTCAGCCAGCCGCGCCAGCATCGCGTCCGCCGCCGTCTCGCCAAGCGCATAGGCCGGCGAGAAGACCGTGCTCAATTCCGGCGTGGCGTAGCGCCAGAATTCGAGCCCGTTGAAGCCCGTCACGCGAACGTCCTGTGGAATGCGCAGGCCGCGGTCCGACAGGAGCCGCATGCCCGCGATCGCCATCTGGTCGTTGCCGCCGATCAGCGCGTCCGGCGCGCCATGCGCCTCGATGTGCCGGGAAAGGGCCGCCTGCGTCGCCTCGAAACCTTCGTCGCGGCCGCGCACCACGTCGAACGCGACGGAGCCGCCGCGCCCGGCGAGCGCCGAGCGCACGCCCTGCTCGCGGCGCTCCATCGCCGGCCATTCAAGCGCTGGCTTCAGCATCACGATGCGACGCGCGCCGCCATCGAGAAGATGCTCCGCGACAGCCCGTCCGCCGCCGAAATCATCCTGCAGAACGCTCGCGCAATCGGTGGCGTCCTCTGGCATGCGATCCTGAATCAGCACGACCGGCTGCTGCAACGTCGCGACGCGATCGATGACCATGCTCCGCGCCCGCGCGTCGCCGGACAGCATCAGGCAGACCCCATCGCTCTCCACCTGACGCAGCATGCTGACGCTGTCGAGCGCGGTCGGCGAAACGCCGTGAATCACGATGCTGTAGCCGCGCGCGCCGAGCCGCGCGTTCAGGCCGGCCAGCACGGCGGCCGTGAGCGGATCGGACACATAATAGGGCGAGGGGTCGATGATGATCACGCCGATAGCCTGCCGCCTGTCGGTGCGAAGGCGGCGCGCATTCGCATGTGGTCGATAGCCGAGCGTCTGGCAGGCTTTCATCACCCGGTCGGCGAGCGGTTTTCCGACCTGTCCCGCCCGTCCGTTGACGACGTTCGACACCGTCATCGGCGTCGTGCCGGCGGCGCGCGCCGTCCGATCAGAGCCTGATTGACGGGCGCCGCCGTCATCAGTGCGACACTCTCGGAACGCCGTCGCCGCTCGATCCCACGAGGAAATCGAAGTCCACGCCGCGATCGGCCTGAAGAACATGCTCCACATAGAGCTTTTCCCATCCCCGCGCGTAAGGAGACTGGAAAGGCGCCAGCGCGTTTCGCCGCCGGTCGAGCTCGTCGGCCGCAACCAGCAGCTCAAGGCGCCGCGCGGGAACGTCGAGTTCGATGAGATCGCCGTCACGAACCAGCGCGAGCGGACCGCCGCTCGCGGCCTCGGGCGCCGCATGAAGCACGACGGTGCCATACGCCGTGCCGCTCATGCGCGCATCCGAGATGCGGACCATGTCGGTGATTCCCTGCTTGAGAAGCTTCGGCGGAATCGGCAGGTTGCCGATCTCGGCCATGCCGGGATAGCCGATCGGGCCGCAGTTGCGCAGCACGAGCACGCTGGTCGCATCGACGTCGAGCGCCGGATCGTCGATGCGTTTCTTCAGATCGTCAGCGCTGTCGAACACGACGGCTCGGCCGCGATGCTTCATCAATGACGGGGACGCTGCGGAAGGTTTTATGACCGCGCCCCCCGGAGCAAGATTGCCGCGCAGAACCGCGATGCCGCCCGCCGGCTTGAAGGGGGCGTCGTAAGAAAAAATCACGCGGCTGTCATGGATTTCGGCGCCTTCGTTCTGCGCGCCGATGGAGCGGCCCGACACCGTGAGCGCCTCGCCGCGCAGTTTTGGCGAGAGCTCCCGAAGCACCGCCGGCACGCCGCCCGAGTAATAAAAATCCTCCATCAGATATTCGCCTGACGGCATCAGATTGACGAGACACGGAATCTCCCGACCCCACGAATCCCAATCATCCAGCGAGAGCGGAACGCCGATGCGCGCCGCGAGCGCGAGCAGATGGACGACGGCGTTGGTCGAGCCGCCCAGCGCCGCATTGAGAACGATGGCGTTGTGAAAGGCGTCGCGCGTGAGAACCTTGTCGAGCGTCAGCTTTTCACGAACCATCTCGACGGCGCGCCGGCCGCTTTCAAAGGCGAGCGCCTGCCGTCGCGCATCGACGGCGGGAATCGCGCCGTTGTCCGGCAGCGCGACGCCGAGGCCCTCGCACAGGCTGGCCATCGTCGAGGCGGTGCCCATCGTCATGCAGGAGCCGGCGCTGCGCGACATGGCCGCTTCCGCCGCCATGAACTCGTCGACGCTCATCTCGCCGGCGCGAACCGCCTCCTTGAAGCGGATCACATCCGTTCCGGAGCCGATCAGCTTGCCTTTCCACCGCCCGGACAACATCGGTCCGCCGGACACGACGATCGTCGGCAGGCCGACGCTGGCCGCGCCCATGAGCGCGCCTGGCGTGGTCTTGTCGCAGCCGACGAGAAGCACGACGCCGTCCATCGGCTGCGAGCGGATCGAGGCCTCGACATCCATGCTCAGCAGGTTGCGGTAGAGCATCGTCGTTGGCCGCATCAGCGGCTCGCTCAGCGACGTCACCGGAAATTCGAGCGGAAAGCCGCCGGCTTCATAAACGCCGCGTTTCACATGCTCCGCCAGGCCGCGCAGATGGCCGTTGCAGGGCGTGAGGTCGGACCATGTGTTGCAGATGCCGATGACCGGGCGGCCGTCGAACATGCGTTGCGGATGGCCCTGGTTCTTCAGCCAGGACCGATAGATGAAGCCGTAGGAATCCTGCCGCGCGAACCACTCCCGCGACCGCAGCTCCTTGTCGTCGTCCTTGCTCACGCGCTTACCCCGGATAGCCGCCGTGCCACCAATGCTCGAGCGGGTTGGAGTGGATGATGCCTTCGATCGTCGTCTCCGCGACGCGCGGCAGGCGCGTCCCCTCGACCTGATCGTTGATCCGCCGCAGCCCCTCGATCGAATCGCGCACGCTGGTGAACGGGAAATCCGTGCCGAAGAATATCTTCGGCCGCTCGGTGATCAGATATTCCTGCGCGCAGATAAGAATGTTGTAATATTGCCAGGGCCGATAATAAAGCGCCGACACCTCGCAATAGACGTTCGGATTTTTCCGCGCGACGACGATGCACTCCTCGTACCAGGGATGGCCCATATGGGCCATGACGATCTTCAGGTCGGGATACTGGTGCGCGATCGTGTCCACGTCGAGCGGACGGCCGTAATTGATCGGGGCGTTGTTGCCGTATGTCGTTCCCATATGCATGGTGAGCGGCAAATTGTTTTTGGAGAGATACTCGTAGACCGGCTTCATGCGCGGATCGAGCAGCGACACGCCGTTATAGATCGGCCCGAACTTGGCGCCCTTGAGCTTCAGATCCTCGATCGCGTGCACGAGCAGATCCATGGCGTCGGGCCGACGCGGATCGACCGCCGCGAATCCGATGAACTTGTCGGGGTATTTCGCGACCGCTCGCGCGGTCACCTCGTCGTCGCCGTCGATGCCGATGGAATCGTGATACCGCAGCGAGAAGATGATCGCCTTGTCGACCTCCTGCATCGCAGCATGGATCGTCTCGCAATCGGATTCGAGCGCGAAGCCGCCCGGACGCGCGATCGCCGACTGCTGCGCATAGAGCGGCAGCATCTGGTTCGGGTCATAGATATTGACGTGACAATCGACGATCATGGCTCCTCCACGCGGATTGATTACAGCACGCCGTAGCGCGCAAAGACGTCGGCGAGAGAATCGCCGCGCTGCAGGTCGCGAAGCGTGTTCCGTTCACCGTTGATTTTCTCGAAAGCGAGTCGCAGGACTTCCTCTTCCGCCTTCTGCGGAATGACGACCACGCCGTCGGCGTCGCCGAAAACGAGATCGCCTGACCGCACCGGCACGCCGGCGCATTCGATCGGCGTGTCGAGCGCCATGATCTTGCCGCGCCCCTTGGAGTCGAGCGGCGCGATTCCAGCATGGAACACCGGAAATTTCATCGCCTTGATCGCCTTGATGTCGCGCACGCAGCCATCCATCAGCGCGCCTGCGGCGCCGCGCGTGCGCGATGCAGTCGAGAGAAGCTCGCCCCACGGCGCCACGCGCGCGGGATTGGAGCAGGCGAAGACCGGAATCTCGTCCGGCTTCAGGCTGTCGATCAGTTTGATCTCGAGCTCATAGGGATTGCTGCCTTCAGGAACGTCATAGACCTCCATGAAGGCCGCGGTGCGCGCGCGCCCGACCATCACGAGGCTCTCGTCCAGCGGCCGCACGGAGGAGGGCAGCGCCTGTTTGGTCAGGCCGGCCTGATCGAGGCAGTCCGAGAGCACCGAAGCGAAGAGCTTGGCGCGGATATCGGCGAGGGAGAAAGCGGCCATGAAGGGCGGCTCCTGTCGTTATTCGGTCATTGGATCGCGCTGCGCCGCACATGCGTGCCGGCGTCAGCGAGAAATTCGGGCGCGAGATCGAGGCCGAGGCCGGGACCGGGCAGCGGCGACAGCCAACCGTTTTTGATCGTCGGAAGCGCGGTGACCACGCGCTGGTACCAGCCCCGCGTATAGGCGCGGACGGTTTCCTGCAGATAGCCGTTGCGGCAGGTCAGCGATAGCAGCGAGCCGGCGACGAAGCCGATCGGACCGGTGCAGTCATGCGGCGTTATCGGGCGCGCGAACGCGTCCGCCAGCGCCGCGATCTTGCGCCCTTCCGTCAGTCCGCCGGACCAGCCGCAATCGAACGAGACGATTCCAAGCGCGTTCTTTGCGAGCAGCCTGCGGAAGCTTTCTTTTGTCGCCGTCGTCTCCGAACCGAGGATGGGGATGCGCGTGAACGCGGCGAGCTCCGCCAGGCCGTCGACATCGTCCATGCGGATCGGATCCTCGAACCAGGCTGGCTCGAAAGGCTCCACGGCGCGGATGATGCGTTTGGCGCTTTCGACGTCCCAGAGCGAGTGCAGCTCGATCATGATGTCGATGTCGCGGCCGACCGCCTCGCGGATGCGCGCGACGATCCGCGTCGCCTCGTCGATCTGTCGGGCCGAGATCCCGACGCCGCCATTCTCGAACGCGGCGAAATCGAACGGCCAGATTTTCATGCCGCTGACGCCCTCGGCGACCAGCGATCTGGCGAGCCGCTCCGGCTCGCTCATGAAAGCCTTGAGATCGTCGAGATCGCTGGCTTCGGAATCCTCGATGCCGAACCAGCGCTTCACGTCGCCGCGCGGCTTCGTCACGTAATGCGGGCCGGCGCAAGTATTGTAGACGCGCACCCTGTCGCGGCAGAGGCCGCCCATCAGCCGCCAGAGCGGCCAGCCGGCGGCCCGCGCCGACAGGTCCCAGAGCGCGATGTCGATCGCGGAGGCGGCCCGCATTTCGGCGCCGGAGGCGCCATAACCGACCGGATAGCGCGTCAGCCGGCTGTGCCATTCCTCGATGCGCGTGGCGTCTCCGCCGAGCATCTGGGGGGCGATCACGTCATGGATGACGGCTTCAACCGCAGAGGGAGCGAAAAAGGTCTCGCCCAGTCCCCGCGCCCCGTCCCGGCCCTCGACCGCCACCCACAGCAGATTGTCATGCCAATCCGCGCGAATGGTTTCGATGGCCGCGATCTTCATCAGCAGCCGCTTCGGGAAACCGCGCCGGGACCCGGCGTGCAAGACGGTTGAGCGCAAAGCATGACTGAACTTTAACGATATAGTCGGTCCTTTGTCAACTGCTTCCCGCATCCCGCCGGCTGCGCTCCTGTCATCGTCGTCGGCAGTAGCGCGCAGATCGCTGAGGTCCGAAAAAGAAAGAGAAAATACAGCTCTTTGACGTGTTAACGTTGTTCGCCTGGACGCTTCCCCTACGTAAAAAAAAGATTGCCCGAACATTACCGTTAAGATAGATTTAAGAGCGGGCTTTTGATTTTACTGAGGAAATTTAGCCATGATGCGATTGGCGAAGCGGGCGTTGCCCGCATCAGCAATCGGCGCTGCCCTTCTGCTTAGCGGAAGCGCGTTCGCCGACACCATTGATCCCTTGACTTTCAGCGGCACGACGACGGTTGGCGGCACCATTTCGCTGGCCAAGCGCGTGACCGTGAACGCCGGCGCGCCGACCACGGCCAAGGCTGACGTCTTCTTCCTGACCGACACGACGGGAAGCATGGGCGGCACCATCAACACCGTGAAGGCGAATTTCGGCTCGATCGCGGGTTCGCTGTCGGGCGATTTCGCTTTCGGCGCCGGCGAATTCAAGGATCAGGGCGACGCGTTCGTCTACAAGCTCAACCAGGGCATCACGACGAACAAGGCGTCCGTCCAGAGCGCGATCAACACCTGGGGCGCTTCGGGCGGCGGCGACTATCCGGAGCAGGGTCTTTACGCCCTCACTCAGGCGGCTGGCGCTAGCACCGGCTGGCGCGACGGCGCGAAGAAGATCGTCCTCATCGCGGGCGACGCTCCGGCGAAGACCAATCTCGCGACGGTGTCGAGCACGGCCGCTGCGCTCGTGGCGGCAGGCGTGACCGTCGAATCGATCAACGTCGGCGGACTCGGCCTGAACGACTACGGCCAGTTCAATGGCTCCAACAGCATCTACGCTGCGGGCGTCAAGGGCAGCTACTTCCAGAACCCGAACTCCAGCACGCTCGTCAGCACGATTCTCGACGCCATCGGCAGCGCGTTCGCGACCTACGAGCATGTGACGCTGCAGGTGATCGGCGCCCCCGGCGTGGAGGTTCTCTTCACACCGTCGTCCGGCTACACCGGCGACTATGATCGCGATATGGATCGGTTCTTTGACTTCAACGTCACGTTCAAGGGCCTGACCGCCGGCGTCCACAACATCCAGATCAACGCTCTCGTCGATGGCGCGATCGTGGCGACCGAGTACGACACCATCACGGTTCTCACGAGCGGCGTTCCGGAGCCGTCGACCTGGGCCATGATGCTCATTGGCTTCGCTGGCCTGTCCTTCACCGCGATGCGCCGCCGCAAGTCGCTGGAGAAGGCCGCTCTGGCCGCGTGACCGCTGTGCGATGCGGCCTCCTTCGGGAGGCCACATTGTAAGGTTACTCACAAAGGGGCGTTGCGGATGATCCGCAACGCCCCTTTTGTTTGACATATTGCAACATGCTGGTGGCCTCGATGGCGGCGTTTCATTCCCGGTTCCTTTTTCCCGTCCTTTCCGCATCGCTGGCTGTCGCGATGCTCGGCGCGCCGTCTCATGCGCGCGTGATGCCGTTCGATCCCGCCGACCGCTCGCGCGACTTTCTTTCCCTGCAGGACCGGCGTCCGCTCGTTCAGCCGGCGCTCGATGCGCTCAATGCGGGGCGGCTCGACGAGGCCGCAAGCATCGCCGCCGCGCTGATCTCTCCCGGAACGGCGCCGGACATCGTCGCGGTGGCGCGCGACGTCATCGGCACGGTGCTTTTCCAGAAGGGGCAGCCCGACGCGGCCGCGAAGGAATTCGAACTGTCGCTGGCCGCCAATCCCAACCAGTTCACCGCCATGACGAAACTCGGACTGATCGCATTCGATCAGGGCCGGATGCAGGATGCCGAATCCTTCGCCCGCAAGGCGCTCGCCATCCAGCCGCTCAACCCCATCGCCAGCCGCCTTCTCGGCTCCATTCTCGAAGAAAAGAACGATGTCGACGCCGCCATCGCGGCGTATGAGGCCGGAGCGGGCGACACCCCGTCGACGGAGCTGAAAGTCGCGCTCGGCTCGCTCTACAATCAGCGCGGCCGCTTCGCCGACACGCTTCGTCTTGTCGGCAAGACGCCGCAGGCCGGAGACGACTGGCGCCTGCTCTTCGTGACGGGCGTGGCGCAGGTCGGCGCGGGGCAAGCCGCCGCTGCGCTTGCATCGCTCGACGCCGCCCGATCGGCGCAGCCCGACGATCAGAATATCGCGCTGGCGCAGGCGATCGCGCAGCGCAGGGCGGGCCGGCTCGACGAAGCGGTCGCGAATCTCGAGAAGCTGACAGCGAGCAAGCCGGATTTCACCGCCGCGCTACAGGAACTCGGCATCGCCTATCTGGCCCGCCAGGAGCCGGACAAGGCGCGCGTCGCGCTCGAAAAGGCCGCGGCCCAGAAACCCCGCGAATCCGCGGCCCAGCGCGATCTTGGGCGCGCCATGGCGATGGCGGGCGACATCGACGGCGCCGCGCGACTGTTGAAGGAGATGATCGCGCGCCCGAACGCGACGCTCGCGGATGTCAGCCTGTTCGCAGCCGTTCTCGAGAACAATGGACAGTTCGGCGATGCAGAACAGGCGTATCGCGACGCGTTGAAGCGCTTCCCCGGCCCCGCCTCCTCTGCGCGGCTCGCCTCCAATCTTGCGCTTCAGCAGAAATACGCCGATGCGCGCGTCGTCATCAGCGACGGCCTCGCCAAGACGCCTGACGACCCCGGGCTGCTGAACATGGCGAGCCTTGTGGCGCAGCGCGAGGGGCGGATGGCGGACGCCATCGCTTCCGCAAAGAAGCTGGCCGCGCTTGCGCCGTCCGCGCCGCAGCCTTTGCTTCTGCTGGCGTCCCTGACGCAGGCGTCGGGCGACGCCGCGCAGGCGGCTGTCCTATATCGTTCGCTGCTGGAGCGCGCGCCGGATCATCCCGTCGCGCTGAACAACCTCGCCGCCCTTCTCACGGCGAGCGGCGACATAACCGAAGCCGTCGCGCTGGCGACGCGCGCCCGCGCCGTCGCGCCGCAGAACGCCGCCGTCGCGGACACGCTTGGCGCCGCGCTGCTGAAAGCGAACCGCCCGGCTGACGCGGTCGTCGCCATGAAAGCGGCGCTGGAGCTTCAGCCTGACGATCCCGAGCGGCGCTACCGCCTCGCATTGGCGCAGGAGGCCGCAGGACAGACGAAAGAGGCGCTTGAGAATGTGCGCGGCGCGCTGGCGCAGCCCGATTTCCCGAACGCCGCCGCCGCCCGGGCTCTGCAGGCGCGCCTTGGCGCGAAGCCCTGACTCACGCCGTCAGCGCGTCGCCCGTTGTTGCGTCCGCGGCCAGCATCGGAATGAGCGGCTTGAGCGTCGCGATCACGTCAGGGTCGCAGGAATGGGCGAGCGCGCGCGTCGCGCCGCTCGCCTCGATCAGCGCGATATTCTCGGCGAGCGTCGGATGGGTCGGCAAGCGCAGCCAGTCGGCCTTGCCGGCGGCGCGCATGCGCTGGCCCGGGCTTCCCGCCGGCAGATGACCCGTGAGAAGCACGGGACGGCCCTCATGCTCGGCCCGCTCCAGCGCCGCGCGCGACGGCCCCTCAAGTCCCATTCCGTCATGACAAAGAAGGGCGGCCCGAGGCAGCGGCTTCCCCTCCTCCCAGGACTGGGTCTGCGCGAGTCGGGCTGAGAGCCGATCGGCGGCGCCGGGAGCGAGCCAGCCGCGCGCGGCGATCTGCGCAGCGAGGGGCGCTCGCATGGAGGCGTGGACCGCGATCGGCCCCTCGATCACGGCGAGCAACTCCAGCGACCGGCCGGACAGCGGCGTGGGCAGAACGCTTCCCTCCGGCCGCGCCCTCACCCAGTCCCGCACGGCCGCGCTCCGAAGCGCAGAGGGAACGTTGTCGTCGCCATAGGACGCATCGATGAGAATGAGATCGCAGGCCGGCGGCGCGTCCATGGCCAGCACCGGGCTCGCCGGCACCACGTCGCCGCAATAGAGGACGCTGCGCGCGTCCGCCGAGACGTGGCACCAGACGCCGCCGACGACATGGCCGCTACGGCCTGTCTTCAGGACAAAGGGGCCCAGCGAAAGATTGTCGCCAGCCTCGATGGATTCGATGCGGATGGTTTTCACCGCCTCGCGCCCGGCCGGCGTCGCGTAGCCGGCGAGCGTCGCGTCGAGTTCGTCCCGCGCGGCGGCGCTCATGAACACCCGCCCCTTGAAGCCGCGCTGGACGCACCATCCGAGCGCGGCGGCATGGTCCTCATGAGCGTGCGTGATGAGGATCGCGTCGATGGTGGCCAGACGGTCGGACGAGATCGCCGGATAATAGCGGTCGGAGTCGCGCGGAGCGCTGGTGTTCACGCCCACGTCAAGCAGCAGTCGAAAATCGTCCTGCTCGATTCCGACGCAGGTGCGTCCTTTCTCGCCGACGCCTCCGTGCAGCGTCAGCTTCATCGATGGCGGCCGCCGCGACGGCTACGCTTCTCCCGACCGGTCATCTTCCCGCTCCCGCTCGCCCGGTCTAGGGCGGGTCTTTCGATGGATCAAGGCGATGCAGCAGCCGAGACGGCTTAGCCCTCGTCTCTCCGCAAATCCGGATCGACCTCGAGATCGCCCGGCTGCGGCGGCGCGACCCGCGTGAAAAGCGTCCGATCAAGTTGCTGTCCAACCGCGGCGTTTCATCCGGACAATCGAGCCCGCGCACCAGCAACGCGGCGTTTTCGGCCGCGACTTCGTTGGCCCAGGTCTGGTTCAGTCTGGTCTTCGCGGCCGCCTATCGCGCCGCGCCGGCCGACGCGACGAGAACCGGATCGGCGCGATAGCGGCCGGGAAACAGCCTCTTCAAGGCCGCGAGTTTGGGCAGATCGTGAAAAACGATGTACGGATAGTCGGGATTCCTGGTCATGAAATCCTGATGATAATCCTCGGCGGGATAAAACGCTTTGCCGGGCTCGATGGCGGTGACGATGGGCGCGCGGTAGAGCCGCGCCTGATCGAGCTGCGCGATATAAGCGTTCGCGAGAGCGGCCTGTTCGCTGTTCTCCGGGAAGACCGCCGAGCGATACTGCGTTCCGACATCGGGCCCCTGAAAATTGAGCTGCGTCGGATCGTGCGCGACGGAGAAATAGATCTGCAGGATGCGCCCATAGCTGATGACGCGCGGGTCGAAGACGATGCGCACCGATTCCGCATGGCCGGTCGAACCGCTGCTGACGGCGTCATAGTCGGCCGTCGCCTTCTCGCCGCCTGCATATCCCGAGACGGCGTTCCGAACGCCCGCGACATGCTGAAACACGCCCTGCACGCCCCAGAAGCAGCCGCCGGCGATCACTGCCGTTTCCTGGTCGCGATCGATGGCCGGATCGATGTCCGGCGGCGGAATGACGACGCCCTCCGCCGCGGCCCACAGCGGCTTCGTCGACATTGCGCCAAGCATCGCGACAGCGCCGCCGAAAACGAGAAACGCTGAGCGCCGCGAAGGTAAAACGGAGCGATCCGACATCTGGGCCATCGCTGTCTCCTCGCCCCTGCATGGCGCCGCCATGCGCGAGCCGCGCGGCGGTTGCCATATCGCACCTATAGTCCATCGAGCGTTGTTTCTCTACGTGAGCTACGCATCTCACCGTGATGTGAAGGGGCGGATCGAAGCGCCCGTTCTGTCGGATGAGGATGTCGCGGCTCTCGAACAGCGGGCGCGGAGAGCCGCCAGACATTCTCCGGAGAAGTCTTCCAAGCCCTCCGGGCGGCTTTTGCTTGTTCCCCCATTTTGCGCGCGATACGACTGAAACCGCAGGCGAGGTGTTGTGATTTTGCCTGCGGTCGTGAATTGGCGGCGGCGTGAGCCGGCGCAAGCGCCGCCGTGGGGAGACAGGCGATGGCGGATCTGCTGCTTCGAAATGTGCGTCCTTACGCCGGTCCGGCGACCGATATTCTGATCGCAGGCGGGCGGATCGCGCGGATCGAGCCTGACATCGCGCCGCCGGCCGGAACGCCGGTCGAGGACGGCGACGGCGCCATCGCGCTTCCGGGACTCGTGGAGGCGCACACCCATCTCGACAAGACTCTCTGGGGCCTGCCCTGGTACCGCAACGAGGTCGGTCCGGGCCTGCTCGACAAGATCGACAACGAGCGCATGAACAAGCGCCGCCTCGGCATCGATCCCTATCGCCAGTCGGCGCGCCAGACCGTGCAGTCCTCAGTCAAAGGATCGACCCACATCCGCAGCCATGTCGATATCGACACCGATCACGGCATGTGGGGCGTCGAGGGCGTCATGACGATGCGCGACGAATACCGGGACATCATGGATATCGAGATCGTGGCCTTCCCCCAGTCCGGCCTTCTACGCCGGCCCGGCACGCTGGAGCTGCTTGATGAAGCGATGAGGCTCGGCGCCGAGGTGGTCGGCGGCCTCGATCCATGCGCCATCGATCGCGATCCGAAAGGGCATCTCGATGCGGTGTTCGCGCTCTGCCAGCGCCACGGAAAGCCGCTCGACATCCATCTGCATGAGCCGGGCGAGATGGGCGCCTTCTCGATGGATCTGATCTTCGAGCGGACGCGCGCGCTCGGCATGAAGGGCAAGGTGACGATCAGCCACGCCTTCTGCCTTGGAGCGCCCGACGCGGCGCTTGTCGATCCGCTCGTCGCCCAACTCATCGAGCTCGACGTCGCCATCATGACGACCGCGCCGGCGAGTCGCCCGGCTCCGCCGGTGAAGCGTCTGCTGGATGCAGGCGTTCGCGTCTGCGCCGGTTCGGACGGCATACGCGACACCTGGAGTCCTTACGGCAATGGCGACATGCTCGAGCGCGCGATGCTCGTCGGCCTGCGCAACAATTTCCGTCGCGACGACGAACTGCGGCTCGCGCTCGACGTCTGCACTGTCGAGGGCGCGAAAGTGATGGAGGTCGATAATTACGGTCTGCATGTCGGCGCCGCGGCCGACATGCTGCTCACACCGGGAGAAACGGTGGCGGAGGCCATCGTCACGCGCTCCCACAAACGCCGGGTCGTCAAGCGCGGCGCGATCGTCGCTCGCGACGGCGTTCCGATGCGGCCGGCGCCATGACGCCGGTCGCTCAAACGCTTTCCTTCTCGAGCCGCCAATAGCCGACGGCAAGGTGCTGCGCGCGATTGAGTCCGAGTTCGTTTCGCCAATAGCTCCGCATGGTCTGCGCGATGGCGTCCTCGGCGCCCAGCCACGCGAAGACGTCCCGATGATCGGGAAGTGAAACGCTTTTCAAGGCGTCGGCGAGCAAGGTGTTGCGGCCCGGCTTCTGTCCCCGCCGGAAAAGCCAGGTCAACGAAACGCCCTCCGGATGCGGGATGGATTGCGTCTCCCGCTCGTCCTCAACCTCGATGAACGTTGCGCCGCGCGCGTCAGCCGGCAGGCGCTCCAGAATCCGGGCGATCGCCGGAATAGCGGTTTCGTCTCCGCCGATCAGATGCCATTGCGCGGTCGCGAGTTCCCGTCCGCCCGGGCCGAGAAGGCCGATCAGGTCGCCCTCCTTGACGGATTTGGCCCAGTCCGACGCGACCCCCGGCGCCTCGTGAAGCACGAAATCGATGTCCATTTCGCCGTCGGCCACATTGACGCGGCGGATCGTATAGAGCCGCGCCGCCGGCCGGCGGTCGTCTGCAGGCCAGGAGGGCCGGCCGTTCTTTCCGGGCCTCGGCCATTCCGGCTTTTCAAGTCCGGCCGGCGGAAAAAGCAGGCGGACATGAATACTGTCGGAATCGAAACGCGCCAGATTATCGCCCGACAACGTGATGCGCCGCACATGCGGCGTGATGTCGGCGAAGCGTCGCACCCGCATTTCACGAAGCCCTGGAAGAACATCGAGGTCGCATCCGTGACCCGACCATACGACCTCCGGCTTTTCCGAGGCCGCCACCTTCTCGAGTTGCAGGCCGAGCATGAACTTCAACGCCGAAAGGCCCTGCTCGGTGGCTGAGCGGGCGTTGACGTCGAGGCCGTCATTGGTCGCCGTCAGATCGGCGAAGCTCCGCTCGTCCGCCAGCGAGATGCGCGCGCCATGATCGTCGACCCGCGTCAGCATCTCCATCGCGGAAAGATTGTCGCAGATCGTCGCCATGTAGGCGCGCGCGGAAAGAGTTGAGATGCGCGTCTGCGCTTCAAGAAAAGCCATGAGCTCAGCCCTTGGGATGGGTGCGGCTGGCTGGCTGAGCGAAGGGCTGGCGGGCTCGCAAAAAGTCGTCGGCGCGGAGCGCCGAGGCGGCTACTATTCGCATCGGCTTTTCGCAGTCAACCCAAAGCCCCGCCCACGGCCGCGGCGATCAGTCGGAAAACGCGCCTTGGACGCCAGGCGTCGCTATAGAGACGCAGCGTCGCTATAAAGGAAACTGCGAGAGCGGCGCGCGTCCGGCAGACGGCCGCCCACAACGGAGGATGCGCTCATGGGCATGCGAACCATCAAGGGGCCTGCGATTTTTCTGGCGCAGTTCGCCAGCGACGACGCGCCTTATAACAGCCTGCCGACGATCGCCCGCTGGGCCCGCGGCCACGGATACAGGGGCGTGCAGATACCCTCGTGGGACGCGCGTTTGATCGACCTCGCAAAAGCGGCCGAGAGCAAAGGCTATTGCGACGACGTCAAGGGCGTCCTGAAGGACGCGGGCGTTGAGGTGACGGAGCTCTCGACCCATCTGCAGGGCCAACTCGTCGCGGTGAACCCGGCCTACGACGCCGCGTTTGACGGTTTCGCGGCGCCGGAGGTGCGGGGAAATCCGAAGGCGCGGCAGGAGTGGGCCGTCGATCAGCTTCTGCTGGCCGCGCGCGCCTCGCGCAATCTTGGCCTCTCCGCGCACGCCACGTTCTCGGGCGCTCTGGCCTGGCCCTATGTCTATCCCTGGCCGCAGCGTCCGTCCGGCCTGATCGAAACCGCGTTTGACGAATTGGCCCGCCGCTGGCGGCCGATCCTCGACGCGTTCGACGATGCGGGCGTCGATCTTTGCTACGAAATCCATCCCGGCGAAGATTTGCATGACGGCGTCACGTTCGAGATGTTCCTCGATCGCGTCGGCGGGCACGAACGCTGCAACATGCTCTATGATCCGAGCCACTATGTCCTGCAGCAGCTCGACTATCTCGATCACATCGACATCTATCACGAACGCATCCGGATGTTTCACGTCAAGGACGCCGAGTTCAATCCAACCGGCAGGCAGGGCGTCTATTCAGGCTATCAGCCCTGGGTGAATCGCGCCGGCCGGTTCAGATCTCCTGGCGACGGTCAGGTCGACTTCGGCGCCGTCTTTTCGAAACTGACGCAATACGGCTTCGATGGATGGGCCGTGCTGGAATGGGAATGCTGCATCAAGGACAGCGAGCAGGGCGCGGCGGAAGGCGCGCCCTTCATCGACAGCCACATCATCAGGACGGCGACGCGCGCCTTCGATGATTTCGCCGCGAGCGGGACGGATCTCGCCGCCAACCGCAAATTGCTTGGAATCGACTGACATGGCGATCGAACGACAATTGGAGCCGGCCGCGGGCCGCAGGCTGCGCCTCGGCATGGTCGGCGGCGGACAAGGCGCTTTCATTGGCGCGGTCCATCGCATCGCCGCGCGCCTCGACGATCGTTACGAACTCGTCGCCGGCGCGCTTTCGTCCGACGCGGAACGAGCGCGCGTCAGCGCAGCGGACCTCCATATCGCGCCCGATCGCGCTTATTCCAGTTTCACCGAGATGGCGGAGCGCGAAGCGCAGCGCCCGGATGGCGTCGATGTCGTCGCGATCGTGACTCCCAATCACATGCACGCCGCCCCGGCGATCGCGTTCGCCGAGCGTGGCGTGCATGTGATCTGCGACAAGCCGCTCGCGCATAATCTCGACGAAGCGCTGGCGCTCGCAGACGCCGTGAATCGGTCGGGCGTTATTTTCGGCCTGACGCATAATTACACCGGCTATCCGATGATCCGTCAGGCGCGCGAGATGATTGCTTCGGGCGACATCGGAAAAGCGCGCGTGGTTCAGGTCGAATACGCGCAGGACTGGCTGTCGACGCCGCTTGAAGCGTCCGGCCAGAAGCAGGCTGCGTGGCGCACCGACCCCGAAAAAGCCGGCGCGGCCGGCGCGGTCGGCGACATCGGAACGCACGCTTTCAACCTCGCCGAATTCGTCAGCGGAGCGCTTTGCGAAAGCCTCGCGGCCGATTTGAGCCGCATGGTTCCCGGCCGCGCCCTCGACGACAACGCGCATATGCTGTTGCGTTTCGAAGGCGGCGCGCGCGGCGCGCTGTGGGCGTCTCAGATTGCGCCGGGCGCCGAGAACGCGCTGCGCCTTCGCGTCTATGGCGAAACAGGCGGCCTTGAATGGTCGCAGGAAGAGCCGAACAGCCTGTTGTTCGCCGCGCTTGGAAAGCCCCCGCAGCGGATCACGCGCGCCGGCCCCGGAGCCCTGCCCGTCGCCGCCCACGCGACCCGCGTCCCGTCCGGCCATCCGGAGGGTTATCTGGAGGGTTTCGCGCAGATCTACCGCGATCTCGCCGAACAGATCGCGGCGCGCATCGATCGACGCCCGCCTGATCCGGCGAGCCTGCTGACGCCTGGCCTCGCTGAGGGCGTGCGCGGCATGCGCTTCATCGCCGCCGCCGTGTCGTCGAGCGCCTGCGACGCCGCATGGACGCGCATCGAAGGATGATTCGGCGTGGCGAGCGCTGGCCAGCGCACACGATCCCGCCCGGCGCAATGACGCGCCTCGCCGAGGCGTCCTTGCGCCTCTATTTGAGAAGTATAAACCGCGCGGCGGAGCCAAGCTTGCCAGCCGCGCCGCCGGCCGGCACTGTTCGCGCGGCGAGTCGCTCGGCTGGCATATGACAAGTTGTGGTCTCCGCGAGCGGCGGGACATGGGAAGTCCGGAATGATGACAATCAGGAATGAGAACGCCGGCGCAGGCGATGCGGATTCCCGGGACAGTCGAACGACCAGCCTCGACCGCCGGTCGTTTCTGGTCGGATCCGCCGTCGGCCTCGGCGCGCTGGGCCTTGCCGGCTGCGCGACATCCGACGGCATAAGCCTCGCGGAAGCCCAGAGGATCTACGGCCCGGCGCCCGACGAAAAATTTCCGATCCCGGCGGTCGATCTCAGCAAGGTCGATCCGAAATATTTCCGCCGGACGGTCCGGTACGACACCCGGGAAGCGCCCGGCACGATCATCGTCGATCCCGGCAATTATTACGTCTATCGGATCGAAGAGGACGGAAACGCCACCCGCTATGGCGCGAATGTCGGCCGCGACGGATTCCGGTGGAGCGGCGACGCCTATATCGGACGCAAGGCCGAATGGGCGACCTGGACCCCGCCTAAGGAAATGATCAAGCGCCAACCCGAGGCGGCGAAATACGCCCGCGGCATGCCGGGCGGCCTCGACAATCCGCTGGGCGCGCGCACGCTTTATCTCTATCAGAACGGCGTTTACACGCTTTACACGATCTACGCCTCCAGCGATCCCGAATCGATCGGCAACGGCGTTACGAGCGGTTGCGTCGGCCTTCTCAGCCAGGACATGATGCACCTGTACGCGCGCACGCCGGTCAAGACGAAGGTGGTCGTACTGCCCGCGTAAGCGGTCGCGCGAGGACCCGGTCAGGCCTGATGCGTGGTCGCTCTCAGGCGATCTTGTGCAAGCCTCCTTTCTCGCCAACCGCCGCGATCCTGACTTCGATGTCCGCGGCCCTGATCGCCGCCATGTCCTCTTCGGCGGCGCCGTCGTCGGTGATCAGAATGTCGATCTCCTCGAGCGGCGCGATCACCATGGATGAGCGCAGGCGCAGCTTCCTGCTGTCGACGAGAACGACCACTTTCGCGGCGCGATTGAACAGCTTGCGGGCCGCCTGCGCGATCATCGGATCGGTCTCGGTGAGGCCGGCCGCGCTCACGCCGTAACAACTCGTGAAGATATACTCGCCGGCGAAATTGGCGGACGCATCGTTCTCGAAGGGACTGAGAATGATGTTGTGCTCGCGATAGATCGCGCCGCCCGGCACGGTCACGCGACATCGCGAATTGGCGAAAAGCTCTGCGGCGATTGAGAACGAATTGGTCAGAACGTCGAGGTCGCGGTCGCCCATCAGACGCGCAAGTTCAAAAGTCGTGGTGCCTGCGTTCATGACGATGCTTTGACAGCCGTCGAGCAGTTCCGCCGCCTTGGCCGCGATGGCGCGCTTCTGGTCGGCTTGAACCTCGCGGCTGATCAGGAAGGGCGAACCGACGAGATGAGGCTGGAAGCGCGGGTTGAGCGCCTCGGCGCCGCCGCGAACCCGCCGCAACTCGCCATTCCGATCCAGCGTCGCGATGTCGCGCCGGATCGTCGCTTCGGAGGCGTCCAGCATCTCGACCAGATCGCCGATCGCCACGATCGCCCGTTCATTGACGAGTCTCACGATCAGCCGGTGGCGCTCCCTTTCAAGCATGAGACCTCGCATTTGCGAAATGATGATCGATTTCTATCGATCTTGACATATTATGATTGATTATCGTTTGATCGCGCATCGGACAAGAAGCGGACACTCGCTCGCAAAGACCGGGGGAAACGTGGAGAACGTGGTGGTCGACGCCGGTTTCGCGGCCGAGGCGCATATCATTCCGAATCTCTGGGACGAGGAGCATGCGGCGACCCTGACGCCGGAGGATCTGCTCGTCTATCGATCAAACCTGCTTGGCTCGGATAAACGCATCACGAATTTTGGCGGCGGCAACACCTCGTCAAAGCTCCGGGCGACCGATCCTCTCACCGGCGAATCCGTCGAGACGCTCTGGGTCAAGGGCTCTGGCGGCGATCTCGGATCCATTCGGCGAGACGGTTTCGCCACGCTCTATCTGGACCGGCTGAAGGCGATCGAGACGCGCTACCGCGGCCCGGCCGAAGAAGACGCGATCGTCGACCTTTATCCCCACTGCGCGTTCAACGTGAACCCGCGCGCTGCGAGCATCGATACGCCGCTGCACGGGCTCGTGCATCATGCCCACATCGATCACGTCCATCCTGATGCGATCATCGCGATCGCCGCAGCCGCCGACGGCGAAGCCATCACGCGCCGGATTTTTAGCGAGCAGGTCGGCTGGCTGCCCTGGCGACGACCCGGCTTTGAGCTCGGCGTGCAGCTCAAGCGCTACGCGGCGGAGAATCCGCAGGCCGTCGGCGTGATCCTCGCCAGTCACGGACTGTTCGCCTGGGGCGAGACGCAGCGCGCCTGCTATGAGAACACGATCGCGACCATCAACCGCGCCGCCGCATGGCTTGCGAAATCGGCGCGCGGCGCGCCGTTCGGCGGCGAGCGAGGAGCGCCGTTTCCAGCATCGGAGCGGCGACGCCTCGCTGCGCGCCTTGCGCCGCGCCTCCGCGGCCTTCTTTCCCAAGAGAGCGTCAAGGTCGGTCATTTCGACGATTCGGACGCCGTTCTGGCGTTCGTGTGCAGCCGATCCTGCGCCGAACTCGCCGCCGAAGGCACGTCTTGTCCCGATCATTTCCTGCGCACGAAGATCAGGCCGCTTCTCTTTGACCAGAATCCGGCCGCCTTGTCGGACAACGCGCTGATCGACGCAATCCGATCCGCGGTGGACGCCTATCGCGTCGACTACCGTCGCTATTATGAAGTTTGCCGCAGGCCGGATTCGCCCTCCATGCGCGATCCGAGTCCGGTGATCATTCTGGTTCCGGGCGTGGGGATGTTCGCTTATGGCGCCGACAAGGCGGGCGCGCGCATCGCGGCCGAGTTCTATATGAACGCGATCAACGTGATGCGCGGCGCGACGGCGGTCTCCGGCTATCGTGGTCTGCCCGCGCAGGAAGCGTTCGACATCGAATATTGGCGTCTGGAGGAAGCCAAGCTGCAGAGAGCGCCGAAACCGAAGCCGCTGACCGGCCGCGTCGCGCTGGTCACGGGCGGCGCAGGCGGCATCGGCCAGGCCGCTGCGAGACGGCTCTTGTCAGAAGGCGCGAACGTCGTGCTCTGCGACATCGACGCCGAGGCGCTCGTCCGCGCGCAAACGGACATCGCCGGCGCGTTCGGAAAAGATCGCGTGGCGGCCGTCCCTGTCGATGTCGTGTCCGAGCCGTCCGTGCATGCGCTTTTCCAGGAGGCGGCGCTCGCGTTCGGCGGCGTCGACATTCTCGTTTCAAACGCCGGCATTGCATCCGCCGCGCCGATCGAGGAGACAAGCCTCGATCTCTGGCGGCGTAACATCGACATTCTCGCCACGGGTTATTTTCTCGTCGCCCGCGAAGCGTTCCGCATGATGCGTCAGCAGGGGCGCGGCGGCTCCATCGTCTTCGTCGCCTCGAAGAACGCCCTCGTCGCATCGCCGAACGCCTCCGCTTACTGCACAGCCAAGGCCGCGGAAATCCAGCTCGCGCGCTGCCTGGCGCTCGAAGGCGCCCCGCACGGGATCAGGGCGAATGTGGTCAATCCTGACGCGGTGCTTCGCGGCTCGCGGATCTGGGCCGGCGAGTGGCGGGCGCAAAGAGCCGACGCCTACAAGGTGGCGCCCGATCAACTCGAGGAGATTTACCGGGAGCGCAGCTTGCTCAAGCTCAATGTCTATCCGGACGATGTGGCGGAGGCGGTGCATTTTTTCGCGTCTGATCTCTCGGCCAAATCGACCGGAAATATCCTCAACGTCGACGCCGGGCATGCGGCGGCGTTCACGCGATGAACCGGGGAGAACGGCCCTTCCGGCGAAAATTTTAGTAAGACGATCAACCAAAAACAGGAGGAGACCATGAAGACCATCACGAAGCTGCTCGCAGCCGCCGGCGCGATGATTCTCGGCGGCCCCGCCATCGCGCAGGCGCCCCAACACGAAGGAAATCTCGTCGTCTACGCTTCTCATCCCTCCGAGATGGTGGATCATTTCACGAAGATGTTCGGAGACAAGTACGGCGTCCGCGTCACGACCGTGAAGGCGGGAACCGGCGAGCTGCTCAATCGCATCCGGGCGGAGCGCGGCAGGCCGGCAGGCGACATCATGTGGGGCGGATTCGCGGACACCGGCGCCTCCGCTCCCGATCTTTTCGACGAGTATCGCTCGCCCGGCCTCGCCAATGTCGAGCCGCGCATGATCGACGCCAAGGGCTACAACACGCCGTTCGCCGCGACGGCCATGGTGATCATGTACAACAAGAAGCTCGTGCCCGCCGACAAGGCGCCGAAAAGCTGGGCCGATCTCGCCAAGCCCGAATGGAAGGGCAAGGTGGTCCATGCGGATCCGTCGAAATCGAGCGCGGCGCTCGGCGCTCTGACCACTTGGCTCCAGATCTACGGAAAGGACGACAAGGGCTGGTCGGTCGTCGAGGACATGACGCGCAACCAGACCATCGTTATTCGTTCGAGTCTCGTTTTCCAGCAGGTCGGACGCGGCGAATATCCCGTCGGGGTGACCTATGAGGAGGGCGCTTTCAACTATGTGCTCGCTGGCGCCGGGGGCATTGTCTATCCGAGCGACGGCACGCTGCTGGAGCCCGAAGGAATGTTCATCGTCAAAAACAGCCCCAATCCGAAAGCGGCGCGCCTGTTCGCTGATTTCCTGATCTCCGAGGACGCGCAGAAGGAGCTTGTCGCGAAGTTCCCCGGCCGTCGTCCAACATTCAGGGGCATCAAGACGCATCCCGACATGCTTCCAGCCTCCGAGCTGAAAGTGATCGCGCATGACGCCAAATGGGCGTCCGAAAACCGCGCGCAAATCCTGGACCGGATGCAGAAAGTGATCGTCAAGACTCAGAACTGAGCGCGCCTTGGCGACCTGAAGAGCGGCGGCGCCGCGACGGCGCCGCCCATGGAGAGTGACGGAATGGGTTCAACCTCTGTTCGCATCGACGGCGTCAGCAAGCGATTCGGCGACGCGACCGCCGTCGACAATGTCTCCGTGACCATCGAGAAGGGCGAGTTCTTCACGCTTCTCGGCTCCTCCGGATGCGGTAAGACGACCTTGCTGCGCATCATCGCCGGGTTCTTGCGGCAGACCAGCGGACGAATCCATTTCGGCTCGGCCTGCGTGGACGATCTTGCTCCACAACACCGCAACACCGGGATGGTGTTCCAGAGCTACGCGATTTTTCCGCACCTGACCGTCGTAGACAACATCGCTTACGGCTTGCGCGCGCGACGACAGAATTCAGCGACGATTAAGGAGAAGGTTGACCGCTATCTCGAACTGACGCGGTTATCACAGCTCGGGCATCGCCGGCCTCGGGAACTATCCGGCGGCCAGCAGCAGCGCGTGGTTCTGGCGCGCGCAATGGTGATCGAGCCGGACGTTCTCCTCATGGACGAGCCACTCTCGAATCTCGACACTGAGATGCGCATCCATCTGCGCGCCGAGATCAGAGCGCTTCAGCGACAGGTCGGCATCACGACGATCTATGTGACTCATGATCAGGAGGAAGCCCTGCTCATGTCGGACCGCATCGCGGTCATGCGCGCCGGCCGTTTCGAGCAGGTGTCGACGCCGCATGAAATCTACAACAATCCGAAAACCCGCTTTGTGGCGAGCTTCATCGGCGAAAACAATTTCCTGCCGGCGCGAAGACTCGGGAAAGACGGCCCGGACAGAGTGGCGCTGGAGACGCCGGGCGGGCGGCTCGTCGTGAAGCGGCAGGGCGAATTCACGGACAGCGATGTAGTGGATATCGCGATCCGGCCGCAGGATATCGACGTTGCGCCGGCGGGAGCGAGCGGCGATCTCACCGGCGCTCTCGTCGATATTCAGTTTCTTGGCGGCACGGTCCGTTACGCCTTTGATCTCGGCGAAGGGCACGTCATACAGGTCGCCAAATACAGCCGCTCGAACTCCGCGCTGCCGGAGATCGGCGCCAGGCGCGGTCTCACAATAGCTCCGGACGCCGTAAGGCTGTTCGCGCCGGAGAGAAACCCGTGAGCGCAATCGCCGCCGAACCTGCGGAGCCGCGCCGAAGAAGGTTCGCGGCGACGATCAATTTTTGGTCCGTCACCACCGCCGTGGTGCTGCTGCTTGTCGGCGGCCTGCTTCTTCTGCCGATCGCGAATGTCGTAGGGGTCAGCCTTTCAAGAGGGGCGCAGACCGGCGGGCTGCTTGAACACTACATCACCTTCTTTTCAGAAAGATTTTACTATCAGACGCTTCTGAACAGTCTCTGGGTCAGTGTCTGGGCGATGGTGTTCGCGACGCTGGTCGGCGTTCCCACGGCCTATTTCGCCAATCGCTACAACATCTGGGGGCGAAGCCTGGTTCGCGCCGCAGTGGTGCTGACCTTCGTGTCGCCGCCCTTCATCGGCTCGTATTCCTGGGTCGTTCTCTTCGGGCGCAGCGGCGTCGTCACGCAATTCCTGAACGCGTATGGCGTTTCGATTCCATCCATCTACGGCGCGCAGGGCATTATCTTCGTCTTCACCCTGCAGTTCTTTCCGTTCATTTTCCTGCTCGTGTCCTCCGGCCTCAAATCGATCGACCAGAGCATCGAGGACGCGGCCCGCAATCTCGGGTCGAGCGAGTTTCGCACGTTTCGCACCGCGATCGCGCCGCTGCTCGCGCCCTCGATCACTGCCGGAGCGCTGCTCGTCTTCATCGCCTCCTTCACGGATCTCGGAACGCCGATCATCATTGGCGAACGATTCAGGGTCCTGCCGGTTCTTATCTATGGCGAATTCGTGAACGAGTTCGGCGGCCGGCCCGTTCTGGCGAGCGCTTTCTCCGTCATTCTTCTAACCGTCACCACTGGCGCGCTTCTCGTCCAGAGACGTCTGTCGGCGCGCTACGCCCACGCCAGCGCGGCGATCAGGCCGCTCGAATTGCGCGAGCAGCCGCTGCTCAAGCGGATTCTCGCCACCGCTTTCGTGTTCCTGGTCATTGGTGCCGCGTTGCTGCCGATTGCAAACATCATCGTCTCTTCTTTCCTGAAGGCCAACGGTCCTCTCCTGGTCGCCACCTTCACGCTTGAGAATTACGCCCGGATTCTGGACAGAATAGCCTTGCCGCTCTGGAACACGATCTTTTTCACCACCGTCGCCACGTTGCTCTGCGCGGTGATCGGAACGGCGATCGCCTATATCGTCGTGCGCCGTCCGGGCGCTTCGTCCAGTCTTCTCGATACGATCGTCATGTTTTCCTATGCGGTTCCTGGCATCGTTCTGGGCGTTGGGCTGGTGGTGACCTATCATGAGCCGCCGCTCGCGCTGACGGGCACGTCCCTCATCCTCATCCTGGCTTACTTCATTCGCCGTCTGCCGTTTTCAGTGCGTTCATCGGTCAGCATGCTCCAGCAGGTGTCGCGGGACACGGAGGACGCTTCGGTGAATCTCGGCGCGGGACCGGCGATGACCTTCATACGCATCACCGTGCCGGCGCTCGCGGTCGCGATCCTGTCCGGCGCCTTGCTGACCTGGTCGAATACGATCCGCGAGCTGAGCGCCACGCTCATCCTGCAATCCGGCGACACGACGACGATCGCGATCGAAATCTTCAATGAAGTCGTCAACGGAAATTTCGGGATTGCGTCCGCTCTTGGCTCGATCCTCATTCTTCTCACCTTTCTGCCGCTCGTTGTGCTGTTCACGGCGCTGGGCAAAAAGGAAGAGGTTCTGGTGTGAGGCTTGCCGGCGTGTAGGCGGAGAATCTCTTCATCTCTCCGCGAGTTCTGAAACCGAACCTACATATCGCGCCAAGCTTCGAACTCGTCGGAAACGATAAGATCGTCGAGAGCAAACTTATTGAGGACGTTCGAAGCTCTGGCCGAGCCGCCGGCTTGCCAGGCCGGTGGTGCCGCAAGAGGGATTCGAACCCCCGACCCCCTCATTACGAATGAGGTGCTCTACCAGCTGAGCTATTGCGGCGCTGCGGCGTCCTCATAGAGCAAAAACCGGGAAAAGCTAGCCCCGCCGTCGCCTTGTTCGCCACCTGAAGGACCCGCTGACGAAGGCCCGGCAGCGAAGACCAGAGCTAGCCTCGGCCGCACGGCCCGGCAGGCTCTCCGCCTTTTCTGATCATCCGTTGAAGACGCGCCAGCGCCGCTCGCCCCGCGATGCGTCAGGCCCCGGATCATCGGGCGCATGCGCCACCGGAAAGACCACTGGCGTCGGCTTTACAGGCGAAACGGCCGGCGCCGACGACGCAGCCGCGCCTTGCGGCGGAAGCTGAGCGAGGGAGGGCTCGGGCGTCTCGATCGCGACTGCAGCGACCGACTGCCGCGCCTCCGGACCGGAAGGAGGCGGCGGCGGAATCAAAGCCGGCCGCGGATCAAGAGAGGCGGGCGCAGCAGGCTCGATCGGCGCTGGCGCGGCGGGCTCCAGCGGCTCGATTGAGCGAGAAATCAGATCGGGAGGAGTCGCCCAGACGAACGCGTCGAGCCGGCCGGTTGTCGGCGAAACCGGCAGCCATATGTCCGATGTCGCGCCGTCCGCGATCCATGCCTTGTCGCGGGGCGCATGCGCAGCGCGGGACACCCAGTAGCGCGTGGCGCCTTGATCCGAATCCTCCAACTCGACCAGATCGGCCATCAGGAGGCAGGCTTTCATGGTCGGCGCGTCTGCGATGAGCGCGTCGAGCTCGGACCGGGCGAGCGGCAGTTCCCTCGCGTCGATTGCCGCCTCGGCCACGGCGAAACGGCTTTCGGGATCGCGCGGCGCGAGCTTCGCGAGCGTTTGCGCCTTTTGCAGCCGGTCGAGCGCCGAATCGCCGGCGCGCAGATGGGTGTATACGGCAGCGAGATCGGGATGCGGCGCGCTCTTCCACGCGGTCTCGATCAGCCGCGCAGCTTTCCTGATGTCGCCGCGTTCGCCCATCAGCCGCGCCGCAAGCGCGACGGCCGGCGTGAGGTCGGGAGCGAGATGACACGCCTCTTTCGCGAGCGTGAGGGCCTGAGCCGGATCGTCCGTAACGACGTCCTGAGCCTCGGCGGTGAAAAGCACGGCCCGCTGCCGCCGCGACGCGGTCTTGTCGAGCGCGCGCAACCGTTCGGCCCGCTCGAGCGCCTGGCGCGCGCCGGCCCAGTCGCGGCGGGCGCAGCGATCGGACAGCGCCGCCTCATTGGCCCAGGCGGCAGACGGCGCGGCGGCGACGGCTTCATCAGCGGCATGACGGGCCGCGTCTTCGTCGCCGGCGCGCTTCGCCTCGATGAACAGGCCCCGCCAGCCGAGCAGCCGCGCCTGCTCGATCCGCGTCATGGACTGGAAGGCGCGCCGCGCGCCCGCCTTGTCGCCGGCGAGTTGCGCCGACTGCGCGTCCAGCAGGAGCGACAGCGGATGGCCGCCGACCAGCCTGCGCGCGTCCTGCGCGTAGCGCTGCGCGCCTGCGGCATCGCCCGAGCCGACCGCGATCAGCCCTTTTGAAAGCGCCGAGAAGCCCTTGTCCTGGCGCCGCGCCCGCGACCCCGTGGTCAGCAGCCTCGGAATGCGGAGGACGAACCGCAGAAGGCTCCAGACCAGCGCGATCGCCGCAGCGAGGAGCAGCACGCCGATCGCGGCGACGCCGACCGAAAGCCTGGTCTCGGCGCCGAGCCAGACGATCGTCACATCGCCTGGATTGTCGGCGATCCAGACAGCGCCGACCGCGATCAGCGCGATGACCAGGAAAACAACGAGAACGCGAAACATCGCTGGCCCTTAGTTTGACGGCGCCGAAAGCGCGCGGGTCGCATCATCGAGCGCCGCCTGAGCGGCGGCGCCTGCATCGATCCGCGCCTGGACGCGAGCGCGCCAGTCCGCGCCGATGGCGCGCAATCGCTCCGGCAGCCTGTCAAAGCTTGCGACGGCCTGCGACAGAGATCCGCGGGAAAGCGCGTCCTCTATGCGCGCAACGAGCGTCGCGGGATCATCGCCGCGCGCTTCGCCGATTGGTCGGATGCGCACCATCTGCTTCAGCGCGCCAACTGCGCGATCGAGAAGAGAATTCGAGGGGGTTTCGCTCTGGAGCGCGTCAAGCAGCTTCGGAGCGATCGGTTTGAACTCGTCCGAGAGCGCGCGCGCGGACGGCGCGCCGCCGCGAGCGTACGGCTCCAGCGCGGCGATCTGAGCGGACGGCGCGCCAAGCGATTTCAGCGCGTCGAGTTCGGCCTCATAGGCCCCGCCCCGCGCAAGCGATTGCGCCAGCGCGCTCGCGAGCGCATGGCGGCGAACCGCATTTGTCGTAGCAGAAGGCACGGGCGGCTGCGCCGCCGCGCGGGCCAGCGTCGTCACCTGCTGCTCCAGCGCCTGCAAACGCTGCGCGGCCTGCTGAATCGCTTGCGCGTTCGCAGCCGCCGAGCGGCGCGCGTCCGGATCGTCGGCGGAAGCTCCCGCCGACGCGATCCGCTGCGCCAATGTTGCGAGTTCGGCTTTCATTGCGGCTTGCTCGCGCGCGAGCGCGGCGGCGAGTCCATCAATTTTTTGTTGCGCCGCCGTCAGGTCCGATCGCGCCGCCAGGCCCGACAGCCGCGCATTGAGCGCATCCATCACGCCCGATGAGGACGACAGCGATGATGCGAAGAAAAGGACGCCGGCGCCCGCGGCGGCTCCGGCGATGGCGCTGACCAGAAGCGGCGCCAGCAAGGATGGCCGCGAGCGGGTTTCGCTAGCCGGGGCATCGGCGAAAGACGGCGATCGCATCGTCTGCTCCCGCTCTGGCGCGGCGGCCCCGGAATGCGCGCTTGGCGCATCGAAAGCTGCATTCCGCTTTTGTGAGTTGATGTCCCCGTCCGCGCGCGCATCGCCATGCCGAGGTTCGCGTGGAGCTTCGAGCGCGGCCGCCTCCGTCGTGTGCCCGGAAGCGTCCGCCGCTGTCGCGTCATGCGAGACAGCGGCCGCGCTATCCGCCGTGTCCGAAGGTGAACCGTCGCGAAGACTCTCCGCGACGACATGCGCTTCGCCGTCGATGACGCGCGGCGGGCGCGCGCGCGCAGACCGGCGCGGACGCGCAGGCGATGAATCGTCGTCCGCGCTTTCCGACGCCGAATCGCCGAGCGCGCTTGCGAGCGCGGCGAACAGGGCGGCTTCGTTCGGCTCGCCAGCAGCGATGGACGATTGCTTCAGATCCTCGGGCAGGCTCTCGAGAATCGTTGGCGAGAGACAGATATGCTTCACCCGCGCGAGCTTGTCGCGCGCCTGGGCTCGCTCCGCGAGGTCGATAAACGCGCGCGCGCTGCGGGACGAATAATGAAGGACGGCGTCGATCACATCATAGCGCAAACCGGCGACCGCTTCCGCCGATAGCTGCTCTGCTTGAGCCGCTTCGTAGACAACGACGGGGACGGCTTCGTAACCGCGCGACCGCAGCTCCGCGAGCCATTCCTCGCCGTGATGCCGGCCGACAGGAATCAGCAAGCGCGCAGGAGGCGGCAGAGCGCGCGCGATCAGCGCAACAAGCTCCTGGGCCGAACCATGGGCGGATTGCACATGACCGTAGCCGGCGTTCTTGATAGCGTCTGCTGTCTGATCGCCAACCGCGAAGACGAGACGTTCGGCCAGCGCCGCTCGGACCTCGTCGCGGCCGAGCCACGCCGTTGCGTTGCCGCTTGGCACGGCGACGGCCGCAAAGTCTCCGGCCGGAAGCGGGGCTGAATCCTCCCGGATCATCAGAACCGGAGACACGATCGTCTCCCGCCCTTCCGCACGGAGTTTTTCAGCGGTGCGCTGCGCCTCCGCCTCTGGTCGGGTGATGAGAACGGTCGCCATCAGCGGCGGCGTCCAATTGTGATCGAAGCGGGATTCAAACGGGGCATTCGGCATTCCAGGACCGGCCGGCGACAAAGCGGCCGCGCGGCAGCGTGGCGCCGCCGGATTGTAACGGCAAGGCCCCAAGCACATCGTTTCGGAAACGATATATATTCGCCTGACGATCGCCTGAGGGCGTCGCCAAGGGCTACCGTCAAATCGTAACGGAAGCGTTCCTTAAAACCGGTCGCATGATCGGGAGTTGTCGCAGCCCTGGAAGCGTCTATAGGAGGCGCGGACACCTCATGCGCGTACTTGGAATCGAAACCACCTGCGACGAAACGGCCGCGGCGGTCGTGCGCCTCGCGGATGGCGATCGCGGCGAGATTCTCTCGAACGAGATTTACAGCCAGACAAAGGCCCATGCTCCCTACGGCGGCGTGGTTCCCGAGGTGGCGGCCCGCGCCCATGTCGAAATTCTCGATACGTTAATCGCTGATGCGCTCGCGAAGGCCAAGGTCCGGCTGTCTGATCTCGACGCCATCGCCGCCGCCGCCGGCCCCGGTCTCGTGGGAGGCCTTCTGGTCGGCCTCACCACAGGCAAGGCGCTCGCGCTGGCGGCCGGCAAGCCCTTTATCGCGGTCAATCATCTCGAAGCCCATGCGCTGACGCCTCGGCTCACCGACGGGCTGCCGTTTCCCTATCTGTTGCTGCTCGTCTCCGGCGGGCACACCCAGCTGCTGGCGGTGCGCGGCGTCGGCGATTATCGGCGGCTGGGCACCACCATCGATGACGCGGTAGGCGAAGCCTTCGACAAGGTGGCGAAGCTCCTCGGCCTGCCCTATCCCGGCGGCCCGGCGGTGGAGCGCGAGGCCCGGCGCGGCGACCCGGACCGGATCGCCCTGCCACGGCCGATGCTGGGCCGCGCCGTTCCCGATTTTTCGCTCTCCGGATTGAAAACCGCCGTCCGCATGGAGGCCGAAAAGCGCAGCCCGCTCAACGGCGCCGACATCGCCGATCTCTGCGCGTCCTTTCAGGCGGCCGTGGTCGATGTCGTGATCGACCGCATCCGGGTCGCGCTCCGCCTTTTCCGTGAAGCGACCGGCGAGCCGCCCCGCGCGCTTGTTGTGGCTGGCGGCGTCGGCGCGAACGGCGCGATCCGACAGGCGCTGACCCGGCTCGCTTCGGAGGTCGGCCTGAGGCTCGTCACGCCGCCGCCCGCTCTCTGCACCGACAACGGCGCGATGATCGCCTGGGCGGGAATTGAACGCCTCTCGCTTGGCAAGTCCGATGCGCTCGACACGGTCCCTCGCCCGCGCTGGCCTCTCGATCAGGCGAGCGCGCCGGCTTATGGCGGCGGACGCCTTGGCGCGAAAGCGTGACCGCCGCGGCCGACAGAATCGCGGTCGTCGGCGCCGGCGCCTGGGGCACGGCGCTCGCCAACGCTGTCGCCACCGACAAGCGGGAGGTCTTTCTGATCGCCCGCGATCCCTCGCACGCCCGGGAGATGCGCGACACGCGCGAGAACCGGCGGCGGCTTCCGGGCGTCGCGCTGGCGAACGCGATCACGCCGACCGCCGAACTCTCCGCCGTCGCCGATGCGCGGCTCGTCATTCTGGCGACGCCGGCGCAAACCATCCGCGCGATGACGTCCGCGCTCGCGCCTCTGATGCGTCCTGACGCGCCGATCCTGTCCTGCGCCAAGGGCATCGAGCGCGAGACGGGCCTTTTCCCGACAGAGATTCTCGGCGCGGCGATGGCGTCGCCCGTCGGCGTTTTGTCGGGGCCGAGCTTCGCGGCGGACGTCGCCCGCGGCTTGCCAACCGCGATCGTCCTCGCCTGCGCTGACGGCGCTTGCGCGCGCGCCTTGTCCGAAGAACTGTCTTCGCGCGCGCTGCGCCTCTATCACGGCGACGACGTCCGCGGCGTCGAGATCGGCGGGGCGGCGAAGAATGTTCTCGCGATCGGCGCCGGCGTCGTCGCCGGGCGCGGACTCGGTGAAAGCGCGCGCGCGGCGCTCGTGGCGCGCGGCTTCGCTGAATTGCAGCGATTCGCGGCCGCGTTCGGCGGCAGGCCCGAAACGCTCGGAGGGTTGTCGGGACTGGGCGACCTCGTGCTGAGCTGCTGCTCCACCAAATCCCGCAACTTCTCATTCGGAGAGGCGCTCGGTCGCGGACAGTCCGCCGGCGAAGCGGCGCGCGGCGGACTTGCTGAAGGAGCGTTCACTGCAGATATCCTCGTCAGGCTCGCTGCCGGACGCGGCGTCGATTTGCCGATCTCCTCGGCGGTCGCGGCGCTCGTTAGCGGCCGCATGACCGTGGACGAGGCGGTCGCGGCGCTGATGGCGCGGCCTCTGCGGGCTGAGTGACGGGAGACGATATGGCCGGCGACGGTTCGGATTTCGTGAAGCGGCTTTTCAGGGGCGTCGCGGCGGCGCGCAAGGTGATCGGCTCGGACCTGATCGCGTCGAGCCTTCCTGTCGCGATCGGAACGCAGATGGCGAGGCCGGTGGTGGAGCGGCGGCGGCGGCGCGCGGACGGCTCCGAGCGCTATGTTCTCGTTCTCCCGTTCGGCGAAGGCGACACGCGCATCGAAATGCAGCCAGGCGAGTATGAGGCGTTGACGCGCGAAATGATTCGCTTCTGGAATGAGCAGGTGCAGTTGATCGGGCAGATCGCGCCGCCCGCTGAAAACGGCGACCAGCGATAGACCGCGGCGGCGCGTCGCCTGTTTGAGGGAATCGTTCGTATGGCCCATTGGCTGATCAAATCCGAGCCGGGAGTCTGGTCCTGGGACGATCAGGTGAAAGCCGGCGCCAAGGGCACGCATTGGGACGGCGTGCACAATCACGCCGCCAAGCTCAATCTCATGGCGATGAAGAAAGGCGAGACCGTTTTCTTCTATCACTCCAATGAGGGGCTTGAGATCGTGGGCATCGTCGAGGTGATCAGGGAGCATTATCCCGATCCCAAGACGCCGGGCGAACCCTGGGTGCTCGTCGATTTCAAGGCGGTGAAGCCGCTGCCGAAGCCTGTAACCCTCAAGGAAGTCAAGGCGACGCCGAAGCTGGCGAAGATGTCGCTTGTGACCTCCTTTCGCCTGTCCGTGCAGCCTGTCGCGGATGAGGAATGGAAGCTCGTCTGCAAGATGGGCGGGCTCTGAAAACCGGTGAAATCCACGCGGCCGCAAGCCCCTTGCGAATCAGGCGGCGCGGCTTCTGTTGACTCGCCGGCGCGCGCGCCCCACTTTCATGTGGTCTTCAACGATTGAAAGGAGGTGGTCCAATGTCTCATTGTCATACGCCATTCGCGGCGAGCGCCTTGAGCGTGGCCTCCCTCAAAGGGATTTGCCGCGCCTAAGGATGGCTGCGACAGGCAGACAATGGGAAGGCCGCTCCGCAAGGAGCGGCCTTCCGCTTTTCCGATCGGGCTTCTCAGGGATATCGACTCTGCAATGAATGCCGATGATCGTCGTCGCCCGCCGCATCAAACCATGCATGACGCGCAGCGCCAGCCGCCCCCCGCTTCCTGACGTTCGACGCAGGCGCTAGAACGGTCCCGAAGCGGAAATGATCATGACCTATCTCGGCGTCAACTATCTCGCGATCGCCATCGCGACCTTCGCGGGCTACCTGTTCGGGGCCGCCTGGCACATGATGCTGGCGCGTCCCTGGCTGGCGGCGTCGGAATTTTCTGCCGAACAGCGCGCTCGCATTGAAGGCGGCGGCCTCCGCGCGCCCGCGCCCTTCCTGATCTCGCTCCTCGCTCAGGCGCTCATGGCCTATATTCTGGCTTCGCTTCTCGCTCATCTCGGGGCGCCGGCTCTGACCGTTCGCGGCGGGGCCTTTTCGGGTTTCCTGATCTGGCTCGGCTTCGTCGCCACTACGCTCGTCACCAACCATGCGTTCGGCATGCGGCGGTGGGCGCTCACGCTGATCGACGGCGGACACTGGCTCGGCGTTCTGCTCATTCAGGGCGCCGTGCTGGGCGCGATCGGCGCGCCCGGCGCGCGATAGCCGGACCGGTCGAAAAGTCGCATGAACCAAAGTCGGCCTGTTGCGCCCTTGCCGCGTCGCGTCGTCTTTCTATAGTCCGGCCAACAGAATGACCGCAGCGAAAGCGTCGGGAGGAAACGAATGTCCGACAAGATGTACAAGGTCCCTGCCGCCTGGGCGAAGCGCGCCTATGTCAACGAGTCGAAGTACAAGAAGATGTACGCGGCCTCGATCAAGGACCCCGACGCCTTCTGGGGCGAGCATGGCCAGCGGATCGACTGGTTCCGCCCCTATACCAAGGTCAAGAACACGTCCTACGCGCCCGGCGCGGTTTCAATCAAATGGTACGAGGATGGCGCGACGAACGTCGCCTATAATTGCATCGACCGCCATCTGGCCGACCGCGCCGACCAGACGGCGATCATCTGGGAAGGCGACAACCCGAAGCAATCGAAGAAGATCACCTATCGCGAATTGCATGAGCAGGTCTGCCGCTTCGCCAATGTGCTGAAGGCGAACGGCGCTAAGCGCGGCGATCGCGTCACCATCTATCTGCCCATGATTCCGGAGGCGGCCTATGCGATGCTCGCCTGCGCGCGCATCGGCGCCGTTCACTCCGTCGTGTTCGGCGGCTTCTCGCCCGACTCGCTAGCGCAGCGCATCGAGGATTGCGATTCCGATCTCGTGATCACCGCCGACGAGGGCGTTCGCGGCGGACGGCCGGTTCCGCTCAAGAAAAACGTCGACTCCGCGCACGACAAGGTCAAGGGCGGGATTAAGCGCGTCATCGTGGTCCGGCACACCGGGGGGGCGATCGCCATGAAGCCCGGACGCGACGCGTGGTATCACGACGAGGCTGCGAAGGTTTCAGTCCACTGCCCGTGCGAGGAGATGAACGCGGAGGATCCGCTTTTCATCCTGTACACGTCGGGATCGACCGGCAAGCCGAAGGGCGTTCTGCACACCACCGCCGGCTATCTCGTCTACACGGCGATGACGCATCAATATGTCTTCGATTATCATGACGGAGACATCTACTGGTGCACCGCCGATGTCGGCTGGGTCACGGGCCATTCCTACATCATCTACGGCCCGCTCGCGAACGGCGCCACGACGCTCATGTTCGAGGGCGTGCCGACCTGGCCGACCAACTCGCGTTTCTGGCAGGTCATCGACAAGCACAAGGTCAACATTTTCTACACCGCGCCGACCGCGATCCGCGCGTTGATGCAGGCGGGCGACAAGCCGGTGAAGAAGACCAGCCG
>Ga0209930_1000481_pt1 | contig 101042 bp, 84 predicted proteins | sample ThiBiot_500_biof_2_FD_183948 | JGI IMG/M metagenome (GOLD analysis project Ga0209930, IMG submission 183948) | Wastewater bioreactor microbial communities from Cape Town, South Africa - Thiocy_cont_500_biof (SPAdes) | ecosystem: Engineered > Bioreactor > Thiocyanate-remediating >...
CTCTTCCACCGATTTCTCGTGGTAATAGACAAGATCGACGATTTCCCGATGCTCCGCCGAAAGCCGCGTCAGGCACTCACGCAACGCATTACTCGTATCCTTCTTCTGGACCGTCACCTCGGGATCGTCAGATTGATCCTCGATCGCATTGGCGGTCTCGTCATCCAGTTCGGCATCCTTCCTGCGGCGCAGCGCCGACAGGGCCTTGAAACGCGTGATGGCCAGCAGCCAGGTGGAGACGGCGGATCGGCCCTCGAACTTGCCGGCCTGACGCCAGACATCGAGAAAGACCTCGCTGATAAGATCTTCCGCGACCTGTTCGTTTCTCACGAGCCTCAGTCCAAAACGAAAGACTCTGACGTGGTGGCGCCCATACAACACCTGCATGGCGAGGCGGTCGCCTTGAGCGATCCGGGCGATCAGAGTCTCATCCGATGCTGCCTGTGCCGCACTCACTGGCCGTCTCGCAGAATTGGTCGGGGTTGAAGGGCTAAAGGTTCGATTGGCAAGGCAAATCTTCTCAAATTGTCGGCACCGGCGATCAGGCAGGCTTGTGGTCTAATTCTAACGTTTGCATCCCGGTGCGGTACGAGGTTCTTGCAATGCGAAAGGGCCACCGGCCGCAAACAGGGTCTAGCGCAGGTTCTGAATCGATATTCGCTCGCCAGTATTTCAGCGACGCGGATAGCACTCTGCTAGGTTGTGCCTGAATCAGCGGAAAGGGCAAGGCACCCCGGTCTGCCTGGAGAGAGGAGCCACAATATGGGGCAGGCCCGCCAGCGCGGCCATGAACCTCGCAGCCATCGGGCGGACGAAAATTCCCGTGACGAAAGAACCTGTTAACGATACCGCTGGCCATCGGAGCCAGCCAAAAGATACCAAACCTAAAGGCTTTTCCCCGTAGATTCCCCGTCAAGCTACGTCATCGACGGGTGCTTCTGATCTACGCTTCTACCGTACCGTTTCCGATCGCGATTCGGATCCCAGGCGAGCAGAATGTCGCTGCGTACGATGTGGGAACTCTAGGATAGAGCCATGGCTTCCAAATCGGCCGTTTCCTCGGCGAGTCTGCTCGACGAACTTCAGACCGTTCTTGCCCATGGCACCGTCGCGCGGCGGGTCGAGACGCTACGGCAGGTCACCGACCTCTTCCTGAACAACGCGATCGACTATTCCGACGACCAGATCACCGTCTTTGACGACGTGTTCAATTGCCTGATCCGGCACATCGAGACCTCGGCGAAAGCATTGCTCGCCAGACGTCTCGCTCCCGTTGCCAAGGCTCCGCCGCAGATCATTCACGCGCTGGCCTTCGACGATCTGATCGAAATCGCCGCGCCAGTGCTGTCGCTATCCGAACGGCTCGGCGACGACGCATTGATCGAAAACGCCTGCAGCAAAAGCCAGGCGCATCTGCTGGCGATCTCGACGCGGAAAGTCCTGAGCGGAGCAGTCACCGACGTTCTGGTGGAGCGAGGCAACGACGAGGTCGTCAAGAGCACCGTCAACAATCCGGGGGCGGAATTCTCCGAGCAAGGCTTCACCAGGCTCGTCGCGCGCGCCGAGGCCGACGATGACATAGCAACCTGCGTTGGCCTTCGGCCGTCGATCCCGCGGCATCATTATCTGAAGCTGATCGCAAAGGCCTCCGCCTCGGTGAAGGCCCGTCTCGCGGCGGCCAATCCGGATCGGGTGAACGATGTTTCGGCCGCCGTGAGCGAAGTAGCACGGCGAGCGCGTTCGTCGCCGGCAGCCATCAGCGAGGATACCACCATCGCGCACGGACTGGTCCGGTCTCTGTACGAAGACGGACGGCTCGACGAAAAAGAAGTCGCTTCGTTTGCAAACGCTGGCAAGTTCGACGAAACCAACGCCGCCATCGCCTGCCTCGCCAATGTCTCGATCGCCGTCGCCGAGAAAATGATGATCGAATCCAAAACCGAGGGCGTGCTCATTCTGGCGAAGGTCAGCGGGCTGTCCTGGCCGACCGTCAAAACCATCATCAACATGCGCAAGGACCTCGCGGAGATCGAGGTGACAGATATCAACGCCGCGGAGCAGACTTATGAACGTCTGCGCCCCTCCACTGCGCAACAGGTGCTGCGTTTTCACCGAACGCAACAAGCGGCTGAAGCAGGCTGACGCGCGCGGCCGCTTCATTTCGGTGGAAGCGCCGTGGTTTCGCCACGGTCGTCGAAATTCCCTTTTTCTGCCCCGGTGTGGCCACGCCCGGCGTTTCTTTTGTCGGCCGATTGGCTGACAAACGGGGAGATTGCCATGAACATCAAGGCCAGTGGGCGCTCGGCGTTGATCATCGCAGCAGGGCTCTGTTTGGGGTTGGCGGGGCCAATGCGCGCGACCGACAGCGCGGCGGAACCGGCCGGTGTGGCCCCTCATGCTGAAAGTGCCGGAGCACCGATCAAGCTCACCACCAGCCACAGGTCACACAAGCGGCACGCACGCGCGCGGAAATCGACCAAGCCGGAAGCGAAGGCCGATACGAAAGCTCACGAGACGACAACGGCACACGAGGCAGCGGCTGAGGACAAGCAGATACCGCTACCGCCGACGATCGCGGACGCAAATGCCAATGCCGTGATGCCTGGCGCCGAAGATCTGCCCAAGACGGAAGCGGGTACGCTCGCCAGCACTGCCGGCCAGATGCTGTCCACCAATCAGGACGATCCCGCGCCGCAAGCCGACAATACGACCTCCGCGGCTGTCGCGGATATCGTTTCGCCCGACGAACTCAATGAAATCGACCGCGCCCTGATCGACGACAAACCCGCCACGCCTCATCTCGCACTGGCTTCCATCGACGTCGCACCGTCCGTGAGCAACGCCGACACAACCGCACAGGCCGCGACGGCGAGCGACAACTCCGCCTGGAACCATGCCTCTCTGATCGGCAAGATCTTCATCGCCTTCGGCGGCCTGCTCATGCTCGGCTCCGCGGCCCGGATGTTCATCGCCTGATCCCGCGTTGATGTCATGCCGGAAGCCGGCTGATATTTCCGTTCTCCCGCTGCCGCCGATCCATCGCCTTCGCCTGACCGGCAGTGCCGTCGGCGCCGCAGGCCGGCGCAAACGAGCGCAGCCTTGCGGCGTCGCTTGACCGCAGGCACATTGCCAGCCGACACACATCCGTCGCGGCGTGCAGCGAGATAAGCGGGTTGGATCATGAGCAAGTTCGAACACATCGTTGTCGAGAGCAAGGGCGCGGTCGGCATCATCAGGCTGAACCGGCCGAAAATTCTCAACGCGTTGTCATTCGCAGTGTTTCGCGAAATCGCGACCGCGGTTGACGATCTCGAGGCCGACGATGGCATCGGCTGCATCCTGATCACCGGCAACGAAAAGGCTTTTGCCGCCGGCGCCGACATCAAGGAAATGCAGCCGAAAAACTTCATCGATATGTTCACCGAGGACTTCCAGGCGATCGGCAGCGATCGCGTCGCCATCTGCCGCAAGCCGACGGTCGCGGCGGTAAGCGGCTATGCGCTCGGCGGCGGCTGCGAACTCGCCATGATGTGCGACTTCATCATCGCCTCCGACACCGCGAAATTCGGGCAGCCCGAAATCACGCTCGGCACCATTCCCGGCATCGGCGGCACCCAGCGCCTGACCCGCGCCGTCGGCAAGGCCAAGGCGATGGACCTCTGTCTCACCGGGCGGATGATGGACGCGACGGAAGCCGAGCGGTCGGGGCTTGTGAGCCGCATCGTGCCCGTCGACAGGTTGATGGACGAAGCGATCGCCGCCGCCGAGAAGATCGCCTCGATGTCCCGTCCCGCCGCGGCGATGGCCAAGAGCGCCGTCAATCGCGCTTTCGAGACGACGCTGTCGGAAGGCATGAACGTCGAACGCGACTTGTTCCGCTCGACCTTCGCGCTGGAAGACCGCGCCGAAGGCATGGCGGCGTTCGTCGAGAAGCGCAAGCCGAACAACAGGAACAGATAATCGAAAAACGCGTGTCCACATATCCCGTTCATGCAGACGCCATCATACGCGGGCTTGATCCGCGTGTTCATCCATCATCGCGAAACTTTTTTTTGGATCGGCCGGATCGTCTGCGCGAAGACGCGCGTCACCCTCACGACGGCTTATGTCCCGCCGCTTCGCTTCAGCGCGCCGTTGAGCAACGCGCGATAGAGCCTGTCCGAAAACAAATTCGGACGATCGAGTCCCATGCGCGCGAGCGCAGGCTGTATCGACGCATCGCCGGGGCGCAATCCTTCCATCAGCAAACCGGCGAGAGCCAATGGCGAGCGCGATGCATCGCGCAGGAATTCGAGCGCGGGGATCAGCCGCTGTTCCACCTCGGTGAAATCGCTGCCGAACGGAAACGCCGGCAGCAGGCCAGCCGCTTGCGCGGGCTTCAGCGCAGCGGCGACACGCGCCGGCGTATTGTCGCAATGCGCCGCCGGAATCCGGTGATCGCGCGGCAGCTTTCCCGCATCGACCGCCTGCCGCATCAACCGGTCCTGGAAACGTGAATCCGCGACGTTGAGCATCGCCGCGATCACCTCGGCGTCGGACTTGCCGCGCAGATCCGCCACGCCGTATTCGGTGACGACGATATCGCGCAGGTGGCGCGGGATGGTGCCATGACCATAGGACCAGCGGATGTTGGACACCACGCCGTGCTTCTCGCGCCGCGTCGATTCCAGCGTAAGAATCGAACGCGCGCCTTCGAGCGCGAAGGCCTGCGCGACGAAATTGTACTGACCGCCGACGCCGCTCACCACCTGACCGTTGTCGAGACCGTCGGAGATCGCGGCTCCCATCAGGGTCGCCATCATGGCGTTGTTGACGAAGCGCGCGTCGACGCGGGCGCGGCGCCTGGCGGCCTCATCGCCGTACAATTCGTTGGTGAAGGACACCGCCGTCATCTGGATGCGCGTGCGCTGCGCGGGCGTCATCTCGCGCAAGGCGCGGTATAACGATTGCGGACCCAGAAAGAACGCGCCGTGCAGGACAGCGCCGTCGACCTCGCGCCTGAGCACGCCTGCCTCGATCAGCCCGAGGAACGCCTCGAACACCATTTCGCTGACGCCATAAAGCCCGGTTGCGAACGGCGCGGTTTCTTTCATCGCGCTATTCGGCGCGAGCCGCGCCGCGATGTCGCGAAAACGCGCGTTGTCGCGATGACGCAGGATCAGGCTTTGCGCCAGCGCGTCGCCGACCTGGCCGATGCCGATCTGCAACGTGCCGCCGTCCTTGATGAGCCCCGCCGCGTGCAGGCCGATGGCGTATTTGGTATCCGACACAGGCTCGGACGGCGGCGCAAACAGGGGAAAATCGGTCTCGGGGCTGTCCAGGATGGCGCTGAATTCACTGGCCGGCAGATCGCCGGCGCCGGGCATGAACGGCAGTTGCGAATTGACCTGCCCCACCAGCTTGAACGACGCCCGGCCGGCAGCGCGGGCGCGCAGAAGATCGAGCGTGGTGTCGGTGTTGCAGCTCAGACTGTAGCGCGTCTCGCCGTCCACGACGCGCTTGGCCACGAGCTGGGTGATGACGTTGAGGCCGCGGTCGAGGATATAGGATGCAGCGTGGGTGTAGTTGGCGGCGATGTAGTGTTGCTGGGCATAGGCGTTGCGCAGCCACTTACCGGCCAGGAAAAAGAATTCGGTGACCTTGATGTTCGGCGGCAGCTCGCCTTTGTGCAAGGCGGCGGCGTAATCGAGGTCGGGCCAGCCGCCGAACAGGCGATCGATCACCGGTGCGATGAACCGCTTCTCCAATTCGTTCGACGGCCGCGGTTTCTCCAGCGTCAGCGCGGAGAAGAAAGTCAGGTCGAGACTGCGATCCGCGGCGGCGCGCTGATAAAGCGCATTGATGATGTGATTGGCCTTGCCGAGCCCGAGCGGCAATCCCACCATCAGATGAGGACCGACATCACGAATGATGTCGTCGACGATCGCGGCGGGATCGGTGAAAATCTTCGGCATCAGCAAATGGTCCGCATGTCGATCAAATTTGGCCGCCTTCCCGCTTTCCATGCTGCGGCTCTCGCCGCAACGAGGCTATCGTCATTCGTTCAAATCCCGGGACAGTACCAGCCGGTCGCGGCGGCGCGCCCTCACGCCTTTTGCTTCAAGGCCGGCAACGATGGCGCTGCCGTGCGCCGTGTCCTGCGCTTCGATCACCAGTTCGACCTCGGTCATGTTGGCGGACAACGCGCTGAACAGGCGCTGATGCTGCACCTCGACGATGTTGCCGCGAAGCTCTGCAATGATGCAGGCGAGTTCGGCCAGCGCGCCCGGCTTGTCGGATATCTCCACCACGAGATCGATCAGCCGGCCGTCGCGCACCAGTCCGCGCATCAGCACATTGGCGAGCGTGCGCGTGTCGATGTTGCCGCCGGATATGATCAACCCGACTTTCCGTCCGACAAACCGGGCGGGATTGCTCATCAGCGCCGCCAGCGCGGCCGCGCCCGCGCCTTCCGTCACGGTCTTCTCGATTTCCAGCATCTGGATGACGGCCTTTTCGATCAGGCGCTCCGCCACCGTCATCACCTCGATGCCATATTCGCGCAGGATCGCCAGCGGCAGCGCGCCGACGTCGCGCACCGCGATGCCTTCGGCGATGGTCGCGCCGCCGACCGAGACCGGGCGCCCGGCAAGATGCTGCGCCACGGCGGCGTAGGATTCCACCTCGACGCCGATCACCTCGACGGCCGACGCGTGGTTGGCGGCGGCGATCGCGCAGCCCGCGACCAGTCCTCCGCCACCGACCGGCGTCAGGATGCAGTCGAGCGCCGGCTGATCCTCCAGCATCTCGATCGCCACCGTGCCCTGCCCCGCGATCACGGCCGGATCGTTGTAGGGATGGACAAAGACGAGATTTTCGTCCGCGGCCAGTTGCCGGGCAAAGGCGGCGGATTCCGCCAGAATCTCGCCCTCGAGCCGAACCCGCGCCCCGAGTTTCCTCGTCCGCGACACCTTCACGAACGGCGTCGATTTCGGCATCACGATCGTGGCGGCGATGCCGAGGTTGTGGGCGTGATAAGCCACGCCCTGGGCGTGGTTGCCGGCGGACATGGCGATGACGCCGCGCTTCGCCTCCTCAGGTGACAGCGTGAGCAGCTTGTTGGCCGCGCCGCGCTCCTTGAAGGAAGCGACGAACTGCTGATTTTCCAGCTTGAGCCAGACCTCGGCGCCGCTGATGTCGGACAGCGTGCGCGAATGAACCAGGGGCGTGCGGATCACCCGGCCTGCGAGACGGTCCGCGGCCGCCCGCAGATCCGCCACGCCGATGGATTTGCCGTGCTCTGCATCGCTCATTGTCGTCCCTCGTGAATGGTCGAACGCGGGTTTATGCTACCAGCGAGAAATTCGAAACAGGTATCGTCGGCGGCCTCGGCTTGTCCGCGCAAGGCGGAGATCGGGGAAATGGCGCTCCGGGCCAGGTTTGTGGAAACCGGTGGCGACATCGCCGCCGATCGGGGCCCTGATTTCGCGCAAAAAACATACCGGCGCATTAATATTTGCAATCTCTGGCCGCAATAGCCAGCGCCGGAAAGGCCATCGCGCCGATGGGCGGCAGCAGGTGACAAACGGCGTCCGCTCCGTCCATGATTTGCGCGCTGAATGCAAGGAGCTGTCATGTTCGCCATCAATCCCCTGACCGCTGCCGGTGTCGTATTGGCCACCGCGGCGACCGACGCCGTCTATGTGATGTTTACCTCGGCCGTGGTGGCGCGACGGCGGGTGCCGGCGGCGACCTGGAGCAGCGTCTGGTACCTGCTCTCGTCCTTCGCGGTGATCAGCTATACCGAGAACTGGGTCTATGTCGCCTTCGCGGCGGTCGGCTCCTGGCTCGGCGCGTTCGCAACCATCACCTTCCTGCACCGCCCGCCCGGTGGGCCGCCGGTCGGCGCGTCGGTGGAGTAGTATCTTGCGGGTCGATTGAATGCTTCACTACCGTCATTCCGGAAGCCGCGTAGCGGCTGTCCGGAATCCATAATCCCCGCCGTGGTTATGGATTCCGGGCTCGCGCTAGGCGCGAACGCAAGCGTTCGTCGCCTGGCGCGCCCCGGAATGACGAAGTGGGTTTCTCAATGAAAATCCCGCGAGCGCGGCAGGATGCGCACATTGCGCGGATGGCGGATGCGTTGCGCCGGATTATCTGGATGATCGCGACGGTCGTCGTTGAGCGGCTCGGCCGGTGCAGCCGGCGGCGGCAGCGGATGCCTGGAGACAAGCGCGTCGTTCGCCAGATGCATCAGCTCAGCGGAACGGTCGGTCAGTTTATCCGCGACCAGATGCACGACCCGCTCCGGGCTGCTCTGAATAGTGCCCTCCACCTCGATCAGCCGCGCACCCATCACCTCCTTGCGATAACGCTCCATGATCTTCGGCCACACTACGATATTGGCGATACCGGTCTCGTCCTCCAGCGTCATGAACACCACGCCCTTGGCGCTGCCCGGCCGTTGCCGCACCAGCACCACGCCCGCGCATTTGACGCGGCGCTTGTCATTGGCATGCGAGACCTCCGCGCAACTGACCACGCGTTCGTTTGAAAATGTCTCGCGCAAGAATTCCATCGGATGTCCCTTCAACGACAGCCGCACGGTCTGGTAATCGGCGACCACCTGCTCCGGCAGCGGCATCTCGGGCAGCGGCGCGGCATGTTCGTCCGGCAGCTCGCGCGCGATGGCGCTTTCGAACAATGGCAGCGACACGTCATCCGGCAGCCGCCGCACCGCCCACAGCGCCGCGCGGCGGTCGAGCCCGAGCGAGCGGAAGGCATCGGCATCAGCCAGCAGGATCAGCGCGCGCTTCGGCAGTTTCGTATCGCGGGCGAAGTCCTCGATGGAGGTGAAGGGCCGGCGCCAGCGCGCGGCGACGATCCGCTCGCCCCAGTCGGAGCAGGTCCCGTCATGACCGGGCATAGCCGTTCGAAGAACGGCGTCGCTGCGCTCGCCTATGTCCCGGCCACCCACGTCCTTGCATCCGTCATGTTCGAAAGACGTGGATGCCCGGCACAAGGCCGGGCATGACGGGAGCGTTGATCTGGTTGCATCCGGATTGACCCACTTGAACCCGTCGATCTGGCGGAAGCCGAGCCGCACCGCGTGATGCGCACCTATGCGCTCCTCCAGCGTGTTCTGCGAATGGCTGAACGAAACATCAATGGGCCGCACCTCGACGCCGTTCTTGCGGGCATCGCCGACGATCTGCGCCGGCGCATAAAAACCCATCGGCTGTGAATTCAGCAGGGAGCAGCAGAACGCGTCGGGATGAAAATGCTTCAGCCACGACGAGACGTAGACGAGTTGCGCAAAGCTCGCCGCATGACTTTCGGGAAAGCCATAGGAGCCGAACCCCTTGATCTGCTCGAAACAGTTTTTCGCGAACACCGGATCGTAGCCGCGCGCGATCATGCTGTTGACCATCTTCTCCTGGAACGAGCCGATGGTGCCCACGTTGCGGAACGTCGCCATGGCGCGGCGCAGGCCGTTGGCTTCTTCGGAGGTGAATTTCGCGGCGACGATGGCGATGCGCATCGCCTGCTCCTGAAACAGCGGCACGCCCAGCGTGCGCTTCAGAACATTGCGCAATTCATCCTTGTCCCCGCCTTTCGGATAGGGATAGTCGATCTTGTCGGGATCCATGGCGCGCCGCTTCAGGTAGGGATGCACCATGTCGCCTTGGATCGGGCCGGGACGGACGATGGCGACCTCGATGACGAGATCGTAGAACATGCGCGGCCTCAAGCGCGGCAGCATGTTCATCTGCGCCCGGCTCTCGACCTGGAACACGCCGAGGGATTCGCCACGGCACAGCATGTCGTAGACCGGCTTCTCGTCCTGCGGGATCGTCGCAAGCTCGTAGCGCTTGCCCTTGTGATCCGCGATCAGATCAAAACACTTGCGGATACAGGTCAGCATTCCGAGCGCCAGCACGTCGACCTTCATCATCCGGAGCGCATCGACGTCGTCCTTGTCCCACTCGATGAAGGTGCGGTCGTCCATCGCCGCATTGCCGATCGGCACGTAAGTGTCGAGCCGGTCCTGCGTTAGCACGTAACCGCCGACATGCTGCGACAGGTGACGCGGAAAGCCGATCAGCTCGGTAGCGAGTTCGACGGCGCGGCGCACCATCGGGTTTTGCGGATCGAATCCGGCCTGCCTGACCTGCATGTCGCTGACATCATTGCCCCAGCTTCCCCAGACCGTATCCGCGAGCGCCGCCGTGACATCCTCGGTCAGGCCCAGCGCCTTGCCGACATCGCGGATGGCGCTGCGCGGCCGATAGTGAATGACGGTGGCGATGATCGCGGCGCGATGACGGCCGTAGCGGCGATAGACATACTGCATCACCTCCTCGCGCCGCGAATGCTCGAAATCGACGTCGATGTCGGGCGGCTCCAGCCGCTCCCTGGAAATGAAACGCTCGAACAGCAGGTCGACCTTGGTGGGGTCCACGGAGGTGATGCCGAGCACATAGCACACGGCCGAATTCGCCGCCGATCCGCGCCCCTGGCACAGGATGTCCTGCTCGCGCGCCCACCGCACGATGTCATGCACGGTGAGGAAGTAATGGGCGTAGTCGAGTTCGGCGATCAGGTCCAATTCCTTGCGGAGAACCGTTTTCAAGTCTTCATCTGCGCCGTTTGGGAAATATTTTTCGACACCCGCCCACGTCAAATCTTCCAGATGACACTGCGCGGTCTTGCCCGGCGGCACCGGCTCGTCGGGATACTGGTATTTGAGTTGATCCAGTGAAAATTCGATGCGCGATGCGAACGCTATCGTTTCGGCGATGGCCTGCGGAATATCGCGAAACAGCCACGCCATCTCATGGGCCGGCTTCAGATGCCGCTCGGCATTGATGTCCAGCTTGCGGCCGATGGCATCGATCGCGGTCCTTTCGCGGATGCAGGTCAGGACATCCTGCAAGGGACGGCGCGCGGGATGATGGTACAGCACTTCGTTGGTTGCAAGCAGCGGCATGCGCGCGGTGGTCGCGATCCGCTGCAATCGCAGCAGGCGGCGGCGGTCGTCGCCGCGATAGAGCAGGCTTGCCGCGAGCCAGACGCCATCCGCGTTGCTCTGTCGCAATCTCTCAAGCACTCTCAACGCGGTCATCGCCTCGAAGCGATGCGGCACAGTCAGAACGATAAGCTGGCCTTCGGCAAATTCCAGCAGGTCAGCCAATGTCAGATGACATTCGCCCTTCTCCGCCGCCAGCTTGCCCTTGCTGAGCAACTGACATAGCCGGCCATAGGCGTCGCGATCGCGTGGATAGATGAGAATGTCCGGCGTGCCATCGATGAACACGAGACGCGAGCCGACCAGCAATCGCGGCCTGCATAGGACATCCGGATGTTGCAATTCGTTGTAGGCGCGCACCACGCCCGCCAGCGTATTGCGGTCGACGATGCCGATGACGGGAAGCCGCAGTTCGCTCGCCTGGTGCACATACTCCTGCGGATGCGAGCCGCCATGCAGGAACGAAAAGTTGGTCGTGATACCGATTTCGGCATAGGCCGGGATGTCGCGCGGATGCTTCATGCGAACAGCCCGTGCAGGAACCACTTTGGAGGCACGGCCTCGCCGTTCCCGGCCGCTTCATTATAAAGACCGTCACGATAGAGCCAGAACCGCAACCCGGCTTCGTCCTCGACGCGAAAATAATCTCGCGTCGGCCTCACCTCCTGCGTCCGCCACCACTCCATCGCGATGCGCTCGGGGCCTTCGGCGCGCACCACCGTATGAGTGACGCGCCGCCAGGTGAAATGACGCGGCGGCTTGTCGGGCACTTCCGCCAGCGTCACCTCGATCGGCTCCGGCCGCGCGAACATGCGCAGCGGCCGCAGCGGCGGCTCACCCTCGATACGCGCAGGCCATTCGGCACGCATGGCCGCCGCAAGATGCTGCTGCGCCGGCACCGGGAACGACGCGCGCTCTGGAATGTGGGTATCCTGCGGCAGGTGCACGACGACCCGCTGGCTGCCGATGCGGGCGGCAAGGCGATCGACCAGCGCCGCCACCTCGTCATTGTCCCTGACATGCGTGTCGAGGTCGCGCTGCTCCTGCACCACTAGATCGGTGCGGACGGCGGACAGCCGCACCAGATCGAAGCCGAAGCCGGGATCGAGCGGATCGGCCAGCGCGTCGAGCCGCTCGCGGAACAGGCGATCGATGGTCTCGCCGCGCGTGACCGGGCGTCCGGTCTCGACGGCAATGATGCGCACCGCGCCGTCGGTGCGGAAAAAACCTGCTTCCAGCCGCCGCGCGCCCTTGCCCTGCTTTTCCATCGCGGCGATGAGCGTACGCGCAAGACCCGCCAGCGTCCTCGCGATCGCGCCGTCGGTGGCGATGGGCTCGGCGAAGCGCTTCTCGACGATAAAGTCCGGCAGCGGCTTGCGCGGGTTGATCGGCGCATCGCTTTGCCCCAGCGCCTGCTCCAGCAGCGCCGTGAACGCCGCGCTGAAACGCGCCGCGATCTCGTGGCGGCCGCGCGCAGCGACATCGCCGACGGTTTTCAGCCCGGCGCGGCGCAGCCCGCGCGTGATCGCGTCATCCGCACCGAGCGCGAACACCGGCAGCGCCGCGACCGCTCCGGCCTCCTCGCCGGGCGCGACGATCCGGCCATGGGCATGACGCGTCAGCGCCCGTGCGCAGGCCGACGTGCCCGCGATCGCCGCGCTGACGTCAAAGCCCTGCCGTTTCAGCGCACTGCAGAGTTGTCTCATCAGCGCTGCCTCGCCGCCGAACAGATGCGCGCAGCCGGTGATGTCGAGCAGTAGGCCGTGCGGCGGATCGAGCGCCACCAGCGGCGTGAAGCGATCGCACCAGTCGGCAATACCGCTCAGGGCTTTTGAGTCTGCCGTCTCGTCGGCGTCGAACACCTCGCTATCGGGACAGATCGCACGCGCATTGGCGAGCGGCTGGCCGATCGCGAGGCCGATCCGCGCGGCTGCATCATCCAGCGCGGTAATGACCAGCCCATTGTTCTGTTTGGCGACGACGATGCGAGGCGACGTTTCCTTCGTCTTTGTTGATCTGGATTGTGTGTCACATGTTTCAGCCGGCTCGCCGGAGCGCAACAACGCGCGCGCGATCCGGTCGGTCGGCAGGCGCGGCAGCCACAGGCTGAGGATGCGTCTGCGCGTCACGGATCGAGACGTCACGGAAGAGGCACTCATCACAACTCCACTCCATGATCCATTGACCGGTCTGGCCATGACGGTTGCGGACAAGCCGCGTCTCGAACACAGGCGCGCCCCACGCCTGCCACGCCTCGCATGGCGGCGAGCGCGCCGGGCGCACGATCCACCGTGTCTCCGCCGTCGAAGGCAATGGCGTCGCCGCCACCCGCAGCAGCAGCCCGGTGACTCCGGAGGTCCGAGCCGCAAGCGTGAGCCTGCGGCTGGCGACGAGATCGAGCAGACGCGTCTCCCCCCATGTCTCCATGACCACGGCGCCGAGCGCATCGCAGGCCAGAGCATCGGCCGCCGTCCGCAATGCGCTCTCCACACCGGGCACATGGACCGTCACCAACAGGCACGGATCGAGACCGAGTTCGCGCCATCCGCGCATCGACAGCGCACCGGATTCGCGCGCGGCAAAATCCTGCCGCACCCAGAGCAGCGGCCGGTTTGCGCATACCCGCTGCGCAAGACCTGCGATGAACCCGCTCGCCGCCGCGCTGTGCCGGCCTTCCGCGAACACCTCATGCATCGCGCCGCGCGCCAGCCCGCCCTGCAGCACGGCATCCGCCTTCTCATGACCAAGCGACGCCCGGCCCGGCATCCCACCGCCATGATCGGTCTCGATGCGCGCGATGCGGTCACGCAGACGCGCAAGCGTCCCCGCGCTGCTCCCGTTTCCAGCCATGATCACTATCCGTCCGTGACAATGAACTCCCGGCGGAGCGAATTGTTCATGATATGTTCTATATAGCACCTCCGCAGCCTCAGGAGTCAACCGCCTTTTCGCGCGCGATTTTCACCCATAAATCCAATGACATGGGAACACCCCGCCACGCCCGGCATTGCTCCGGAGATTTCACTCGCAAAGCCCGCCAGCGGAGACGCCCATGACCGCCTCGCCTCTCTCCCTCCCGCGTCTGCGCGAAGAAGCCGCCGGATGCCGCGCCTGTCATCTCTGGAAGAACGCGACGCAGACCGTGTTCGGCGAAGGACCGGCGCACGCACAGGTCATGCTGGTGGGCGAGCAACCCGGCGACAAGGAAGACCTCGCGGGAAAACCGTTTGTCGGACCCGCCGGCCAGATGCTCGACCGCGCGCTGAAAGAAGCCGGCATCGATCGCGGAAAGGTCTACGTGACGAACGCGGTGAAGCATTTCAAGTTCGTGCCGCGCGGCAAGATCCGGCTGCACCAGAAACCCAACACACCTGAGATCCGAGCCTGCCGCCAGTGGTATGAACGCGAACTCGCCACCGTCAGACCCACGCTCGTGGTGGCGATGGGCGCGACCGCGGCGCAAAGTGTTTTCGGCAGGATCACGCCGATCAACAAGAACCGCGGCCGGCTGATCGAGACGAACGACGGGCACAAGGCGCTGGTGACGGTCCATCCGTCCTATCTCCTGCGGCTGCCGGAGGCGGACGCGAGAGCGCGCGAATACGAACGTTTCGTCGATGACCTGAAAATCGCCGCAACGCAACTGACCCACGACAAGGCGGCGTGAAGCGGACCGTCATCGGCGGCAACAGCCGCCGACGACCTTCCCGGAAAAGATCAAGCAGCCAATGCCTCGGAGTTGACACCGGCCTCGGCCAGCGCCGTCAGATCCTTGTCGGTCTTGCGCTCCTGCTGCAGCGTTTCATCGATCAGCTTGACGGCATCCTTCATGCCAAGCCGGACCGCCCACGCCTTCATGGTTCCGTAGCGCGCCATCTCGTAATGTTCCACCGCCTGCGCGGCCGCGAGCAGGCCCGCGTCCAGCGCCTCGGTGCCCTTGTATTCCTCCATGACTTCCTTGCCTTCCTCAAGAAGGCCGAGGATGGCATCGCAGGTCTTGCCCTTGGCCGGCTTTTCGATCAGCTCGAAAATTCGTTCCAGGCGCTCGACCTGGCCTTCGGTCTCGTCATGGTGTTTTTCGAAAGCCGCCCGCAGTTTGTCGGATGTTGCCGCCTTCGCCATCTTGGGCAACGCTTTCAGGATCTGCTTCTCGGCGAAGTAAATGTCCTTGAGCTGATCAAGGAACAGGTCGTGGAGGTCCTTGTCTTTCGTCATTGTAGCCTCGCGCGGTTGGAGGGAAAATTCCCGCTTCCTAACGCGACGTGAGGGGCTATGTTCCTGGGACCGCAATAGCGCGGCCTCTCAGGCAGCGAGCATGTTCTCGACCAGCCTGATCCAGTACGAGGTGCCGTAGACGATGGCGTCGTCGTTGAAGTTGTAGGCTGGATGATGCAGGCCCGCGCTGTCGCCATTGCCGACGAAGATGAAAGCGCCGGGCCGGGCTTCCAGCATGTAGGCGAAATCCTCCGCGCCCATCATCGGCGGCGTCTCATGCACATTGCCCTCGCCGGCGATTTCCCTGGCGATCCTCATCGCCGTTTCGGTCTGCCGGACGTGATTGACCGTGACCGGATAGCCGCGCCTGAACCTGACGTCGATCCTCGTTCCGGTCGTCAGCGCCACGCCGGCGGCGACCTCGCGTATCCGCTTCTCCATCTGGTCGCGCACGTCGGCCTTCAGGGTTCGGACGGTGCCGCCGAGTTCGACGGTTTGCGGAATGACGTTGCGGGTGCTGCCCGCATGGAACTCGCACACCGAGATTACCGCCGATTCCAGCGGATCGACGTTACGCGACACGATCGATTGCAGGGCGACGACAAGCTGCGATCCTGCCAGCACCGGATCGATGCAGAGATGCGGCCGCGCGGCGTGGCCGCCGTGACCCTCGATCCGGAAATCGACGGCGTCGGTCGCCGCCATGATCGGACCCGGCCGGATGGCGAAGGAACCGAGCGGGACGCCGGGAAGGTTATGCATGCCAAAGACCTGATCGATCCTGAAACGATCCATCAAGCCGTCCTTGATCATCGCGGCGGCGCCGGCTCCGCCCTCCTCGGCCGGCTGGAAGATCACGACGGCCTCGCCGGCGAAATTCCGCGTCTCCGCGAGATAGCGCGCGGCGCCAAGCAGCATCGCGGTGTGGCCGTCATGGCCGCAGGCATGCATCTTGCCGGGCGTCTTCGAGGCGTAAGGCAGGTTGGTTTCCTCGTGAATCGGCAGCGCATCCATGTCGGCGCGCAGGCCGATCACGTTGACCGCGCCATCGGCAGCGGCCTTCCTGCCCTTGATGACGCCAACGACGCCGGTCCGGCCAAGTCCGGTCGCAACCTCGTCGCAGCCGAACTCCCGCAAGCGGTCCGCCACGAACGCCGCGGTGCGGCGCACGTCGTACAGCAGTTCCGGATGCTCGTGGATGTCCCGACGCCAGTCAGCGATATCGGACTGCAGATCGGCAACGCGGTTGACGATGGGCATAGCGGGGTTCCGGTCGGCCGGGACTGAATTCTATATCCATTACCTCTTACCATGACGCGACGGGCCGCCCAATACGCTGATTTTACGGCGATCGACGCCGCGTCGTGCCATGGCGATCCAAGTCATGGGTAACGGTTTCGTCATCGCGCCCGATGCACGCGCGGGAATAAATCTGCATGTTCCCCGGTCAGGTCTGCATGCCCAATGACGGGCGTGGGAGACCTCCGATGAGCCGCAACCACAATCATGACGGCGACGGTGTCAGCCGCCGCAAGGTGCTGGAATGCATGACATGGGCCGGTACGGGCGTGCTCTGGACCCTTGCCGGCGGCGTGCCGCAATCGCTCGGCATCGTCGGATCGGCGCAAGCCGCCGAAGCATCCGCATCCGCCCTCACCTTCCTGCAGATCAGCGACAGCCATGTCGGCTTCGACAAGGCCGCCAACCCGCACGCGCTCGCCACGCTCGAGGAGGCGATCGGCAAGATCAAGACGCTGCCAGTAAAGCCGTCCTTCATGATCCATACCGGCGATATCACCCACCTGTCGAAAGCCTCGGAATTCGACGACGCCGAGCGCATCATCTCGCAATCGCGGCTCGACGTGCACTACGTGCCGGGCGAGCATGATTTTATCGATGAAGAGGTCAGACTGTATCGCGAGCGTTATGGCCGCGGCACCAAGGGCGCGGGCTGGTATTCCTTCGACGCCAACGGCGTGCACTTCATCGGCCTCGTCAATGTCGTCGATCTCAAGGCCGGCGGTCTCGGCAATCTCGGCGCTGAGCAACTGGCGTGGCTCGCGGACGATCTGACAGGTCGCTCGAATTCTCAACCGATCGTAGTGTTCGCGCATATCCCGCTATGGAGCGTTTATCCGACCTGGGGCTGGGGCACCGACGACGGCGCGCGGGCGCTCGACCTGCTCAAGGGTTTCGGTTCGGTGACCGTGCTCAACGGCCACATCCATCAGGTGATGCAGAAGGTCGAAGGCAACGTCACGTTCCACACCGCGCGCTCGACCGCCTTTCCGCAACCCGCGCCGGGCGCCGCGCCCTCGCCCGGGCCGATGAAGGTCGCCGACGACAGGCTGCGCAGCCTGCTCGGCACCGCCAGCATCATCTTCAAACCCGGCGAGGAGCGCCTCGCCATCATCGATACGCCGCTGCAAGGCTAAGGATCGTATGATGTCCCTGAACTTGCGCACAAGCGCCATCCGGCTTGCGGCGGCTGCCGCGCTTGCAATGCAAATGTCCGCTGCCCATTGCGAGGAAGCGTCGGTGACGATCGACAATTTCACCTTCGAACCGGCGCAACTGACGGTGAAGGCCGGCACGACGGTGACATGGACCAATCGTGACGACATTCCGCATACGGTGGTTTCCGCCGGTCAATTCCGCTCCAAGGCACTGGATACCGACGACAAATACTCGTTCACCTTCACCCGCGCCGGCGACTACAAATATTTTTGCTCGCTGCACCCGCATATGGTGGGAATGATCAAGGTTGAGTAACGGCCAAAAGCGAGGCATCACCTCGGTGCCCGGGCAGCGCCCCGCTGCCCGAGCCCACCCGGCTGCGAACACCACGATGCTGTTTGGCTCACCCGGAGACGATCAGACAAAAGCGCGGCGCTTTCGCGACGCGGCCCTGCCCTATCTCGACGACGTCTACACCGTCGCGCGCTATCTCCTGCGTGATCCCGCCGACGCCGAGGACGCCGTTCAGGAATGCTATCTGCGCGCGTTGAAGCATTTCGACACTTACCGCGGTCCGGCGATCAAGCCGTGGCTGCTCGCGATCCTGCGCAATGTCTGTCACGCCGAATTCACTCGCCGCGCCAGGTCGGCCGCAACGGCCATCGATGACCTGCCCGAAAGCGGCGAGGCCACCGCGCCGTTGTGGCAGGAGACCGAGGATACGCCGGAAACGCAGGCGCTGCAAAAACGCGACGCGAACTCAATCCAGCGGATGATCGCAGCGCTGCCAGAACCGTTCCACGAGACGTTCGTCCTGCGCGAAATCCAGAATCTGTCCTATCGCGAGATCGCCGAGATTGTCGATGCGCCGGTCGGCACCGTCATGTCGCGCCTCGCGCGGGCGCGCGCCATGCTGCGGTCGGCATGGCTCGCGGAAGAGGAGCCATCCAGATGACCTGCGATGAATCAGACATCCTTCTGCACGCGCTGATCGACGGCGAACTCGATGCCGGTCACGCGCGCGAGGTCGAAAACCATATCGCCACCTGCGCACGCTGCGCGGCCGCACTCAGGACCTACCGTGATATGAAGGCAGCCATTGCTGCCGAGGACATGCGCTTCACCGCGCCTGCGCACCTGCGCCAACGGATCGAGGCGGCAATGCCACAGCCGCGCGGCACCAGCCGCCGCTCGCTGCTTGCAGGTTTCGCCATGGGCTCCGCCGTCTCCGCAATGGCGGCGACCGGCATCGTCGCGATCGTGCTGCGCACCGACGACGAGCAGCGTCTCGCCTCGGAAATCGTCTCGGCGCATCTGCGATCGCTGCAGGCGGGGCATCTGACCGACGTGCTCTCCACCGACCAGCACACGGTCAAACCGTGGTTCAACGGGCGGCTCGACGTATCGCCGCCGGTGATCGACCTGACGGCGCTTGGCTTCACGCTGATCGGCGGACGGCTCGATTATATCGATGGGCGGGCCATCGGCGCGGTCGTCTACAAGCGGCGCGCGCACGTCATCAATCTCTTCGTCGCTCAAACGCCAAACGCCACGCACAGCCCCGCGCGCACCGAAGATGTGCAGGGCTTCAACATCCGCCGCTGGCGCGACCACGGTCTGAACTTCTGGGCGGTGAGCGATCTCAATGCCGACGAGCTTGCCGAATTCAGCGACAAATTCGAGAAGGCGATGCAGGCGAACGGGAACGGCTAAGGCATCATCCGCAGGCTCAATCAAAAAGGACAAAGCCAAAGCCTTTCGCTTCTGACGGAATCAGAAGCGGACTCCAAGCATCAGGCCGATTTGCGGACGGCGTTGTCCATCAGCGTTTTGCCGAGCGACCAGATCGCGCCGGGGACCTGATGACTCGCGGCTATGACGCTGTCGAACGAGGTCTCGATCCACTTGCAGTCTTCGTCGTTGATGATGAGCGGCGGGAGCAGCTTGATGGTATGGCTGCCGTGACCGGAGACCTGGGTGAGGATCTTGTGATCCTTGAACAGCGGCACCGTGATGAGCTGACAGAACAGACCTTTGTTGGCGGTTTCCAGCAGATTCCATGATGCGCGCAGCCGCAGCGATTTCGGCGGCCCGAACTCGATGCCGATCATCAACCCCTTGCCGCGCACCTCCTTGAGAAGTTCGTAACCCGGCACCATGCGCGCCAGCGCCTGGCGCAACTCCTCGCCGCGCCTGGCCGCGTTCTCGATCAGCTTCTCGGCCTTCAGCACTTCAAGTGTCGCGATGCCCGCCGCCATCGCAAGATCGTTCTTGGCGAAGGTCGAGCCGTGCACCACGGCGCGATCCATGCGGTTGAATATCTTGTCGAAGATATGCTTACGGGTCAGCACCGCGCCGATCGGCACATGACCGCCGGACAATGCCTTGGCCAGCAGCACCATGTCGGGTTCGACATTCCAATGCTCGACGGCAAGAAAACGTCCCGTACGGCCGATGCCGGTCTGAACTTCATCCGCCACGAACAGCGTGCCGTATTTCCGACACAGCGCGGCCGCTCCCGGCAGGAACTCGTCGCTCGGTATGTTGACGCCCTTGCCCTGGATCGGCTCGACGATGAAGGCAGCAACCCGTCGCGACGACAGCACCTGCTCCAGCGCGGCCAGATCGTTGAACGGAATGACGCCACAGTCCGGAAGCAGAGGATCGAACCCGCCGCGGAAATTCTTATCGTCAGTCAGGGACAGCGCGCCGTAGGTCAGCCCGTGATAGGCATGACCGCAGTAAACAATGCCGGTCCGCCCGGTGGCGACACGCGCGAACTTGATCGCGGCCTCGACGCTTTCCGCCCCCGAATTCGCAAAAAACACCTTGTCGAGGTAGGGAACATGAGCGAGCAGCCGCTCGGCGAGAATGCCGGCCAGTGTCGAGACATCCATCTGCACGAGATTCGGCAGGTCGCTGTCGAGCACGCTTTTGAGGGCATCCCGCAGCACGGGATGGTTCCGCCCAATCGCAAAAACGCCAAATCCGCTGAGTAGGTCAAGGTAACGGGCGCCCTCGCGATCGACCAGATATTGACCGTGACCGCTCTGGAAACCGACGTCGTAGCCGATGGTCTTCAGAACTCTGACGAGCTGTTCATTGAGGTGACGGACATGCATCGCGCTACGCTGCGCCTGCCGTTCCACAAACATCTCGGAAACGTCTAGATTTGGATATAGCATCCGCTACATACTTCGGTTGATGGCGGTTTCGTCAACTGAAAAGCACATTTGACTTTTCAACTGATCCCCGACCCACTTAAGCACAGGCTTGAAGATATGTTTCAGCGCCCAGGACATACCATGCATACTCTAAATTATTGCAGAATTCTCGCCACTACCTCTCTCGTCGCAGCAGCGCTGGTGACGGCGGGATTCGGGCCGGCCGGAGCGGCCGATCCGACCGGCGATTGGCGCGTTGCCGATGGCGTTGCCAATATTCGCGTCGCCGAATGCAACGGCGCGATGTGGGGAGTCGTTGCCTGGGAGAAACAGCCCGGCGGCGTCGACCAGAACAATCCCGATGTCTCGAAAAGAAGCCGGCCGACGCTCGGAATGCCAATTCTCCTTGATATGAAAAAGAAACCGGAGAAGGAGGAGTGGGACGGTCAGGTCTATAATGCCAAGGACGGCAAACTTTACGAGTCCTCGATCAAGCTTGCATCGCCCGATCAGCTCCAGATTGAAGGCTGCGTGCTCGGTTTCCTGTGCGGCGGTGAAACCTGGACTCGCGTATCCGGCCCGATTCCCAGCAGTCCATCCAACAATCCCGCCAATCCTCCCGCAAGCGGCACTGCCAAGGGCGCGCCGAAAGCAGGCATGGCGAAGACCACGCCGCCGAAGCCCCATGCCAAGACCACCGGTCAAAAGACAACAGCGACCGCCACGCCGGCCGCCACCGCGCCGACCGATCCTGTGGGCGATATCTGCCTACTTCCCGACATTGCGGGGACGGCCCATGAGCGCGGGCTGAAATAGCAGCACTGCCGCGAGCGTCGTCACGAGCGACAGCGCCAGCAGCTTGCCCATGCTCGCCGTGCCCGGATGGCTCGACAGCCACAGGCTGCCGAACGCGGTCGCGGTGGTCAGCGCGCTGAAGAAGATCGCCCGCGTCAGGCTCGATTGCAGCAGATTCGTTTTACCGGAACGCCAGGCGGTGACGTAGTATATCTTGAACGCCACGCCGACGCCGAGCAGCAGCGGCAGCGCGACGATGTTGGCGAAGTTGAGCGGAAGCCCGATCAGGACGCAGATTTCCAGGGTCACCGCTCCTGCGACCAGAAGAGGCACCAGCGTCAGCAACACGTCGGTGATTCGGCGCAGCGCCAGCCAAAGCAGGATGCTGATCGAGGCCAGCGCCCACAGCCCCGCCTCGATAAAAGCCCTCACGATGGTGTCGCCGGATTTGAGAATCGAGACCGGGCCGCCGATTGCGGTCGGCTCTGCGGCGAGCACGGCGCTGGCAAACTTGCGCAGCGTATCATTGTTGTCCGGATCGCCGCGCGGCAACGCTTCGACACGCATGACGCCGTCGCTCTTCCAGAGCTTCACGAAATCCGACGGCAAGGATTTCAGGCTGATAGGTTCGGCCTTCAACGAACTTCGAATCTGCTCGAACATCAGCTTGAGCGGTTCGACGAACACGGCCTGAACTTTCTCGCGGGTGGCCTGGTTCGACTCGGCCAACCGGGTGAGATCGTCGGCCAGTCGCCTTGCGGCGGCAGCGCCCGGCCCCTGATTGCCGCTGGCGGCCTTTCGCAGGCTATCGGCGGCCTCCTTGAGCGCGCTGACATTCTCCTCGTCGGAGGGCGGCGGATCGATCGAATCCGGATCGAGCGCAGGACCGAGAACCTTGGCGCCCTGCGCGATCAGCTTGAGCTTCTCCGGCTGATCGGCGGGGACAAAGCTGTCGAGCCCCCTGGTGCGTGCGACTTCAGGCACCTTGGCCAGCCGGGCCTCGACCTGCTTCGCCTCCTGCTCGGACTTGACCATCACGTTGATGGCGTTCGTGCCGGTCTCCGGATCTTTCCGCAAATCCAGATACGTCGCGATCGATTCGACCTTGGCGCTCCTCAGGTGGATCGGATTGAAATCGAACCGCAGGAAGTAGAGCGCGGGTGCGCCGAGAATCACGACCGCAAGCGTACAGCCGACGATCGCCACGCGGTGCTCTTCGAGAAAATGGTCGAGCGGCGCCAGAAACGCGTAGCCGACCGCTTCTTTCTCGCCCGGCGGATTCAGAAGACGCAGCAGCGCCGGAAGCACGGTAATGCTTGCGAAAAAGGCAACCAGCATGCCGACGCCGGCGATCTTGCCGAGTTCCGAAACGCCCTTGTAATCGGTCGGCAGGAACGACAGGAAACCCGCCGCCGTCGCCATCGCCGCCAGCGACAACGGCACGGCCGAACGCTTCGCCGCGATCAGCAGCGCCGCTTGCAGATCGTTGGTCTTGAAGCGCTCGGAGCGGTAGCGGACGCTGTACTGAATGCCGAAGTCGACGCCCAACCCGATGAACAGGACGGCGAACGCGATCGACAAGAGGTTGAGCGATGTCACCATCATGAGGCCGAGCGCCGTCGTGATCGACAGCCCGATGAACAGCGTCACGAACACGGCGAAGATGATTTTCGGCGAGCGCAGCGCGAGCCAGAGAATCACCAGCACCACCAGCACCGTGCCGATGCCGTTGGCGACCGCGCCCTCCTGCACGGTGGCGAATTCCTCGTTGGCGATCGGAACCGGCCCGGTCAAACGGACGCGGGCGCCGAACTTGCCGGCGATATCCAGATCGGCGGCGGCCTGGCGGATCGCATCGGTGGCATCCTTGCCGGGTTCGAGCGCGTTGAAATCGAGGTACGGCTTGACCTGGATCAGCGAACGGCGATCGGAATCGGTCAGCGGCTTGTCGCTGGCGAGTTCACGCCAGGAAAAAAAGCCGGCCCCTTTGGTCAGCACATCCTCGACGCTCTGAGCGATCAGGGAGAAGGGCCGCGCGGTACTGTCCAGCGCAAACTGACCCCGTTTCAGGCCGACAAGCGCCGTTTCAAGCGCTCCCGTCAATCCGCGCAAACTCGGATCGCCGGCCATGATCTCAACCAGCGGTGCGGCCTCGCCGAATTGACCGGTGACCTGCCTGACCTCGTCGGTCGGCAGAAAGAGGAGACCATTGCGCGCAAAAAACGGCCCGCCGCCGAGCTGCTGAACGGCTTCGAAATGATTGTGGTCGCTGGCGAGCTTCGCCGTCAGCATGGCGCCGGCCGCTCCGGCAAACTCGGCAGTCGGGGCCTCCACGACCGCAAGGATCAGCCTTTCCTGGTCAAAGGCTTTCTCGAAAGCGATGTCGCGCTGCCGCCAATCCAGGCTTGGCGAGATCAACCTATTGATATCAGTGTTGATTTCAAAATTTCTCGCGGTATAGAAGACCGCTCCGACCGCCAGCACGATCGCGACCAACGCGGTAGCCAAGGCAAATCGTGTGCAAGTCTTAACGATTGAAACAACAATACCTGTCAGCACATTCTTTCTTTCTGCTACCGCAATACGTAAAAGGCGCGGAATTCCGGCCGGATTCTTCCGCCTGATTAGTGGTTTTGTACCCTGTTGTCTTCAGGAGCTTGGACAAAGTGGCCGCAGTTTTGATTTGGGATGATTGCCGGGATGATTCGGCTTCAAGTCGGTCGCCTTGATATAAGGCTGCATCGCAGATGACAAAGTGACGAACCGGTGAGGCTTCGAAACTGATTACGTATCATAGTACCGGATTTTGCTTTCCGACGTGGATCCGCAGCGGCCGAGGGTCTGTTTTGGGTGTTTTGCCCGAATCAAGGACCGTGTAAGTCATGGCGAGTTCCCGGGAGACGCCCGTTAGATTAAACACCTGTGACTTTTCTTGAAGACAAGTGTGATTTTAAGAAGAAAACGTTCGGACTATATGGAGTCAGGTATAATGCGTAAGGTGCAAATTGACTGACATTCGCCCAATTGAAATCCTTCTGGCGCAGCCGCGCGGATTCTGCGCAGGCGTCGTTCGCGCGATCGATATCGTGGAGCGCGCGCTGGAGAAGTACGGACCGCCCGTATACGTTCGCCACGAGATCGTTCACAACAAATACGTCGTCGAAAGCCTGAAGAACAAGGGCGCGATCTTCGTCGAGGATCTGTCCGAGGTTCCGCCGAAAGCCGTGACCGTTTTCAGCGCTCACGGCGTTGCCCGGAGCGTGGAGGAAGAGGCTGCCACGCGCGGCTTGCCGGTCCTCAACGCCACCTGCCCGCTCGTCAGCAAGGTCCACAACCAGGGCAAGCGCTACGTATCAAAGGGACGGACCTTGATTTTGATCGGCCATGCCGGTCATCCCGAGGTCGAGGGGACCATGGGACAGGTTCCCGGCCCCGTTTTGCTGGTTCAGGACGTCGACGACGTCGCAGCCCTGACGTTGCCCGCCGACACGCCGGTCGCCTATATCACCCAGACGACGCTCAGCGTCGATGATACCAAGGACATCATCCTCGCGCTGCAGCAGCGTTTTACGGATATCCAGGGGCCTGACACACGGGATATCTGCTATGCAACACAAAACCGGCAATCTGCGGTAAGAGATCTCAGCAAGCTGGTGGACGTTATCCTGGTCGTCGGAGCGACCAATAGTTCCAATTCGAATAGGCTGCGTGAAATCGGCACCGAAGTCGGAGTTGCAAGTTATCTCATCTCCGACGGAAGCGAACTCAACGCAGAGTGGGTGAAGGACGCGAAAACCGTGGGCATCACCGCTGGCGCATCCGCGCCGGAAGTGCTTGTCGATGACGTCATCGAGGCCTTGAGGCGCATAGGTCCGGTGGCCGTCTCGGTGCTGCCGGGGCGTGAAGAAAACATCGAATTCCGGCTTCCATCCGAACTCACCTCAGCCTGATCCCTTTCAAATTTCAGACTGGTAACTCCAGAAAGAACACTTGTGATGGCAATACCGTTTTTTAAGGAACTGAAGATCGGCGGTTATCTGATCAAGCAAAAGCTGAAGGGCCGCAAGCGCTATCCGCTGGTGCTGATGCTGGAGCCGCTGTTCCGCTGCAATCTTGCCTGCGCCGGATGCGGCAAGATCGATTATCCCGATGCGATCCTCAACCGCCGCATGACCGCCCAGGAATGCTGGGACGCGGCGGAAGAGTGCGGCGCGCCGATGGTCGCCATTCCCGGCGGCGAGCCGTTGATTCACAAGGAGATCGGCGAGATCGTGCGCGGACTTGTCGCGCGCAAGAAGTTCGTCTCGCTCTGCACCAACGCGCTGCTCTTGGAGAAGAAGCTCGATCTGTTCGAGCCTTCCCCGTACCTGTTCTTCTCGGTCCATCTCGATGGCCTTAAGGAGCACCACGATAAGTCCGTATGTCAGGAGGGCGTGTTCGATCGCGCCGTCTCCGCGATCAAGGCGGCGAAGGCGCGCGGCTTCACCGTCAACGTGAACGCCACGATCTTCGACAATTATCCAGCCGACGAGATCGCAAAATTCCTCGACTTCACGGCCGAGCTTGGCGTCGGCGTCTCGATGTCACCGGGCTACGCCTATGAGCGTGCCCCCGATCAGGAGCACTTCCTGAACCGCACCAAGACCAAGAAACTGTTCCGCGACGTGTTCGCGCTCGGCAAGGGCAAGAAGTGGAACTTCATGCACTCCGGGCTGTTCCTGGACTTCCTGGCCGGCAATCAGGAATATCATTGCACGCCATGGGGGATGCCCGCGCGCAACATCTTCGGCTGGCAGAAGCCCTGCTACCTGCTCGGCGAGGGTTACACCAAGACCTTCAAGGAACTGATGGACACCACCGACTGGGACTCCTATGGCACCGGCAAGTACGAAAAATGCGCCAACTGCATGGCGCATTGCGGTTACGAGCCGACCGCGGCCACTGCGGCGCTGAACAATCCGCTCAAGACGATGTGGGTTGCGTTGCGCGGGGTCCGGACCACAGGTCCGATGGCGCCCGAGATCGACCTCTCCAAGCAGCGACCGGCGCAGTACATCTTTGCCGAGCAGGTGCAGAAGAAGCTGTCTGAGATCCGCAAGGACGAAGCCGCGGCCGCCGCCGCAAAACAAGCTGCCAAGGAGCAGAAGGCTTCCACCGCGGCCTGAGCGCGGCCGACTGCACGTATCTGATACAACAACTCTGATACAACAACGGCGCCGGAGATGACCTCTCCGGCGCCGTCGTCGTTTTCAGAAGCGAAGTCGCTTTCAGAAGCGAAAATGTCGAATCAACAAGACAATCAGATGTCCACCGGGACGAGGCTCCCCCCGCCCAGCAGAAAGCCGCGGCAGCCACGCAACGAGCGCAGCGCCCGATTGAAATCAATTCCCGTGGACACCAGCGCATGCAGGGTCAGGGGATTTCGCGCAAGACCGCCGATCACCTTTTTCAGGTCGATGTTGCCGTTCGGCTTGATGGCGCTGCGGGCGATCGCGGGCAACGCTCGCGTTGCAGGGTCGCTGATCACGCGCAACGCGGCGAATGGAAGACCCGCTTTCGTGGCATAGGCAGCCGCGATGTGGCTTTCCATGTCGACGGCAGAAGCGCCGGTCGCGGCATGGAGCGCCGCCTTGCCGGCCTGCCCCACGACGACCTGCTCGACGCCGGCAAGCCCGGCGCGGACCACTTTCTGACCGCCGAGGCCGGAACCATCGATCAGTTCCTCACTGAGCGCGAGACCCGCCTGCCAGCGCGATTCACCATCCACGACGTCGGTGGCGACCACGACATCTCCCGACTCCAGAGACGGATCGAGCCCGCCGGCGACGCCGAAGCTGATGACGCCCCGAACCGTGGACGGATCGAAGCCCGCGAGTAGCGTGCGCAACTGCCGGGGATTGCTGCTGCTGCAAATGACGGTCATGCCAGGTCCCGCCGCGATGCGGGCTTCCTGAACCAGGCCGGTCACAATCAATACCGGCCGCGGGTCGAAGGTATCGCCCGCGGATATATCGGTCGCCGCCCCCAAATTCACATTCCGACCCCTACCACCTTGCTGTTGGTGCTTCTCAAATTCCGATACCGCGCCAGCGCCCAGAGCGGGAAGAACTTGGAGTAGCCATGGTACCGCAGATAAAACACCCGTGGGAACCCCGTGGCCGTGTAACGCTGCTCGTCCCACAGCCCTTTTTTGGTCTGTGTGTCTATTAGGTACTTGATTCCCCGGGCCACAGCCACGTTTTCGACTTCTCCCGCGGCCATCAAGGCAAGCAGCGCCCAGGCCGTTTGCGAGGCCGTGGTCGGCGCCGCCTCGAATCCCTTGTAGTCCAGCCGGTAGCTGACGGCATCCTCGCCCCAGCCGCCATCGGCGTTCTGGATCGACACCAGCCAGTCCACCGCCTTGCGTATCGCGGGGTCCGTGCGATCGACACCGGCGGCGTTGAGCGCGCAGAGCACCGACCAGGTGCCGTAGATGTAGTTCAGGCCCCAGCGGCCGTACCAGGATCCCTCCTTGAGCTGGGTGCGGCGCAGATAGTCGACACCAGCCGCCAGGGCCGGGTTGCCCTGGACGGTCTCGCCGAGCTGCGCCAGCATCGAGACGCACCGCGCGGTAACGTCCTCGGTCGGCGGATCGAGCAACGCCGCATGATCCGAGAACGGAATGTTGTTGAGGTAGTATTCGAGGTTGTCGGCGTCGAACGCCGCAAAGCCGCCGTCCCGGCTCTGCATGCCCTCGATCCACTCGCGGCCGCGCGCGATCGCCTCGTTATATTTCTCGCTCTGGTCGTTGCGGCGAACCCTGTCCATCGCCATCACCACGACCGCCGTGTCGTCGAGATCGGGATAGTGGGCGTTGGCATACTGGAACGCCCAGCCCCCAGGCCGAACCTCCGGACGTTTCACAGCCCAGTCACCCCTGAGGTCGAGTTCCTGTTTCGGAAGCAGCCAGTCCAGACTCTTGCGGGCATCGGCCGACGACTCCGGCCCGCCGGCTTCGAGCAGCGCATGACAGGCAAGCGCAGTATCCCAGATCGGCGACACGCAGGGCTGGCAGTAGGCTTCCTCCTCGCCGATCACCAGAAGCTTGTCGATTCCGCGCCGCGCCACTGCGCGCGGCGGATGCTCCGGCGGAAATCCCAACGCATCATACATCATCACCGTGTTGACCATCGGTGGAAAGATCGCGCCGAGACCGTCCTCGCCGTTGAGACGCTCCTCGACGAACGCGACGGCCTTCTCCATCGCGCGTGCACGCAGCTGCTTGGGAAACAGCGGCTCGATCGTCCGCAAGATGCCGTCGATGCCACTGAACAAAGCGAACCAGGCCGGGCTTTGATGAGGAGCCCTCTTCGGCGTGCCGACGGTTGCCGGGTCCTGAAGAAACAGTTCGCGGATGCCGATATTACGCGGATTGCGCGCGCGGGGCTTCAGCGCGGCCAGCACCATCAGCGGCACCATGGTGGTGCGCGCCCAGTAGGAAATCTTGTTGAGATGGAATGGCGACCACATCGGCAGCAGCATGATCTCGACAGGCAGCACCGGAACGCTGCGCCATGTCAGCACGCCGAAGAACGAGAGCAGGAAGCGCGTGAACACGTTCACGTTGGCCGCGCCGCCATGGGCCAGGATCGCTTCTCTGGCGCGCGCCATGTGCGGTGCATCGACCGAGTCGCCAATCATCTTCAGCGCGAAGTAGGCTTTCACGCTGGCGCTCATGTCGAACGGACCGTCATGCACCAGCGGCCAGCCGCCGTGCTTGCCCTGGATGCGGCGGAGGTAGACCGCGATCTTGGCTTCCAGCGCCGCATCCACCGGCTCGTCGAGATAATGCCGCAGCAGGACATATTCGGAGGGGATCGTGGCGTCTGCCTCCAGTTCGAACACGAAGTGACCGTCCGACTGTTTGAGGTTCAGAAGACCCCGCGTGGCGGCGCCGATGCTGCTCCCGAGAGCGGCCTCGTCGATCGGCGCGGCTGTGGCGTTCACGGAGCTCATGGCGGCTGATGTCTCAGTTTGACCGGTTTTTCAGAACGTGATCGGCGGCGAGGTTTCCGGAGCGGACCGATCCCTCGATGGTGGCGGGCAACCCCGTATCAGTCCAGTCACCGGCAAGAAACAGGTTTTTCCACTCCGTCAGCGCCCCCGGACGCAGGGCATTCTGCTCGGGCGACGCTTCGAACGTGGCGCGACGCTCGCGCACGATCTGCCAGGCCGGCATCTCGGCATCGATTCCGGCGACCGCGCAGATGTCCTTCCAGATCGCTCGCGCCAGGTCCTCGCGCGGCATATCCACCAGCCGGTCGCCGCCGCTGATGGTGATGGAGAGGCGGTCCGGAAACGCGAACAACCATTCGATCAGACCGTTCACGACCCCGATCATCGGCGGAAGGTGCGGCGGCGGAATAAAGCGGAAGTGCGCGTTGACGATGGCGCGGAATTTCGTCGGCACGCTCACGCCGGGCAGCAGCGCGGCCGCAGACCGAGGCGGCACCGCCATGACGACGGCGTCGTCAGGACCGAGCGCGATTGTCTGGTCGCCGAGCGCGATCGCCGTGACCCTTCCGTCCGCCATGGCAAACTGCCGCACTTCATGGCCGATATCGACGCTGCCGCCCCGGGCGCGGATGTAATCCACCGCCGGCTCGATCAGCACCCGGCTCAGCCCGTCGCGCGCGATCAGCGGGCGGCACGCCTGACCGCCCGCCAGCAAGGTTTCGCGAACGATCGCACCGGCAAGACCGGCCGCTCCGTCGGGCGGATCGATATTGAGCGCCGCGAGCAAGAGCGGCAGCACCAACCGCTTGTAAAGCACGCCTTCGCATTTGATGACGTCGCCGACCCGCGTGCGGGCATTGGCCCAGATCAGCGGCGCAAGCCCGACGTAATCGGCGGGCGAAGTGTCAGGCACTCGGCGGCCGGCATCGAAGATCCAGAGCGGGATGCGACCATCGTTGATCTGCAGTTTCCAGCGTTTGTTCACGGCGAGATCGATAAACTGGAACTCGGCCCTCGGCGGCCCCTGCAAGCCGGCTTCAGTGCCGATCCTGCGCGCATAGGCCAGCACGCTGTGATTGCCGGACAGAACCAGATGGTTGCCGTTGTCGATCGTGAGATTGGTCGCGCCGTCGAAATAGGAGCGGCACCGCCCGCCGACCTGTTGGGTTGCCTCGTGCACGCGAACCAGGCAGCCGGCGTCGGCCAAACGCACGGCTGCGGAAAGACCGGAAATGCCGGCGCCGACGATGTGAACGGTGCTTTGCATCAGATCAACGCGTACCGGAGAACGATGGCGATCTTCGCCGCCTGGCTCAGGTGGACCGGCGAGCGCGGAAGCTGGAAACCGCGATGCTCCAGCAGTTCCAGAATGGCGTGATAATATCTCGACATGATACGGGGCGCGCGCACGGCCCGGCGCGGGTTGCGATTCATGATCTCGTCCGCTTCGACGAAATGCGCCCGCGCCCGCGCCACCAGCGGCGCACAAACCTCCGGCAACGCCGGATTCGAGATCACGGCGGCCGGATCGGAACTGTCGATACCGGCGCGGAGCAGGCCCTCGCGCGGCAGATACAGCCGCCCGAGCGCCGCATCTTCATCGACATCGCGCAGGATATTGGTCAACTGCAGCGCACGACCGAGATGATGCCCGAGCAGGATGCCGTCCTGTTCAGGCAATCCAAACACGCGGACCGAGAGCCGGCCAACTGCGCTCGCGACCCGATCGCAATACAGGTCGAGCGTGGCCTCGTCTGGCGCGCGGATATCCGCGAGCACATCCATTTCCATGCCGTCGATGACGGCGAGAAAATCCTCGCGCCGCAGCCCGAACGCGCTGACGGAGGCTGCATAGTCGCGCAACCGCTCCGGCGCATGCCCTTGATAGAGCGCGTCGATATCGTCGCGCCATTGCTGGAGCGCGGCCAGCCGTTCCGGCCGCGGGCTACCGGAATCGGCGATGTCGTCGACATGACGGCAGAACGTGTAGATCTGGAACATGGCCTCGCGTTGCGCGCGCGGCAGGATGCGCATCGCCGCGTAGAACGAGCTGCTGGCCGCAGTCGCCCCTGAACTTGCGTCGACTGTGGTTTCCATGGTCATGCGCCGGCCGCCGGGGTCGACATCGGCCGCCGCATCGAGCGGCGAAGCATTTCCGTCGTGATGCCGGCGACACTATAGCCAAGCAGTTGCAGCGGATTCAGATGAACCGTCTCGCTCAGCGGATCGCGCACCTTCAAGAGCGCGACGATCCGGTCGGCGAACATCTGGATCACGCCGACTTCAAGCCCAAGCCGGATATCCTTGATTTCCGCCGCGAGCGGCCGCCCCTCGTTGAGCAACGCTTCGGTTCGCACGGCCAGGGCGTGCAAGCACTGCAGGAGCGCAGGCGTCGCCTTGTCGCCGCCGAGCATCTCGACCGAGGCGCCGGACGCGGCCAGCGCATCGCGCGGCAGGTAGACGCGGTTGAGATTCCGGTAGTCCTTGGCGCAGTCCTGAAGATGATTGTTGATCTGCAGCCCGGCGCACAGCGCATCGGACGCGGCCCAGGTCGACGTGCTCTCTCCGTGGACGTCGAGCATGAACCGCCCGACCGGCATCGCCGAATACCGGCAATAGTCGATCACGTCGTCCCAGGTCTCGTAGCGCAACTTGGTGACGTCCATCCGGAACGCCTTCAGCACGTCGACCGCGTGGCGCGGCGGCATCGAGCGTTGCGCCAGCGCATTCCGAAGATTGACGGCTTCCGGCTGGCTGTCTCCCTGCCCCAGGAGTTCGCTCTCGAACAGATCGAGCCAGGCGAGTTTGTCCTTTTCGCCGAGTTCGGCGTGATCGGCGATGTCGTCCGCCGTCCGCACGAAATTGTAGAAGGCGAGAATCAGCGCGCGGTGACGCGGATGAATGATCCACGACGCGACCGGAAAATTCTCGTCGCGGTGGGTCTTTCCGGATCGCAGTTGGTTCGCGGTAGGCATCGGAATCGGCTACGCTGATCTGGATCGCAATTGGGTCTCCCGCCAATTCCCAAATGCCGGACAGGCGGGATTGCTCGCGCACCCATATAGGGGAAACCGCGAGCTAAACCAATGCTATCTTTCGCCTTTTAGCCATAACCAACCTGCCACGGCGGCAACCCGCCGGCGGCCGGATAACGAGTTTGCCTGGTTTTCCTCAGCGATTTACTGGCCGTGGTTCAGCAAGACCTGGTTGCAGGCTTTCGTCAACTTCACACGATTCTCCTGCAGGCAGGCCAGGATCGTGAAATCGCCCTGATCCATCACCTTACGGCAGAAACGGCTCACGTCCCGAGAGCAAGCACGCTGTTCCGCTTCAGTTCCACCGTGCGGTCCCTGAACCTGCGCCATCGTTCCGGTCGAACCGAATGTCAAAAGCAGAGCGAATGACAGAAAAATTTTAGACATCGTATTCCTTCATTACAACGGCGGAAAATTCGGTCCTGGATAGGCCCGGGCGTATCCGGATGGCTGGTCTGTTGAGAGCGATTGCGTCGCTGGCCTGCATCGATACCCATACCTCAAAAGATCGCAAGAGCGCGTGGGCCGTTCCATCCATCGGCTGCGCATACGCCGATCATGCCCGGCATATCCACAATTTCAAAAGCGCGGTGAAATGCGGCTAAATTGACGACGGCGACGCGTTGCCGCAGCTTGTCCCCCAGTTTTTCAGATAACTATATCTAACACGCTGAAATATATCGACTAAAGTACGACAAGCGAATCGACGCATATTTGCGTGCGAATCTGCCATGGCGTCCGTTCTGCCAGATGCGCATCCGTTCGGTTCTCGCGAAGATTCATACTCTGGGGAATATCGACCGCGCGGCAGCCCCTTGCAGATACCCGAGAGAACATCAGCTATGCTATCGGGCTTGAACCTCGCGCGCCAAGACAGCACTAAGAGCTTGGTGCGGCATGAGCGTCATCGCCCTAGCGCCTTTTTATGGAAACCAAATATGAAACTGTTTGCCTCCAAGCTGATCCGGAAGTCGACGATTGCCGCCGGCGTTGTTGCCGGCCTCGCACTATCGGCATCGGCGAGTCTCGCCCAGACCTCTCCGTTTGCCGGCTTCGCAGGAAACTGGTCGGGCAAAGGCACGGTTACGCTAACTGACGGATCGAAAGAGAACATTCGCTGCAGGGCATCCTACAGGGTTAACGTTACGGGCACGGCGCTGAAACAGAACCTGCGTTGCGCCAGCGACAGCTACCAGTTCGATCTCTCCAGCGACGTGGTCAGCGATGGGGATCGACTGACCGGGAACTGGAGCGAAGCCAGCCGCAATCTGTTCGGCTCCGTGCGCGGGCGCGCCAGCGGCGGCGAAATTGAAGTCTTCGTCGAAGCCGCCGGCTTTGCCGCCAACCTGTCGCTGCGCACCCGCGGCAACAAGCAATCGGTCTCGATCACCTCGAAGGGCGAAATCAGGAACGTTTCCATCACCATGACGCGCGGCTGACGCGAGGAGAAAGAATCGAGGCGGCGCGAGGTGCTCGCGAACGGTGCCGTCGGCGGTCTGCGGTTGACGATGTCGCGCCTGCCCTGCTTATTTCGCCAGCTTCGCTTGCCCGCCGCGACGTAACCGCTCCGCAAAGGTGATCAGCCACATCGCTGTCGGACGCAGGATCAGGAAGTCCGCGACGAGAGCCGCGACCATGGCGAAGGCACTGAGCCAACCGAACAAGCGCAGCGACGGCAAATCCGAGAACACCGTCACCACGAGGCCACACGCCAGCACCACGGTGGTCAGGATCAGCGCCGGCCCCATCAGCACGGTCGCGCGCTCGACCGCCTCCCCCGCGCTGACGCCCGGCTTGCTCTCGGACCGCAGGCGATTGAGGAAATGGATCGTCGCACTGAGCCCCAGGCCGAATGAAACCGTGAGCGCCACCACGCTCGCGAACTGCAAACCCTCCCCGAGCACCCACAGCACCGTGCCGGACAGCACCACGGGAAAAATCCCGGGCAGGATGCAGGCAAACATCACAACCACCGAGCGGAATGCGAGGCCGATAAACACGGCGACCAGCGCGAACTCGATCGTCAGACCGTGGTTGAGTTTCTCAATCATGCCCGCGCTGTTGCGCGCGGCGATCGCCGACAGGCCGGTGACCGCGATTTCATAACCGGGATGCACCTTCCGGACCGCATCCATGGCGTGGTCGAGCTTTTCCACCACCGGCAGAATCTGACTCGAATCGCGATCGGGCACGCGACCGGACACCACGACCGCCCTCTGGTCTTCGGAAATAAAGCGGCGGACCAGATGCTTGGGAAGGACGTCGACATATTCCTTGAGCGTCGCCACGTCGTCGGTGTGGGCTTTCTCCGCAAGCCAGCGGCGCAAGGTTTCCAGCGACCAGACGTTGCCGACGCCGGCCTGCTCCTCGACCAGCTTGTGAACCTCGGCAATCGTGGCAAGCGTGTGCGGCGAATACAGCGTCTCGCCCTTGGGAAATTCGATCAGAACGTCGATCGGGTTGGCGCCGGTGAGCTTCGCATCGAGACGGCCGCTCGCCGCCACTGCCTGCTGCTTGTCCGGAACCTGATCGGCGAGCCGATACCGCGGCTCCAGATTGGCGTAGACCACTGCCAGCCCACCGACCACCACCAGGGCAATCAGGCTGAAGAAACCGGGATGTCCCACCATCCGCACCGCGATCCAGGCGCAAAAGCGGCGCAGCGCCTGCACGCCTGCATCCGCCGTTTTGAATTTTTCAGCGAAGCGCTGTTCGTTGCGCACCAGAAGAACGCCGAACACCGGGACCAGCAACAGCACGGCAAGCAGCGCGATGATCGTCGCCAGCAAACCGGCCTCGCCAAAGCTGCGGATCAGATCCGAGTTCGAGAACTGCAACGCGATAAAGGAAATTCCCGCGGTCGCGTGGGTGAGCACGCAGGCCGGGCCGACCACGAGGACAGCATTGCGGAACGCGGAATACTTGTCTTCGCCGGCGATCAGACGGTCGCGCGCCGCGAACGTCAACTGCATCGAATCGGAGAAACTGATGACCATGATGAGCGGCGTCATCACGTTGAGGAACATGTTGAGGCTGAAATTGGCCCAGCCCAGCACGCCCAGCGCCAGCAGGATCGCAAGCAGCGGCGGAAACGCCGCGACGACCATGAAGGATACCTTGCGGAAAAACACGATGGCTATCAGACAACCCGCGAGAATGCCGGCGACGTTGTAGATGATGCCGTCGCGTTCCACGGCGTTGCGGATCTCAAGCTGCATGACCGGCACGCCCGAAAGCTCTTTGGTGAGCCCGGTATCGGCGAGATCATCGTTCATGACCTTGCGGATCTGGCCGATCGTCGTTTTCAGCTGGCTGTCGCCGACGATGGATGGCTGCAGCGACAGCACCACCAGCGCGAGCGTGCCGTCCTCTGACAGCAGCTTGCCGCGAATGATCTCATTGGACTTCACGGTCTCGATGAATTTGTCGTAGTCCGCCCCCTGCGGCAATTCGGACGGAAACAGCGCCGCCGGCAATTTGCCGGGCTCGGGCGCCTGGCGCGCCGAGAACAACGAGATCAGACCGCGCACGCCGTCGACCAGTTGCAGGTCCGTGACCATATCGCGCAGCTTTTCAAGGTTCTCGCGCTTAAGCAGCGTCTTGCCCTCGACCACGACCAGCACGTCGAACTCTGTCGACGGGAAGCGCTTGGTCACTTCCTCGTACTGACGAAATTCCCGGGTGTCGGAGCGGAATAGCTGGCTGAGCGAATCGTCGATCTCGATACGGTGGATTCCGAACACCGCGCCGACGATCAAAGCCAGCAGAATAATGCAGGACAGAATCGGCACGCGCACCGCAATCAGCCCGATCCGCTCGAGTCCGAAGGCGATGCTGGACGAGCGGCCGGTCGGGGCGACCGTATCGGCAGCATCCGGATTTCGCTCAAGCATGCGCTGTCCCCGTCGTGACATCATGGGTCTGGAGTCATTATTGACGCGTTTTCTTCACGCGAACCGAATTCCACTTCGCTCGAAAACGCTATAGTGGAGTGAATGTGACATTTGGAGCGAACCCGAAATCCGGCGGGCTGCTCGCTTTAACCGTTGACCGCACGCATAAATTTCCGGCGCAAGGTTTAGCGGTTTCCCGAGTGGACTACAAGCAAGGGCAATCGTCGCATTGGCCCTTCCGCCGGGGTGCACCCTCTCCGGGCCGCCTCCGTAGTCCCCGCCTATTCCGCGGGAACAGAGGCTTCCTGCAACTTCAGCGAATAATAGGACGCATTGGTTTTGCCGCGCGAGGCGGAGCGCGCGAACACGATGAGGTGATGTGCAACCAGGATCGAGCCGATAAGATACTCGATCTCGCCACGCGCCAGCCGGCGCAGCGCGAATTTCCAGAACACACGCCTGTAGTCGCCGCGCAGCCCGACCCTCCAGAAGATATTGCGCAGCATGGTCAGACCGAGCCTGATATTGCGCCACGACCTCTGCTGAGGCGTGCGCGGTTGAATCCGTTTCGGATAGGTTTTCCGGATCTGGTGCTCGTAGCGTTCCAGAACTTTCTCGGGTTGATAGGCGCGGCCCATGCAGTCGCGCCAGGTCCCCACGACGTGATCGTACGGCAGGCGGAAATCGACGTTGGAATCGCGGCCTTCATCCTCGATCAGCCGATTCTCGCGCTTGAGACGATCCCACAGCGGCGTCTTCGGCAGCGCCTGGAGGAGATTGATCGTCAGAAGCGGGATCTGTGATTGATCGATGAAGTCGAGCAGGTGCTGTCCCGTCTCGGGCTTGTCGGTATCGAGCCCGAGGATAATTCCCGACACGACCTCCATGCCGTAATCGTTCAGCGTCCTGATCGCTTCCATGATGGGAACCATCATGTTGTGATCCTTGTGCATCGCCTTCAGCGCCACCGGATCCGGGGTTTCGATTCCGCAGAAGATGGTCGCGAAGAAAGCCTCGCGCATTTGCGACAGGATCTCCGGGCGCTTGGCGATATTGAGCGTCGCCTCGCAGGAGAAGCGCAGGACATAGCCGGTCTTCTTTTGCCACTCGATCAGATGCGGCAAAAGGTCGAGGGCGGCCTTGCGGTTGCCGATGAAATTGTCGTCGACGAAATAGACCGAGCCGGTGATGCCGCACTCCAGCAACTTGTCGAGCTCGCGGGTGATCTGTTCGGGAGTTTTGAGGCGCGGATTGCGTCCGTAAAGACCGGGAATGTCGCAGAACTCGCACTGGTACGGGCAGCCGCTGGAATACTGGATGCTGCCAAGGAAATAGTGCCTGATGTCGGCCAGCTCGTAAGCGGGGATCGGAAACTTGTCCATGGCCAGCCGATCGGCGGTCTTGAGCACGACCTGGCAGCCCGGCCGCGATGGATCGCGCGCCAGGCGTCGGATCAATTCGTCGGTGGCATCGCCGAGTTCGCCGACATGGAGGTAGTCGAACGACGGATAGTAGTCCGGGCAGGCGCTGACGGACGGACCGCCGAGGACCACCGGCAGGTCAAAGGCATGAGCGCGGCGGCAGATATCGTTCATCTGCTGGCGCTGGATGTGCATGCCGCTAACGAGGACTGCTTCAGCCCATTCGAAATCCTGGTCGGTGGCGGCGCGAATGTTCTCGTCGATGAAACGGACTTTCCAATCGGCGGGCAAATAAGCCGCGATCAGCAGAAGTCCCTGCGGCGGCATGAAGGCCTGCACGCCCGCGGTCAAGGGATAGGCGTGCTCGAACGTGCCGAACGACGACGTGTAGCGGGGAAAAATGCAAAGAATGCGCCGAATGCCGTGCTGACCGATGCCCCTCATCGCACCTCCCCGTTGTGCAAATGTGGAAACTCTTACTAACCTCCGACGCTTGCAATGGTTCCGGTCCGCGCGAACGGGACCGCGTCCCGCGCTTTCACCTGAGCACGAAGGTTCACGATGCCGCGAGAATTTCTAGGTGCGAACAATCGGCTCGATACCCGCCGCGATCTCGAAGATCGTGCGATCCGAGCCTCCGGCCGCGGCCAACATCAAGCCCACCGGCGCCTCGCCGTCGCGGTGACAGGGCAGCGAGATCGCGCAGCCGTCGACAGTGTTGATCAGCGCGCAGTTGCGCAGCGACAGCATATTGGCTCTCGTGTAGGCCGCATCGCCCGCAAGATCGGCGATCACCGGCGGCGTCATGGCTACCGTGGGCGCGACCAGCGCATCATACGGCGCGACGCGGCGCTCGAAGCCCGCGATGATCGCGCGACGCATCGCGAGCAGATCGACATAATCGGCGGCGCTGAGGCTTTCGCCGCGCCGAATGCGGCTGATGACGCGGGGATCGTAGAGTTCCGCCTTTTTCGCGATCAACGCGCGATGCCAGGCCCAGCTTTCCGCCGCCGAGAACCCGCCGCCGACGTTCAGTGACGCGATCTCGGCGAATTCGGGTACAGCCATGCGCTCGATCAAGGCCCCGGCGCCGGCCAGCCGATCCAGCGCGCGCTCGAAGGCGTCCGCAACCGCGCTGTCCAGGCCGTCCAGCATCACCGTCGTCGGCACCACGAGCCGCAGCCCCTTTGCCGGACGCGGCGCAACCGGAACAATCGCTTCGTTCGCCAGCACTGCGTCCATCACCGCGCAGCAGCCGACGGAGCGGGCGATCGGCCCGTAGCTGTCCAGCGTAACCGACAGCGGAATGCCGCCGTCGAGCGGTATGCGGCGCGCAGTCGGCTTGTAGCCGACGATGCCGCAATAGGCCGCCGGAATGCGGCACGAGCCGCCGGTATCGGTGCCGAGCGCGCCATGCGCCATGCCGTCCGTGACCGAGACCGCCGCGCCCGAGGACGAACCACCCGGCACGTGACCGTCGTCGCGCCGCCAGGGATTTTTCGGCGTGCCGTAATGCGGATTGATGCCCAGTCCCGAATAAGCGAATTCGGTCATGTTGGTGCGCCCGATCACCACGAACCCGGCGCGGCGCAGGCGCGCCACGACCGGAGCATCGTTCGCTGCCGGAGGCCTGTCGTCGAGCGCGCGGGAGCCGGCGCGTGACACCTGTCCCTTGATGTCGAACAGGTCCTTGATCGAAACCGGAATGCCGGCGAACGGCGACGGCGCGGCGTTGGCCTTGCGCAGTCTGTCCATGGCTTCGGCTGCGGCGATCGCGCCATCCGCATCGACATGGATGAATACACGTGCGCCCTCGCCCGCTTTGTCGGCGATTTTCGCAAGGCACGCGTCGACGAGCTTGCGCGCAGTGGTGCGACCCGCCGCGAGATCGGCGGCGAGCGTGGCCAGGGTCGGGCGATCGGACATGGCGAACCTCGCGAGACGAAAGCGATCGTATCTTAACCGCTATTGCGCAGGCCCGCGGAAATTCCGTTGATGGTGAGCTGGATGCCGCGCAGCACCTGCTCGTCGCCGCTCTGCGCGCGATGATCTTTCAACAATTCGACCTGCACGTGGTTGAGCGGATCAAGATAGGGAAAGCGATTGCGGATGGACCGCTCAAGCAGCGGATTGCCGGCGAGCAGCCGCTCCTGCCCCATGATGATGAGCAGCATGTCGATGGTAAGATGCCACTCGCGGCGGATGCGTCCGAAAATGGTCGCACGCAGCGTTGCGTCGGGCACGAGATCGGCATAGCGCGACGCAATCGCGATCGAGCTTTTCGCGAGCACCATATCCATGTTGGATAGCAGCATGCGGAAGAACGGCCACTCGCGATAAAGCTCCTGCAAGAACGCCATGCCCTTGTCGGGATGATCCGCTATCCAGGATTCCACCGCGCTGCCGAACCCGTACCAGCCCGGCAGCATCAGCCGACATTGCGCCCAACTGAACACCCACGGGATTGCCCGGAGGTCCTCGATCCGGCGCGTCTTTTTGCGCGAGGCCGGCCGGCTGCCGATATTCAACGTCGAGATCTCGTTGATAACGGTGGAGGCCCAGAAATAGTCCTCGAAGCCCGGCGTCTCGTAAACGAGGTTGCGGTAAGCCGCGAAGGCGCGCGACGACAGCGACTCCATGGCATCGAGATATTCAAGGCTCGGCGCGCTCTGCCGCGGCTGCAACAGGCTCGCCTCCAGCGTTGCGGCGGCGAGGATCTCCAGATTGCTGCGGCCGACCTCGGCGTTGGAATATTTGCTGGAGATGATCTCGCCCTGTTCGGTGATTCTGATCTGGCCGTTCACGGCGCCGCCCGGCTGGGCAAGGATGGCGTCGTAGCTCGGTCCGCCGCCGCGCCCGACCGAGCCGCCCCGGCCGTGAAACAGGCGCAGCCGCACATGGTGGCGCTCAAACACCTCGACGAGCCCGATCTCCGCCTTGTAAAGCTCCCATCCCGACGTGACGAAACCGCCGTCCTTGTTGCTGTCGGAGTAGCCGAGCATCACCTCCTGCAAACCTCCGCGACTGTCCACCAGCGCCCGGTATTGCGGAAGCGACAGCAACCGATCCATGATGCCGGCGCACGCCTGCAAGTCCTCGATGGTCTCGAACAGCGGCACGATGTTGATGGCGCTGTGCCCGGTGGGGTCGATGAGGTCGGCTTCCTTCAGCAGCAACGCGACCTCGAGCAGGTCGGAAACGCCCTCGCTCATCGAGACGATGCATTGAGGGATCGCGGCGGGACCGAACATCTCGTGCGCCTCCGCCGCGGCATGGAACACCGCCAGTTCGCCCCGTGTCTCCTCGCTGTATGTGATGAAGGGCGAAGTCAGCGGCCGTGCGCTGCGCAGTTCCCGCAGCAGCACGACGATCCGCGCCTCCTCATCCAGGGCCAGGTAGTCCGTGCCCGGCGCAGCGGCGCCAAGCAGTTCGGCGATGGTACGCTCGTGAACGGTGGAGTTCTGCCGCAGGTCGAGACAGGCAAGATGAAAACCGAAACAGTCGGCGGCGCGGCGCAGATGGCGCAGCCGCCCCCGCGCGATCACCTCCGAGTTGTTCTCGGTCAGCGAGCGATGGAGAACATCGAGATCGGCGCTGAATTCGGCGGCGCTCTCATAGGGTGGGGAATTGCCGTACCGCGGGCGCAGCGTGTCCGCCTGCAGTTTCAGCGCCGTGGCTGAAAGCCGAGCGTAGATGCCTGACACCGCGAGGCGGTAGGGTTCGCCGCGTCGATGCGGCGAAGTGTCGGCCGACCGTTCAGCGAGCGTGCGCAGCTCCGCCGAGACATTTGTGAGATCGGCGGCCAGCGACAGCTCGCGGCCGAGTTCATGCAGTTCGTCGAGGTAATAGCGCAGGATCCGCGACGCCTGCATCCGCAGGGTGCCGCGCATGACGTCCGCCGTCACAAACGGATTGCCGTCGCGGTCGCCGCCGATCCAGCTTCCGATCCGCAGGAACGAAGCCATCTCGTGCGAGACGCCGCCATCGCCGTCCTGGAGGCGGTCTTCCAGCACGCAATGCAATCGCGGCACCTCGCGCAGGAAAGTATAGTCGTAGAAAGACAGTCCGTTGGCGACCTCGTCGAGCACCGTAAGTTTTGTCCGCCGCAACAGATTGGTATGCCACAATGTCAGAACGGCGCGGCGCAGTTGTTCCTCGCTGACCTCGAACTCCTCCGGGGTGAGCTGCATCCGCTCGCGCCGATCAAGCAGTGCGGCAACCTCCATCTCGCGGTCGATCGCGCTCTTGCGGCGAACCTCGGTCGGGTGCGCCGTCAGCACGGGACTCACCAGCGCGTTGTTGAAAAAATCCCGCAACTCGGCGCCGCCGAAACCCGCCAAATGCGCGCGAGCGAGCGTGTAAGCCAGCCTGCCCTCATGCTGCACCCCGTCCACGAGGGTCTGGCTGCGCATCTGGCGGATGTTGTTCTGATCTTCGGCGATGTTGGCGAGATGCGAGAAATAGCTGAAGGCACGGACGACGAGCACGGTCTCGTCGGTCGACATGCCGTCGAGGATGGCCTCCAGTTCGCGCCGCGCCGGCTTGTCGTCGTCGCGATGAAAGCGGATCGAGGTCTGGCGGATGCGTTCGACCAGATCGAATACAGCCTCCCCTTCCTGATCGCGCACGGTATCGCCAAGAATGCGTCCGAGCAGCCGGATATCGTCGCGCAGCCGCGCATCGAGTGCAGCGGCGTCAGATTCCGGCTGACCTGCACGAGGCAACGGCATGATCTGACGGGACATCGCGTGCTCCTGAAACTTCGGACTCTTCAGTCGCAATTTTCTTGCTGCGACGCAAGAAACCGCGATCAACGATGCACAAAAGATGAGCAGCACATTTCGGCAGCGGGATCAATCAGGTGCAACCAGCCACTGCTCAGGTGGCGTTCATGCGTGACCCGTCCTCGTTGCAAGAGGTTATTTCTCTGACAAGACACGTATTTATACGTATAAATTATGATATTCCCGCATTCGTTGTGTAAGACATCCTGGATGCTCAATCCTCGAATTCGCGCCGGGCGAGCGCCGGACGGTTTTTCGCGACAGCGCGCCATCGCGAGCGCAAGGCTGCATGCGCAGGGAGGCAGCTCGACCTCATGTGGGAGCTATATAGCCTCGACTACAACCGACACGAATGTTGAGCGCGGCTACTGAATAGCACGCCGGAAAAGTGACTCTCATCAACCGACAGAGGCTGAGCCGCCATCGGTCGATGCCCCGCATCGTTGAGAAAGCGGGCTCAGCGATCGATCCGACCTTAGCAGCGTGAGATCGATGGCGATGCCACAGCTTGTTACCCGTCAGGCGGCATTACACGAACCACCGAACATCCCTGGCGGTGCCTCAGATGATCTTTGTATAAAGGCGTGCATGGCACCGCCGACAGTGGCGCCGTACTGACAGAGCGGCTATCCTTTCCTTCAGGCCGATCAATCGCAGTCATCTCAGAGGACGACCCCTGCATGTCCGGCACCCTCAAGGTTCGAGTCGATCCCAACAAATGCCAAGGGAACGCACGATGCAAGTCGCTGGCGCCCGAACTGTTCGAACTCGACGAATGGGGCTACGCCCACGAGATCGGCGACGGTACCGTCCCGGCCGGACTTGAGGACAAGGCGTGGCTCGCGCAGGCCAATTGCCCGGAAATCGCGATCACGATCGACGAAGAATGAAATCGAATTTTAGCAATTTTTGAGTCCCCGCCGGTCAGGCGTACAGACGGCGGCGATTGTCCGGAGGAATTCGATGTCCAGCCCTGCTCCCGTTACCGACTGGGTTCACGATTTTGACCATACCGATCCGACCTGGACTGAAAACCCATACCCGATCTGGGACGAACTGCGCACAAAATGTCCCGTCGCCCACACCAACCGTTTTCTCGGCGTCTACCTGCCGACCACCTACGAGGCGGTGAAGGAAATTTGCTACGACACCGATCACTTCTCGTCGCGCCGCGTAGTGGTGCGCAGCGTTCGGCCTGAGCCGCCGCCGCCCGCGCCGCCCATCACATCGGACCCGCCCGAGCATAAGCGCGCCAAGCAGATCCTGCTGCCGCTATTCATGCCCGACGAGGTGAAGAAGCTGGAGCCGCGCGTTCGCGCGATCTGCAACGATCTGATCGACGGCTTCATCAATGACAAGAGCTGCGACGCCGCGGCGCGCTACACGAAATATATTCCAATTCGTGCCGTCACCAATATGTTCGGCATCCCGGAAACGGACGGCGACCTCTTCATCAAATGGATTCACGAGATCCTGGAACTCGGCCTTCACGATGACACCGTGGTGATGAAGGCCGTCCAGGAAATGGTGGCTTATTTCACTGTCCACATCGAAGCACGAAAGAAGCATCCAACCGACGACCTGATCTCGACGTTGATGAATGCACGGACCGAGGACGGACAGCCGCTGACGGATATGCACGTGCAGGGAGCGCTGCGATTGCTGCTCGTCGCCAGCATCGACACCACGTGGAGCGCGATCGGCTCCTCGCTCTGGCATCTCGCGAAAACGCCGGCGGACCGCGCGCGCCTGATCGCGGAGCCGGAGCTTCTTCCGACCGCGATCGAGGAATTTCTGCGCGCCTTTTCCCCTGCATCCTCGGGACGCGAGGTGATGAAGGAAACCACCGTCAGCGGCTGTCCGATGAAGCCCGGCAATATGGTGCTGCTGGCGTTCCCGGCAGCCAACCGCGATCCGACGATATTCCCCGACGCCGACAAGGTCATCATTGACCGCAAGGAAAACCGCCACATCGCTTTCGGCGTCGGCATTCACCGCTGCGTCGGCGCCCACCTCGCCCGCATGGAGATGTTTATCGCGATCGAGGAATGGCTGAAGCGCATTCCGGATTTCCGCCTTGATCCATCGCGCCCGACGACATGGTCGGAGGGCAGCTTGCGCGGCCCGCGCCAACTGCCGCTGTTGCTCGGCAAGGAATGAGTTCAGGGGCCGCGCGGCATCTTGCGCCGCGGCCTGCATGAGTTCGGGGAGGCCAGCGTGCCGAACGAGCGTTTCCAGTTTTTGGGGTCGGACGGTTTCAAGCTTGCAGCCGCGCTGGATCTGCCCGACGGCGAACCGGTCGCCTACGCGCTGTTCGCGCATTGCTTCACCTGCGGCAAGGACGTGCTCGCGGCAAGGCGCATCGCTGCCGGGCTGACGGCGCGTGGAATGGCGGTCCTCCGATTCGACTTCACGGGTCTTGGCGCCAGCGAAGGAGAATTCGCCAACAGCACGTTTTCCTCCAATGTCGCGGATATCGTTCTGGCAGCCGATCACCTGCGCGACACCCGCAAGGCGCCGGCTATCCTGATCGGCCACAGCCTCGGCGGCGCGGCAATCCTCGCAGCAGCGGCCCGGATTCCCGAAGCGAAAGCGGTGGCGACGATCGCAGCGCCCTCCGATCCGGCCCATGTCACGCACCTGTTCGCGGATCGTGTCGCGGACATCCGCGCGCAGGGCACGGTCGAGGTCTCCCTCGCCGGCCGCCCGTTCCATATCAAACGGGAATTCCTCGACGATATCGCCGAGCACAACCTGATGGGACAGGTCGCGGAGTTGCGGAAGGCGCTCTTGATCCTGCATTCGCCGACCGACGACACCGTCGGGATCGACAACGCCACCCGCATTTTCGTCGCCGCTAAACATCCGAAGAGCTTCATATCGCTTTCGGGGGCCGACCATCTGTTGAACCGGAAAAGCGACGCCGATTACGTCGCCGACGTGATCTCCGCCTGGGCGCAACGCTATCTCGAAACAACGCCGAGCAACCAGACGGAGAATTCGGATTCGCGCCGCGTCGTCGTTCGAGAAACCCGCCGCGGAAAATTCCAGCAGACCGTGACCGTCGGTCCGCACCGATTGATCGCCGACGAACCAAGCACCGCCGGAGGCGACGATACCGGACCTGGTCCCTATGATTACCTGCTCGCAGCCCTCGGCGCCTGCACGTCGATGACGTTGCGATTGTATGCGGACCGCAAGGCGCTGCCGCTTGACCGCGTCGCGGTGACGCTGCGGCACAACAGAATACATGCCGAGGACTGCGCCGAGTGCGAAACCAAAACCGGCATGGTCGACCAGATCGAACGCGAGATCGCTATGGAAGGAGCGCTTGATCCGGAGCAGCGCGGGAGGCTGATGGACATCGCCGACAAGTGTCCGGTTCACCGGACGTTGACCTCCGAAATCCGCATCGTAACCCGCGCGTCGGAAGCGGACGGCCGTTAGAGCCTGATTCCGAAGGTGGAAACGGCTTTGCGGACAAGGTCATGCTCAATCATCTAGCGGGCCGGCGAAGTCGAATCCCGCGAAGGCGCGGGCCCAGCAACGCGAAGCGGTCCGCGCAAACCGATTGCAGCGCCCGCGACGATTCCGGTGATTGCCACAAACGAGGCCAGCGCCAGCGTCGAAACACCGGTCAGGCCCTGGCCGATCGAGCATCCGTAGGCCATCGCTCCGCCTGAGCCCATGAACGCCGCACCGGTGACCGAACGCAGCATGTGACTCGGAGAAGTGTAGGCCTCGAGATGAAATCGGCGCGTCACCAGGGCGGTGACGAGGCTTCCGAGCACGACTCCCGGCACCAGCGCGACGCCGAAGTTCATCGTCAGCCCGGTCGACAGCATCACGTATTGCACGGTATCGGCGACCGGGGCCACGAACGTGATCGAGGTGACCGGAATCGGATTGAAATCGTCGGCGCCGAGAAAGCCGGTCGCATACCATCCGGCGGCAACGAGGAGACCGATGATGAGGCCGGCTGCGATCTGGCCTGCGGAACGTCGAAATGCCGCATGTGAAAATGCGAAAATCACCAGCACACCGCTGACGACTACCCCGGCCAGCATACGCGCGAAGGTTTCGCCAAGGCCGAGCGTTCCCGCCAGCGCCGGCAGTGAGATGAATTTCGGAGCGGATTGGCTCGCTTGCAGCACGGTGATGCGCGCGGGCGCGATCAGGCCCTTCAACGTCATCTGCGCCGCGATGCCGAGAACGATCACGACCACCAGCGAGCGAAGATTGCCGCGTCCCAGCAATACCAGCGCGCGCGATCCGCAGCCATTCGACAGCACCATGCCGTAACCGAAAATGATTCCGCCCACGAACATCAGCGGCGCCGAAAATGATGGCTGCAGATAGATCGATTTTCCCAGATCGACGAAGCCCTCACCGGCTAGCAGTTGCGTGGCGGCGACTGCGACACCAATCGCCAGCGCGTAGGTCCGGACCAGTCGTCCATCGCCCTGCCCCCAATATCCACGCAGGCTGCTCGTCAGGCAGAAACCGCTCAGCAGCCCAACCACGCCGAAGGTGAGACCGATCAGAAAGCCGGCATAAACGGTGACGTGGGGATCGGGCGACACGAAATGTCCTTCTCAGTCGGAGGTCGATAATGTGGGGTGCTTCGGCGACATCAAGCAGCTGGCGACCACGCAACGCGCGGGACGCCCGGCTTCGCCGGACGCTTTGCTATTTGCCTTTTGTTCCGGTTCCGAGACCCGACATACTGGCGAACATGTCCTGAAAGCGCTCCGCCATCTTCGGATCGAAGGTAAACCAGTTCTGCAAAATAGTTTCCGGCGAAAACTTGTCGATGTTCTCCGCCATTTTCTGCTGGAGCTTGTCCATCATGGCGGTTTGCATCGGCTGCACGTCCGGAAGCCCCATAAACTGACGGGCCTCGACCGGCGTACAGTCGATCTCGATATTCACTTTCATGGCGCGCTCCTGTATCGCCTCGATTTGCGCGAACAGTATCGCCGCGAGAACGCCTGTGGCGCAAGCAATCATGATGCCCGCGCGAGCCGCAAACAGGGGTTCAGCCAAAGCGACCCGGAGCAAAAGGTGTCGGGTCGGCCAGCGGCTCCTCGCCCGTCATCATTTCCGCCAGCAGGCGGCCCGTCACCGGACCCAGCGTCAGGCCATGATGCTGGTGCCCGAAGTCGAACCACAATCCGGCATGGCGGGCGGCCTTTCCGATCACGGGCAGCATATCGGGCATGCACGGACGTCTTCCCATCCACGGCGCCGCATCGATCGCCCCGCCCAGCGGAAACAGCTCGCGCGCGACGGGAAGCGTGCGCGCGATCTGCACGGGCGACGGCGGCGCATCGCGGCGGGCGAATTCGGCACCGGTCGTCAGGCGAATGCCGCGATTCATGGGCGCCAGCAGATAGCCGCGATCCGAATCGAGAACGGGATGATGGAGCACCGCATTGCCGCGCGGCGCCAGATGCAGGTGATAGCCGCGCTTGATGCCGAGTGGCATGTCATAACCAAGCGGCCGGAAGACATCATCCGACCATGGTCCGAGCGCGATCACCGCTTCCCGCCCGGCCAACGCTCCGTTCGGGCCATCGACGCGCCACGCCGCGTCACGCTGCGTCAAGGTCCGCGCGTCGGCCTCGATGAAACGGCCGCCGCGACGCACGAATAACGCCGCATAGGCTTTCGTCAGCGCTCCCGGATCCGGAACGAATCCCGGCGCAGGCCAGTGAATGGCGCCCGCGAATGTTCCCGACAGATTGGGCTCGCGTGCGGCGATTTCCTGAGCGTCAAGAACGTCGGCTTCGATCCCATACCGGCGAGCGCGTTGGAGATCGGCGATGCCTCTGTCGATTGTCGCATTCGATCGGAACAGCTTTATCCATCCCGTCCTGCGCAACAGCTGCGGCACGCCCGCGTCGGCAATCAGGGCCTCATGCTCGACAAGGCTGCGCCTGATCAGCGGCAACGCGGCCATCGCGCTACGGAACGCGCGCTCCGGTGAAGATGCAAGCGCGTAGCGAACCAGCCATGGCAAAAACGCCGGCAGATCGCGAAACCGATAATGCGCTTCCGCAGACCGGTTCAGCGCATAACGCAGAACCTGGCGCAGATCGTAGGGAAACACGTAAGGAAACACCGACGCGCATTCGATCAGACCGGCATTCCCGTAACTCGTCTCCTCGCCCGCACCCTCATGGCGGTCGACGAGAATGACATCCCGCCCCCGCTTCTGCAGATGCAGGGCGGCCGAAACGCCGACGATTCCCGCACCCAGGACCAGAACATCGGCTTTGACCGGCGCCACACGACTCTCCGAACCTAATATCGTACGGCCTCGCCGAACGCTGTCGTTGCTATTTAAGTATCGCCGTTCGGCGGCGCAAACCTGCTGGCGGGCGCATGGTTCGACGGAGAACCTGCCGAACTCGGCAACGTCGGGGAGAACGAAAGGCGGAGCGCGCGTGCGAGCGACGGCTTGCGGACCGAGCGCCGGGAGCTGCAATATAGCAATTCCGGTTCGATGCGCCCCGCCGCCGATATGCCGTCGCGGCCGCTATGTCGACCGCAACACCTTCGGGCCCGCGTCGAATTCCGCAATCTGCTTGTTGCGCTCCGACCCGATGCCGGCCAGGTGATCGGTTGCAATCGCCACGTAGACGGCCGGAAGCACGAACAGGGTGAACATCGTTCCGATCAACATGCCCGCCACGACGACGAGACCGATCGAGAACCGGCTCGCCGCTCCCGCGCCCGACGCCATGAGCAGCGGCAGCAGGCCGGTGACCATCGCAGCGGTCGTCATCAGGATCGGGCGCAGTCTGACCCGCGCCGCCATTTCGATCGCCGAACGTTTGTCGAGACGTTCATTAAGCTGCAGTTCGTTGGCGAATTCGACCATCAAAATGCCGTGCTTGCTGATGAGGCCGATCAGCGTCAGCAGGCCCACCTGGGTATAGATGTTGATGGTCGCAACCCCGAAAAACAGCGGGATCAGCGCGCCCGAAATCGCCATCGGCACGCTGATCATGATGACGAGCGGATCGCGCAGGCTTTCGAACTGCGCCGCCAGCACCAGGAAGATGATGATGAGAGCGAAGCCGAAAGCGATCGCGAGCTGATTACCTTCGGTCACGTACTGACGCGCATCGGCGAGATAATCGTGGCTGAAACCCTTCGGCAGCTTCTGTGCCTGCTGTTCGAGAAATTCCACCGCCTGGCCCACCGTCACGCCCGGCATCGGCACGGCCTGGAAGGTCGCCGAGTTGAGCTGGTTGTAGTGCGTCAGCGCGTTGGGGTCGGTTTCGGTCTTGATCGTCACCAGCGTGGACAGCGGAATCTGCTGGCCGGTGTTGCTCGGTACATAGTAGCCGTCGAGCGATTCCGGCGACAGGCGCAGGCCGCGCGGCACCTGCGGGATGACCTGATAGGAACGTCCCTGGAGATTGAAGCGGTTCACATAGTTGCCGCCGAGCAGCGTCGCCAGCGTCGCGCCGATCTGCTGCATATTGACGCCGAGGTCGTTCGCCTTGGTTCGGTCGATGGTGACGCGCACCACCGGCTGATTGTAGTCGAGATCGCTGTCGGAGACGATGAAGAGGCCGCTGTCGCGCGCCGCCTTCTTCAGCTTGTTCATCTCGTCATAGACTGCCTGAAAACCGGCCGTGGTATAAAGCACGACCTGCACCGGCAGACCGCCCGGCCCGCCCGGCAGCGGCGGCCGATTGAAGGCAAAGGCACTCACGCCTTCGACCTTGCTGATGTCGGCCTGCACCAGCGGCTTGAGATCCATCGCGGTTCGCTTGCGCTCGTCCCATGGCTTCAGCAACATGCCGGCGATGCCGTTGTTGATGCCGGCGGTGCCATTGATCATGAAGCGCAGGTCGGTCTCGGGAAAGCTCGCAAACGCCTTGTCGAGCTTCTCGCCGTAAAAATCCATATAGTCGAGGTTGGCGTATTTCGGCCCCTTGATGACCGCGAAGACAATGCCCTGGTCTTCCTCCGGCGCCAGTTCCTTCGACGTGTGCATGTAGAGGAAGCCGACGAGCCCGAGAATCGTTACCGCGAACAGCGCGGTGATCGGCCGGTAATCGAGCGAACGGTCCAGCTTGCGACCGTACCAGTGGGTGACCGAGGTAAAGATCTTGTCGACCCTGGCGGCAAACCCGCCCTGGCTGCCATGCTTGAGCAGCACCGAGCACATCATCGGCGACAGCGTCAGCGCGATCACGCCGGAAACGATCACCGATCCCGCGAGCGTGAAGGCGAATTCGCGGAACAATGCACCGGTGAGACCGCCGAGAAAGCCGATCGGCGCATAGACGGCGGCCAGCGTGATCGTCATCGAGATGACCGGGCCGACGATTTCGCGCGCGCCCTGCAACGACGCCTGAACCGGCGTCTTGCCCTCCTCGAGATGGCGGTGGATGTTCTCCACCACCACGATGGCGTCATCGACCACAAGTCCGATGGCCAGCACCATCGCCAGCAGCGTCAGTAGGTTGAAGCTGAATCCGGCCGCCATCATCAGCGCGCAGACGCCGATCAGCGACAGCGGGATCGTCACCACCGGAATGATGACCGAACGCAACGAGGCGAGGAACAGGAAGATCACGATGATGACGATGGCAACCGCCTCGATCAGGGTTTTCTCCACCTCGTGAATCGAAGAGGTGATGAACTTGGTCGAATCGTAGGCCACCTTCATCTTCATCGAGGGCGGAAGATTCCGCTCGATATCGGGAAACAGCGCCCGCACGCCCGAGACGATGTTCAGCGGGTTTCCCTGCGGGGTCGCCTGCACGCCGATGAAGATCGCGCGTTGACCGCTGAAGGCGACGCTGGCATCGGTGCTCTGCGCCGCAAGCTCGATGTGGGCGATGTCCTCCATGCGCACGAAGCCGCCGTCCTTGGCCTTCACCGTCATGCGCTTGAACTGCTCGACGCTCTGCAGGTCGGTATTGGTCGAGACGTTGGAGATCGTGTAGAAGCCCTTGGTCTGGCCGGCTGCCGCCTGGAAGTTATTGGCCGCGATCGCTAAGGCGACCTCCGTGGTGGTCACGTTGCGCCCGGCCATCTTCAGCGGATCGAGCCAGACCCGCATCGCGAAGGTCTGGCCGCCCAGGATGTCGGCTGAGGCGACGCCGTCCACCGTCGAAAGGATTGGCTGCACCACGCGCGTCAGGTAATCGGAAATCGCCGAGCCCGACAGTTCGTCGCTCGAAAAGCCGATATACATCACCGCCGTCGTCTCGCCGGTGGACTTCACGATCACCGGATCGTTGGCTTCCTTCGGTATCAGGTACTTCACCGAATTGACCTTCGACAGCACCTCGGTGAGCGCCGCGTTCGGATCGAAGTTCAATTTGACGTAGACCTTGATCTGGCTCTGGCTTTGGGTCGAGGCGGAGGTGATGTAGTCGACGCCCTCGGCCGACGCGACCGCCTGTTCGATCGGCGTGGTTATAAAGCCCTGCATCAATTCCGGCGACGCACCGGGATAGGCCGTGGTGACCGTAATCACGGTGTTGGACAATTTCGGATACTGCCGGATCGGCAAATTATAGGCGGCCGCCATACCGATCAGCAGTATCAGCAGGCTGACGACGACCGACAAGATCGGCCGCTTGATGAAGATATCGGTGAATGCCATTGCAGGCGCTCCCTTGGCGCGCGCCCCTCCTGATCGGAGCAAGGCCGCGAGACGTTCGATCGGTCGGACCCGCCTGCGGCGATCCCGACAGGAATCAGTTCAGCGGCGGCTTCTCCGGGATCGGCGGCAGCGGATCCTTCGAGATTTCAACGGCAGCACCCGACTGCAGCTTGAGCTGACCGACCGCGGCGACCCTGTCGCCCGGCTTCAGCCCCTTCTCGATCACCGCGCGCCCGTTGATACGATCTCCGGTGCGCACGAAGGTCTGCTCGGCGGTCAAGCTGGTCTTGCCGTCGTCGCCCTTGTGCTCCTTGATGAGATAAACGGAGTCGCCATACAGCGTGTACTCGACCGCGGTTTCCGGCACCGTGATGACCGCCGGCTTGTCAGGCAGCACCACAGTCACTTCCGCGAACATGCCCGGCTTCAGGATATCGCCCGGGTTGTTGATGGTCGCCTGGACGCGAATGTTGCGGGTATCGGTCGCGATCTGCGGCTCGATAGTGGTGATCTTGCCGTCGAACTTCTTGCCGGGATAGGCATCGACCGATACCCGGACAGCCTGGCCCACGGAGAGGCGGCCGCTGTCCTTTTCAGTGACGGTGAAGTTTGCAAACAGCGTCGACAGATCCGTCAGCGAGACGATCTGCGTGCCGGCGGTGAGGAATTGTCCCACCTCTACCTGACGCACTCCGAGCACGCCGTCGAACGGCGCGCGCACCAACTTCTGCGAAATGATCGCCTCGGTCTTGGCGATGCCGGCATTGGCCTGATCGAATGCGGCCTGCGCCTGATCCACGGTCACCTGCGGACCGACCTGTCGCGCCGCGAGCTGCTTCGCCCGTTCAAGCGCCAGTCTCGCTACGGTCGCCTGCGCCTTGTAATTGGCGAGATCACCCTGATCCGGTTTGTCGAACAGTTGCACCAGCGGCGTGCCCTGGGTGACGCGGCTGCCGGCGGTGAACAGAATGTCGGTGATGCGGCCGCTGACGTCGGACGTGACGTTGACCTGATGCACTGCCGCCAGACTGCCGACGGCCCGCTGCAGGTTCGGCAGGACTTCGGACTTCGCCTCGGCCGCGCTGATCGTGACCGGTGGCGGCTTGTTGTTGGCGAAGAACTCCTTGATCTTCTGCGCACGGAAGGCGTTGAACCCGACCAGCGCGCCGACAAGGACCGCAAGCAGCAAGCCGACAATGATGAACCAGCGCTTGATGCGTATGGGACGCGCGCGAGACGTCTCGCGCAGGTCCTGCGGCGAAACATCCTTCTTGTCGGCAGCGCTGCCTTGCCTTGTTACCGTCATGTCATGCACTTTCTGCGGCCGACGTGTGGGCGGCGTTGAATAAAGGTTCCTGGTCCAGATGCAAGGCAATTGCCGCTGCGTTCAGACCGACCCCGCGAAGAATGAATTCACAGATTTGCCGTTCCAGATCGGACGCGGCTCCGTAGGTCAGGGCCGGAACGGAAGGAAGCTGAGTTAGAACCATCATGAGAACAGTGTGATGGGCAAACCAGAACAGGTTGAGCGGATCGCGCCCGACCGGCACCGCATCCCCGGCTGCGATCGCACGCTCGAGCGAAGCCGCGAAAGCCTGTCCGATCAGATTCCGGATTTTTTCGTACAGCAGTCGGGCAAATTCGCCGTCATCGAGCTGACTTGAGATCAGGAGGCGCAGACGTTGTGCTTCCTCCTGATCCGGAGAAGCCGAAGCATTCAGGAAGTGATTGACCATGCCGCGGATCAGGACGACCAGCGTCTCCGTCGATGGCTCGCGGTCGAGCAAGCGATGCAGTGCGGGATCCGCCTGGCAGGCCTCAGCCAGGATTTCGGCATAGAGCGCCGCCTTGCTCGGGAAATGCTTGAACAACAATGCCTCGGAGATCGAGGCGGCGGCGGCAACGCTTTTGGTGGTCGTACCCGCAAACCCATAGCGCGCAAAGCAATGCTTCGCGGCACTCAGGATAAGCTCCCGGCGAAGATCGCCGGTCATTCGCAAGTTGCTCATGGTGACGTGAGTAAACACTCACTCCCCTCGAAGTCAAGGAAAAATGTTGCAACGCACCAATCATAATCCCGGGTTGGGAGCGGAGAATATCCGCAATTCGGCGGATACGTAGTCTCGCGTACCTGCCCTGAGCATGGCCGACGATCACGGAAAAAGCCCCCGCATGGCCTTTCCGGCCCGGACCTTCTCGACTCCGATCGCCATTGCCGCGGTGCGATGAGGAATCCGGTCCTTTTTGGCGCGACCAATCATCTGGGCGAAAGCGCGATCCAGTATCTGGTATTCGCGGCGCGTCACTTCGTCTTCTTCCCAGAACAGTTGCTGCAGATCCTGCACCCATTCGAAGTAGCTGACGACCACGCCACCGGAATTGCAGAGAATATCGGGGATCACGAAAATCTCGTGCTGACGCTTCTCCAGTATCAGATCGGCCTCAGGCGTGGTCGGCCCATTAGCGCCCTCGGCCAGCACGCGGCATTTCAGATTCTCGGCGATATGCGCGTCGATCACGCGCTCTATGGCCGCGGGAATGAGCACGTCGCACGGCAGCGTCAGGATTGCCGCCGGATCGTAGCGAAGCTGGTTGGAAAAGCCGGCGATGCTCCCGTGAGCGGCGGCGTGGCGCAGCAGCGCGGGAATATCCAGCCCGTTCCTGTCATAAAGCGCATCGGTGAGATCACTGACCGCGATGATCTTGATGCCGGAATTGTAAAGCTCGAGCGCGGCGTGGGAGCCGACATTGCCGAAACCCTGAACGACCGCCGTTGCGCCGCCAACGATGTCCAGCTCATTCATGACGCGGCGGACGAGATGGGCGACACCGCGGCCGGTGGCCTCCCGGCGGCCCAGCGTGCCGCCCGAACTCACGGGCTTGCCGGTGACGATCTCGGTGACGGTGTTGCCCTGATACATGGAATAGGTATCCATGAACCAGGCCATCACCTGCTCATTGGTGCCCATGTCCGGCGCCATCACGTCGGTTCGCGGACCGACGAACGGGATCATCTCCTGCATGTAGCGGCGCGACAGCCCTTCCAGTTCGCGCATCGACATCGATCCGGGATCGACCCTGACCCCGCCCTTGGCTCCGCCATACGGCAACCCGACCAGCGCGCATTTCCAACTCATCCAGATGGCCAGCGCAGCCACCTCGCCGATGTCCACGCTCGGCGCGAAGCGGGTCCCGCCCTTGGTCGGACCCAGCGTGAGGTGATGCTGGACGCGGTAACCCTCGAAAACCGTGATCGATCCGTCATCGCGATGGACAGGGCAGGAAACCGTGATCGAGCGCTTCGGCATCAGGATGCGCTCGCGCTCGTCCGTCGGGATCGACAGGTGATCGGCGATCACGTCGAACTGCTGAACCGCCATGTCGAAGACCGGGCCGGCATAAACCGTCATCGCTTTCTCCTTCCATGATCCGGGCTCACCAATCGCAGGCGCGCGCGGTCATATTCCGAACGGATGAGTTCGCCGGATCGAACACCGGTGGTGTCTCCACGATATAGTCATGCGAGCGACGCGATGCATCCGACGCTCAAGCGTCACCTGCGCAAAGGCGCATCCGATCCGGCCGCGATCACGTTGCCGCCGCAGGTTCAGGCAAGCGCCTGCTTGAGATCGAAGGTGGAGTCGGCAGCCTGCTCAGGTGGGATCGAACCTTTCACCGCGAGAATGCGGCGACCGAAAACATGATCCGACGCACGATTGACGGATTCGATTCCGATCAGGCGACCCGCCTTGTAACAGAACGCGGAGAACGATCCCTGCCCGGCGTCGCCGCGGACAACGACCTGGTCGTAGCCGGTGGTGAGGCCCGCGATCTGCAGCTTGTCCGGGCCCTGATCGCTCCAGAACCACGGCAGACCGTCATAGGTCTTTGCATCGCCGGTCAATCGCGCCGCCACGCAACGCGCCTGATCGGTCGCGTTCTGAACGGATTCGAGCCGGAGCGGCGCGCCGAAACGCACGCTCGTGAACAACGCGCAGTCGCCGATCGCTGAGATGTCCGGATCGGCAGTGAGAAGATGCTCATCGACGATGATGCCGGAGGCGACCGGCAGGCCAGCCTCAGCAGCCAGTTCGACATTGGGCAAGACGCCGACGCCGATCACCACGAGATCGGCCGTGATCGGCCTGCCGTCGCTCAAGGTCACGCCGGTTACGCGGCCCTCGTCGCTGGTGATGCTCGTGGCCTGCACGCCGAAATGAAGCCGGATTCCGGCCTCGCTGTGGCGGCGCTGAAAAAACTCCGAAATCTCCGGCGTGACCGCGCGCGCCATGACGCGCGGCGCCAGTTCCACCACGTCGACCTCGAGACCCTTCGCCCGCGCGGTCGCCGCGAATTCGAGGCCGATGAAGCCGGCGCCGACGACGACTACCCTCCCGCCGGCTCCGAAGCGTTGCCGCAGCGCCTCGCTTTCATCGAGCGTGCGCAGATAGAGTACATCTTCAAGGCCAGCATTGGGGATATCCAGCAGCCGGTTGCGTGCGCCCGTCGCCAGCACGAGATGCTTGTAAGCGCGGGATACGCCGGACGCGCAGACAAGCTGGCGCGCGCCGCGGTCGATCGCGACGGCGCGGTCGGCGATCAGGTCGATGCGCTGGTCGTGATAGAATTTCTCCGGCCTGAACATCACCGAGTCCGGGCTGCCGCCGCCCTTCAGATAGGCCTTCGACAACGGCGGCCGCTGATAGGGAAGATGCGACTCGTCATTGATCAGACCGACGGGTCCCTCATACCCCGCCTGACGCAGCGACACCGCAAGTTGAAAGCCTGCGTGGCCCGCGCCCACGATCAGAACCGGTTGGTCTGCCATTCGTCAAACCTGCCGGCTCAAGATTGTCTGATCGCCTGTCATATTACCTCCGGAAACATCATCTTTCTGGCGCGGGAGCATCCTGCGAGCGGCGTTTTCTTGCACGGCCCGACGGCGATTGCCACCCCTTCGCATCTGCGATTTAAGTACCGCAGCGGCCGCCACCGGCGCCGCGCGCGCTACGTGCGCCCGATCCGACATCACCGGAGTGACGCCAGATGTCAGCCTTCGCTCCCACCTCGCCCGAAGCCGCCGGCATGTCCAGGGCTGCGCTCGATCGGATCGATGACCATCTGAAGCGACGATACATCGACGCGAACCGGTTTCCGGGCACGCAGCTTGTCGTGTATCGGCGCGGACAGGTCGTGCACAGCTCCGTGCAGGGATTTGCCGATCTCGAACGCAAGGCGCCGATGAGGGACGACACCATCTTCCGCATCTATTCCATGACCAAGCCGATCACGTCCGTCGCTTTCATGATGCTGGTGGAGCAAGGTCTCGTTGCGCTCGACGAGCCGGTTCACAAGTACATTCCCGAGTGGAAGAACCTCGGCGTGTTCCAGGCGGGCACGGCGCCCGCTTTCGTCACCCGGCCGCCGGCACGGCCCATGCAGATCGTCGACCTTCTTCGTCATACGTCCGGGCTGACCTACGGCTTCCAGCAGCGAAGCAACGTCGACGCCGCCTATCGCGACAGCCAGATCGGCACGATCGAACTCGCGGGCACGCTTGATTCGATGATCGCGGCGCTTGCCAAAATCCCGCTGGAGTTCTCGCCCGGCGAAGCCTGGAATTACTCGGTCTCCACCGACGTGATCGGGTATCTCGTCGGCAAAATCAGCGGCATCCCGTTCGAGCGATTTCTGAAGGAGCGCATTTTCGATCCGCTGGGCATGGCCGACACCGACTTCTACGTTCCCGCCGAAAAGGCGCATCGGCTGGCGGCCTGCTACAACGCGACCGTCAGCGGCATGATGGCGGTTCATTCACCTGGTGCGAAAAGCGGCCTGGCGTTGCAGGACGATCCGGCGACAAGTCCCTATCGGTCGCCGCCCAGCCTCATCTCCGGAGGCGGCGGTCTGTGCTCGACGGCCGCCGACTACCTCACCTTCTGCCGCGCGCTGCTCAACGGCGGCACGCTCGACGGCGTCAGGCTGATCGGACCGAAAACGCTGGCGCTGATGACGGCCAATCACCTGCCCGGCAACCGGGACCTGCCGGAGATGTCGCGATCGATGTTTGCGGAAGCGACCTATAGCGGTGTCGGCTTCGGCCTCGGGTTCTCCGTCACCATGAATCCCGCAAAGACACTCGTCCCCGGCAGCCCCGGCGAATACGCCTGGGGCGGCGCGGCGACGACGTCGTTCTGGATCGATCCGGCGGAAGAACTGATCACGATCTTCATGACACAGGTGATACCTTCGAGCGCCTATCCCGTCCGGCGCGAACTTCGCACCATGGTCTATGCTGCCATCACCGACAGTCATCTTTGACTTTGCACCGCTTCGCCGGCACCTCAGGCCCGATGCTCATTCCGCGACGATTTCGCCAACCGAGGCCAGTGTGCGCCTCGCCGCGACCAGGTGCGGACGGTCATACATTCTGCCGTCGATGCCCACCGTGCCGGCGTCCGGCTGACCGGCGAAGGCTGCAACCACCCGCCGCGCATGAGCGAGGTCGGCTTCGGACGGCGTGAAGCAGGCGTTGATGGTCGCGACCTGATCTGGATGTATCGCGAGACGTCCGACAAACCCGTCACGGCGCGCGATCCGGCAGCTCTCGACGAGACCGTCCTGATCCCTGTAATCGGCATAGAGCGTTTCAAGCGCGACCACGCCCGCCGCGCCGGCGGCGAAAAGGCATTGGGCGCGCGCAAGCTGATAGGGGAAGGTCCACTCGCCGTTCGGCTCTTTATTGGTCAATGCGCCGAGCGCGGCGCTGAGGTCTTCCGCGCCCCATGTCATGGCCACCAGTCTCGAGCCCGGCGTTGCGCGCGATGCGGCATAACCGGCGAGGCCCAGCATCGCCGCCGGCGTCTCGGTTGCGACAACCAGCAGTTTTACATGCCCGGAGGCGACGCCGGCAGCGACCTCAAGGTCATCGATATAGCGCGAGACCTGCTCGACGTCGTGATAACCGTTTACTTTCGGAAGCACGATGCCATCCAGTCCCGGGCGAACGACCGCGGCGAGATCCTCCCGCGCCAGCTCGGTTTCGAGCGGGTTGATGCGCACCAGGAACATCCACTCAGGTCTTGCGGCACCCAGGCGGTTCTTCACCGCATCCCGCGCAAACGCCTTGCGGCCGGACGCAACGGAGTCTTCCAGATCGAGGATCAGCGCATCCGCGCCGCAGGCATCGGCCTTGGCAAACTTGCGATCGCTGTCGGCCGGAACGAACAGAAGCGAACGCAACGTCATGCCGGCTTCCCCATCATCAACGCGTTGCGGCGGCAGAACACCACCTCCTCGTCCCGCTGGTTGAAGCCGCGGTGCTCCAGTGTGACGACGCCCTGCCCCGGACGCGACTTGCTGGCGCGAACCGCAACCACCTTGGATTCCGCACGCAAGGTATCGCCGGCGAACACCGGATGCGGAAACCTGGTTTCTTCCATGCCGAGATTGCCGACCGTGGTTCCGAGCGTCGTGTCCTGCACGGACAGGCCGATGACGAGGCCCAACGTGAAGATCGAATTCATCAGCGGTTTGCCGAATTCGGTCGACCTGGCATATTCGTGATCGATATGCACCGGCGCGGGATTACAGGTCAGCGACGAGAACAAAATATTGTCCATGTCGGTGACCGTCCGCCGGATTTCATGAACGAAGGCTTGTCCGACGGAAAACTGCTCGAAATAAAGACCCGCCATCCCGGCTTTCCTTCCCGCAGCAAAGTCAGATAGATACCTGAAAATGATTAAGGTCAGGCCGATCGATTCCGTCCAGGAATATGAAGAGACCTCAAATCAAAAACGGGGCTCGATATTCGCTCTTTTTATGCTCTAATTCCCATCATCAGCAACTGGTCGGCCTATGCGGAGACTCAATTGACCAAAAAACTGACCGCCGAAATTGCCTCCCTGGCTGTCTTTGGCGTCGGGCTCGCCGGCGTTTACATTCTCGCCTCGACACTCAAAGGCGCGTACTCCGATTTCGCCATCGCAGCGATCGCGACGGTGATGTTTGTGGCGTTCTATGTCCTCGGCCAATGGGTCAAGCGTAGAATCGACCCGCACCACACGGTGGAATAAGACTTCGCTCCGGCCGCGCCGATCAGGGCATCGACCGGCTCCGGCTTCCAGGTTCGCAAGGACGAACTGACGGAATGACGAAGCTGTTTGCCGGCGGATAATGGCCGAGTGCCGCAAGTGCGCGACAAACCATGTCGTACGTGTATCGCACGACGTCGCTTTGTTCACGGTTCGGTTTGGCTAAGTGTTTGAGATCGCTTGGTGGGCGATGTAGGGCTCGAACCTACGACCCGCTGATTAAGAGTCAGCTGCTCTACCAACTGAGCTAATCGCCCGAAACTGTCGAAATTCCCTTGCGGGACGGGGGTCGTGTAGCAAAGCGAACCCGCGATGTCCAGCAGAGCCGCGGTGGTTTCCCCCGCGACCGCGGCGTTCGCCAAACACGAAAAAGCCGCCGAAACCGGCGGCTTCCTCATGTCCCGGCGCTCCGGTATCAGAGTTGACCGGGCTTCTGGTCCGAGCCCGGGCCGTCCCGGTCGCCACCACGATCGAAGTGGTGGTGAAGCCAGCCGCCGCCTCCCATGCCGAAACCATGGTTCATGCGGGTGAGAACCATCAGGCGCCGCTTCTGGCTGTCGTCGAGGGTCTTGTAAAGCGGATCGGCGGCATCGGCGATTTTCTTCAAAGCGGTCGCCGTCTCGGCCATGCGATCGGCGCGCTCGCGCAGCCGTGCGACCTGATCGACAGGCGCCCGCTTTTGCGCGTCCTCGCTCTTCGCGTCGTTCTTGGATTCGCTCTTGGTTTCCTTTTTCGCCTCCATTCTGGCATTCGCACGATCGATCCGAAGCTTCGCGAAATCGCGAATAGCCTTTTCCACCGGCGGCCAAAGCTTCTCCTGATCCGGCGTCAGCGTGAGGCCGGCGTGGATCGCGGCTATCCTCGAATCGGCGAGAGCCGTCCTGTCCTGCGGGCTGAGCCGCGAGTAGTCGTGCGACCAGGGACGATGCTGATGGGCATACACCGCAGTCGAACCGGCAATGGCGAGCGCTGCGACGCCGGCGAGAATGGCCTTCTTCATTGGAAACCCTCCTTTGCAAGGCCCAATGAAAGATGGATGTGCATGGCCCGCCATGCAAATTACATCTTCGCAAGAGTGGTTTCTCTTACGAAGATGTAATCTGGGCGACTGAACGAACAGGACGTTCAGCCGACGTGGTAGCGGGAACAGCATCAGTGAAACGAACGACACTCGCGGCGCCGTTCGTCGACATGAAATGAAAGGATCAACTCGCCGCGGCGGCCGCTGGCAGATCGCGCTGATGCTTCATCACGATCTTGTTGAGCGCGCCGAGATAGGCCTTGGCGGATGCGACCAGCGTATCCGGATCGGCGGCGCGCGAGGTCATCGCACGGCCATCCTGGCTGAGACGCACGGACACCTCCGCCTGCGCATCGGTTCCCTGTGTCACCGCATGAACCTGGTAAAGCTCCAGCTTGGCGTCGTGCGGCACCAGCCTCTTGATGCAGTTGAACACAGCATCCACCGGACCGTTGCCCTCGGCTTCCTCTATCCGGTTCTGGCCATCGACCATGAGCTTCATGGTTGCGCGCTGCGGACCATGGGTGCCCGCGATCACCGTCAGCGACGCCAGCTTGATGCGATCGTGCGACGCCGCCATCTCCTCGTCGACCAGCGCAACGATGTCCTCGTCGTAGATATCCTTCTTGCGGTCCGCCAGCGCCTTGAAGCGCACGAACGCATCCTGCAACTGGTTCTCGGCCAGCTTGTAGCCAAGTTCCTCCAGCTTGTGCTGGAAGGCATGGCGGCCGGAATGCTTGCCCATCACCAGCGACGTCTGCTTCACGCCGACGCTCTCCGGCGTCATGATCTCGTAGGTCTGCGCATTCTTCAGCATGCCGTCCTGATGAATGCCGCTCTCGTGCGCGAACGCGTTCCGGCCGACAATCGCCTTGTTGTACTGCACCGGGAACGAGGTCGCCGCCGACACCAGCTTTGAAGCGCGCGTCAGCATCGTGCTCTCGACGTTGCACCAATACGGCATGACGTCGGCCCGCGTCTTGATCGCCATCACGACTTCTTCCAGCGCGGCGTTGCCCGCCCGCTCGCCGATGCCGTTGATGGTGGATTCCACCTGTCGCGCGCCGCCCTCGACGCCGGCCAGCGAGTTGGCGACGGCGAGCCCCAGATCGTCATGGCAGTGCACCGAGAAGATCGCCTTGTCTGCGTTCGGCACCCGCTCGCGAATGGTCCTGAACATTCGCCGGTATTCGTCCGGCACCGCGTAGCCCACGGTATCCGGCAGGTTGATGGTGGTGGCGCCGGCCGCGATCGCGGTCTCCACGCATTTGCAGAGATAGTCGATCGGGGTGCGGGTCGCGTCCATCGCCGACCATTCGACGTTCTCGACCAGGTTGCGGGCCTGCGTCACCGTCGCGGTGATGATCTCCAGCACCTCGGCTTCGCTCTTGCGCATCTGGTGCGCCAGATGAATCGGCGAGGTGGAAACGAAGGTGTGAATGCGGCCGCGCCGTGCATGACGCACCGCCTCGCCGGCACGGGCGATGTCGCCGGGAATGGCGCGGGCCAGACCCGCGATCATCGCGTTCCTGGCGTTCTTCGCGATCTCCGTCACCGCCTCGAAGTCGCCGACCGAAGCGATCGGGAAGCCTGCTTCAATGACGTCGACGCCCATCTCGTCGAGCATCTCCGCCACCTCGAGCTTCTCCTCGAATGTCATGGTGGCGCCGGGGCATTGCTCGCCGTCGCGCAAAGTGGTGTCGAATATGATGACGCGGTCCTTGTCGGACTTGTTCGCGGTACTCATGGGAAGTTCCTCTGGTCCATGCGCGCTGCGCGCGCTCGAAAGGGTCTGGTGCTCTGCGTTCCCCTGAGTGCCCAGGCAACAACTGCCCAGCCGGCGCTCAGGGGCCGATAAGAAGCAGCAGCCCGCCGACAAGCAGGGTGGGCAAGGACGCAGCCGGAATCGCTTCGGGACCGGCGGCTACCGCCGTCCTCCCGTGAATTCTCGCCATGTCGCTGCAAGCCAGCATTACCGGACCCTTAGAGCTTGCGCGTATTGATCGCAAAACCGGCATCCACTTTTGCGGAATACGCGTGAGGGTTATTCTCGACGAAAACCGTTGACGGTTCGTTGCCGACCCCCTGCCGGACAGGTTCTAGACGAGAACGGCGTGTCATCGCAACGCCAAAGAATGGTCAGCAAGGCTGCCAGACCTGCTTCCGGGAGCGGCGGCCAGGATCGCGATCTGCTGTTTAATCCGACCGCGGCGCACCTTCCCGGGATGCCGACCGATCGGAATCCGCCCTGGCCTTGCGTGTCGCGGCATCCTTCGGAGCTGCTTTCCTGGTGCGCAACGCGCTCCTGCTTTCGTTCGCCAACGCCTCGCGGACCTTTTTGAACTCCCCACGCTCGCTCTTGTCGACCTTTGGGAACCGCAGATCCAGCCTGTTCAACGCCCCGACAATGGCGGAACCGATCACCACCCGCGCGAACCACTTGTGGTCGGCCGGCACGACATACCATGGCGCGTCGGGCGAGGCGGTATGGCGGATCACGTCCTGATAGGCCGCCTGATACTTGCCCCAGAGCTCGCGTTCGGCGACGTCGCCCATCGAGAACTTCCAGTTCTTCCCGGGTTCCTCCAGGCGATCGAGAAAACGCCGGCGCTGTTCCTCCTTTGAAACGTTGAGGAAGAACTTCAGCACGACTGTGCCGTTACGGGCGAGATATTTCTCGAAGGCGGAAATATCCTCGAAGCGCTCGCGCCAGATATTCTTCGTCACCAGCTTCGGCGGGATCCGTTGTTTCGCCAGAATTTCCGGATGTACGCGCACCACCAGCACTTCCTCGTAGTAGGAACGGTTGAAGATGCCGATACGCCCGCGCTCGGGCAGCCGTCGCGCCGCTCGCCACATGAAATCGTGATCGAGTTCTTCCGTCGAAGGCTGCTTGAAGGAATGCACGTCGCAGCCCTGCGGATTGATGCCATCGAACACGCTCTCGATGGCGCTGTCCTTGCCGGCCGCATCCATGCCCTGGAACACCAAAAGCAGCGACCAGCGATCCTGCGCATAAAGCTTTTCCTGAAGATCGCTGAGAAGGTCGCGGTTGACCTTGATGATCTCCTGTCCCCTGTCCTTGTCGATGCCGCCGCGATCGGCGGTTTTGAACGACGTCAGGTGAAACGGCCTGGTGCCATCGACACGAAACGGATCGACGAAACTCCCGGGATCGGCAACAAGGTTTTTCGTCTTGCTCATGAAGCGAACTCCGGTTTCCGCCAGCCTCAAGACAATATTGCCTCACCGCCGATGTCAAACCGCCATCGCTGCGACGTGCTCGATAAACGCCGTCACATAGTCCGGCATCGCCGCGGTAAAATCCCGGCGATCACGCACCAGATGGATCGCGCTGAGTTCGGGCGCGGCCTGTCCCGCCAGCGTGCGAACGATCCGCGCACGCAACTCCTGGCCCGGCAGGACTGCGTCCAAAAGCTGGATGACCGCGATCGAGTGACCGCTATCGACGCAATACCAGCACGGATCGGCGCGATACAGGTCGCGGGGAAGGCCGGTTTCTTCGCTGACCTCCCGGATGATACCGATCGCAAGGTCAAGCTTGCCGTCCCGGATATCGCAAGGGTCGGACATGCCGGCGGGAAAATAGATGCGCCCAGAGTTTGCCGTCGTCGCCGCCATTTCGCCCAGCACGAATTGGCCATCGCTGCCGCGCAGCGCGCCCATGCCGAAACCGTTGAAGACGTCCTTGTCGGGGAAACCCCAGTCACGCCACGCCAGAAAGCTCGCGAAATCGGTCTCGAAGTAGTCCGCGCGAAAACAGCCGCCATCGAACCGCCGGTTGCGGCCGAGCAGAACGCGCCCGTTCCATAACGCCGGCGTTTTGACGCGCTGCGCGGCGAAGTGCGCATCAATCTCGCGACGGCGCTCGTCAGCGAAGGCCCAGCGCCAAGGCCGGACCGCAAGATCCAGCCGGATGACGCGATGAATCGCGGGTGTCGTCACTCTGCGCTATTTCCGCTTCCGTAGTCCGCCGCGTTTTAGTCCCGCCGGCGGGCGGTATGCAAGATCGCCGGCGGCGGCGATGCACGTACAGGTGCAAAACACAGAGCAAAATAAAGGCGGGGACAACAAGATAAAATTGTCGGCAATTTTCCCAGCAAAGCAGCGATACAATTTGAATGAAATTGCACGTCCGGATTTCGACACAAAATTTACCGTCATCGTTCAACGCGATGACGATCTGATTCAAATTCGATCGATTTTCGCGATGCCGCCGCGTGCGTCGTGACGCGGTGTGCTCACAAATCACCGCCGCGTGACAAGCGGGCAAAGGCTGCGCATCATTCCAACCATCATCGAAGAACCCGGCATTTGGCTGCGGCTGGACCGCTGTATCCGCGCGCTCCCGCTCGCCGTGAAACAAGAGCCTCGCAGGACAATCGGAGACATGGATGAGACGACGGAAACTCGCCTGCGTCAGCGTGATCGCGCTGGTGTTCCTGCTGAATAAATCGGCCGGCCGGGCCGATGACAGCGATACCTCGACGGGAGCCATTCATCCCGGCGACGTCGTCACGACAATCGCTGAAAGCTGGAGCCTCGCGCTTCAGATCGCGCTACGGCGCTCCCGCAACCGCAGCGCGCTTGAGGCTGCGATCGAGCGTGAAACCGTGGAAGCGACGCGCCGGTTTGGAACGGTCAAATGCAGCGCGGCTCCCGACGATGAGCGTGATCCGCTCGCGCTGCTGGCCAGGCGACGTATCGACGTGGAGATCGCTTCACTTAGGAACCGGCTCGCCATCACCTATCGATCCCTGTGCATCGGTGGTCGGCTCGCCGTAACCTTCGACGTCGAGACCCTCGAGAACCCGCGATAGCGCCAGCCAGCCGGACTGGACTTGGTGCGACAGCGACCATGTGTTAACCGGCAAGGCATGAGCGATACCCCGCCGCTGATCGCGTTTTCGCATGTCGCCAAAAGTTTCGACGGCGGCCGCGTCAAGGCTGTGGACGATGTCACTCTCGATATCGCCGCCGGCGAGTTTCTCGCCGTCGTCGGCGGCTCCGGCTCCGGCAAGACCACGCTGCTGCGGCTTGCCAACAGGTTGATCAATCCCGACGCCGGGACCATCACCATCGCGGGCGAGGACATCGCGCGCGTCGATCCGATTCTGCTGCGCCGCCGGATGGGCTATGTGTTCCAGAGCGGCGGCCTGTTCCCGCATATGAGCATCGCCGCCAACATCGGCATCACGCCGCGCCTGCTCGGAACGCCGAAGCCGGAGATCGCAGCGCGGGTCGACGATCTGCTCGATCTGGTGCAGCTCGACCGCGTACAGCATCGCGACCGCTTCCCGCACGAATTGTCCGGCGGCCAGCGCCAGCGCGTCGGCGTGGCGCGGGCGCTCGCCGCCAAACCGCACATCGTGCTGATGGATGAGCCGTTCGGCGCGCTCGATCCGGTGACGCGCGACGCGCTCGGCGCCGACTATCGCGCGCTTCACGCAAGGCTGGGCCTTACAACCGTGATGATCACTCACGACATGACGGAGGCGTTGCTGCTTGCAGACCGCGTTGCCGTCATGCGCGAGGGTCGCCTCGCCGCGCTCGGAACGGCGGCGGAATTGTCCCGGAGCGACGATCCGTATGTCGGCGAGCTGCTCGGCACGCCTCGCCGACAGGCCGAGCGGCTTCATGCTGCGCTCTCGCGGAACGGCACGCCATGAACCTGCTGTCCGATCCGCGCTGGAACGATGCGATTGGCCACCTGCCCGATTATCTCGGCAATCATGTCCGTGTCAGCGTCGCCGCGCTGGTGCTCGGACTCGCCGCGAGTTTTCCCCTCGCCCTGATGGCGCGCAACCGGCCGGTGATGCGCTCGGTGCTGCTGGTCGTCGCCAGCATCGTGCAAACGGTTCCGGGACTGGCGCTGCTGGCGCTGTTCTATCCGCTGTTGCTGGCGCTCGCGGCTTTGACGTCGAGCTGGTTCGGTCTCGGATTCTCCGCTTTCGGATTTTTGCCGGCGGTGCTGGCGCTCGCGCTTTATTCGATGCTGCCGGTACTGCGCAACACCATCACCGGCTTGCAAGGTATCGACCCTGCTTTGACCGAAGCAGCGCGTGGCGTCGGCATGACGCCGCGGCAGTCGCTTACGATGGTCGAACTGCCGCTGGCGCTGCCGGTGATCATGGCGGGCATCCGCACTGCCGCGGTTTGGGTGATAGGCACCGCGACACTGTCCACACCGATCGGCCAGACCAGCCTCGGCAATTACATCTTCGCCGGGCTGCAAACCCAGAACTGGGTGTTCGTGCTGTTCGGCTGCATCGCCGCGGCCATCCTTGCGCTGGTTGTGGATCAATTGCTGGCGCTGATCGAATCCGGTTTGCAGGTCCGAAGCCGTATCCGCGTCACGGCCGGCATTGCCGTCATCGCGGCGCTGATCGCTGTCGCGCTGGCGCCCTCGTTTGCGCGCACGAAATCCGGCTACATCGTCGGCGCCAAGACCTTCACCGAGCAATACGTGCTGGCGGCGCTGATCTCGCAACGGCTGCAGGCGGCCGGTCTCCCGGCCACCACGCGCGAGGGACTCGGCTCCAACGTGATCTTCGAGGCGCTGGTCAATGGCGACATCGACGTCTATGTCGATTATTCAGGCACGCTGTGGGCAAACCAGTTCCACAACGCGGGTATCGCGCCGCGCGAAAAATTGCTCGCAGACATCAAGGCGACGCTGGCGCAGCGGAACATCATTCTGCTCGGCGAGCTCGGCTTCGAGAACGCCTACGCGCTGGTGATGCCGAAAGCCCGCGCCGACGCGCTGAACATCCATTCGATCGGCGACCTCGCTGCGCATGCGGGCGCGATGTCGATCGCGGGCGACTACGAATTCTTCGCACGGCCTGAGTGGGCTGCCTTGAAGAAGGCTTATGGATTATCGTTTCGCGAGCAACGGCAGATGCAGTCGAACTTCATGTATGCCGCCGTCGCCTCAGGCGAAGTCGACGTGATCGCGGGCTACACCAGCGACGGACAGATCGCCAAATACGGCCTGACCGTGCTCGACGATTCCCGCCACGCGATTCCGCCCTATGACGCGATCGTACTGCTGGCGCCCCGCCGTGCCGATGACGCGAAGCTCAAGGCCGCGCTCCAACCCCTGCTTGGAAAAATCGACATCGCCCTCATGCGCGAAGCCAACCTTCGCGCCAGCGGCACCGGCGCGGACAGCTTGCCGACGGCGGTCGCGCGCTGGATGTGGGCGAAGATCAACGAGAAATAAAATAAGTGACTTACCTGCCGTGCCTTGCAGCGCGGCACCAGCTCTTCCCTCCCCCTTATGGGGAGAGGGAAAGAGGCGTCAGTTCTTGGCTTTATCGACCAGCGCCGCCTTCTTGATCCAGGGCATCATGTCGCGAAGCTTGGCGCCGACCTGCTCGATCGGATGCTCCGCAAGCCGGGCGCGCGTCGCCTTGAACGAGGTCTGGTTGACCTTGTTCTCCAGCATCCAGTCGCGGGCGAACTTGCCGGACTGAATGTCGTCGAGCACGCGCTTCATTTCTTTCTTGGTCTCCGCGGTCACGATCCGCGGACCGGTGACGTACTCGCCGTATTCGGCGGTGTTGGAGATCGAATAATTCATGTTGGCGATGCCGCCTTCATAGATCAGGTCGACGATCAGCTTCACCTCGTGCAGGCACTCGAAATAGGCCATCTCCGGCGCGTAGCCGGCTTCCACCAGCGTCTCGAAGCCGTTCTTGATCAGTTCGACGAGGCCGCCGCAAAGCACCGCCTGTTCGCCGAACAGGTCGGTCTCGCACTCTTCCCTGAAGGTGGTCTCGATGATGCCGGCGCGGCCGCCGCCGATCGCGGAAGCGTAGCTGAGGCCAAGGTCATGGGCGTTGCCCGACGAGTCCTTGGCGACGGCGATCAGGCAGGGCACGCCGCCGCCGCGCTGGTATTCCGCACGCACGGTGTGGCCGGGCCCTTTCGGCGCGATCATCAGCACGTCGAGATCGGCGCGCGGATCGAGCAGGTTGAAATGCACGTTGAGCCCGTGCGCGAAGATCAGCGCCGCGCCCTTCTTCATGTTGTCGTGCAGATGCTCGCGGTAGATGTCGCCCTGCAATTCGTCGGGCGTCAGCATCATCACGACATCGCCCCACTTCGCGGCCTCGGCGACTTCCATCACCTTGAAGCCCGCGCCTTCGGCCTTCTTGGCGGAGGCGGAACCCTTGCGCAACGCGATCGCGACTTCCTTGACGCCGGAGTCCTTCAGGTTCAGCGCATGGGCATGGCCCTGGCTGCCATAACCGACGATGACCACCTTCTTGCCCTTGATCAGGTTCAGGTCGGCGTCCCGATCGTAATAAACACGCATGGTCGTTCCTCTTTTGCGGCCGTCAACGGCCAAATCAACATTTGTGGGGTAGCGCGAGCACTCAGCCGAAAGAAGCGTGCCCGCTTTTAGGGCGATGCTTGCCGGGAGACAAGCCCGCAGCGGCGCCCCGCCGATGAACCGCAAGGCTGTCCAGGGACCTCGCCGGACAACCGCGCCCTACATGATCTTACATCCGTTCCGGTCCACGCCCGATCGCCGCGACGCCGGTTCGTGATACCTCGACAAGACCGATCGGCCGCATCAGGTCGACAAACTGATTGATCTTCGAGGTGCCCCCGGTGATCTCGAACACGAAGCTCTCGTTGGTGGCATCGACCACGCGGGCGCGAAACACCTCCGCGAGCCGCATCGCCTCGATGCGCTGGTCGCCCGAGCCCTTGACCTTGACCATCGCCAGTTCGCGCTCGATGGATTTGCCGGTCAGCGTCATGTCCACGACCTGGTAGACCGGGATCATGCGATCGAGCTGATGCTTGATCTGCTGGATCACCATCGGGGTGCCGGTGGTGACAATGGTGATGCGCGAGACGTGCTTCTGGCTTTCGGTCTCCGACACCGTGAGGCTTTCGATGTTGTAGCCGCGGCCGGAGAACAAGCCGATCACCCGGGCCAGCACGCCGGGCTCGTTGGCGACCAGCACCGACAGCGTATGCGTCTCGTTCGGATCGTGACGCTCTTCGAGAAAATAGGCGGAAGCGGGCTGGTTCATCTTCAAATCCTGTCACTCTCTTTCGTCATGCCCGGCCTTGTGCTGGCAATGACGACTTCTCCAGCTCACACCAGCGCCTTGCCGCCGGCGAAGGCGGCCGCGGTCGCATCGTCATTGGCTTCCGCCGGCAACAGCATTTCGTTATGCGCCTTGCCGGACGGAATCATCGGGAAGCAGTTTTCCAGCGCCGCGACGCGGCAGTCGAACAACACCGGCTTTTTCACCGAGATCATTTCCTTGATCGCGCCGTCAAGATCGGACGGCTTTGTCGTCTGGATCCCGACGCAGCCGAAGGCATCGGCGAGCTTGACGAAATCCGGCAGCGCTTCCGAATATGAATGCGACAGGCGATTGCCGTGCAGCAACTGCTGCCACTGCCGCACCATGCCCATGTACTGGTTGTTGAGGATGAAGATCTTGATCGGAAGCTCGTGCTGAACAGCCGTGGACATTTCCTGCATCGTCATCTGCACGGAGGCATCGCCAGCGATGTCGATGACAAGGCTGTCGCGATGCGCCACCTGCGCGCCGAGCGCGGCCGGCAGGCCGTACCCCATGGTGCCGAGGCCGCCCGAGGTCATCAGGCGGTGCGGCTCCTCGAAGCCGAAGAACTGCGCCGCCCACATCTGATGCTGGCCGACTTCGGTGGTGATGTAGGTGTCCCGTCCGCGCGTCGCCTCGAACAGGCGCTGGATCGCGAACTGCGGCAGGATCACGTCGTTGTTCTTCTTGTAGGCCAGCGAGTTGCGCGCGCGCCAGCGTCCGATCTCGAACCACCACGGATCGATCTTCGGCGCCTTGCCTTCAGCCTTGAATGCCTGCAACAGGTCGGCCATGACGTTGCCGGCATCGCCGATGATCGGCACATCGACACGGATGTTCTTGTTGATCGACGATGGATCGATGTCGATGTGAATCTTCTTTGACCCCGGCGAGAACGCGTCGGTGCGCCCGGTAATGCGATCGTCGAAGCGCGCGCCGATGCACAGCATGACGTCGCAATCGTGCATCGCCATGTTGGCTTCATAGGTGCCGTGCATACCGAGCATGCCCAGCCAGTTCTTGCCGGAGGCCGGGTAGGCGCCGAGCCCCATCAGGGTCGAGGTGATCGGAAAGCCCGTGGCTTCGACCAGCGCGCGCAATGTCTTCGAGGCGTCGCGGCCGGAATTGATGATTCCGCCGCCGGTATAAATCACCGGCCGCTTGGCATTGACCAGCAGCGACACCGCCTTGCGGATCTGTCCGGCATCGCCCTTGACCTGAGGCTTATACGAGACATGGACGTCCGACTTGCGCGGCGGCGTATAGGTTCCGGTCGCGAACTGCACGTCCTTCGGCACGTCGACAACGACAGGTCCGGGCCGGCCCGTGGTCGCCACGTAGAATGCCTCGTGCAGCACCTTGGCGAGATCGTCGACATTGCGCACCAGCCAATTGTGCTTGGTGCAGGGCCTGGTGATGCCGACGGTGTCGCATTCCTGAAACGCATCGTTTCCGATCAGGTGGGTCGGCACCTGGCCGGTGATGCAGACCAGCGGGATCGAATCCATCAGCGCATCGGTCAGCGGCGTCACCATGTTGGTGGCGCCGGGGCCCGAGGTCACGAGCACGACGCCCGGCTTGCCGGTCGAGCGGGCGTAGCCTTCGGCCGCATGACCGGCGCCCTGCTCGTGCCGCACCAGGATATGTTCGATGTCGCTCTGCTGAAAGATCTCGTCATAGACCGGAAGCACCGCTCCGCCCGGATAGCCGAAAATGTGTTTCACGCCGTGATCGACGAGGGCGCGGACGATCATGGCCGCACCGGTCATCTGTTGGGGGGCGTGGCGTTTGCTGTCGCTCATGGTCGGCTCCGTCGGCTCCGGATCGTCGGAAATAAAAAAGGGCCTCTGAAGGCCCCCGGGCGCACCGCCTTGGATTCGGACGGCCTTAGCCGTCCCGGGCGGCGCTCCAGGGTACGACGATAAGGGATACCAGGTCGGTAACAAAATTACGCATTTTATCGCCAGAATTCCCAAAGGTTGCGCGGGTTATAGAGGCCGGATTCGCTGTCGTCAACCGATTTCAGGCTCAAACGGCCGAACTCCACGATGCTCACTTCGTCCTCTCGGCCGGACCGACGCAACTGGGGTAAGGAGCTCGTTCTCCAGGAATTATCGGGCAAAGCTTCAAAGGCCCGAGCTTGTTATAGCGGTCAGACCACTTTGCAACGTCCACGGGTATCGGCTCCCTGGAAGGAGCCGCCCGCTCGGCCCACTGCACAGTATAAACGTCAGCCACTCCTTTGATGACCACGATCAACGCCGTCTCGCTTGTCGTGCCCCTGGTCATTGGAGTCGCGCCGCAGGAAACAACAGCGGCGATCGCATCGAAGCCACTCACTTTGTGGTTGTTGATGGATTGCGCGCTGAACGAACCCGGACACGCGCGCTTGAAACCACCGGCCATCGCGTCGAAGACGACTTTGGGGGTTAGGCCAGGTTTCGCAGCGAGGCCTTTTATGCCCGTAACCGTGATGATCTGTGTCCAGTGGTCTACCGTCTCACCGGTCAACACCGCTTCCCGAAGATAGGATTGCGGCTGGGCTTTTTCGAATGCGGTTGTAAATCCCGCCGGATAGCCCGTGCCCATCAACTGACTGAAAATCGGGGTGATCGTTGTAGCGGACAAATTCTTATGCGCCTGCTCGGCGCTGCCCGCGTATGCGACCGCGCACCCGCATACTATTGTCGCAGCCACCTTTGAGGGCGTCTTCAAAAGACTTGTCGTGGTCATCGCGGATTTCATCAGCTTCATCAGACGCAGCTTTGAAGCGCATATTATCTAAATGGAGCTTCAAACCACGAACAAATCGCCGCTTCCGCGTCCTCAGGCCCCACCCATTCGAATTCCGGCAACTGGTGGCGGAACCATGTGAACTGCCGCTTGGCGTAATGGCGGGTGTCGGCGCGGCCAATCCCGGCAGCCTGCTCCAACGAAAGCTCACCGCGCAGATGCCGGATCAGCGCCGGCACGCCGTGCGCCTTCATCGCAGGCAAAAGCGGATCGAGGCGGCGTTCGGCCAGCGCCGCGACTTCCTCCAGCGCTCCGGCCTCGAGCATCGCACCGAAGCGGGCATCGATCCGCGCATAGAGCGCATCGCGATCCGGGGAAAGGAAGACCGCCCTCACCCGCCCGGGCGGCAGCAACGGCGGCAAGCCATCGCGATGCCAGTCGGTCAGCGAGCGGCCGGTCGCCTCGACGACTTCGAGCGCGCGGGCGATGCGGGTGCGGTCGCGCGACTTCAGGCGCTCCGCCGCCGCCGGATCGCGCCGAGCGAGAACGGCATGCAATGCCTCGGGCCCTTCGCTTTCGAGTCGCGCCCGCACGGCGTCACGCACCCGGTACGGAATGGGCGGCACCGCCGACAGGCCGCGGGTCAGCGCCTTGAAGTAGAGACCGGAGCCACCGACAAAGATCGGCAGCCGGTTTTGCGTGCGCGCATCCTGAAGAGCTTTGGCCGCGTCGCCGACCCACATCCCCGCGGAGCAGTTCACGCTCGCATCGACATGACCGTAAAGCCGGTGCGGCGCGCGCGTTTCCTCGTCCGGCGTCGGACGTGCCGTGATGATACGGAGATCGCGATACACCTGCATGGAGTCGGTGTTGATGACGATGCCGCCGGTCCGCTCGGCAAGCGAAAGCGCCAGCGCCGACTTGCCGCTCGCCGTCGGTCCTGCGATAAGCACGGCGCCCGATGCTTCGCCTTCCGCCTCGCCAGGATTTACCCCGCTCATGTCGCTCGTCGCCACGCTGATCTGCAATCCTGCCAACCCCGCGCTCGATAGCACGGTGCTGGACGGCGCGCGCGCAATTCTTGGCAATGCCGGGCCGGCGCATTGGCTGTGGGACGAAGTCGCGGCCGACATTCCCTTCGAAAGTGAGGAGACCATTCCTGCGATCGTGCAGCGCCTGCGCGAAGCGCGCCGCGACCTGCCGATCGACATTGTGGTGCAGCCGCAGCTTGGCCGGCGCAAGAAGCTTTTTCTGGCCGACATGGATTCCACCATGATCGGCCAGGAGTGCATCGACGAACTCGCCGATTTCGCCGGTCTCAAGGCGCATGTCGCCGCCATCACCGAACGCGCCATGCGCGGAGAAATGAAATTCGAAGACGCGCTTCGCGAGCGGGTGGCGCTGTTGAAGGGCCTTCCCGTCACCGTTGTCGACGACGTACTGGCACAACGCATCACGCCGACGCCGGGCGGCCGCGAACTGGTCATGACCATGCGCGCCAATGGCGGCTATACCTGCCTGATCTCCGGCGGCTTTACGCTCTTTACGAAAGCGGTGGCCCCCATGATCGGCTTCCAGGAAGATCGCGGCAATACGCTACTTATCGAAGACGGGAAATTGTCAGGCAAGGCCGCCGAACCGATCGTCGGCCGCGAGGCAAAACTTGCGACGCTGGTCGAACTGCGCGAGGCCTTCGATCTCGACAATGTCGATACGCTTGCCGTCGGCGACGGCGCCAACGACCTCGGCATGATTCAAAACGCAGGTCTTGGCGTCGCCTATCACGCCAAGCCGGCGGTTGCCGCAGCGGCCGCCGCGCGAATCGACTATGGCGACCTCACTGCCCTATTGTATGCGCAAGGATATCGGCGCGACGAGTTCGTCAGCGAATAGATTGGTTCTGGGGCATAGCAGATATCAATAACGTCGGCATTCCGAGGGGCGCGTAACTGCGAACCCGGAAACCGTCATCCGTGCGACTGCTGTTACCCGAAACGCCCATACAGGGACCATGAATTTCTGGTCGGCTCGCATTGCAAGCCGTCGGAACGACGTGCTGAAGATGCGGTCGCCCGCCTACTTCAGACTCAGCGCCACGAACCGCAGTTCGCCCGCGCCGTTCGAGACCATCAGCAGCACAGCCTTTTTGCCGTCCTTCTTCAACTGGTCGACGCGCTTGCGGATATCGGAAGCGCTGCTCACGGCTTCCTGCGCCACCTCGACGATGACGTCGCCGGCGCTGAGCCGCTTCTCGGCAGCGTCCGAATCCGCCTCCACATCGGTGACAACGACGCCCTTGACGCTGTCCTTGATCTTGTAGCGCGTCCTCAGATCCTTGCTCAGCGCGGCGAGATCGAGGCCGAGCGCCTTCTGCGTTTCGAGCTTGTCGCCGCCATCGGGCCTGGTCTTGACCGACACGGGCATGGCCTTGTCGCTGTCATCGAGCCGCCCCAGCGTCACTTTCCTGGTCTCTTCCTTGCCCTTGCGGATGACCACGACGTTGACGGTCTTGCCGACGGCGGTGTCGGCCACGATGCGTGACAGGTCCTTCGGCTCCTTGATGTCCTTTCCGTCGAAGGAGATGATGACGTCGCCCGGTTCGATGCCGGCGGGCTTGGCCGGCCCCTTGTCCTCGACCCCGGCGACCAGAGCCCCGCGCGTCGGCTTGATATTGAGACTGTCGGCGATTTCATCGGTGACCTGCTGGATGCGAACGCCGAGCCAGCCGCGCCGCAACTCACCGAACTGCCGCAACTGATCGACGACGCCGGCGACCGTTTTCGATGGCACGGCGAAGCCGATGCCGATCGAGCCGCCTGACGGCGAGATGATCAGCGTGTTGACCCCGACGACCTCGCCGTCGAGGTTGAAAAGCGGACCGCCGGAGTTGCCGCGGTTGATGGCGGCGTCGGTCTGGATGTAGTTCTCATACGGACCGTTGTTGATGTCGCGGTTGCGCGCCGAGACGATACCGGCGGTAACCGTGCCGCCGAGGCTGAACGGATTGCCGATGGCGATCACCCATTCGCCGAGCCGCAACTTGTCGGAATCGCCGAACTTGACGGCGGTCAGCGGGTGCGGCGGCTTGAACTTCAGCACGGCGAGATCGGTTTTCTTGTCCACGCCGACGATCTCGGCCTTGATCTTGGTGCCGTCATTCAAGATGACGTTGATCTCGTCTGAATCCGCGATGACATGATTGTTGGTGACGACGATTCCGGAGGGATCGACGATGAACCCGGAGCCGAGCGAGTTGGTCTTGTGCGGCTGCAGGCCACCGTCCTTGCCGCTGCGGCGGTTCTTGAAGAAGTCGTCGAAAAACTCTTCGAACGGCGAACCCGGCGGAAGTTGCGGAATGGCGCGCCGCCCCTCCGCGCCGCCTTTGGCTTCGATCGTCTGGGTCGTGGAGATGTTGACCACCGCGTCGATCACCTTCTCCGCGACGTCGGCGATGCCGTCAGGACCGCGGGCCAGGGCTGGCGCGGATATCAGGACACTCGCGGCACCGAAGCAAAGCGCGGCCAGCAGGGAACGCCGGCGAAGTCTCAATGCGGGGATCGCTCCGGTCATCTTTCGAATCTCTCCTGGAGAGGCATGTCGTCGGGCCTACAGTGCGCCCGAACACCGTATCGACGCAAGCAGCGGAAATTGCGTTCGCCGACACCAACGGCATCGATTGCGGCGAAAAGCTGGCGCTGCCTTCACGATGCTGTTGCCGGGACGCCGTGCCACCGCTGGTTTTGCGAACCGGACCGCTCGCCCGATGCAACGCCGTTCTTTGCACGGCTATGAACCGGCCATGACGGATCAGCCCGCTTTCGCCAAAACGCAAATGGCTTTAATGCCGGACCAGCCAGATCAGGATCAGGCCCACGATGGCCGAACCGATGCCGATTATCCGCAACACGTGTTCCGGCGACGCCAATGCGCTTTTCATGGCCCGCCGCGTCAGATCCGGCGCCGCCGCGAACAGGATGCCTTCGAGCACGAAGAGAATACCAAGACCGATCAGGAAATCGGCAAAGGCAATGGAACCCATCGGACGGCCCCCGGCATCCCGTCTCGGAGTTACTGCTTCGGCGCGGGTGCGGACGGCTTGCCGCCGGAATTTCCGAAGAAGCGGAAGAAGTCGGAATCGGGTTTCAGCAGGAAGCGCGTATCGCTACCCTTCAAGCCGTTCTGATAGGCGGTCATCGACCGGTAGAACGCAAAGAACGCCGGCGCCTGATTGTAGGCCGCGGCAAACAGCCGGTTGCGCTCACCATCGCCCTGACCGCGAATCTGCTCGGCCGCGGAATTGGCCTCGGCGATGATCACGGTCGCTTCGCGATCAGCCTTGGCCCGGATCTCCTGCGCTTTCTGACCGCCCTGAGCGCGGAACTCGGCGGCTTCGCGTTGCCGCTCGGTCTGCATCCGCTGATAGATCGCCTGGCTGTTCTGCTCGGGCAGATCGGCTCGGCGAATCCGGACGTCGACCACGGAGATACCGTATCCGGCGGCCTCCTTGTCGAGTTGGTCGCGAATGCGGGCCATCAGCATTTCGCGCTCGTCCCGCACGACCTGGATGAACGTCACCTCGCCGAGAACCCGGCGCAGCGATGCGTTGAGCAGCGTCGTCAACTGAATATTGGCGGCCTGGACGGTGCCTACGCTTTGATAGAAGCGCAGCGCATCCTTGATTCGATAGCGCGCGAACGCATCGACGACGAGCCGCTTCTGATCCGATGCGATAACTTCCTGCGACGCCTGCTCGAGGTCTAGAATTCGCTTGTCGATCGGGATCACGGTATCGACGAACGGCGCCTTGAAATGCAATCCCGGCTCGGTGACGACGCGCACCGGTTCGCCGAGTCGCACCAGCAACACCTGTTCGGTCTGGCTCACGGTGAATACGGAACTATATCCCACCACGAGCAAAGCCAGCCCGAGCAGCAATCCGGCAATTCCTAAAACTCCGATTTTCATCGAGCGCTCCCGTTCGTCTTGGCCGGCTGGTTCGCGGTCGCGCCGCCGCCGCGCTGCGATGTCAGTTCGTTCAACGGCAGGTAAGGCACAATACCGGAAGACGATGAGCCCAGATCGTACACGAGCTTGTCCGCGTCCCCGAGCACATGCTCCATGGTCTCCAGGTAGATGCGCTCGCGCGTCACGTCAGGCGACGCCTTGTAGGCTTCATAAACCTGCAGGAACCGCGAACTCTGACCTTTGGCTTCGGCGATCGCCTGCTCCTTGTATCCTTCGGCATTCTGCACGATCTGCGCGCCCCGTCCGCGCGCGTCGGGAATGACGCGATTGGCATAGGTCTGGGCTTCGTTCTGCAGCCGCTCGAGGTCGGAGCGCGCTGCCTGCACGTCGCGGAATGAATCGATGACCTGAGCCGGCGGGTCGACCTTCTGCATCTGCACCTGCTGGATCAGAACGCCGGCGCCGTACTGGTCCAACGTCTTCTGCATCAACTCCTGCACGGAGGCTTCAATCTTGGTTCGCTCGGACGTCAGGATCGGTTGAATATCCGAACGTCCCACCCACTCGCGCATCGCGCTTTCCGCTACCGCCTTGACGGTACCTTCCGGGTTCTGGATGTTGAACAGGAAGTCGCCCACCCCACCCGGCTTGATCCGCCACAACACGGTGAAATCGACGTCGACGATGTTTTCGTCGCCGGTCAGCATCAGGCTTTCCTCAGGCACATCGCGCATCGTGCTGGTGTTGCGCGCCGGGTCCTGCGCCAGCGTCAAACCGATATTGAGGGTCGAGACGCGCAGCGCCTTCGGCAGCAACACGGACTCGATCGGGTACGGCAGGTGATAGTTGAGGCCGGGCTGCACCGTCCGCACATGCTTGCCGAAGCGCAACACCACGCCGAGTTCTTCCGACTGCACGCGGAAGAAGCCGGACATGCCCCAGATCACAAGGGCGCCGATCAGGATCAGCACAATGCCCATGCCGCTGAGATGTCCGCCCGGCAGCAGTTGTCGGATACGTTCCTGAGCGCGGCGCAGCAGATCCTCGAGATCGGGCGGCTTCGGCCCCCCCGCCGGTTGCGGGCCGGATCCCCATGGTCCTTTCGGACCAGAGCCCCACGGACCTCCGCTTTGATTCTTCCACGGCATCGATACTCTCCTCCGCGCGGATCCGGGCTTCGCAAACCCCAGCCTCGCTCTGTCTGTTCGACCTTATAGGGGACGCACACGGCCCTTACAACGCGGCTTGTTGGCCGCAAGGAGCTATATCCGAACAGAAAATTGTCAATGTTAACGTCGCGGCGCGCGATTACTGCGGCGTCCGACGGCGATATGTCACATAAGAATAGTCGGTGGTGTCGCCTGCTGCCGCCTCGTTTCGGCTCCGGTCGGTTTCGTGCCAGACCGACGGATCGATCGCGGGAAAAACGGAATCGCCATCGATCTCGGCATGAACTTCCGTCACTTCGAGGCGATCGGCCGCAGGCATTGTCGCGGCATAAATCACCGCACCGCCGATCACCGCGATCTCGGTGACCGACCGCCGCAGCGCATCCCCTTTTGCGACGGCAAGGGCGTCTGCCAGCGACCGTGTCACCACCGCCCCGATCGCGGCAAAATCCGGATCGCGGGTGACGACGATATTGGTTCGCCCAGGCAGCGGCCGGCGCAACGAGGCAAATGTCTTGCGGCCCATCACGATCGGCTTGCCCATGGTGATCGCCTTGAAGCGCTGCTGATCGGCCTTCAGCCGCCACGGAATATCGTTATCCTTGCCTATCACGCCGTTCTCGGCCATCGCGACGATCAGGACAATTTCGGGATGCGGGGAGGCGTTCGCGATCACACCGCGACCTCGGCCTTGATGTGCGGGTGGGGATCGTAGTTCTCGAGTTTGAAATCCTCGTATTGGAAAGCGAAAATATCCCCTATCTTGGGATTGATCGTCATCGTCGGCAGCGGACGCGTCGGTCGCGTGAGCTGAAGCCGCGCCTGGTCGAGGTGATTCAAGTAGAGGTGCGCATCACCGAGACTATGCACGAAGTCCCCGGGCTTGAGCCCGGTGACCTGTGCGACCATCATCGTCAGTAGCGCGTAGGACGCGATGTTGAAGGGCACGCCCAAGAACACATCCGCGGAGCGCTGATAAAGCTGGCACGACAGTTTTCCGTGGGCGACGTAGAACTGAAACAGGCAGTGGCAGGGGGGGAGCGCCATCCTGTCGACATCAGCCGGGTTCCAGGCGCTGACGACCAGCCGCCGCGAATCCGGATTGCGTCGGATCATGTCGACCACGTTGGCGATCTGGTCGATGCTGCGTCCATCCGGCGCGGGCCATGAGCGCCACTGCGAGCCGTAGACCGGGCCGAGATCGCCGTTGGCGTCCGCCCATTCGTTCCAGATCGAGACGCCGTTATCTGTCAGGTACTTGATATTGGTGTCGCCTTTCAGGAACCAGAGCAGTTCATGCACGATCGATTTGAGCGAGAGCTTCTTGGTGGTCAGCAGCGGAAATCCGGATCCGAGATTGAAGCGCATCTGATGCCCGAAGATGGACAACGTTCCGGTGCCGGTCCGGTCATGTTTTTCCGCACCGTCGCTGAGTATTCGTTCGAGCAGATCGTGGTATTGATTCATGGCGTTTGGCGTTTTCGAGCTTGTCAGCTTGGCGTCCGACCGACTGGGCCGACAGCAGCGACTCGGGTCTTACCCGAATTATACCGGGAAACGGGATCGCGGCGGCAGGCGGATTTCGCCTCCATTCCCCAATATAGGTGAGGACTGCAACGGTAACGACGTCGGATTCGTCGAATCGGTGTCCGGCTCGATTTCCGCGCGGCGCTGACCGGAAGCGCGAAATATGCCCGCAAACACCTTTTTTCTTCAACCCTTGCAGACTATATTCAGCCTGCCGGTTCGCCGGCTATGGAAATAAATGGCCGTCGTAATAAACCATTCGGACCCGGGGGCAGTACCCGGCGCCTCCACCAGAGCCCGACTTTTGTCACCCATTGCGGGTTCCGGCGGGGGCGAAACAGGATCGACGAGGGCGTAAAGGGCTCGCTTTTTCTCGGTATGGTTCCGCCGTTATCGGGCTATGCAATAGTTGCAAACGACAACTATGCTCCGGTTGCTCAGGCTGCGTAACGCGGTTTGAAAGACCACTCTGAAGTCCTGATGGGTTAAGCTCCGTCAGGCGGGGTTCGGAGGCACCTGGCAACAGAAGCCTCCACTATCATCATTCGCCGCTTGCTCGCCGGGCAGCGGCAAGAATTTCACAAGTCCGACCACACCATTGCTGACCTGGCGCGAGCGCCGGAGTAGAATCGGCGAGGTCCGCGAGTCGGCTCCCATACGCTCGCAGCGGGTTTGTACGACTTCTGCGGAGGTGATTAGACCAAACGATGTCAACCGATCATATCCGATACGATGTGCTGACCAGCGATGCGATGCGCGGCGTTTTGCGCCGGGTGCTGACGGACGCCGCCGAACAGGGGCTGCCGGGCGAGCATCACTTTTTCATCACCTTCCTGTCGAAGGCCGACGGGGTGAAGATATCGCCCCGTCTTCTGGCGCAGTACCCGGAGGAGATGACCATCATTCTCCAGCACCAGTTCTGGGATCTGGCGGTGAACGAGGATCACTTCGAGGTCGGCCTGTCTTTCGGCGGCATACCCGAGCGCCTGGTGGTTCCCTTCAACGCAATCAAGAGCTTTTTCGATCCGTCCGTCCAGTTCGGCCTGCAGTTCGAGCCCGCCGAAACCGCGACAGCCGAGAACGCCGCGCCTTCGGCATCGCCTGCGCCGGAGGTCTTGGCCGTTCCGGAAGCTCCCGCCCTGCCCGCCGCGGCTGAAATCGAGGACAAACCCAGGCCTGGCGAAGGCGCCGAGGTTGTCAGATTGGACCGCTTCCGCAAGAAGTAGTGCGCGTTGCATGCTGAGTTGTCCCAATCCGCAACGATGCGGCCGGCGGCGTTCGCCATCGCCGCATCGAGCATAACGGATCTGATTCATGGCTTCGTCACCACGCAAAACAGCGACGCGCACGGAAACCGACAGCTTCGGCCCCATCGACGTTCAGGCTGACCGCTACTGGGGAGCCCAGACCGAGCGCAGCCGGCAGAACTTCCGCATCGGCGACGATCGCATGCCGATGCCGATCATCCGGGCGCTCGGCATCGTCAAACTTGCAGCGGCCCAGACCAATCGCGAACTCGGCCTGCTCGACCGGCGGCGCACGACCGCAATCATTCGCGCCGCGCGCGAAGTCATCGACGGCAAGCTCGACGATCATTTTCCGTTGGTTGTCTGGCAAACGGGCTCGGGCACCCAAACCAACATGAACCTCAACGAGGTGATCGCGAACCGCGCCAACGAGTTGCTCGGCGGAGAACTCGGCGCCAAAAAGCCCGTTCATCCCAACGACCACGTCAATATGAGCCAGTCGTCGAACGACTCGTTTCCGACCGCGATGCACATCGCGGCGGCCGGCGGCATCGCGTCCGACCTGGTCCCCGCTCTCACCGCCCTGCTCAAGGCGCTGCGCAAAAAGGAAAAGGCGTTCGCTCGTATCGTCAAGATCGGCCGCACCCACACCCAGGACGCGACGCCCCTGACGCTCGGCCAGGAATTCTCCGGCTACGCGGCGCAGGTCGAGAGCGGCCTCTCACGACTTCGCGTCGCGCTCAAAGACCTCTACCCGCTGGCGCAGGGCGGAACCGCCGTCGGCACCGGTCTCAACTCCAAGCCGAGATTTGCGAAACTGTTCGCGAAACACGCGGCGACGCTGACGAAACTTCCGTTCACCAGCGCGCCCAACAAATTCGAGGCGCTGGCCTCCAACGACGCCTATGTTTTCGTTCACGGAGCCATCAACGCGGTCGCGACCGGCCTGTTCAAGATCGCCAACGATATCCGCCTGCTGGGGTCGGGGCCGCGGTCCGGCCTCGGAGAATTGATCCTTCCCGAAAACGAGCCGGGATCGTCCATCATGCCGGGAAAGGTCAACCCTACCCAGTGCGAAGCCATCACCATGGTGTGCTGCCGGGTGTTCGGAAACCAGGCCACGATAACGGTCGCCGGCAGCCAGGGTCACTTCGAACTCAACGTTTACAAGCCGGTTCTCGCCTATTGCATGATCAATTCCATCCAGTTGCTCAGCGATGTCGTGCGTTCCTTCACCGAGCACTGCGTCGAGGGCATTCGCGCCGACGAGAAGCGGATCAGCGAACTGATGCAACGCTCGCTGATGCTGGTCACGGCGCTTGCACCAAGGATCGGTTACGACAACGCCGCAAAGGTCGCCAAGGCCGCCCACGCCCGCGGAACGACCCTGAAGGAGGAGGCGCAGCGGCTGGGTTTCGTCACGGCCGCGGAGTTCGACCGGCTGGTGCGGCCTGACAAAATGACGCATCCCCGATGACCTTCCCTCATAGCGGAAGATCACCCGAGGAGGTGGACATTCTAAAAACAGGGTCCCCCGAAATAGTTATGTTTCATATCGCATCTTGATTTAGAGATTATTTTCTATCACTGTTGCGGTGCATCATGGTAGAGCATTCATAGCCGCTTGTGCAGAGCGGGATATATTTTGAACCTTGAAGGTACGCGTTCCCAGCGTTTGAGATGGCGGAATCGGTCATGGGGGATGTGGTCAATCTAAATCAGCGCAGGAAGCGCATCAAACGGGAACGCGTGGCGGCGGTTGCCGACGCCAATCGAGTACGCTTCGGCCGTCCCAAGGCCGAACGCGATCTCGACGAGCAGCGTATGGCGCGCGAGAAGCACCTGCTCGATCAGCACCGCATCGACACCGGGGACGCATCATGAAGTCACCGGTGGTGAAACGATCGATCGTGGTAGCCGGCCACAAGACCAGTGTGAGCCTCGAGGAGGCGTTCTGGAATGGGATGAAGGAAATCTCGGGCCTTCGTGACATGACATTGTCCGAACTGGTCGGCGAGATCGACAGCAACCGTCAACAAGGCAATCTGTCCTCGGCCATCCGCCTTTTCGTCCTGGACTACTTTCGAAGCCGCGCGACCGATTCAGGATCAGAAAACAGCCCCGGCGCCTGATAGCAAACCTCGATTCTTGCGCAGCAAATTGCATTCGCGCATCGCATCCGTATGTCTGCTCACGTCGGCATCATGATAGTGAGCAACACTTAGGTTGTTTCCCGAATACCGGTACTCGGCTTTTTCAGCTACTATGTACCTGTACCTCGATGATCCGCCACGGCACGATCAGAGGTGGGCCGGCGAAGATCACCCGCATGCCCGCGGCCTGGTCCACCGATGGTCTGTAGCAACCATGTTCGCAGTTCAATCGAATGAGCCGTCCGGTGAGATATCATCGCGCGCCGATGAGGCACGCGTCCGGAATCAGATGGAGCCAATCATGCAAAACGACCAAAGCGGCGATGGCCGCGGCGAGCGTGAATATGCCGTCGTTAAACGATCGGTCGTCGTCGGCGGTCACAAGACCAGCGTGAGTCTCGAAGATGCGTTCTGGACAAGCCTGAAAGATATCGCGATGCTGCGGGGCACGACGCTGTCCACCCAAATCGCCACAATCGATACCACTCGCCGGACCGGCAATCTGTCCTCGGCGATCCGTCTCTATGTGCTCGAGCATTTCCGTGCGCGAGCGGCAAGCGCCATTTTCATCGGCGAACGTCAGTCACCATCGACGCGGCTTGCGCCGCTTGGTCCGGAATAGTTGCAGCGCTCTCGGGTGTTTGGAGCCTTTCCGCGTCCTACGGAGTGGGAAGCGAAAAGTTTCCAGTCTCAAAGAGCCGGTCGCGCGGTCGACGCCGGCGGCCTTTGCACCAGCGGCTGGCGCGAAACAGGCCTCGGAATCGGCGCAGGCCGGATCTGGATCGGCAACGGCAGACGCCCGACCCATGGCAGCGCCGAGGCGCTCGACGCCTGAGACGCCGGACGCCGCGGGACAGCCGACCGCGCCCTCGCGCGAACCCGGCGCGGATCGCGTTTCGGCACGGGCGCATTGGCGATGGGCGCGTCATCCGTCGCCGACGGTTCAGCGGAAACGTCAGGCTGCGCGGCCGGAAGCGATGCCACCGCCGGCGCGGGGATGCTCATCCGGGCTTTTGCGCGCGACCACCGCGGATCGCGCTTCGGCACGGGCGCATTGGCGATGGGCACGTCATCCGTCGCCGATGGCTCAGCCGAAACCTCAGGCGGTGCAGCCGGAAGCGGCGCAGCCGGAAGCGACGCCGTCACGGGCGGCGGAGCAGCAGGAGGCGGCTTGGGGGGCACCTGCATGCTTTGCTCGATCGAATCGAGCCTGCGGGTTTCGCGATCGATCGCCTTGACCGCCAGCCAGGACGACAACGCGGCAACATCAACGCTTGGACTGATCGTGTCGGGAGATCCAGCCGCAAAGATCTGAATTTCGGGACGATCGTTTGCAGACCCCACCGAGGTTGAAGCAAGGCTGGCGCGAATATCGACTTGATCAGCAGCGATGTCATAACCGCCGGAGACGATGGCTCGCGCCCCGTCACCCTCCAGAGTCGTTGCGCTGACGCGCAAGCGGCCATCTTTTACGGTGAACGGAATCTGGGCCGATGCGACCGCCAACGGATTTACCGACAAAGACCGCTCCACGGTCTGCTGCAGTTTGGCCTCGTCCGATGGAGCGCCCTCTCCTGCGCTGATCGCAGCGTCGAACACGTGTGGATCGAGTCCCGGAATACGCGCCTGGTCGAGCGTGATAAGACCGTTGCCGGACAGCGCTCCCGCCAGCGCGGACGCGCTGCGGGCCTCACTCGCAAGCGTGACCTGCGCCGAGGCGCGGCCGGCTGGCATCGCCAGCTTGCCGTAATGCAATGCCGGACCGTCGATGTTCCTGAGTTGAACGTCCGCATTCAAGGCAACACCATCGGTGGCTTGCCGTATTTCAAGACGCGCGGTGGCATCACCATTGCCGATCTTCCCCTTCATCGCATCGAACGTCAGGGAGTGATCGTCACCTTTGAGGGTGCCGCTGACAGGCCGTATCTCCACGCCTCCCGGCAATGTAGCGCGCAGCGCCTCGAATGCGAGCTGTCCGCGCCAGCCTTCCGGCAGACCGGCACGCAGCGGCTCTTTGGTATCGTGTCGCGCGGTGCCGACGACAAATCCAAATGCCGACGCCAGATCGAGCGCGTCCAAGCCGATTTCGCCCTCGACGACGTTTTCCTTACCGAAGGCCACCGCAACGCGCCCGCGCATGCGAGCACCCGCTGCCGCGCCGTCGAGATCGTGGAAGACCACTTTGCTGTCAGCCAGCGTGATATGCGACGACAGGCTGGCGTTCCGGGCGCGGGGGTCGGATGGCTTGAGATCCAGCAGCGGTCCGAGATCAGCCCGGCGGACCGCGAGATTGAGATCAGCCTTGCGCTCGGATGACCATGGCTCCATCGTTCCTTTGATTTCGGCATCCAGGTCAGTTCCCGACATCTTCGCGTTCAGCCGGATCGGTGCATGCCATGCTCCCGTCGCCGTCGCTTTCAGGACCGATCCGTCGCCAACTGCAATCACCCGGTCAAGACCGAGCAACGCCGGCAAGGCTCCGCCTCGCCCCCCCGTCAGTTTCGTCCGGAGCGTGACCTCGTTTCGCGCCAATGCATCAAGGTTGGCCGAGCGCAAATCCGAAAGCGAAGGCGCCGCAACCAGCGACAGCGTGCCTTTCAGTTGCGGCAGATCGACATGGAGCTTCGCGTTGGCCTCAGCCTTGTCTTCGTCGGCGGGGTTTTTATCGACATTCGCCGTAAGGTGAAGTTGCGCGCCTCCCGCAGCCGCCGGCATCGCATTGAGGCGCGCCGCGACAGTCGGCGCGACTGGCGCAATCAGGTCGGTTATTTGTGCAATCGACGCCGATGTCGCATTCAGCGCCAGCTGTCCGGTCGCATTCACGGGGTCGAACGCACCCGACCCTTCTATCAAGAGGCCTCCGGGCGAGCCGATTTTCAATTGCTCCAGCGAGATTGCCGAGTTTGCATAGCTCAATCTGGCGATGAACGGACGCAATTCCTGCCCCGCCGATATCGCGTTTTCGACGTTCAATGAGAGGTGTCCCTCATCCGGCCATTCGGCTTGCGGGCCAGCGATCGCGCGGACCAGACTGGTCGTTGCATCGAGATCGAGACGATCCGCTTTGAGTTCAGCATCGAGGCGCGCACCCTTCCCGGCCGTCGAATTGATAAACGCCAGCCGCCCTTCAACGCTGCCGCCCTCGATATCGGCCCTGAGCTGATCGAACGCAACCTGGCCTGAATCAACGTTCAGATTGCCACGCAGACGCAACCGCTTTTGGCTTTGACGGACGATTTCGCCGCGACCTTGCAGCCAGGCGACAAACGCATCGGGATCGGCCGACGCAACGTCGAGCGCACCCTTGAATTGGGCCGATGGCCCGGGCTGTGCGATCTGACCGTCAAGCACCACCTGCGTTGTGCCGGGCGCGCGGAATTCCAGTCGGCTGACGGTCCACGATGCGGGGTCGCCGCGTAAGTCAATGCCGAAATTTTGTAGCGGACGGCCGCCCAGCATAATTTGGTCGGCACTGATTCCGATGTCGGCGGCCAGCGGAGCTTGTGGAATTTTCGTCAGAACACCCTGCAGCGCAGATAACGTCGTCGCAGGCGCGTCCTTGCCTAACAGACGATCGGCATCGAGCTGACGTGCAAACAATTCGGCGTGAATCCGGGGCGATGCGCCGAAACGAACGTCGCCGACGCCCGCGAGCTTCAGCGCAGTCTCACCCGCACCGTAGCTCGCTTCGACCTGCTCGAGCCGCGCACCGCTCGGGGCAGCCTTGGCCCTGGCCGACACACGCCACGGCCTTTGAGACGGATCGCCGGAAAAATTCTTGCCGGCGGATTCGGCAGCGCCCGCCAGAGTTACCGCGCCCTCGAAATGCGGCGTTCGCTCATCGAATGACAAGATTCCGTCCAGATCGATGGATGCAGCGTGCATTCCAGGGTCGATCGTGACATGCACACGGCTGGCCTCGCCATCGCTCACCGGCCCGGACGATACCCGAAATGGATAGCGCGTGCCTGACAGCACGAAATTGCCGTCGCCGCGAACGGCTGCTCCGGCTCGGACATCGCCGCTGAAAGCGATGTCGCTCAATTCAAGCGTGGTGCGGCTGGCCGCATCATGAAGCGCCACGCGGCCCGTGAGGTTCAACCGGTCGATGGAAACCGAACCGGGATTGAACGATTGTGACGACAGAGGCCAATCGATCCGCCCGCCAGTATCGAGGCCGAGGTCAAGCCCTACGTCGTTGATCGTCAGTTCGGTCGCGCGCCATTCTCCCCGCATCAGCGAACCCAGGCTGAATTCGACACCGAGATTGCCGGCGCGCACCTTGCCCGGATCATTCGGCCCTCCGACCACCACCGAACGAAGCTGCAACGACGGCGACGGGAGCAGCCGGACGTCAAGCCCACCCTCGATTCGAACAGGCGCGCCGATCACGCGCGCCGCCTGCGCCTCGAATTGAGGCCGAAAGCGGTTCCAGTCGATCAAATACGGCCCGATCAGCGCGGCGACGAGCGCGACGATGAATGCAATCGCCAGGCCGAGCAGCGTAGTCTGCACGGTGTCTCCCCCTGAAACGTTCCGGCAAAATCAAATTCCGCTTCCGTCGCGACTGCGGACGCGTGCCAGAGGCCCAAGACTGCCGTATCGATCCCAAGCCTGCAAGACCGAGCCAAAACGAGCCGATCAACATCGTATAATATGGCTAACTGTGGCGAAGTAGCAGCGACGATCGGGTCGGTTCCCGCAGCGACCCGGGACTTCACATCGCGCCAACGGAAGAAGAAGTGATCCGACAAAAGCAGGAAACGAGAATGAAGGGCACGCCAGCCACTGCCATAGACCGCCCGTCGCAACTGTTTCAGTCATCCATCATGCGGATCGAGCCGCAATGGATCGACTACAATGGCCATCTCAACATGGCCTACTACAATGTCCTGTTCGACCGGGCGCTCGACGAGTTCTGGGCGGAGCTTGGACTGGGGCCCGATTACATGGAAACGCGCAATGGCTCGACCTTCACCGCCGAGTGTCACGTGCGCTATCTGCGAGAAATTCATCTGGACGACCCGGTGCGGGTGTCCGTTCTGCTGATTGCTGCCGACGACAAGCGTCTGCACATCTTCGAGGAACTGCGGCATGCGAGCGAAGGATGGCTGTCGGCGACGTCCGAAAACATGACCCTTCACGTCGATATGGCCGCTCGCAAGGTCGCGCCGTTTCCGCCTGATATTCGTGCGCGCATTAAGACCGTCGCTGATGCTCACGAACCGGTCGCACGTCCCGAGGGCATCGGCCGGCAAATCGCGATGCCCTCGCGGTCCCGTTAGCTATCGCTACACGCCGGTGCGACGGCCCCGCAAGAGTCCGACCACCGCAGAAACCACAAACAGGATCAAAGCTATGAAAAAAATGATCTTGGCGATTTCTATTGATGCACCCGCAATACCGCCGAAGCCGAGAATACCGGCAATCAGCGCGATAATCAGAAATGTCACGACCCAGCTCAACATGACTTGATCTCCGTGCTTTCGGCGCCCGCGCCTGAGAAAACAATCCGCCCCCGAAACAATAGTTCCCCGTGGCGGGATGGAGGTTTTTACGGAACAAAACGGCGATGGCCGGCACAGAATCGCGGGATGCACTCGGCGGAAAACCGATGCAAACACGTCATCGTCCCTATATATCCACGCAATCCTGCTAAGAAGGCTCCCTTTCGCCGCCCCGCGGTGCCATCGTGGGGAGAAGACGATTCGCATGACCGAGCCGAACAGACAGATCCATCGCGACGTTCCAGAGCACCGGCCTGCCGCCGGCGGCATCGCTGCGCGTGCGCGCGCCGCCGCAACGCCGCAGTATCTCGCCGGACTCAATCCGGAACAGCGCGACGCAGTGGAAACGCTGGACGGCCCGGTCCTGGTGCTGGCCGGCGCAGGCACCGGCAAGACCCGCGTGCTGACGACCCGCATCGCGCACATCCTCAGCCAGGGCCGTGCCCGCCCCGGCGAAATCCTCTCCGTGACATTCACCAATAAGGCCGCGCGCGAGATGAAGCAGCGGCTCGGCCAGATGCTCGGGCAAGCCGTGGAAGGCATGCCGTGGCTCGGCACCTTTCATTCCATCGGCGGGAGAATTCTGCGCACACACGCCGAGCTTGTGCAGCTCAAATCCGATTTTACCATCCTCGATGTCGACGACCAGATTCGCCTGCTCAAACAGCTTCTGCAAGCCGACAACGTGGACGACAAGCGCTGGCCGGCGCGGATGCTCGCGGGATTGATCGACGGCTGGAAGAATCGCGGCCTGACGCCGGCGCAGGTGCCCTCAGGCGAAGCGGCCGTGTTCGGCAACGGTCGCGGCGGCAAACTTTATGCCGCCTACCAGGCGCGATTGAAAATCCTCAATGCCGCGGATTTCGGCGACCTGCTGCTGGAGAACATCCGCCTGTTCCGCGAGCATCCGGACGTGCTGCGGCAATACCAGAACCGCTTCAAATTCATTCTCGTCGACGAGTATCAGGACACCAACGTCGCACAATATCTGTGGCTGCGGCTGCTGTCGCAGGCGCCGACACGCACTCCACTTCCCTCTCCCCTTGCGGGAGAGGGAACGTCAGCACCGGTCGAGACTCTGAGACAGAAAAACATCTGCTGCGTCGGTGACGACGACCAGTCGATCTACGGCTGGCGCGGCGCCGAAGTGGACAACATCCTGCGCTTCGAGCATGATTTTCCGGGCGCCAAGGTGATCCGCCTGGAGCGCAACTACCGCTCCACCGGCCATATCCTCGCCGCCGCCTCGCATCTGATCGCACATAACGAGGGCCGGCTCGGCAAGACGCTACGCACCGAGGACGTCGACGGCGAAAAGGTCACCGTCACCGGCTCCTGGGACTCCGAAGAGGAAGCCCGCGCCATCGGCGAGGAGATTGAACAGCTTCAACGTGCCGGGGAAAAGCTGAACGAGATCGCGATTCTGGTGCGCGCCTCGTTCCAGATGCGCGAATTCGAAGACCGCTTTGTCACGCTCGGGCTGCCCTATCGTGTCATCGGCGGTCCGCGCTTCTACGAGCGCGCCGAAATCCGCGACGCGCTCGCCTATCTGCGCCTCATCAACTCGGCGGCCGACGATCTCGCCTTCGAGCGCATCGTCAACGTGCCCAAACGCGGCCTGGGCGAGGCCACGGTGCAGATGCTGCACGAGATTGCCCGCAAGCGGCGGATACCGCTCAGCGAGGCCGCGCGCGCCGTCGTCGACACCGACGAGATGAAGCCGAAAGCGCGCGGCTCGCTGCGCGCCCTGCTTGACTGCTTCGATCGTTGGCGCGCACAGCGCGAGACCCTGCCACACACGGAGTTGGCCGAGATCGTGCTCGACGAGAGCGGTTACACCGAGATGTGGCAGAAAGACCGTTCGGCCGACGCCGCCGGCCGGCTCGAGAATCTCAAAGAACTTGTGCGCTCGATGGAGGAGTTCGAGAACCTGCAAGGTTTTCTCGAACACATCTCGCTGGTGATGGACCGCGATGGCGGCGCGGACGAGGATGCGGTTTCGGTCATGACTCTGCATTCCGCCAAGGGACTGGAATTCGACAACGTCTTTTTGCCCGGCTGGGAAGAAGGACTGTTTCCGCATCAGCGCGCGCTGGACGAACAGGGACGCGCCGGGCTCGAGGAAGAACGCCGCCTCGCCCATGTCGGCCTGACGCGGGCGCGCCGTCGCGCGAAACTCTACTTCGCCACCAACCGGCGCATTCACGGCTCATGGTCGACGACGATCCCATCCCGCTTTCTCGACGAACTGCCCGCGCAAAATGTCGAGATCACGGAATCGAAGGGCGGCTCGGGCTGGGGCGGAACGGGCGGCTACGGTCCGTCCCGCTTCGACAACATGGAATCCTTCGGCTCGAGTTATTCGACGCCAGGCTGGCAGCGCGCGCAGGCCAATCGCAGCCGCGGCGGTTTCAACGAGGCCGGCGCGGCATATGCAGGCCGGTCGAATTCGAAGCGCGCGCCGATGACCATCGAAGGCGAGCTGGTCGCCAAATCCACCGGCACGGCGTCCGCCTTTTCAACGGGTGATAGGGTCTTTCACCAGAAGTTCGGCTACGGCAAGGTAACGCGGATCGACGGCAACAAGCTGACCATCGCCTTCGACAAAGCCGGCGAGAAAAAGGTGGTCGATAGTTTCGTCGAGCGCGTGTAGCCGATTGCGAAACAACACGCGTGTTCCTATCTCTTGACCCGGACTGTCATCCCGCCGCCAGCCGGTGTCGCTAATCCCATTTCTGCTTTTCATTCACAGCGTATCAAACCTGCATGTCACCCATTATTTCCGTTTCCGGTTTGTCGAAGGTTTATGCATCCGGCTTCACGGCGCTGAAGACGATCAATCTCGACATCAACCGGGGCGAGATTTTCGCGCTGCTGGGTCCGAACGGCGCCGGCAAGACGACACTCATCAGCATCATCTGCGGCATCACGAACCCCTCCATCGGACAGATCCTGGTGGACGGCCACGACATCCAGCGCGACTATCGGGCGACCCGCTCGCTGATCGGTCTCGTGCCGCAGGAACTGCATACCGACGCGTTCGAAACTGTCTGGGCCACCGTCAGTTTCAGCCGCGGGTTGTTCGGCAAGCCCAAGAACCCGGCTCATATCGAGAAGGTTTTGAAAGACCTGTCGTTGTGGGACAAGAAGGACAACAAGATCGTCACGCTGTCCGGCGGCATGAAGCGGCGCGTGATGATCGCGAAAGCATTGTCACATGAGCCGCAAATCCTGTTTCTCGACGAGCCGACCGCAGGCGTCGATGTCGAGTTGCGCAAGGCCATGTGGGATGTGGTGCGGACGCTGCGAGCGTCCGGTGTCACGATCATTCTGACGACGCATTACATCGAAGAGGCCGAGGAGATGGCCGACCGTGTCGGCGTCATCAACAGGGGCGAGATCATCCTGGTCGAGGAAAAGACAGCACTGATGCAGAAGCTCGGCAAGAAGCGGCTGAAGCTGCACCTGCAAGGCAAGGTCGATGCCCTACCCTCGTCACTGGCCGCCTACAATCTCGATCTGGCCGAAAGCGGCAAAGAGTTGATCTACACCTACGACACCCGGAGCGAACATACCGGCATCACCAGCCTGCTGGGCGATCTTCGAGCCGCCGGCATCCGGTTTTCCGATCTCGACACCACCCAGAGCTCGCTGGAAGAGATCTTCGTCAGCCTGGTGAGGGCCTGACATGAACCTCGGGGCTGTGAAAGCAATCTACCGGTTCGAAATGGCACGGACCTGGCGTACGCTGCTGCAAAGCATCGTGTCTCCCGTGGTGTCGACATCGCTCTATTTTGTGGTATTCGGCGCGGCGATCGGCTCGCGCATCACCCAGGTCGAGGGCGTCAGCTATGGCACCTTCATCGTGCCGGGGCTGGTGATGCTGTCGGTCCTGACGCAAAGCATCACCAATGCGTCGTTCGGCATCTACTTCCCGAAATTTATCGGCACCATTTACGAAATATTGTCGGCGCCGGTATCCTATTTCGAAATCGTGCTGGGCTATGTCGGGGCGGCCGCGACCAAGTCGATCATCCTCGGCCTGATTATTCTGGCGACAGCAGGCCTGTTCGTGCCGCTGCACATCCATCATCCGGTTTGGATGCTGACGTTCCTGGTCCTGACCTCCGTGACCTTCAGCCTGTTCGGCTTCATCATCGGCATCTGGGCCGACGGTTTCGAGAAGCTGCAGATGATTCCAATGTTGATCATCACGCCGCTGACATTCCTCGGCGGCAGCTTCTATTCAATCAGCATGCTGCCACCGAACTGGCAGACGGTCGCGCTGTTCAATCCGGTGGTTTATCTCATCAGCGGCTTCCGCTGGAGCTTTTACGAAATCGCCGACGTCAGCCTGTCCGTGAGCATGGGCATGACGGTCAGTTTTCTCGTGATCTGCATGACGGTCGTGTGGTGGATCTTCAGGACCGGCTATCGGCTGAAAAGCTGAGCCTGCTATGCGGATTCACAAAAGACCGCGGCCCGGTTTGCCCCGGACCGCGTCTTATTCTCAAAAAATACTCTTATCGATAGCAGTGGAAATGGCCGTGGCGCCAATAGCCGCGGCACCGATGCCCACGACGCGGCCCGCGATCCGGTATGCCAAGCACGCCCTTGACACCGCCAACCGCGCCACCGACGCCGGCGCCGATCGCACCACCGATCGCACCGCCAACCGGACCAGCCGCACGATTGCCTTCACGCGCACCCTGGTTCGCACCACGCTCCATGCCTCCAAAGACGCCTTGCGCGTGCGCCAGATGTGGAATGGAAAAAAGGGCCAGAGCGGCTGCTGCGGCTGCCGCCGCGAACTGAAGGCGGATTGAAGCTGTCGTCGGCAATGCTGCGGTTCTGGTCTTCATGTGTATCCTCTGCTGGCTCGGCCGCGAACGGGCCATGATCGAATGGATTGACGCCGTCATAACGCGATCGTGTTCCAAAAGTTCCAGAATCGCGACGGGCCGCGGTTGCTTGTTACCGAATTTCCCTTTCGTGACTTTTCGGCCCTGTCTTGGCCTTGGTCATGCCGCTTCGAGATTTGACCATGATACAATCCGCTACTGGAAGCAGAACCGTTTTGAGCGCATATAGGACACGGGGGACGTCAGGCTGCATCCGAGGCCCAGGTAAAATGCGTAGATTTCTTATTCCCGTCACCGGTCTGCTACTCCTTGGCGCCGTCAGCGCCGCTCAGGCGAAGGTGTCGATCCTTGTCGACAAGGACAATCAGCAAATGACCGTCTCCGTCGACGGCGTCGAGCGCTATCATTGGCCGGTCTCGAGCGGAAATCCGTCCCACGAAACGCCGAACGGCAGCTTTCAAGCTTTCCGTATGGAAGCCGATCATTTCTCCAAGGAATTCGACGACGCTCCGATGCCGCACTCGATCTTTTTCACCAAGATCGGTCATGCCATCCATGGCACGTTTTCCGAAGGCAGCCTCGGCGTTCCCGTCTCGCATGGTTGCGTTCGCATATCGCGCGCCAATGCATCGACCCTCTATGCGCTGGTTCAGAAAGAAGGCGTCCTCAATACTACCGTCAAACTGATCGGATCGTCGCGCGTCGCACTGGCGCGCAATCCCCGCGGCAAGCGCAAAACCGATGTCGCCCGTCGCAATCCGCCGGGCGATCAATCTTATGACGCCGTCGGAAATCCGGTCGATCTGACGCAGGGGCGGATCGTCCCAAGTCAGCAGCCGCAAGCGGCCGTTCGCGACGACGGTTATATCTATCCGGCGGACGGCAGTTCCAGCGATCAGCGCTATCCTGCGCCGCGTAGTTCTCGCCGCCTCCGCGATGCGCGAAACGTTCCCCAGCAGTATTACAACGGCAGCGATCAAGCCGATTACGGTTATGCACAACCCTATTCGCCACAGGTGTACGCGCCGCGGCCTTATCGACCGCGGGGCCTGTTCACGGACTTCGGCGACTGACCGCTACGACCGTCGCCGTCCCGTATCGATCGAAGCGGACTATGCCGGATACCGACGTCGTCATCATCGGCGCAGGCCATAACGGGCTCACCTGCGCTGCTTATCTCGCGATGGCCGGACTGCGGGTCAGGGTCGTGGAGCGGCGCAAGGTGGTGGGCGGCGCTGCCGTGACGGAAGAATTCCATCCCGGATTCCGTAATTCGGTCGCGGCCTACACCGTCAGCCTGCTCAATCCGAAAGTCATCGCGGACCTGCGGCTGCATGATCACGGCCTGCGGATCGTCGAGCGCCGAGCCCAGAATTTTTTGCCCGCCCCCGACGGCCAATATATCCTTACCGGCGAGGGCCGCACTGCTGCGTCGGTCGCCAGCCTGAGCGAACGGGATGCCGTCGCGATCGCCGGTTTCATGCGCGAACTGGAAGAGATCGCGGACGTGATTCGGCAGTTCGTGCTGCGCGCACCGCCGAACCTCATCGATAGTTTTGGCCTCAACGCCGCGCATGAATTCGCCAACGCGATCGGCTCAGTCGGAATCCTGCGCGGCCTGACGCTGGAGCAGCAGCGCAACCTGCTCGATCTCTTTGCACGATCAGCCGGAGACATACTCGACGACCGCTTCGAAACCGATCTGGTGAAATCCCTGTTCGGCTTCGACGCCGTCGTCGGCAACTACGCCAGCCCCTACGCAGCCGGCTCGGCCTACGTAATGCTGCATCATGCCTTTGGAGAAGTGAACGGCAAGAAGGGCGTCTGGGGTCACGCCATCGGCGGCATGGGCGCGATTACCCAGGCGATGGCCACGGCCGCTCGCGAACGCGGCGCCGAGATCGAGACCGGAGCCGGTGTAAGCGAGATCGTTGTCGAGCGTGGCCGCGCGACGGGTGTCGTTCTCGATGACGGACGGACGGTCCGCGCGAGATATATCGCCGCAAACGTCAACCCGAAGCTGCTCTACACGCGGCTGCTGCCCGCCGGCTCGCTTGACCCCGCTTTTCTCAATCGCATCAAGAACTGGCGCAACGGCTCCGGAACGTTCCGGATGAACGTGGCGCTCTCCGCCCTGCCCTCCTTCTCGGCCTTGCCGGGCGACGGCGACCATCTCAGCGCCGGCATCATCATCGCGCCCGGCCTCGGCTACATGGACCGCGCCTGGCAGGATGCGCGGCGGTTCGGCTGGAGCCGCGAACCGGTGGTGGAGGTTCTGATCCCATCCGTGATCGATGATTCACTCGCCCCGACCGGCCGCCATGTCGCGAGCCTGTTCTGCCAGCACGTGGCGCCGGAGTTGCCTGACGGCGCATCCTGGGACGACCACCGCGACGAGGTCGCCGACCTCATGATCGCAACCGTCGACCGCTACGCGCCCGGCTTTGCCGCCAGCGTGATCGGCCGCCAGATCCTGTCTCCGCTCGACCTCGAACGCGAATTCGGACTGCTGGGTGGAGACATTTTCCACGGCGCGCTGACGCTGAACCAGTTGTTCTCCGCCCGGCCGATGCTGGGGCACGCCGACTATCGGGGACCGCTGAAAGGTCTCTACCATTGCGGCTCCGGTGCGCATCCGGGCGGCGGCGTCACCGGCGCACCCGGCCACAACGCGGCGCGCGCGATCCTGCGGGATCACCGGGCGCTGTTCGCCCGCCATTAGAGCCTTTCCGCGTCTGATAAAATCAGAAGCGGGGCTCATGATTTTTGATTTGATCCGTTTTCTTCACGCGAACCGGTATCCACTTCGCTCGAAAACGCTTTGACCGCTCACGCGACCAGCAGCACATAGACCGCCATCAACGGCGTGAGCCCGAGCACGATGGCGCTGATGCCAAACGCCCACATAATGTCCTCGGCCGCGATCCCGGATGTTCCTCCGGTCGGCTCGACCTCGTCGATGCCTTCCATGACGCCCCCGCATTCTGCTTGGGAGCATCGATACCGACAAAACTCTAACAAACCTCGCCGCGATTTCGCTGTGATTTGGACACAAGAGCTACCGGGAATTAACCCTCGCGGGCACTGCGCTGCCCAAGCCCTCATGCATCTCTTGTTCTGCAACAGCGAAATCCCGCCCGAAAGCTTGATAACCCGCCGCCCGGCCTGTGGATATCTTGTGGATATCATGTTGATAACATGTTGAAAACAACCCGGAAAATCGCGCAACGGCGGTTCGGGATTTATGGGACGATCCGGGGTGGTCCATCGCGTTTCAGACGTCTGACCGACCCGGTCGCGAGACTCTATGATTTTGATTTAACGCGTTTTCTTCACACGAACCGGTACCCATGTGGCTCGAAAACGCTATAAGTTGCCGCTTTGTGCCAAAGCAAATGTTTGGCAAAGCAGGCAGGTAACTGGGGGTTGGTGTGCTGAACATTCTTGGCCGGGTCTTTCTCACGATCGTTATCCCGATAGTCGGAGGTTACCTCGGCACATCATTGAACACCTTCGACATTTATCTGGCCCTCGCTGCCTCGTGGTCGTTCTGGGCCTATGCGCAACCAGGGCCCCAAGAGCTTTGGCAAACGGGCGGCTGGGCCGGCATTCTGAAAGGCTGGCTTCTCATGGCGATCGCCGTGCTCATGGTGGCCGGGCCGGCTTATGGCGTCGGCTATCTTATCGCCAGAACCTGGGCCCCGGCCGGATCCTGACCCTGTTCGTCGGACGTCCATGACCAACACCGTCACGCCGGCGACCAGTCGCGCCACCTTCGCCATCGGCGAGGAGCAGGTCGCGCGGCGGGTAGTCGACCTCCTGACCGAGACACTCGACGACGGCGAGCTTGCGGTCGCCGCATTCGAACGCAGCGACGGCCGCTGGGGCGTTTCGATGCACTTCGCCACCCCGCCCGATGAAGAGCGAATCCGCGCGCAGGTGACGCTGGTCGCCGGCGATGCCGTCGCGCAAACCGTTGTCTTCGATACGGTTGCCGCCAGGGATTGGGTCGAGGCCAGCCTCGAAGGTCTGGCGCCGGTCCCGGCCGGGCGCTTCGTCGTCCACGGCCGGCATGACCGCGCACGCGTCCCGCCAAATAAACTCGGCATCGAGATCGAGGCCGCGCTGGCATTCGGCACCGGTCACCATGGCACGACCCGCGGCTGCCTGCTGCTGCTCGATCAGGTGCTGCGCAGCAAGATGCCGCGACGGGTTCTCGATCTCGGCGCGGGCACCGGTGTTCTCGCCATCGCCGCGGCCAAGGCGCTGCATCTGAACGTGCTGGCCAGCGACATCGATCCGCGTTCGGCGATCGTGGCGAAGGAGAACGCCGCGCTGAACGGCGTCGGCGATCTTGTCTGGTCGATCTGCGCGACCGGTTTTTCCGCGCCGCTGTTGCGGACGCGCGCGCCATTCGATCTGGTGCTGGCGAACATTCTGGCCAATCCGCTGCGGCAGATGGCGCCGGTCATGGCAACTCATCTCGCGTCCGAGGCCATGGTGATCCTGTCGGGGCTGCTGCCGCATCAGACCCGCGGCGTGATCGCGGCCTACCGGGCGCAGGGGCTGGTGCTGATCCGGCAGATGCGGATCGACGGATGGTGCAGCCTGCTGATGCAGAATCGAGGCTAAGCCCGTCCCGCTCCGCTGGACCCGGCCTAGCCGGACCGTCGGATGCATCGCCGCGTTGCGTAGCCATCCTCGCGATCCTATGATGCCGAAAGAATGTTCGAAGCCCATTTCCAGACCTTCGAGGATCCCGAAGGCGGCGTCGCGCTCACCGCCCGCCTCGCCGCGTTTCGCGAGGAGATGCACCGGCGGCAGTTGACCGGCTTCGTGATTCCGCGCGCCGACCAGCAGCAGAACGAATATGTCGCGCCCTCCGAGGAGCGGCTGGCATGGCTCACCGGCTTCACCGGATCGGCCGGCCTCGCCGTCGTGCTCGCCAAGGAAGCCGCCGTGTTTGTTGACGGCCGCTACACATTGCAGGCGGCGCAACAGGTGGATACTCACGCCTGGAGCATCGTTTCGCTGGTCGACCCGCCTCCCGAAAGCTGGCTGGCGGAGCATCTCAGTGCCGGCGACCGGGTCGGATACGATCCCTGGCTGCATACTACGGCGGCGGCGGAGCGTCTCGCAAAGGCTTGCGCGAAAGCCGGCGCCGAACTGATCCCCGTCGAGAGCAATCCGGTCGACAGCATCTGGACCGATCGGCCCGCGCCGCCGCTCGGCCCGGTCACGATCCATGACGCGAGGTTCGCAGGCGAGACCGAGGCCGACAAGCTGACGCGCATCCGCGCCGAAATGAAGAAGCTCGGCGTCGATGCGACGGTGTTGTCGGATTCCCACGCGGTGGCCTGGACCTTCAACATTCGCGGCGCCGACGTCTCGCACACCCCGCTGCCTCTGTCCTACGCGTTGGTGCCGAAGGACGGCCGCCCTGTCGTGTTCATCGACTCCCGCAAACTCTCCAACACGAGCCGCGATCATCTCGAACGCAACGCCGACGTGTGCGAGCCGGATGCGTTGACCGAGGCACTGACCGCAACGGCCAGATCGGGCGCATCGATCGGGCTCGACAGCGCCACCGCCGCCGATGCCTTGACCCGTCTGATTACGTGCGCCGGCGGCAAACCGGTGCGCGGCAACGATCCGGTCTCGCTGCTGAAGGCCGCGAAGAACCCGACCGAGATCGCGGGTGCACGCAGCGCGCATCAGCGCGACGCCGTGGCGCTGGCGCGGTTTCTCGCCTGGGTCGACCGCGAGGCGCCGAAGGGCGCGCTGACCGAGATCGACGCCGTCGAAGCACTGGAAACCTTTCGCCGCGACACCGGCGCGTTGAAGGACGTTTCCTTTCCGACCATCGCAGGCACCGGGCCGAACGGCGCCATCGTCCATTATCGCGTCACCCGCAAGAGCAACCGCCGCATCGCGCCCGGCGACCTGCTGCTGATCGACTCCGGCGCGCAATACGAGGACGGCACCACCGACGTCACCCGCACCATCGCGATCGGCCAACCGACCGACGAGATGCGCGACCGTTTCACCCGCGTGCTGCGCGGCCACATCGCCATCGCGCGCGCGGTGTTTCCCGACGGCACCACCGGCGCGCAGCTCGACACGCTGGCGCGGCAGTTTCTCTGGCAGGCCGGCGTCGACTTCGAGCACGGCACCGGCCACGGCGTCGGCAGCTATCTGTCAGTGCATGAAGGTCCGGCGCGGATTTCGAAACTCGGCACCAC